>MTKX01001657.1_pt1 | contig 18641 bp, 25 predicted proteins | sample 1042771 | NCBI WGS metagenome assembly MTKX01 (sample SAMN06212183, study PRJNA360534) | anaerobic digester metagenome | biome: Wastewater treatment plant; material: sludge; isolation source: anaerobic digester fed with sludge from wastewater treatment plant | place: Denmark: WWTP Randers ... | reverse complement strand
AGCGGGAGAAGCTCTGCTGGAGGGCAAAATTGCGGTCCGGGGCAGGGAGATCCAGGACGAGGCCAAAAAGCCCCTGGCCAGCTGGACCATCAATGGCAGCATGGTCCTGTCCATGCAGGGGGCGAAGAGGCTGGAGCGGCTGGGCCGCTACATCGTCCGGATCGGCGACTTCCTGCCTAAAGGCTCTCTTCTGGCGCCGGGAGTGGTGGAGGCGGACGAGCAGATCCGGCCAGGAGATGAGGTCATTGTTGTAGGGGAGAAGGCCTTCGGTGTGGGACGAGCCAGGATGTCCGGCTGGGAGATGGCAGCATCCAGCCGGGGAGTGGCTGTGGATCTGAGGCATATCAAGGAGAAATAGACGCATCACTTTATTTTCCAGGAAGTGCAATAGTTCTGAGATGCCCGGCCGAAAAGCGTCCAGAGAGCCCAACAAAAGCAAAGAGGGGAGGTCTTTTCGAGAGACGGTTCAGTTCTATATGATCGATTTTAAAACCCCTCTGGGAAAGGCCATCGATATCATCATCATTGCTCTGAACCTGATTGCCGTCTTTATCTTTGTGCTCCATACCTATGATCTCTCCTCTGCCCAGCAGGAGATGCTCTGGAGGCTGGAGATAGCTGTGGTGGGGATATTCATAATAGAGTATGCCCTGCGGCTGTATGGGGCTCCGGACCGGGGCAAGCACCTAAAAGATACCTACAGCATCATCGATCTGGCAGCCATACTGCCCACTTTAATTATCCTGGCGCTGCCAGCCTCTGTCTTTGTTTATGATATCAGGTTCGTCCAGATCCTCCGGGTCTTGACCGTATTCAGGATATTCCGGTTTCTTCGCTTTGTATCCCGGGGCCATATGCTCTTTGGAACCATAAGCCGGGAGAAGATCAATATCGCCCGGCTGGTTTTCAGCATCATCATCTTCTTCTTTGTCTATTCCGGCATATTCTATTTCGTGGAAAGCCCTCTCAATCCCAAGGTGAACAACTTCGGAGATGCCTTTTATTTCATAGTGGTAGCAGTATCGACAGTAGGCTTCGGAGATATTGTGCCGGTTACGGGAGTGGGAAAGCTGGTCACTGTGGTCATGATCATCTCCGGAATCATACTCATACCCTTCCAGGCAGCCAGGATCTTTCGAGCCTGGATGGCCTCCGATAGGGAAAAGAGAGCTTTGATCTGCCCCGGTTGCGGCCTGGATCGGCATGATGCCGATGCCAGATACTGCAAAGCCTGCGGGGAGGCTCTGCCTGGCGATAGATAAAAGAACTGCTCCGAATTTCATTATTCTGAATTTCATTATTGCCCAGCATTAAGGCGATAACCTGAGCCAAAATTGTAGATGGGATATCAGCGGCCTATGCGGTCCTCAGAGATCTCCCTGTATATGCCTGTCACCACGCCTACCACTGCCGGAGCCAGGAAGAATCCCGCCACACCCGCCACCAGGCCGCCGCCCAGGAAGGATAGCAGAACCAGCAGAGGATGCAGAGAGGACTTGGAATATACGATGTAAGGCCGGATGAAGATCTCTGCTACATGGACCAGGATGGAGGCGACCAGGAAGAATAGGGCGGCATCCAATGGGCCGGAACTGATGTACTTGCCAACGGCCGTGGGGATGAAGACCAGCCAGGTCAGAAATGGAACCAGTCCCGCCAGGAAGACTATGCTGGCCATGGCCAGGGGACGGGGAACGGAGAACAGATAGAAAATGGCCACCGATGTGATCCCTCCCACTATAGCGGTATAGATGCTGCCGATGTAGACGCCGCATAAAATGCCATCTATTCGGTAGAGGCAGCGCAGCTCTAAGCTTTTTTCATCGAGATCAAATATCTCCTGAGCCGCCTGAGCCAGCCGGCCACCGTCCAGCAACAAAAAGTAGCAGACGACGAAGGCAATCAGGATATTAATCATCCCCAGGGCGATGGTGGATCCCAGCTGAAAGAACGGCAGGCCGGCCAGGAGATTGAGGCCCACAGCCATCAGATCAGCCATGCTCCGGGAGATCTCATCTAAAAGCAGTTCCGGAATGGAAATCCATTGTACAAATCCAAAAAGCAGCGAAATTATATCCTCCTGATGGCCTTGCAGCCACTGTATCTGACTGGAGGTCTCAATCAATCCTGCGGCAAAGATAGCGGATAGGGGCAGCACAATGCAGATCACGGCAGAGAGAGATCCTATGCGCCGGCTGCGACGGAATCGATCCCGCACCGGGCGTCCCACATAGGCGAAAACGAAGCCCAGGACCAGGCCGTCAAGGAGCGGCCAGATATAATAGCAGAGCAGGAGGATAAGGACTAAAGTTATGGCCATCAGCCAGTTTTTTTTGCCCGGGCAGCAGGGCAGAGGAGCGGTCATGGACAAGCCTGCCATTGCCGCCGGGGAATATCAAGCTTTGGAAGAGGCAAGCATAAGCTGTAGAAGGCTTTCCATGTTCTGGGCTCATTGAAAGAGCGGCCTTTCCATAAGGCGCAATGTCAGGAAGATTATTCAATGAAAAAGAAGGATGGTCGATGCAACCGAAAATGTTTTGTGAAGGAAGGGGAAAGGAGGGAAGGAGAGTGGAAATAATGAAATCGATATTGTTGGCACTGATGGCCGTGGTTCTTATTGCCTTTCCCACGGTGCAGGGATATGATGCCACCCAGCAGGCTATGATCAATGGAACAAACCTGTCCTGGAGGATGGCCACGGCCTATGCCGCTCAGGATATCCCCACCTTTAATGCCCTGGCGGAGCAATGGAATGCCTGGGTCCGGCAGTACTTCGGGGAGGATCCCAACTTGCTGATGCAGAAGATGACCGGGCCGGTTGATCTCACAAAACCCTACATCATGGTAAACAACAGCGCTAAGGGGGGGATAGTGCATAAGATCGACGGCATGAGCGAGATGAATGGGACCAGATATACAACCAATGATGTCAATATGCTTCCGAAGGGAGTGGATCCGGCAGCTCTAAAGGCGGTCAATCCCTGGCAACAGGGTGGGGCGGAATACCTGGGCGGGGTCTAGTCCCTGGCCCATCGCCCACTATTCTAATTTATAATAATATTTCAAGGTCTGGTTTAATATTTCTTTCAACAATTATATATCGATTTATAGGACCTGTTCTTCGAAGCACAAAATTTATATACATTCAAAGCAATTAAATATTCTCCGGCGTCAAGCTTGTCGGGCATTGAACTGATATATAGAGGGCAGTTGCCCGCCAAGGATAAGATGCCGAATCAGACAGCAGCAAAGTATTGTCTCCTCCCGTCATAGATCACCCCCATGCATCCGTGCCGGAGGAGACAGTAATCCTGATTCCAACACATAGCTAAAAGGAGCAGACGGCTCAGTATAGAAGGGATAGCTGAGGGGATAGCTCCTGAGCCGCCATAAGGCAGAAAGCTGCCTGATAAAAACAAGTTAATCGTAATAGTATATATCTTTTTCTGCATTCAACTAATGTTATGGTAATTCTGCTATTGATGCCAGGATGCATTATGGATAAAGGACTCTTGCTTCTCCTGCTCTCGGCTCGATCGGCGTGGCTGCCACTCCTGCCCTTAGATATTAACCTTTATCTCCCGATGGAAGTGGTCCAGGCAATTAAATCAGCTTCACCCCTGTCCGCCTGTGGTTGAGCTATCAAAGATCTCCCTCAGCCTCCCCGCTGTCTCTCGGGAAAGCCTTCTCTCCACAGCGGAAAGAAAGGTTTCCGCACAATGAGGAGCTATGCAAAGCAGACACTCCGAGCCGTCCATGGCCCTTTCTGCCAGGTACCTGAGGTCCTTGTCCGACAACCTCTCCAGCCGGGACTGGAAGTCCTCTCGATCGCTGATGTAATAGCTGGAAATGGATGCGAGAAGGCTGCCGGATTCATCCGGCTCCTGGCATGGGGCTAGCTTTTTCAGGATCTTGATATCCTTCCGGTTCAGCTTTTTCATTCAAAATCACCAAGAGGATATCTCCTGGTTATTCCTGATCTATCTTTCCTTCTTGGGGGAGGGCTGTCTTTTTGATGCAGAATAAGCGCAGCGTATCTCGCTGATAGGATGTGTCCCTATTTCCGGCAGCGGCCAGCGGCCAAAAGGTTTTTTGTGCCCCGCGAGCATTGAGTCCTTTTGAGAGCATATGCATTGCTTGGATAGTACAAAGGAGAGCAAGACCTGTTCAAGAAACAATCAGCCTTATGGCTCGAATATCCATTGCTCCTCTCAGAGCATTGAAAAACAGGACAAGGGAAAAGAGAGCACAGGAAAAGAGAATAAAGGAAAGATCTCTCTGGAAATAATTGATGGAATTAAACAAAAGATCATAAAAAACGTATATATCAAATTGGAAGTCCTGAGCTGGGATTTAAAGGCAGTTCATTTTATGGGGCATTCTCTTTAGATGGCGCTCGCCCTCTGGCACATTATACATTGAAATGCTCCGCAGATGGCTATGCCTCTGCTCTGGATGGCTATGGCGATGGCAGAAGCATTGCGCGAGTTGCTGCGGATGAATATGGAAACTGGCATGGAAGAATTTCCCTGATGCCCTATAGTGAAGGCCGCAGGATCAGATTCTCAGGCTTTGAATGGCATGTGAGGGATTCTTTAGGCAGAGCAGAGGGGCCTGATGACAATTATTGGAGCAAGAGCATCAGAAATGTCTGGGTGGATGAATTGGGAAGGCTTCATCTGAAGATCACCAGAGATAAGAGAGCCGGTAAATGGCATTGCCCTGAGGTTGTCGCCGTCAATCCCTTGGGCTACGGAGACTATACCTTTCTCGTCCAGGGACATCTCAGGGATGCTCTGATCAAAAATGAGGTCCTGGGCCTCTTTAATTATCTGGATGCCGGTCATGAGATTGATATCGAATACGGCAATGGGGCCTGGTCGGAGGCCGGAGACTTCTTCAGCCAGTTTGCCACCCAGCCGGCTGGGATCTGTGAGAGGCATGAGTTCCCATTGAACAGCATTGCAGATGGCATGGATGAGACCGCAAGCAGTTTCAGCTGGCAGAAAGGCGCTGTCAGGTTCAGAAGTTCGTATCATGATGCAATAAATCCTGCTGGATGGACCGGCTGCAAATGCATCCCGAAAGAGGATGTCGATGAGGATGGCTGCCCGGACCTGCAAACTCATATCAATTTGTGGCTGTATGGATGCAAGAGGAAGAGAAAAGAGGAGCCGAGAGATATAATAATAAATAAATTTGTCTATGTTCCAGGGGCCGGAATCCGCCAGAAGGGCGTTTGATATCTTTCGCCCGCACCAGAAAAAGGAGAACAAGCACAAGGAAGGCTGAGGGACTCAGAAAGAAACAAGCTTCCCGGGCAAGGCGGCTTAATCCGGCAAGACTAAATTGCCCTCATTTAGCTGTAACTGAGGAGCCCAGGCAATCTACCATGGATGCCCATCCGGGTCCGCAAAATATCCTGAATAGCTACCCCATTTTGCCTTTCTAATCGGCTAAAGAATGCTGCCCCGGATCAGACAGCCTGAGATGGAACCAAATCTACCTCTTCGGGTGTTGCCACATTTTAAGCGAGAGTGATTCCGCCAAACCCTCCTGTATCCTTTACATTAGCTTCCAAAGCCAGCAATTCTCTCAGATATAGGGCCAATGCTGTGCCAGTGCTTAATTTAAATATGGCATAGTCCCCTGCACTCATGCTGGACATCTGGATTTAATGCTGCTTCAAGCATTAAAGACTACTGCTTTCCATGATTGGCCGCCAGACAGGAATTTTTCACATTGTCGTGGATTTAAGTAGAGGAAGTCTGGCATATGCTTTACAAGGGGATGCGATAGCATGACCGAGATCAAATTAGTAGATGAGAAACCTCAGCTGGTAGCAGGAATGAGACGGAGGGGGCACTACAGGGACATCACTGAAATGCTGCCGTCTCTCTTTGAATATGTCATGGGCCAAAAGGCCATAATTGCCGGGCCGCCTCTATTTTTATGTCGCGAGAAAAGCGCTGAGGAGGTTAAAATAGCAGATGAGGCCGGCAATGCCGACATAGAGATCTGCGTTCCCATTGCCAAGAGGATTCCGGAAAACGACAAAATCAAATGCTACGAGATTTGCGGCGGAAAGATGGCCAAGACAGTTCATAAAGGACCATACCAGGAATGTGAAGCTACCTACAAAAGACTCTTCTCCTGGCTGGAAGAGAATAACCACAAGATCAGCGGCCCCATAAGAGAGGCTTATGTCAATGATCCTAGAGAAGTCCCACCTGAAGATATCCTCACCATAATTTATGTGCCCATATGCTAGCGATCCTTTGACCATAGGGGGACTTCTATATGAAATCAGAAGCCATTCTCGGCCTTAGCAGGAAATTCATGGAATCAAGAATTTTCCTGACCGCAGCTGAACTTGATATATTCAGCCTTCTATCGGTACATCCAATGTCGGCCCAAGAAATCGCAGATAAGATACAAGTTACATTGCGAGGCATCACAATACTGCTGGATGCTCTGGTGCCTATGGGTCTGCTCGAAAAGAAAGATGAGAAATATCATTGTCCGGCAGAAGTAGCCGCATTATTGTCGAGAGACTCACTGACATCAATCATGCCCATAGCTATGCTTTCAGTTGGGGGATGGAGAAGATGGTCGAACTTAACCGAAATTATTCGCTGCGGTTTTCAGGGAGCCGGGCCATCGGCATTTGAGGGCAGCAATGAACAAGAAACCTTCATTCTGGCCATGCGTACTGTTGCCTGCCGTTTGGCACCTGCAATTGTCGCTGCTATCAAACCCATTAAAGCAAAGAAATTGCTCGATATCGGCGGTGGATCAGGTTCATACGCGCAGTCATTTCTCGAAGCATATCCTGATATGAGAGCCACGCTATTTGACCTTCCCTCGGTGATTGAAATTGCGCAAACACTTCTCACTGATACTGATTTAATTGATCGCATTGCATTTGTGCCTGGCAATTATTATAAAGATGAATTGCCAACAGGTCATGACCTTGCATTGCTTTCGGCTATTATTCACCAGAACAGTCCCGAACAAAATATCAAATTGTACCGCAAGATATATCGCGCATTGGAACCAGGAGGGCGGCTCATTATCCGTGACCACGTCATGAGTCCGGACCATACCCGGCCCATAGAAGGAGCTCTTTTTGCAGTTAATATGCTTATCATGACCCCTGGGGGCAGAACCTACTCATTTGAAGAGATTAAGGCATCACTGGAATCTGCCGGTTTTACTAAAATCAACCTGATACAACCTGATGAACAGATGAATGGATTGATTGAAGGATTCAAACAATCTTAAACGAAGCCTTAAGTCCCAAGAACTCAGATGATTTTCTCATGGAGGCTATTAAAGAGCGAGCAGAAATGCAGCTCAGAGCAATTGAGATGGCGTACTCCATTGAGATCCAAAATAGGGAAGAAATCGCCCAGCTGATAGCAGATAGCGCAGAGGACAAGATGCAGGTCCTGATCATTAGCACCTCCATCAATTCCTGGATTGCCAGCAATAGCATCACCAGTGATGTTGTGATCCCCCTCACAGTTGTCTCTAAATTTATCAAATCTGTTAAATAAATAATTTTGAGATAATGAATTCAATATCTATTGATGAGGAAATTGCCTCCTTGAATATGGAGGCCTGCGATCAGCCAGCTCAAATTTCATCTGTAAATATGGCCGAAGGATCTTGAATCAATGACATCCATAGAGGTTGATGGCAAATCTGCAGAAGTGCCCGAGGGATGCTCAGTCAAGGAAGCCCTGGAATTGATCGGATTTGAGATCGCCATGTTCCCTTCACCCCAGGCACTCTTCATGCCCTGTCAGACTGGCGGCTGCGGTAGCTGTTCTCTGGATATCGATGGACAGCTCAAGCCTGCCTGCATCTCGAAAGTGCATCCAGGCATGAAAATAAAGACAGATGCAGGCAGCTTAACGCCTCGCCGGGTGGTGGGCGGCTTCATGGGCCATAAGGCGGGCGGCGTGGGCACACCCTGGTGGATAAAGAGCCAGGGAGGCTTCTTAGAAGCGGTCTGTTTCACGGCTGGCTGCAATTTCTGTTGCCCTCAGTGCCAGAATTGGAGGTTTGCCTATCTGAACTCGGGCGATCCTCTCACCCCTGGAGAAGCTGCCAGATTGATGACTGCGACTAAGAATCGATATGGAGTCGGCCGCATAGCCGTGTCTGGCGGAGAATGCACCCTCAATCGACCCTGGCTGGTCCAATATCTGAGCCTGCTCAAAGAACAGAATCCCGAATCTCGCCTTCACCTGGATACAAACGGCTCCATTTTGACAAAAGATTACCTGGAAGATCTTATACAGGCAGGCATGACTGATTTGGGATTGGACCTTAAAGCCATAAGAAATTGCACTTTTCAGGAGATAACCGGCCTGGTGGATAAAGAGCTGGCTTTAGAGTACATGGAGACCGCCTGGCAGGCAGCCAAGTACCTGCATGATAGCCATCCGGAGGTTTTCCTGGGCATCGGCATTCCCTATAACCGTGAGCTTATCAGCATTGATGAGATCCGGGAGATGGGGGAGAAGATTGCCCAGATTGATCCCTGGATACAGGTCAGCGCCCTGGATTACCGGCCAGAGTTCAGAAGGCCGGATCTGGTCAAGCCCAGCTTCTGGGAGATGCTGCAGGTTCATGCTATTTTAAGAGACTGTGGACTTATGTCAGTTGTCTGCCAGACAGAGCGGGGAAAGATAGGCCCCGCAGGAAGGCTTCTGATCTGAAGTTCAGATGGTTTGACATGCCATTAATGAAGCTCAACTTTGATAAAGGCAGCAATCAAAATTCAGAGAGAATGTGAGCATTCCCAATTCCACCCTGGGATTCAGCGATCCCGAAGCTGTCCAGCCATGGCTCTGTATAGCAGGGATACTAGATTTTCTGAAGGATATCCGAATTCAGCTTCGATGATGGAGCCATTGATCTGCTCTCCTGTCCCCAGCTTCAGAGCAGTGCTGCATTGAGACTGCCGGAACCTGGCCCTGGATGCCAGGTCCTGGCCTTCGTCGGGATCCTTTTCCCTGGACATAAATGCCGCCGCAGCGGCCCCTCACTCTTTTATTCATCCTTTCGCCTCCTCTCCTCCACTCATCCGGAGCATTACTTCTTGGCCGCAATAATGTAAACCAGATCCATGTACTTTCCTGCTCCCCCCTCCATGGCTTTCCGGTCGCCGATGGCATATTCATTGTCGCATGCCAGCCAGTCCTTCCAGGATTCAGAATAGCATTCCATCTCCCCCACCGCCTGAAGCTCCATCCGCAGAGACTTCGACATCAGATCCTTCCACCATTGGGGACTGCGGAGGGTCTCAATGGCCTCTGCATTCCATAATAGTAGCATCTCCGGAGGGATGTTGTCATGGATATCTTTTACCAGGCCGGGCACCACGATTGCCAGCTTGCCTCCCTTCTTCAATAGCGGCGCCATTTTTTCATCCACAAAGCCCTCCTCTCTGCCGAAGTATTGGTAGGAATCGATGCTTATGATGGCATCAAAATATTCGTCTGCATAGGGCAGATCTGCCACATCGGCATGGATCGGAATGATCTTATCATCCAAGCCTGCCTCTTTGAAGCGAGCATAGTTTTCGCTTGCACCAATCCACAGATCGGTGGCGAATACCTGCACCCCGAACTCTTTGGCCAGAAATATGGATGTAAGACCTCTGCCGCAGCCCAGATCCAGGACACGCATTTGGGGCTCTAATTCAAGCATCCCCGGCAGCTGGGTCAATTCCTCCAGGATCTTCATGGCATTGGGGCCCATCATATTGTCCAGCAGAAACTGCCTGTCGTATTTCTCTGATTTAGTGTATTCCATGTCTAATTCTCAATGTCTATCTCTTTAACTCTCTTTCTCCCTTTTCAGCATTATCGTCTCCTCAGGCATGCCGTACTGGATATAACAGCACTTTTCGCATTAATTGGGATTATGAGAAATTTCGGCGATGAGATCGATGGCAATATTGCACAATTCTTTCAATCTCCGAGAGCACTATATCCCGACAGGTAGGCCGACTCCGGCGAGAAGAGAAAGGCCCTGCGAAAGGAGGCCCTGGAGCTGGACATGCAGTCCAGTGCGTCCATGAAGGGAGCCACCGTCCTGCCACAGGCCAGCCCCAAAGTAAGGGCGCAGCAGAAGGAGGCGGACCGGCTCCGGGCGGAGGCTGAGGCCCTCAAGAGCCGGGCTCGGCTGGAGGGACTTTCCATCTGGGTCATGGAGAAGGTCAAGAGGACCAAGAAGGGCAGCCGGACTTGCTATTATTGGATGGCCACCTGGGGGGAGGGAAGCCATACCAGAAATGTGCATCTGGAGAGCTGTGCCAGGATGGATGCAGATGCAGCCCTGCAGAAGGCCAAAGCCATAAAGGCCGAGGCCCCGGGGATGAATGTCTGAATGTCTATGCAAATGCAAAGCTATAGGATGGAAAAGGAAATATTCGATAAGAGCCGAATAAACATGGATGTGATTAAAATGAAAGGTATAATTTTGCCGATCTGCCTGCTCCTTCTGGCAGGACTGGCTTGTGGACTCTCCTCTGAACAGCAAGTCATGCTAGACGGCATGAATCTTAGCTACGAGCTGGGGATGGCTTATGACAAGGCTATACAAGGGCAGAATGTGGCCGAGTACAATGCACTGGTAGATGAATATAATGCATTTATTCTGCTGCATTTTGGCGAGAATACAAGTCTAACCAAAGCTAAGCTAGATGAATCAGCAATTCGGGGCACACCCACCCTCCTGGGATCAANNCAATGCCAGTAGCGATCTCTCCAAGTTTGGAAAGCAGGACGTTTATGTTTCAAATAGGGAACCGATAAGCGAGAATGCTATTGCCAGGCTACAGCAAGAGATCTTTCTGGACGCTATGTGAAGCCTCTCATAGTTTTTCGGGAATCCCTGAATCTATCTCTTTTTCTCAGCATAACATCAATGGAGCTATAACTCATGAATAGCCGCCAATATATCCGCCGTATCATAATAATGCCAGTTCCTCACTATCTTGTCTTTTTGGAGCTTAAACACCATCACCCAATCGTGTTCAAAACTCCGTCCGCTGGACCTTACATTAAACCGATTTCTCCCCTCGACGACAACCCGATCTTCATTGGCTGTTATCTCCATTGGCTCCATCCTTTCAATGGCAACGACTTCTGAGAGTTCTTTGAAGAATGCAGCTATTTCTTCGCGGCTATGACGCGGTTTAGACCATGAGATTTCGGCGGATTTTGTCCGAGTAACCGGCGATCGGAAATCTACATTCTCTGCATATAACTCCAGAGCAGCTTTAAGGTCGCCTTGTCCAAGGGCCGCGAACATCTGCTGCACTACTTTCACATTATTCTGAGCGTTCATAGCTTTATCATAACATAACAATTGGACTTATAATTTACTGGATGCATGTAGGGTGCACTTGGGCGAGATTGCAGTGGGGAACAATGGAGCGGAAAACCCCATCTTCCCATATATATTGGAATGTCTTCCTCATCCCGGACCAGGATAAATATGAATTGCAATCGCAGCATCCACGTGTCAGGAATTCTCATAACCGTGTAACCGATATTCAATATGCTACCTTAGTTTTCCCTCCCTATATACAATTTTTATATTTTTATTTACTGAGTTACAATCAAGAAATACGCCTATTAGATGGTTCCAAGCTAAAAGGAATATTATCTAGCATCATCAGAGTATAACCAGAAATAACTGAACATTGATAAAATCATTTGCAGGGAGCGCCATCCATATCTTGAAAGCGCCTAGCCATGAAAGGCTAAATCATGAATCACCATCTAGCGTACCGAAAAGTTAAATAGACTACTCGAAAAATGATGGCATCATTAGAGGCAGTCGCTAAATGGATTCCAACAACATACGCAAAAGGCCAATGGACCACAAATATCTTAAGTGCTACTGGCTATTTGTACTTTTGGTTGCATTAATCTTGGCTGGAACGATTACACAGGCTGATGGGCAACAAGTTCTTTTTGAGCTTGTAACACTAAAGCCTGCATATGATGAGACTTTTGCAAACGATATCCAACACATCTTAGAGAGCTATCATTGGTCGAATCCATACGTTACAGGCAATTTCTCCTGCACTGACACCTCGATTTACATAGTGCTGCTATTAGAGCGGTACGGATATCGGGCATCATGCATGACCGACTGGGGTCCAGATAACCGATCTTTGAACGACGATCCTGTGGGACATATGTGGGTTGCAGTTAATAACCCTAGACACAATGAATCATGGATATTCATAGACGGGAATGGCGGATTTTACCCTGACAAAAACCCATTACCAAACTCAATTGGACAAATTATATACGGTGATATATATCGTACTGGTTACATAATATATGATCCACTAGAATACCTTGCTAAATACGACTCGAATCCAAGACAACCGTGGAGACAACAATATAGCTTGAATGATTCCAATGCGCCAAAACCTAATACACCTTAAGCTCAAAGATTATGGTGATCACTTTGATCACCTGGGCTTTAACCTGCCTGCTCCAGTTAGCCTCTAAATTTCCTTTCAAAATAATATGTGGTTACAGGCCGGAAAGCCATAACGACCTGCAGGCTGCGAAGATGATCGGCCAGCTCATCAGCATCCTTGAAGCGGCTTATCCGGCCTTCCTTGAAGTCCTGGAGACCTTTGATTATCCCCTCGGCAAAGCTATCCGCTTTGGATGGTTCAGGTTTCTCATCCTGGATAGCCACATTCTCACTTGCATTCGGCCATTTAGCTACTTCTCACTGATGAGCTGTAAGGATTGCGAAAAATGGGCGGGTATACCGCGCCCCCGCAGAGTCCGCTGTCTCCTCCCGCCTGGCCAGTTTAACTGCATACAGATGCATGTATCTCATTTACTACCATTTTATTATTCTCAGACTGGACCTCTTGAGTTATTCCCGCAGCAGTTTCTGTGCCTCCTCATGCATGCTGGCCAGCTTCTTGGTGATGGGGTGCTGCGGCCCGTACTCCTGCTCTGCCAGGCTCTTGACCCGCCAGATCTCAGAGAGGAGCTTGCCGATTTCCTTGTTTACATACCTGCGATTCTGCTCAGTCATGATTCCCTCGGCTCGCCAGGTTTCAGCTTCTGATACAGCCTCTCTCTGTACTCATTCGCCAGCTCCGAGACACTGTCCGCAATGGGCACCTGCAGCCGGTAGTCATCCTCCAGCTTCCCGATGCCTTCTTCCAGATATGTGATCCAGATCTTTTCCTCGACAGTCCCGGCCTTATTATACTGAGCCAGAATCTCGGAGTAGATCGCTTCAAAATCCATCTTCGCTGAGGCCAGAGAGATGCAATCCTCGAGATCTCTTGGCCGGTTGGCGATCAGCTTGAGACTGAAGATGTCCTCCACTGCCGCATACCTCATCTCCGCCTTTCCGAGGAGACTTATCGTCCTCCCACGTTGCCACATACTCTCGGAAAGCCCGAAGTCGTAGGAAATCCGCCCGGCGAATATGTCCAGAGTGTGCCCACCCTTGACNNGCCACCCGGTCCAAGCCCAGGCGGGCATGCCTCTTCTCCGGACCGAATAGCTCGAATCCCAGGCTCCTGGCAGCTTCAAGCAGCCTGGCCTTGCCTGCTACATCCCGGCAGACCAGATCTATGTCCATGGTCACATCCTTCAATCCCAGCTCCAGCATTGCTGCTCCGCCTATGATCAGGACCTGTACCGGCTCGGCCAAACGCTCCCCCAGGCTTCTCAGGATCTCCTCCACGTCTTCGCGGCTCGATATCTGTGATCTCATAAAGCTCCGCTTGCTCTTCTATCTCATCTCGGCTGGGATAGCCATTGATGTTTTCACCCTTCAGGGCCGCCCGGATGCTTTCCATCATGGGGTGTCTGGCATCTTTTAATCCATCTCTGTTCTTCAGGTAAAACAGTATGCAAAATAGCCTCTGGCGGTAGTCCTCCGCAGAGTCGAGGGAGTGGATGAATATCTCCTGGATGGGCAGCCTCCTTTCGGGCAGGGTGTAGTAGTTATCCCTCAAGCCCAGCTTGATCCCGTAATCCCTATAAGCGGAGAAAGAGGTGGGCGTTGCATTCTGCCGCCGCAGGCTCTTGAAGAGCACACTATCCTCGTAGCTTTTTATGAACAGAGCCTCCCTGGGGACGAGGCGCAGTACCTGGTATTCCTGTAGGGATGAGATGAAGTCCTTGAGGTCCCTCCAGAGGATGTGGTTAAAGGTGTAGAGGTAAGCCCTTCCCTTTCTGGATCTGCTGGTGATCCCCAGATGCAGGAAATCCTGAAGATAGTAGTAGATGGTATCGCTGGAGATGCCCGTCTCCTCGGCCAGGGCCTCCAGGCTCTTCTGAGTGCTGTCCAGACGTAAGAGCAGCTTCACCCTTCGGCCGGAGAGGATCTCTGGCAGGGGAGAGGCGCGGTGAGTGTAGTAAAGTCGCTTGAAGGCTTCTGTGGGTGGCGTTCCTGCCAGAAGGATCTCTCCTCCCGCCCGCTCCACCAGGCCCTTATCCTGCAATCTGGTTATGATCCGGGAGACAGAGCCCTTCAAGATGCACAGCTCTTTCTGGATGGCACGAGGATTTGTCGGCTCCAGGGAGCTGGTTATGAAGATCAGTGTGCGAATCTCATTCTCGCTGAAGCTAATTGACATTATCTTAATAAAGAGTGAATTCAATATAAGTAGTTATCTTACTATTAAGAAATAGATCAAATCAACAGGGCTACATCTTTATGCGCGCGTGCTAATGCATAAGTCTCTTCGAAAGGCCAACTTGGAACTGTCCAGGCAGTCTTAGGGCAGCCATGAAAGCAGCAGACGTCCTGCCACAGGCTGGCTGCAAAGCCCATGAGCTGCAGGAGGAGGCAGCCCGGCACCGAGTGGAGGCGTAGGCCCTCAAGGACCGGGCCAGGCTGGATGCGGGGGCAGCTATGCAGAAGACCAGAGCCATGAAGGCCGAGGCCCTGGGAGTCAAGATTTGAAATATCGAAGAATGCAGGGGTGAGTTTCAGGAGCAATAATTTACTACTACTATTACTATATGAGATGCGAGGCTGGGGTGAGCAGGGCGGGGAGTCTTTGCGGTATTGGAAGATCCCCCTCACCCCGGACCGTGATTGGCGGGGAATCCTAAAGAGCTTTTGACTTGGCTGCCAGGGGTCAATTCCGCAGCAGTTTCTGTGCAACCTCATGCATTCTGGCCAGCTTCTTGGTGATGGGGTGCTGTGGCCCATACTCCTGCTCTGCCAGGCTCTTGACCCGCCAGATCTCGGAGAGAAGCTTGCCGATCTCCTTGGCGACGCACCTGCGATTCTGCTCGGTCATGGTTTATGCGGCTCCATTCTCCCGAGGGCCCCCTTTCATTTTACCTTTTTCTTTCTCGCTCACCTGCAGGCAGCTCCTAGAACTGCACCTCTACCTCCTCCAGCTTCGCCCCCTGCCTCTGCGCACGAGATAGAGGGCTATTTTACTTGAAGTTCCTTAAGGCGCGTGCATTCTACGAGACGGTCTAACGTATTAAAAGTAAAAACCTAGCCTCGCGTAGCAAAATTAATTCTTTGACATCTTTTCTGCGGGCGGGAATGAGGTGGGAGTACATTAAGGAGCTAAGGGGTGATAGTAGGAAAGAGGCTTTTGATCTTTGCAACCATATCGACCTCAAGGAGTTGAAGGAAGCATATTTGGCTTGCATCCCACAGTTGGGCATCTAGCCTTCTCTCTCTATCTTTTTCAGGATTTCTGCCGCCTTCGGATAAACAGAATCATGATGATCCACATATAGAAACTGGATTCTGTTTCCCTTTATCCTGTAAGCAGTAACATAAGGATCGACATGGGAGCCGCGAGCGTGTTTTAGCTTATGGCTTTTTGGGCTGCCTATCGAGGGATTATCAAGAATCTGGCTTATCTTCTTAAGGAAGCGCTCTTCCAGTGCCATATTCCTCCTGGTGAGCTTTGAAAACTGCTCCTCAAACTCAGGAGTTGATTCGAAGTCCATGTATAGGGCTTAATCAAGGTTTTTCAAGTGGTTCAAGAACTCTTCTTTGGTCTTAAAAGTCTTTAGTAAACCAGCATCGGCCTGCTTGATACTCCTCCGAAATCCGGCCTCAAATTCCTTCAAGGCGGCCTCGTTGGCATCCTGGATAACCACATTCTCACTCGCACCGGCCATGGATAGATACTCCTCACTGATCGGCTATAAGGATTGCGAAAAGATGGGCTGGTATTCCGCAGCCCCTCCGAGTTTCTGGTCTTCTTTGGCCCGGCAGGCATAATTGGCATACAGATACCTGTATCTCATCTACTGCCTTTATTTATTTGCAGACTGGATCTCGTGAGTCATTCCCGCAGCAGCTTCTGTGCATCCTCGTGCATGCTGGCCAGCTTCTTGGTAATGGGGTGCTGCGGACCGTACTCCTGCTCCGCCAGGCTCTTGACCCGCCAGATCTCGGACAGGAGCTTGCCGATCTCCTTGGTGACGTACCTGCGATTCTGCTCGGTCATGGTTTATGCGGCTCCTTATTCTTGATGGTCTTCCCATTCATTCTCCTTCAAAATGCTTTCAGAATGCGCTCCAAAAAGAGCTGCAGGCCGGTTCTAAGCAGCGTCTGCCCTCTAGCTATTCGCTCATGATTGCTTAGTGCCAATAGCCATTCCTTCAATTATCCGCATCAATGAGAGCCTTCTCTATCAAAGGCAGGATCTGTGGAAACTCATCTGTCACCGTATGCCAGACGATCTCCAAATCAACTGTGAAGTAGCCATGGACAAGCCTATCCCTCATTCCTGCCATATCCCTCCAGGGGATCTCCTGGTATTTTGTCTTGAATGAGTCAGGAATATGCTTTGTGGCCTCGCCAACAACCTCGATGCATTTTGTTACGGCGATAACGGTCTTTGGATCGTTTGCGAATTCATTGAAATCCATATCCTCTGTGAACTGCAAAGCAAAATTCATGTACCTGGCTAAGTCCTCTACATACTCCCAGCAGTCCCTACCGGTCATATGTAGACGACCTCACTTAAAATGTTCTTCTTGATTCTGGGCTTAAGTGCGCTTTTAGTAACCAGATCCACATTCTCGCCCAGCTCATCGGAGAGGTAGTTTTGCAGGCCGACGAATTTGATGAGGCCGACGGGCCTCTCCAGCTCCACCAGGATGTCGAGGTCACTGGTATCCTTCTCCTCGCCCCGGACAAAGGATCCGAAGATGCCGATCTCTTTAACTTTGAATCTCTCCCTGAGGATTGGCTTTTTCTGCCTCAGGATCTCCTGGATCTCTGCAAGTCTTTTCATGGTCATCCCGTAATTTCATAATTTTAGCGTTCCTGGTGTAAATCAATTTGCGTCCTTGTATGATCTTTGGTCGGCGTTCTTTGATGAGAAGCTCTCCAAAGATCTCTGAGCCCCGGCTTTCCTTCCCTTCTGTTAGCTTTTGCCAGGAGCCTTTGCAAGGGTATTGTAGGCCTGGACTTCCTGCCGGCAGCTCTAAGAACTTCACCTCCATCAGCCTGCTCCCCCTGCCTCTGGGCTTCCTCGACCGCAGCAAGGTCCTTCATCAGGAAGATGCGCCATTCCGGGGTCTCGATCATGGCCACGGAGTTTTTCAGCGCCGGGGCGTATTTGCTGTACCTGGGCAGTTTGACTGCGTAGCCCCTGAGGTCCTCCACCAGCTCCACATCGAAGCCGCGCAGTTTCAAGAGCCCAAAGTTCTCGTCGGGGCAATCGTCCAAATCCTTGAAGATCTAACGGTTGTCATGAACGTGATGATACGCTTTGGTCTAGTGAGCATTGGTTGCCAAATGCCCTGAGGCGGGCACAGTTGGCCGGGGAAGGAGCATGAAAAGGCAATAAGCAACCTCAAGGAAGCAACCGAGCTTTATCTGGAGGAATTCCCTTTAAAATGCACCGAATATCCCCTCATGCCTTTATCTGATCCAGCCCGTTTCCAAATTCTCGCCATCTTCCCCACATGAATGAGCCTGCCCAGCTCCGGCAGCGCCATCACATCTCCGGAGAAGTCCCCATGGTATTTTATCTAGCCTATGAAGGAAGGATGTATCGATAGGTAGTAGAATATTGCGGAGAAATCAAGACTGAAAAGAGATGTGTCCTCTGCATTGTTCTATGAAAACATTCATTATTAAAAGAAGATGACATGGCATTATGGACGAAATTGTTGGCGAGTCAGGGAGGGCTGTGCCCAAGGAAATATCACGTGCTGTCATGGTCTGGTATCGTGGTTCGAATATACTGAGGTTCCTTCACATATCTCTCGGCTTAATAGGAATTGTGCTTTCTATTACTGTAGCCTCCAAGATAATCGATGCGAATGACCCTCTATTTTCATGGATAGCATGGGGTACGGCTATCGCCACGGGCCTATTGACCTCCTTTAATCTGGGGACAAAGTCAAACAACATGAGAAATGCCTGGAGGTTACTAAATTAAGCTACAATCAGATATGAGAATCAAAAAGATATGACGCTGGAAAAGTTGGTTGATGCGTATCGAGATGGTGAAAAACTAATTGGAGACGTAGTTGTAAACCTCTGAAGCATGCCGCGCTTCAATCTATAGTCAAGAACCTAACTAATTAAACTTATTTTTTCTTCGAGAAATCTCACGATCCAGCCCT
>MTKX01005889.1_pt1 | contig 18704 bp, 21 predicted proteins | sample 1042771 | NCBI WGS metagenome assembly MTKX01 (sample SAMN06212183, study PRJNA360534) | anaerobic digester metagenome | biome: Wastewater treatment plant; material: sludge; isolation source: anaerobic digester fed with sludge from wastewater treatment plant | place: Denmark: WWTP Randers ... | reverse complement strand
TAAACCGGTTTATTGTTGAATCTATATAAACGAGACTGAAAATTAAGCCGGGTCGGGCCATAAAAAGAGAAAGCAGATATCGATTGGAACGCTCATGGATGGATCTGCTACCAGCTTCGACTGGCCACAGGCATCCTCCAGCCGCTGCCGAAAGCGCGGTCTGTGACCTTAAGCCCTGGAGCTGCCTGCCGCCTCTTGAATTCGGCGTTCTTCACCATACATAGTACTCTGTCGACCATCTCTTTCTCGTATCCAACAGCCAGAAGATCCTCTCTGGACTGATGCTGCTCGATGTACCTCTCCAGAATATCGTCCAAGACCTCGTATGGTGGCAGGCTGTCCTGGTCGGTCTGGCCGAAGCGAAGCTCCGCCGTGGGAGCCTTATTCAGTATAGAAGCGGGGATAATCTCTTTTCTCTGGGAAGCATTGAGCCATCTGGCAAGCCTGTAGACCATCGTCTTGGGAACATCGGAGATTACCGCGAGACCGCCGGACATATCCCCATAGATGGTGCAGTAGCCCACAGCCAGCTCTGACTTGTTGCCCGTGGTCAGGAGGACCAGGCCGAACTTATTGGAGAGGGCCATGAGCAGGTTGCCCCGGATGCGGGCCTGGATATTCTCCTCGGTCACATCCTTGTCCAGGCCTTGAAAAGGCACCGCCAGCTCCTGCTCAAAGGATCGCATGATCTCGGTTATTCCCAGGGTCATGGTCCTGATCCCCAGGTTTTGCGCCAGAAGCTGTGCGTCCTCGATGCTTCTGTGACTGGTGAAGGGGGAAGGCATGATCACCCCCAACACATTCTCGGGCCCCAGGGCGGATGCGGCTATGGCCGAAACTATACTGGAGTCGATCCCTCCGGAGAGGCCCAGAAGGACTCCGGAAAAGCGGCATTTGGTCACATAGTCGCGGGTTCCCAGGACCAGGGCCCGCCAGATCTCGGACTCGGAAGTGAAATCATCCTCAGCTATGCTTCCTGCTCTGGCCTTCCCCTCCGCCTGGCCGCGGCTCAATTGGCTCAGGTCCACCACAATGATGTCCTCCTGGAAGCCTAGGCCTCGGGCGGCCAGGCGCCCCTCCCTATCAAAGGCCATGCTCCTGCCGTCAAAGACCAGATCGTCATTGCCCCCAACCTGGTTGACATAGAGGAAAGGCATGTGGTGCTTTTTTGCCAGCTCTTTAAGCATGGCCTCCCGGTGCTCTTGCTTTCCCACAGTGAAGGGAGATGCGGAGAGGTTGATGATGGCACCAGCGCCCTCCCGGGCCAGCTCCGCCACAGGATCGGTATGATAGCGACGGCGACGCCAGAAGTCGGAATCGTTCCAGATATCCTCGCAAATGGATACCCCCAGCCTCTCCGCACCCAGCTCCAGGATCTGAGCCACTCCTGCCGGCTCAAAGTAGCGATCCTCGTCGAAGACGTCGTATGTAGGAAGCAGGCTCTTCTTGAATGTCCTCTCCACTTTTCCATGCCGCAGCAGGGCGGCGCAGTTAAAGAGAGGCCGGCCCACCGTGCCGGGATTGGGCTCGGCCAGGCCCACCAGGACCGGTGGCAGATCCCTTGCCTCTGCAGCCAGGCGGCATAGGCAGGCCCAGCTACGATCTATAAAATCCGAGTTTAAAAGCAGATCGCGGGGAGGATATCCCAGAAGGGCCAGCTCGGAGGTGACGGCAAGATCTGCCCCGGCGGCCTGGGCTAAAGCTGCGGCGATCTTGATGCTGTTGCCCCGAAGGTCTCCCACAATGGGATTGAGCTGCAAAAGAGCAATCTTCATACAGATGATAGTGAGAAGATGCCAGGGTGGAATTAAGCTCTTTGGTGCCCGTAAGCGCTTTAAAAGCAAACGGCCAGCCGAGACCGACAGAGTGATTCATAGTGGATTTTTGGAAAAGGGAAAAGGAATAGCCAAAGAAGATCCCCTAGGGATTTAGCACTAAAATGCTGTAGTTTAGAAGTGCTGCGAAGCTGACCCAGGCCAGATAGGGAACCAGGAGGAGAGCGGCCTCTTTAGATAGAGGGTAGAAGCGGTATATGGTAAGCAGTATCAGAATCCAAAGCAGGCCTATCACCACCAGTCCGGCCAGGGGTGAGCGCAGCCCGAAGAATGCGGCAGACCAGAGGATGTTGAAGGCAAACTGGGCCACGAAGGCATAGGCTGCCCCCCGGAACTGGGGGAGGGTCAAGCCGGCCCGCCAGGCCAGAAAGAGCGATATGCCTATGAGGGTGAAGAGCAGGGTCCAGACGGCCGGGATTACTCCATCGGGCGGAGTGAACCAGGGTTTGACCAGGGCGGGATACCAGCTGTAGACGGACATATTGGTGAAGATGGAGCCCAGCAGGCCGGCTCCCTGGCAGGCGACTATGCACAGAACAAGCCTGGCAATCTCATTTCTGCTCAATCCATTCATGCTATTTGCACCCCACTTTCGCTTAAGCCAATAGAGTCAGATTTCTTCGGCATTATCATATTGATCACCGGCTCACCGCCTGCTCCAGGGTCACATTCTCCCCCGGACCCCGGCGCATGACCACGCTCTGCCATCGGAGCAGATATCTTGCCAGCTCAGAGAAAAAGCTCTCCAGCCAGGCTCTCCTCTCTCCATCGCTCCAGGCCTGCGCAGAGCCGTCCAGTTCCCCGGCCCGGGCGAGAGCCATAGCCTGCAGATCGTCTAAGGGCAGAATCATCTGCACCACCATCCCCTCTCCCTCTTCATCATAGGCCACAATCAGTTCAAAGTTGCCCACATGAAGGATCTGATTGGGAGCAATCCTTCCCGCCCGGGCTTTTAGTGCAGCATAGGAGAGGGCCTGGAATACCTCCTCTTGAGATACCTTCGCTGCCGCCTTGCCTGCCAGATCCTTCATCGTCAATCTCCCCGGCTCCGACCTGAGCCTATGGAATTGCGACCCAATATAAATAGAGCGGAGGTAGTAGATAAAAGTGTAGGGAGTGGGAGACAACAGACTGATTGGTGGGAAATATGAGCTGCTTTGATGATCTTATGCAATTTAGAGATGAGGTGGATCGGGTGGAGAAGAATATCCAGAAGAGAGGCAGGCCTGAAGAGCTTAAGGACCTGCGCCGCCGGGACAATGGGGTGGAAGAGCATCTCCCATAAATGCCCGCTGCTATTTTAGGAGATCTTTTCATAAGCATTAACTAATTATAATATAGAGCCTGACTCGTCTCCAGGGATTAAAGATGCCGAAAATAGCCATAATCTACGCCAGCGGCTCGGGAAAGACAAAGAAGATGGCAGAGGCCATTGCCGGTGGAGCCAAGAGCGTGCCAGAGGTGGAGGTATTGCTGAAAAATGCCGTCCAGGCCAAGGCTGATGAGGTCATAGATGCCGGTGCCCTCATTCTGGGCGGCTCAACCTACAACAGCAAGCTGATCCGGGCCATGGAGCCGTTTCTGGACCGGCTGGATGGACTGGACCTGAAAGGAAAAACCGGTGCTGCCTTCGGATCATATGGATGGAGCGGAGAAGGAGTTCCTATCCTAATAGAGCGAATGAAATCCTGGGGCATGTCTGTGATTGAGCCGGGGACAACGGCGGTTCAGATGCCCAGCAAAGAGGTCCTGGACAGATGCTTTGAGCTGGGAAAAAGCATGGCAGGCGATCTGAAAACATAGAATAGGCCGATCTAAGAAGAGTCCAAGCCACTCAGATCTGCCCTCAAGCACCGAATCCAATTCGATTTTTCCGGCGTGCTTGGTCGGGCAAGATAGATAAAGGAGGATGGCATCGGAAAATTGGCTTCCAGCTTTAGAAGCTTCCCACTCAAAAGGCAGATAAAATACAGAAGGCAGATTCAATGGAGTATGTTCTTTTCCCCCGGTCCGAGATCCATCGCAGGATAGAGGCGCTGCAGTCCCAGATGGGAGAGATGGATGGAGCATTGCTGTTTCATGCCGTGGACATGTGCTACTTTTCCGGCACAGCTCAGGATGGGCTGGTCTATGTTCCCAGAGACGGCGAGCCGGTGGTGATGATTAAGAGAAGCCTGGAGAGAGCGGCGGAGGAGTCGCCATTGGAGGTCCGGCCGCTCAGGAATATGAGAAATCTCAAGTCGGATCTGGGCATACCAAAGGGAGCCGTCATGGGATTGGAGATGGATGTCCTTCCCTGCAGCTTTTATTTTAAGATCGACAAGGCTCTGGACAATGCCCGGTTTGTTGATGTGGCGGAGAGGATCAAGCACATACGCTCGGTGAAATCCGATTTCGAGCTGGGGCTGATCAAAGAGTCCGCCCGGATACTGGAGGCCGGATTTTCCAGCGTTCCCGACTTCCTAAAGGAGGGGATGAAGGAGGTGGACCTTATCAGCCGGCTGGAGATGGTCATGCGATCTATGGGACATCAGGGATCGCTACGCTTCAGGCGCTTCAACAGCATCGTCCCTCTGGGCCATGTCATGTCCGGGCCTGCCGCAGCCTGTCCCAGCTTTCTGGCCTCGCCTACCGGGGGTAAAGGCACATCCCTGATCTTTCCCCAGGGAGCGGGCTTTTCCAGGATCAAGAGAAATGAGCCGGTGTTTGTCGACATGGTGGGGATCTACAACGGCTACATCGCCGATGCCACCAGGATCTTTTCTTTAGGCCGAATTGAGCCGGAGCTGGAGGAGGCCTATCAGGCCGCCTGTCAGATCGAAGAGGATCTGGCCCGGCAGATGTCGGCGGGAAAGACGAGCCGGGAGCTCTTCCTTCTCAGCGAGGCGGCAGGTGCTGATCTGGGCTACCAGGATTACCTCGGCGGCCCGCCGGGAGGCAAATGCGGCTTTGTGGGCCATGGAGTGGGCCTGGAACTGGACGAGTATCCGGTGATAGGCCCCCTGGACCATGAGCTGCAGAGCAATATGACCATCGCCATTGAGCCCAAGATCATCTATCCGGACAAGGGGGTGCTGGGAATTGAGGATACCTTCCTCACCTCCAGCGGGGCGGCGGAGAGCCTGACCCATATGCCCCGGGAGATCTGGCAGGTCTAGGATCCTGGCCGTTGGCCAAGAGGACTTGCTCTGCCCTCATTTCCCGCCCCAAAAGAGATAATAAGCTGAAAGCAGGAGTAACCGGTCTATAAAGGAGATCAGATGATTCGCATCATATCCCTGGACATGGACGGCACACTGATGAAATCCAGATTTGTGGACAGGGTCTGGATGGAGGGGATTCCATTCCTCTATGCCGAGAAAGCCGGCCTGGAATTTGCGGCGGCAAAAGAGCATGTCATAAGCGAGTACGCCCGGGTGGGCAGCGACAGGATGGAGTGGTACGACCTCCTATATTGGATCGACAGATTCGGCCTCAAGATCGGCAAGGATGAGCTCTTGCAGATGTACGAGGATGATATCGAGGCCTACCCCGAGGTGCCCGAGGTTTTGGATCAGCTCTCGGAGAGATACGATCTGGTGGTGACATCCAATGCCGCCCGGGAGTTCATAGAGATCGAGCTCGATGGCCTCACCCAATATTTCCGGGAGATCTTCTCCGCCACATCGGACTTCCGGGAGGTCAAGAAGTCGCCTCTGGTCTACGGGGCCATCTGCGCTCAGATGAATGCCAGGCCCTTTGAGGTGCTGCACATTGGGGATCACTACCACTACGACTACGAATCACCGCTCCAGGCGGGCCTCGATGCCTTATTCCTGGACCGTAAGGGCGAGCGCTCCGGGCCGGAGGTTGTGGGCGATCTCCGGGAGGCGGCGGAGCTGATCGAAAGCTGCATCTGATCTGTGGCTGCTCCGGCGATTTAAGGAGGATGAATTAGGATGAAAAGAGAGACTAGGCTGATACTGGCACTGGATGTCACCTCCGGGGAGCGTGCCCTCTTCCTGGCCGCAAGGCTCAGGCCCTATTTTGATGCCATCAAGATCGGCTACCCCCTCATCCTCGCCGAAGGCTTAGGCGTGGTTAAGGGGATCGCCAGCATTGCCCCGGTAATCGCCGACCTCAAGGTGGCGGACATCCCCAATACCAACCGCCTCATCTGCCAGGCGGCCTTCCAGGCCGGGGCCAGCGGAGTCATCGCCCAGGCCTTTCCGGGAAAAGACTCCCTTCTGGCCTGTGCCGAGGTCGCCGCGGAGAACGGGGCGGATCTTTATGTGGTAACAGAGATGAGCCATCCGGGGGCGGAGATGTTCATGGCTCCCCAGGCGGAGAGGATGGCCCGGCTGGCAGCTGATGTTGGCGCAACCGGAGTGGTAGCGCCGGCCACCCGACCGGAACGGATCAGGCTGATCCGCTCCATCATCGGAGAGAGGATCATAATCTCGCCCGGAGTGGGGGCCCAGGGGGGCTCGGCAGGGGCGGCACTGGAAGCAGGCGCGGACTATATCATCGTGGGCCGGTCGATTTACGGGGCAGAGGATCCGGAAGGGGCGGCTGAGAGGCTTATTTCGTCCTTTTGATATATCTACGAAAGATCAAAAGGCGCCTTTGAGTGTTGCCTGATCAATGCACCGCTAAATCCTTAAAATAGGGCTCCCTTCTGGCATTGGCCTGGCGCAATAGCTCCTCGATCCTGCCGCAGTCGCAGGAGTCGATCTGCACTAAATTGTCGCTTCGCAGCAGGCAGGGCTTGATCTTTCCGTCCGATGTCACCCGGAGGCGGGTGCAGTTGGCGCAGAACTCGGTGTTGTCCATGGGCCGCACTATCTCCACCTCTGCTCCATCCATGAGGTACTTCTTTCGCCGGTGCATCTCACGAGTCTGAACCCGATCCGCCTGGGCCGCCAGCCGGGCCTCGATGGCGTCTATATCACCGGACAGCCCCCGGCCTGAGAGGTCCAGGAGCTGGATAAGCTGGGCGATCAGCCCCTTCTCCCGGCAGAAGTCGATTATGGCCGGGATCTCCGCCTCATTCTGCTTCAAAACCACCACATTGAGCTTGATGGGCAGAAGGCCCGCCGCGGCGGCGGCATCCAATCCCTGCAGGACCCTCTCCAGATCTCCCTCCCGGCCACCGGTGATGTTCCGGTAGACCTCCGGCTTAAGGGAGTCCAGGCTGACATTGACCCGGCCCAGGCCCGCCCGGGCCAGGCTCTCCGCCTGCTCGGCCAGATATATGCCATTGGTGGTCAGGGAGATCTTCATCTGCGGCGGCATTTGGGCGATCAGGCTGGCCAGTCCCTGGCGCAGCAATGGCTCGCCTCCGGTGAGCTTGAGGGAGCGCACACCCAGCGCCGCCGCCGCTCTGGCCACGCCTATCACCATCTCATCGGAGATCTCGCCGTTGGGCTGTACCTCGCCCTCATGGTGGCAGTAGAGGCAGCGCAGATTGCAGCGAGAGGTGAGAGCAATCCGCAGGCCAGTGACCTTGCGACCATAGGAGTCCACCATTATGCCCGGCATCAGGATGCAGCTAGTGTCTCTGCTAGTATTAGAACTCAATCAGTCGAAGGGTGGGAAGGCCTGCATCGCCAGCCCAAACTGAAAAGGGCAGATGAGAAAGGAGATGAGATGGGAGATAAGACGGGAGAGACCGCATGGCCTTCTCAATATTCTATCTCTCCCAGGCTCTTCTTGAGATGGGAGAGGAGGATCATGGCCACGATCATGCAGATGGCCAGAGCGGAGAGCAGCTCCTCCCAGGACTGACCGGGCCTGGTTACGACCTGGATTATCCCCCCGGCGAGCAGGGTGAGCATGGCTGTGGCTATGACCGAGACCAGCATGGACCAGACGACCGAGCCCACCTCATAGCGCTCGAAGAAGGAGGCGGAGAGGACAAAGCATATCGCAGCCAGGATGAGGATTATGGAGAGGGGAAGTGGCGGGCCGTGGTGAAAGAACTGAATCAGCCCCTGGGCCAGGGCGATCATGGTCAATGAGAGCAGCCCGGAGGCGAGAAAGGCCTTGAGGATGTAATTTGATCGAAGAGGCAAGGAATTGGACCCCGAGCTTTATATGACTGGATTGAATATAAACATTGTGTATAATCCCTGTCAGTCTTTTTCTTCGGATATTACTGCTTCTTGCCGTTCCCTTTCCATCCCCTCGCCGGTCGAGCCGGTATCAGGCATCCTCTCCCCGAGCCGATAAGATCCGCCCGCCCGGCCAGCCTCAACCCCTCTTTTACCAGATCATAGTTTTTCGGATCCCGGTAATGCAGCATGGCCCTCTGGATCTTTTTCTCCCTGCCCCTGGGCACATGCACCGGCTTTAAGGTGAACGGGTCCAGGCCGGTGTGGTACATGGCGGTGGAGACAGTCATGGGGGTGGGGGTGAAGTCCTGCACCTGCTCGGTATAGAGATGGGCCTCTTGCAGATACTGCGCCAGTTCAATCATATCCCCCACCGTGCAGCCGGGATGCCCGGACATGAGATAGGGCAGAAGGTACTGCTCCCGTCCCGACTCCCTGGTCGCAGCAGAGAAGCGCTCCCGGAATGAGTCCAGCACCTCTCTGGAAGGCTTATTCATGCATTCTGTAACAGATCGGGAGATATGCTCCGGCGCTATCTTGAGATGCCCGGAGACATGATGCCGGCATATCTCTTCCAGATAGGGTGAGCTGTCCGCCATTATCAGATCGTGCCTGATTCCGGAGGAGATGAAGACCCGCTTGACTCCGGGAACCTCTCTTATGCGGCGCAGCAGCTCCACCTGGCGAGAGTGGTCCTTGTTCAGGCTGGGGCAGTCCGCCGAGCAGAGTTTATCCGGACATGCTCCATTTTTCCATCGGGGGCAGGAGAGGGAGTACATATTGGCCGTCGGGCCGCCCACATCGGATATGATCCCGGCAAAATCCTTCATCCCCACCAGCATCTTCACCTCTCGCAGTATGGACTCCTGGCTGCGGCTCTGCACAATCCTGCCCTGGTGATGGGTCAGGGCGCAGAAGGAGCAGGAGCCGAAGCAGCCCCGATGGCTGGTGATGGAGAAGCGCACCGGCTCCAGAGCTGGTATTCTCTCCCGGTAGCAGGGATGGGCCGCCCTCTGATAGGGCAGCTCATAGATCCGGTCCAGCTCTTCTGTGCCCAGCGGCCGGGCGGGGGGATTCTGGATGACGACCGTCTTGGGATGGGGCTGAACCACAGTGCGGCCATGAAAGGGATCTTGCTCCTGATAATGCATGGCAAAGGCCCGGGCGTACTCGTGCCGGTCAGCGGAAACCTGAGCAAATCCCGGAATCTCCAGTTCATCATCGCCCTTGGCCCGGCCTCGCCATCGGGCCACCTCCTCCTTGACCGCAGTGCCGGCCACATCTTTGATCTCAGAGATCCTTTCCCCCTTCTCCAGCCGCCGGGCCACCTCTCCCAGGGCCCTCTCCCCCATGCCGTAGATGATCATATCGGCCGGAGCGTCGGCCAGGATCGATTGCCGCACCGAGTCCGACCAGTAATCATAATGGGCAAAGCGGCGCAGGCTGGCCTCGATCCCACCAAGGATGACCGGCACCCTGGGGAAGAGGGAATGGGCCAGGTTGGCATAGACAATGGCCGCCCGGTCCGGCCGGAGCAGTCGGCCGCCCGGCGAGTAAACATCATGGCTGCGACGCTTTAGATTTGGGGTGAGGTTGTTGACCATGGAGTCCACATTGCCGGAGGATATGCCCAGGAACAGCCGCGGCCTGCCCAGGCGCAGGAAGTCCTCCCGCCGCTTGATATCGGGCTGGGCGATGATCCCCACGCTGTAGCCGGCATCCCAGAGCACCCGGCCCACAAGGGCGGCGGCAAAGGAAGGATGGTCGACATAGGCGTCTCCGCTAATGAGGATGACATCCAACTGATCGATGCCCTGCTTTTCTGCCTCCGACCGGAACATGGGCAGAAAGGCCGGTTGCGCTATCATGCTTTATAGTAAGGAGTCAAGGCGGCCATAAAGCCTTCCCAGGGCTGAGCCAATTGTCCAGGAAAGATCGAGCCGATGATCCTGGCCTGGATCGAGCCTGGACAAGTTTTAAGGATCAGTAGTGGTATAGAAGCATACTGGGAAGGGCAATGAATCAGGGATTGAAATTTTCAGGCATGCTGGCCTTGGCCATGCTCCTATTATTTTCCATGGTCCAGGCAGCATCAATTGAGGTCAGGTCGGGAGAGAGCATACAGGCGGCGATAGATCAAGCCGGAGCTGGAGACAGCATAATGGTTAAAAGCGGCGCCTACCAGGAGAGCCTGAATATAACCAAGCCGCTGTATTTGATCGGAATCGGCCATCCCCGGATCGATGGGGGATCCGCCGATGCCGCAGTTCTCGTTTATGCTGATGGCGCGAGCATCTCTGGATTTGATATCAAATCCACAAGGCGCACGGGCATCTACGTTTTCTCGGATGGGAATGTCCTAGAGAACAATACCATCAGCAGCTGTCTGGACGGCATCTTTCTGGATAACTCAAACTTTAACCACATCGCCTCCAATGAGATCAACAACAATACCGCGGGCATCTTTCTATTCTCCTCAAACGGAAATGTCATTTCCAGCAACAGCATTCGTGACAACCACATCTATGAGGAGAGCGATTGCGGCATTGCCCTGGTCTGCTCGAGCGGCAATACCATCAGCTACAACCATCTGACCAACAACGGCGATTCATCTCTAACCTTGCGCTCATCGGCCAACAATACCATCCTTGCAAACAATGTCAGCTCAAACGACTGGTATGGCATATCCCTCACCGAATCCAGCAACCACAACCGGATTGAGAAAAACAATGCCTCAGAGAACAAAGACGCCGGCATATATCTTGATAGCTCGCAGGTGAACATCATCAGAGACAACTCCGCCTGGAACAACTCCCGGGGCATATTGCTCTCCTATGACAGCAACGACAACCTCCTGCAGGGCAATCTTATTGCTTCCAATGGCAAGGGCGTGAATCTGGCCAGTCACAGCAGCAACAACACCATCGAGAATAACACGGCGATTAAGAACGGATACGGCATCTATCTATCCTTCTCCTGCGGCTGGAATGCCGTATTCGCCAACCATCTCATCGACAACGACTACAATGCCTATGACCTGGGAAAGAACAATCGATGGGACAACGGCACGACCGGAAATAGCTACAGCGGACTGGGAGAGACATATTACATTCCGGGAGGAACGGCTGTGGACAGGCACCCCATAGCCGAGGCGCAGGACTGACCGATTATTCATTTTGTCCCTTCCATCCCCGGAAAAAGGGAGGCGGAAGAAACCAACTGCAAAAAAGACAGCGGGGGCAAGAGCCTGGCTTGCAGGCCCGGCCATGATCCGAGCCGATCCTCCAAAAATGATCTGATCTGACTCAGATGAACTTGGGCCGCTCGGAGAGCAGCATTGATAGGGGCAGTCTGCGCCAGGGTTTGCCCGCCGTCTCGGCAGAGACTCTGGCCTTTAAATCCGCCGGGCTCATCTTGACCTTGGCCGGGGACTTTGGCGTCGACTCTGCCCGCACAGTCACAGTCAGTTCACCCGAGGCCAGCTCCTCATCGCCTATGACCGCCACATAGGGTATCCACTCCCGTCCCGCATCGCGGATCTTCTTTCCCACCGTCTCGTCGCGATCGTCGATATCTGTGCGCAAGCCGAGCTCTGAGGCAATCTGTTGAGCACGGGCCTGATGCCTCTCCGCCACAGGTATGATTCGCACCTGGGTGGGAGAGAGCCAGGTCTCGAGCATGGGCAGCTTTCCCTGCTCTGAGAGTCGGGCCGCCTTCTCCAGCAGAGCGTACATCACCCGCTCGATGGCTCCGGAGGGCGAGCAGTGCAAAAGGATGGGCCTCTGCCGCTCTCCCGCCTCATCTACATAGCTCATGTCATAGCGTTCTGAATTCTCCACATCTATCTGCACCGTGGACAGAGCACTGGCCTTGTCCAGGGTATCCACGAAGTTGAACTCGAACTTGAGAACGAAGTAGAAGAACCTCTCATCCCACATCTCCACCAAGACCGGCTTTTCTACTATGTCTACCAAGCCCTCGATGAATTCCCGGTTCTGGTTGTAGAAGTCCCTGGTAAAGCGGATGGCCACCTCATAGTCGGCCACATCCAGTCCCACCTCTTTTAAGAGGGCAATGCTGGCCTGATACTGCTTTCGAAACTCCTCTATGGCCGATTTCATGTCCCGGGTCAGGGTGTGCATGTCGGGCATGGTGAAGGCCCGCAGGCGGCGGATGCCCACCAGCTCGCCTCTCTGCTCCCGGCGGAAGGAGTATCTGGTGATCTCGACCATCTTCAGTGGCAGGGACCTGTAGGATACGGTCATGTCGTGGCCCATGAGAAACTGGCCGAAGCAGGCGGCGAAGCGCAGAAACAGCTTCTTCTTGTCCGCCTCGATCTGGTACTGACGGGCGGGGAAACGATCCAGGTACTTCTTGAGGGTGGGGTGCTCCATGTCGTACATGATGGGGGTCTCCACCTCCATAGCTCCCATGTCCTGGGCCTTCTCCAAAACGAAGTTCTCCAGAAGGCTCTTGATCATGCGGCCTTTGGGGTAGTAGCGCATGTTTCCCGGATCGGAGCCCGGTTCGTAGTCCACCAGCTCCAGGCGTCTCATCAGCTCTACATGAGGCGGCACCCGGTCCACCGCCCGGGCCTTGGAGATCTCATAGTTGGCGAACTTCTGGAGATTCTGGTAGCCGGTGAAGTCGAACTTGTCTGCGTCGACCAGATTGCCTTCCCGGTCCAGCACCTTCCAGTAGGAGACGGCCTTGGCCTCGGACTTGAGGGCCTGGGAGACCACCTCCCCCTCCCCCAACCGGATGGAGCGGGACAGCTCAGATAGCGGATGGCCCTTGCAGCTTATGGTGAAGGCCTTGTACCAGCCGAAGGGAGCGCGCATGACCTCATAGTCCGCGGAGAGCGTCTCCGCCAGGCCCTTGAAGATCTTGACCGCCGTGGCGGGGGTGGAGAGCTGGGCGCTCAGGTGGGCATAGGGATAGATCATTATCCGGTCGGCTTTAACCTGCCCGGCCACGTCGCTGATCTGCTTGGCACTTTCCGCCACCACAGCATCGAGATCGTCCTCGTCGAACTTCTCCACGGCTATGAAGGCGCAGAGGGCTTCCTCCAGCCGGCCCTTCTTGGCCTGGTCGTTGATCTCTTCCGCCATCTTGGTGGGCCGCTTGGCCTCGAACTCGATGAAATCAGAGTGGATTAAGAGCAATTGCAATAGGGGTCACCTTGACGGGGAAGTGGAGGGCGTGGTGGTAGGTAAAGGTTTCGACTATATAATCAATGACCACTCCTGATAAGCCCAGAGAATCGGTTTTCTGAATGCTGCTCGCACTCTCAATCTCTGCCACCTTTATATCCCATAAAATCCATCTCCCCTCTGATGATACCATGGTAACCATGAAAGTTGATGCAGAAGCAATAGTGCGCGGATCGGAGGACCAGGAGAAGCTTCCCATAGTGGCCAAGGTGAAGGGAACCGGCGCAGACGGAGCCTTGAGCGTCCAGGTCTCCGGGCAGCAGTCAAGCCCCATATCCGCCCGCATATCCGGCGATGAGAAGAATCCCATTTCCTTAGGTCCGGTGGAGGTCGCGCCCATAACAGTCATTCCCGACCTCTCAGAGGCAGCCAAGAGCATGGATTTCGTAGCCCTTGTCGGTGCCATCACCAAGTTATCCCAGGGAGTGAAGGTGGACATCGGCAATTCCGCCTCGCCTCTCTCTGTTGCGCCGCTGTCGGTCTCCCTGGGCAAGATACCCGTGGATCTGGCCATATCCGTCTCTTCTCCTACCTCCGAGTCGGTCTTCAAGGTGGAGATCAAGGGCACTATCGGGGAGTAGGAAATCAATATAAGTCCGGGCGGCATTGCCGCCGCCATGAGGTGTAGCCTATTCTTCCGGACTGGCTGGTGACCCTGCTGGCGGCAGCCCTCCCTGTATCCGAGCTGCGGGGAGCCATACCTCTGGCCATAGGGGTATACGGCTATGATCCCTGGCAAGCGTATCTATTGGCGGTGCTGGGAAACCTCCTGCCTGTAGTGCCTTTGCTCCTCTTTCTGGGACCGGTCTCCGACTGGCTACGGAGATTCACATTCTGGGATAAATTCTTCACCTGGCTCTTTTCCCGCACCAGAAGAAAGTACATCCGGGAGCACGAGAGCTTCAGCCTCACCGCCCTGGCCTTGTTCGTGGCCATACCTCTGCCCGTTACCGGAGCCTGGACCGGCTGCGCCATCGCCTTTCTGGTGGGCTTCCGCTTCTGGCCCGCCTTCGCCGCCATATCCACAGGCGTCCTCCTGGCGGGAGTCATTGTCACGGCCACGGTGCTGGGAGTGCAGTGGCTCTGGTGATAGACGGATCATGGCCAGGCCCTGACCGGCATCATATCCGGCTACCGGCCCCGCCCCAACCTCTCTATCTCCAGATCGATCTGCTTCTCCTCCTGCGTCAGGGGCCTCTCTTCTATGCTCTCCGCCGCCCTCCGGATGGCTACTCCCAGGATGATTCCCTTGAGAAGAGCGGGCCGGTCTTCCTTCTCGATGCTGCTTATGATCCGGTTCATATAGCGGCGCAATGTGGTGCCGGGAATGCTGCAAAAGGACTCCATCTCACAGAAGGCGGAATCGAGCTCTTCCCAAGAAAAACCGTAACTCTGCAGGAATGAGAACAGGTCCTCATCCACTTTGCTCATGGCAGGAAGAATCGGCCTCAATGTAGTTGTCTCTTTTCCTGGGATCATGTTGGGAGGCCTGAGGTTTCCACGGATGATTCTAAGGCCTTATCGAAGGTAGGATCGCTGGGCGCAGCAGCATATGGGGTTGCATTTAAGTATCTTTAAAATGGTCTCATACCTCATATCGATCTTAAAAATTCAAGGTGATATTTTTGCATGATAGCGTGGTAAAGGACCCATCCCTGGCCGAGATGGGTGAGCAGCGCATAGAATGGGCCCGAAGGCATATGCCGGTACTGGAGAAGATCAAAGAGGAGTTTGAGAGAGAAAAGCCGCTCCAGGGTGCGCGTGTGGTGGCCTGCCTTCATGTCACCGTGGAGACGGCAAACCTCATCACCACCCTCGTCGCCGGCGGAGCGGAGGTGGCGGTCACCGGCTCCAATCCCCTCTCCACTCAGGACGATGTGGCTGCGGCTCTGGCCGCCCGGGGACTCCATGTTTACGCCTTCCGGGGGGAGAATGAGAAGGAGTACTACAGCTGCATCAAGATGGCTCTTGAATTAGAGCCGAATGTCAGCCTGGACGACGGAGCCGATACCATAGCCATCATCCACAAGGAGCTGCCGGAGCTGGCGGCCAGAATGTTCGGCGGCTGCGAGGAGACCACCACCGGAGTGGTCCGCCTGAGAGCTATGGCCGAGGATAAGGCCCTTCTCTATCCGGTCATCGCCGTCAACGATGCCGAGACCAAGATGATGTTCGACAACCGCTACGGCACCGGCCAGAGCACCCTGCACGGCATCATGCAGGCCACCAACTTCCTCTTTGCCGGCAAGACCGTGGTGGTGGGAGGATACGGCTGGTGCGGCCGGGGCTTTGCCATGCGGGCACGGGGCCTGGGGGCCAATGTGATTGTGGTCGAGATCGAGCCGAGAAAGGCTCTGGAGGCGGCCATGGACGGCTACCGAGTCATGCCCATGCATAAGGCCGCCCCCCTGGGAGACCTCTTTGTAACCCTTACTGGTGATATCAATGTCCTCCGGGAGGAGCACTTCATTCAGATGAAGGATCAGGCCATTCTGGCCAACAGCGGCCACTTCAATGTGGAGATTGACATTCCTGCCCTGGAAAAGATGGCGGTCAGGAAGGCCGAGGTGCAGAATAACGTCACCGAATATGACCTCAATGACGGCCGCCGGCTCTACCTCTTGGCCGATGGCCGGCTGATCAATCTGGCTGCGGCCTACGGCCATCCCCCTGAGGTCATGGACATGTCCTTTGCCAACCAGGCCCTGGCCGTGCGCTATATTGTGGAGAACGGCCGCAAGCTCGAGAAGAAGGTCTATGCCGTTCCCGTGGAGATCGACCGCAGGGTGGCGGAGCTGAAGCTGGCCTCCATGGGCCTGGAGACGGAGAAGCTCACTGCGGAGCAGGAGAAGTACCTGCATAGCTGGCAGATGGGGACCTGAAGGCCGCATTCTAGAAGGAGGTGTTCTCTCTTGGATCTGAAAAAAGCAAACCTGGAAGCATATCTGAAGAAGCTTTACGGCCGGGATCTGGTCCTTGTCAGCACCCGTAAGATGGGCGAGACCATAGCCACAACCGAGGACGTGAAGGGATTCGGATATGGCTCGCCACTATTAGTGGAGTATGAGGCAGGAGGCAAGAAGGGCTCCGCCGTCATCTCTTCCATGCGGGTGCAGCATGGCTTCGGCCACGATCATTTCTCAGACCGGGCCAGAATCATGATCTGGCAGAATTCCTCCTTTAATCATCTTCCCAGGCACGTCAGGTCCCTGGATGTGGGTTACTTCACCGAGAAAGGCAAGCTGGTCTCGGCAGGGCAGGCCAGGGAATACTTCCTGCTCATGGAGAAGATCGAGGGCAAGGAGTACTTCTTCGACCTGGAGAGGGTCAAAGAAAACGGGGCAACCGATCTGGACTATGATCGGGTGCAGGCCCTCTCCAATTATCTGGCGGAGATTCATGCTACAAAGAATGACTGCCCGCCCCTTTATCTGCGCAAGATCCGGGAGACGGTGGGGGACGGCGAGTGCATCTTCGGCATACTGGACGACTATCCGGACTCTCCCAGCTTTCTGGAAGAAAATGAGCTGGCGGAGATCGAGAAGATATGCGTGGATTGGCGCTGGCTGCTGAGGAGCAAAGCCCACCGCCTCTGCCAGGTGCACGGCGACTTCCACCCCTGGAATATAATGTTCCGGGAGGGGACGGACTATACCGTCCTGGACAGAAGCCGCGGCGAGTGGGGGGAGGCGGCAGATGATATCACTGCTCTGGCCATGAATTACATCTTCTACTCCGTTCAGAAGAGCCTGCGCCTGACCGGGGACCTCAAGGATCTATTCGAGCTGTTCTTCGAGAACTACCTGGAGAAGACGGGAGATGACGAGCTATTAGAGGTCATAGCACCATTCTTTGCCTTCCGGGCGGTGGTGGTGGCCAGCCCCACCTGGTATCCCCTTCTCTCCGATGATGTGCGCCGGTCCATATTCAATTTCCTGGAGAATGTCCTGGCGGCCAAGAAGTTCAATTACAGGGATGTGAACAGCTACCTGGCCTGATTGCCCGGCCTATATGAAGACCTACGCCTTTGAGCTGTCCGGGGAGCACGAGAGCCTTCCCCGATGCGAGGCCCTGGCTCTGGTGGAGACCTTCTCCACCCGCTTTTCCAAGATAGAATTTCTGGAGCAGTGCCTGATTGTGGAGGCGGAAGATCTGGATGTGGGAGTGCTGGGCCGTCGGCTGGCCATGACCCACCGGATCATAGAGGTTCTGGCGGTCTGCCCGGCGGATTTAGAGGCCCTGGCAGAGGCGGCTAGCTGCCTTCAACTGCCTCCTAAAAAATATCTCGTCCGGGCGCGCAGGATCAGGGATGCTGCCCCGCCTGCCGATGCTGTGGAGCATGAGGTGGGCAGAATTCTCTTCGCCAGGGGCTACCGGGCAGACCTGTCCCATCCGGAGCTGCTCTTGCGGGCGATCATCACCTCGGGCCGGATCATTCTGGGCTTTGAGGTAGCCCGGACGGATAGAAGCTCTTTTGAGATGCGCCGTCCCCACCTCAAGCCCTTTTTTCATCCCGGTGTGCTCATGCCCCGCATGGCCCGCGCTCTGGTCAACCTGACCCAGGTTCGGGCAGGCGAGGTTCTGCTCGATCCCTTTGCCGGGACCTGCGGCATCCTCATTGAGGCCTGCCTCATAGGGGTGGTGGGCCTGGGAGTGGAGGTGCAGCCTTCTCTGGTCCGGGGAGCCCGGTGCAACCTCCAGGGCCTGGATTGCAGCCTGCTCCTGGGAGACGCCAAGCGCTTGCCGCTGCATGACGGCTGCATAGATGCCGCCGTCCTGGACACCCCCTACGGCCGGTCGGCCAAGATCATGGCCCCGTCCAAGGAGCTCTTGCTGAAGGAGAGCCTGGGCGAGCTTTTCAGGGTGATACGGCCAGGCAGACGCATGGCCATAGTGGCGGACAGATCGATTGAGGAGATGATTGAAGAGGTGGGCTTTGTCCTGCTGCAAAAGCATACCGATAGGGTGCACCGGAGCCTGACCAGGCAGATATTCATATGCAGCAGATGAAGCTGCCAGACTGAAGGCTATTGGCCGATTTTAAAGGCCTGACGAGCGGCCCAGCAGAAGTGCTTTCCAATCATCGGCTCTGCTTCTCCGCCACCAGGTCCTCGAAATCGCGGGTGGCATCGATCTCCTCCAGCTCCCGCTTCTCGATCAATGCCGTCTCTTCGATGCACTCGATCTTGGTCTTTCCATCCACAATGACCACCGACTTGGCCCTGGCCACGGCGGAGAGGCTGCTCATGAGCCTGGCCCTTTTAAGCATGCTGGAAGTGAACTTGCTCACCCCGGTAAGAACCACCAGGTCCCGGTTTCTGGTGATGGCATTNNATATCGTCAGTCACCAGCCCCTTCTCCTCTACGGCAGGACCGGTGTGGAATGGATCCACAGGCTGGATCAGCTCCTGCTGGAAGATCTCCTCCAGCTTGAGGGCCACATCCACCGAGGTATCCATGTCCTCCACCTCGTATTTGCTGATGGTACGGCGGGATACACCCAGCTCAGAGGCCAGGGCTCCCAGGGATATGCCCCTCTCCAGGCGCATCTCTCTCATCCTGGC
>MTKX01019266.1_pt1 | contig 18706 bp, 15 predicted proteins | sample 1042771 | NCBI WGS metagenome assembly MTKX01 (sample SAMN06212183, study PRJNA360534) | anaerobic digester metagenome | biome: Wastewater treatment plant; material: sludge; isolation source: anaerobic digester fed with sludge from wastewater treatment plant | place: Denmark: WWTP Randers ... | reverse complement strand
CTTTACATAACTGATTACTTTGCATAATTCCCCGTGCCCGGTTCTCCTATGAAAACTATATTTTTCTTTTCTTTTATAAACTGGCAGGTCGCACAGTCATTAATTGTTCTTTTGTCTATGGAAGGCTGGAAGGCAAAGTCAAATTCTTCTATGGTCTTGTAATAGGGAAGTTTCGATTTGCCCTGTCTTTTTTTATAACTGTTGTCTCTCCTGTTGTTTGCCTCATCTTCCAAAAGAAGCTCTATGACTTCCAGGTAGGACAGGTTTTTCTCTTTCGCATAGTTGATTCTTTCATCCAGAGAATTATAAATACCGGATAGTTTAAAATCTCTTAGTCTCTGTCTTACTATATTCATAATGTAACCTCAACGGGAAGAGTGTAAGAACCGTTTTCACATATTCTCTTTACCGTATGATAGTGATAAACCCTATAGGCAAGAGCCCTTTTACATGCCAGATCCACAATATCTTTCGGATACTTTTTTGTAAGAGATAGAATTCCCTTTACCGGTTTACCCCAGTAGTTTTTCTGCTCTTCCAGGATCAGAAAGAACAGTTGCAGTGCAAAAACTCCTATCTGAGCCATTTTTCTCTCATATTCCTCCTGGCACTGTGTTTCCGAGTATTGCTTATATTCAGGATAATGAGAGGGATCGGTGACGAATCCGCCCCTTCCATCTTTTCTCGGATGCAGTGCGATCCTGTTGCCTTTATAATAAATCCTGATCAGGGTATCGCTTGTTTCTATTTCCACTTCTTTGCCCACATATTCAAAAGGAACGGAATAATAGTTGTAATCAACAAATACATGGCAGTCGTGATATACAATGCGGCTGCCTACTTTTACCAGACGGTAGGGTGATTCAGGCAGTGGTAGAAGTTTGCCTTTTTCTTCCGATTCAAATACTTCAAGAGGAACTTTTCTTGTAGTGCCGTGTATCCTCCTGTTTGCCTTATCTGTCCATTCCGAGAGCTTTTTGTTGCAATCCCCGCCATCCCGGAATGTTCTGCCTTTAAAAAAGTTGCCCTTTACATACTGTATGCCCGATTCAACTTTTCCTTTATCATTGGGATGATATATTCTACAGGGAAGAGGTTTGAATCCATAGTAATCGGCAAAGTCCTTATACATCCTCTGATATACAGGTTCATAGAAGTTGGCTTCAAGGATAGCTGCTTTGAGGTTGTCTATTTTTACTATCTGAGGTATGCCTCCAAAATATTCAAAGGCACGTATATGGCATAGGATAAAGGTCTCTACCTTCTGATTATAGACTTTTTCATAATAATCGAATCTGCTGTAACTTAACCTCATGTTGAAGACCCATGTTTTTCTTAATTTGCCTTCATTGTCCTTTGTTTTGCCGACATAGCCGAAATCAACCTGGGCCTCTTCACCGGGCAGGGTATGTATCCGTACAAATAAATCTTCTCTCTTCTTTAATTCACCGACATGCTGCTTTACCACCGAATAGGAACCGGCAAAACCTGTTGCTATAAGTTCTTCATGTATTCTTACAGCGCTTAAGTCTTTTTCCAACAGACTGAGTATCCTTTCTTTATACGGGTCTAAAATGCTTTCTCTTTCTTTCATATGGGGACTATAGATTCCCTTTTTGATATCACTTATTACCTTGTCCACGGTTTTCCAGTCATGGCCGGTTGTTCTGGCTATTTCGCTTTTATTATGTCCCAATTCCCATAGTGTCTTTATCGTTGTGTACATTGCCGCCTCCAGCATTTTCCCTCCTTGATGTAATAATCAAGGAGGGATTATATCAGGTTAATAAGCCTGATTTAGAGAATTCCTGCTATGGAATTTTCACTGCCGCCGGCTATGGAATTTATTTTACCTTTGAGGGTAGATGATGACCATGTTCTGGATACTTGTTGCTGCTGTGGTCACTGCTGTTCTGATTTACCGTGTATTTCGATCTTACGGCAAAACCAGTGGTAGCTCTATACGCTCGAAAAAAATGGCCGATGTGGTACATGTCTGTGCTTCTTTGACGATACGGAGCTTATATGCCGCCGTAAACTTCCGGCGTACTGCTTTTTCAGGCACTTCAGGATCGGGAACTGCCCTGATATCTGTTTTGCTGCTTTCTGCTGCTATTGAATCTTTCTCTTTCATTCTATTTCTCCTTTCCGCCCTTATAGTCTAAACTATCTGGTGGAAAGTGTCTCACTTATGTTGGCACAGAGGGCATTTTCAGTTCAAACAGAGTTGCAGAGCGAGGGATAAAAAGAAATCTTCTTTTTAATTCGTCCAAAATCTGTTGGTCTTCAATTTTGATATTTGTTGTTGCAATAAAAACTTTTGTGCCTTGAATAAGCTGAGTTGCGATGGAGTCAAGCTGTTCCGAAGCAACAAAGAAAACTGCTTCCTTTGCGCCGGCACGCAGCAGTGCATTGCGCTGGACATCATCCCAACGTTTAGGTGGAGGATATAGAGACGAGATCTTTTCTGGTGCGATGACCTTGTTAGTGTATTCAATATTACGGGAAATTGGCACAATGCGACGTTGAGACTGTTTTGCAACAAGATATTCGAGATAAACTGGCTCGATTCCGGAAATAATCCATGCGTTTTTGGGAGTGTATTTAAGAATTTCTTCGACGGTAAATCTTTTATATGATGGCTGATCAGGTTTAAGCAAATATTTTAATGTTATAAAAAAGTTAATTATTATAAACAACAAAGCAAGGACAATAACCCCCCCAAGCGCCAAACGCGGTTTTTTCTTTAACCAGCTACCAATTATACCGCCAGTTATAATTGCTGTTAATACTATTGGAGCTAAGTAGAAGCGTGGATCCAGATAAAAGTATAATAGATGAAAGAGCACGATCGGCCCGGTTCCCAAGATTACGAATTCCACTACCCAGCGTATATCGGGAGAAAATGGTAGTTGCTTGGTATTCATGTTGTTTATCCGGCATTCTATAGCTAACACCGCACATGCCGCACACACCAGTAACACTGCATGGCTTTGTAAAAGTGCTATTAAATTAGTGTAAATGTTTGATAGTGAAAAGGTAAGATGCACGAAATCAAAAGGCACTGGCATCCAGAAGTGATAACCGCTGCGGAATGGGGAGCCAAAAACTGATGTATTATAAGTAAGAGAAACCGTGGCCGCAATTACAAGCGGTGTGACCAAAAAAACAAGCTTACGAAGCGCCAAGGCCAAACCATGGTAAGTTACCGCAAACACCAAAAATGGCAAGATTGCTGCCGTACACACAGGCCGGAATAAAGCAGCTACTGCTGTAATTATTCCGGGCAGCAGGTATGCAAGAGGCCTTGTATCGGTTCTATTTCGAAACCATAAGTATAATAGGCATGCCACGAGCATCAATACTGTAGCCGGTACATCTGTCATAACATGTTTGCTCCAATAACGATACAGCGGTAATGCCAAAACAGCAAAAGATGCAAAAATCCCGCCCCAGTTACCGCCTATTTTTTTGCCGAGAAGAAATGCTATTATGATTCCACCAATGCTAAAAATGGTAACTGGATATATTGCATTTCCTATCTCGGTTCCTAAAAGCAAATATACTGGTGACAATACGAGAATGGAAAACCATGGTGGATAATGAGGCGGCAACCATCTGTTTTCTATGGGTATTTTGTATTCGCCGGCAGTAGCAAAGCGGTGGGCTGCAATCGCATACTCGGTGCTGTCTGGTGTATAAAAGAGGTTTGATGCACTTATACGATCGCAGTAGAGCACCACTGCCGCCAGCAGCATTATCATCAAGACTATCAAGAATGAAGTAAGACTTTTGTTTTCTATTTTGTGCGCCAATCTCAGTTATTTCTATAGAAAATTTTCGGTATCGTCAACATAATATAATTGGTTTACTATCAAACCAATATAAGTAAGCCAATTTTGGCAATTTGATCATTAATGTAATATTTTTTTGTAAAAACTCTTTAATGAAATGTAGCCCTGTATAGGCTTTATTTTCTTATATAATACATTGCATTTCAGCTCGCTTGCTCCAAACCTCTTTTTAAAGGTTTTCACCCCTTCAAGATGTGCGCTTGTATTAAAATCAAACCATTTATAACCATTGGCACATGCATCTCTCATAATTTCCATAAACAGAAAGTTCATAGGCCTTTTAGAGAAGTATGCCTCAAGATTGGCTGCATGCCAGCAAACAAGGTGTTTTTTTGCATAAAAACATAGTCCCCCTGCAATCACAACAGAGCCATCACGTACCAGCCACAGCCTAATGTTTGGAGAACTAAAACTAAACAGCAATTGAAAAAAATCCCATTCTATTTTTGAGAGTGCCGATTCACCCCAACGCCTCAGTGAATCCAAATAAACGTCATAATATTCTTTCCAATCTTTTTCTGTCTCGGCAATTGTAATGCTCAAGCCCTCTTTCTGTGCCTTCCGGAATGAACATTGATGTCCGTGATAGCACCTATCGATTACACCATCAAAACCACAGTCAAGATTAACTGCATAGGTCTCATCTTCCTCTATTTCATAAATACAGTCAAAATCAGAAAAACATTTAAAATCAATAAATGCCGAAGAGGGATCATATGGGTTCCATCGCCAGACAAGGTTTCCAAACTCATCCATTAAATATTTCAAGAGATGATTCACATGATCTTTTGTCAGTTCAGTCTCCGAAATCCAGTTACCGAATTGACCTTCCGCTGTAAGAAAAAAATTCTTAATTGCCTTTTTCCTTATCTGCACCGTAAATGGGAAAAGGGCTGATGTTGAGTCTGAAAATAATGCAATATGCGGAAATGGCTTGTTATACCCTTTTGTATATTCGCTCCATATCTCAGCCCATTCTCGCGAATGAAAGTATGTTCCGTAGTCGCAATTTGCCCACAACCTATCCCATTCTTCGCTCGTAGCCGGTCTGATTTCATCAAGGATCAATTCTTTCATGATTTTTTTATACCTTTTACTGAAAATGATATACTCGAAATGTTTGTCGATTTTCCATTTTCAACAATCAATTTATACACAGCATACTCTCTGTTTTCAAATATCTTTGTAAAATGGCATGACTTTGAAATATCATCAATAAACCTCATCCTGCCTTCTTCTTCCATGTCGTATTTATATACAGCAACGTACTTTATCCTATATTTTATTATCTCATCTATATGGTAGTTCACTACTGAGATTCTATCTGTATATAGTCTTAACGCCCTCGGTTTAAAAAATGCAATAATATCCCTTTTACCTGTGGAATTCTTAATGAAATTAATCATTTCTGAAGCACGGTTTGAATAAGGGCCTTCTAAAGTTTCATGCTTGTCAATGAATGTTTTTCTCACATAATTAATATCTCTCAAAAAATAACTAACCATAAAAACAACTATCAAAAAAACAATTGAGCAAACGAATATGTTTCGGCATGGCGCTTTTGTGACCCTATCCATTATTTCATTTGCACCCTTAAGAAAAAAATACACATAATATGGCAGCATAGGAAAGATATAACGAATACCTTGGGTTGTGCATGGAAAAGCTAGCAAGATAAAAAGATTGAGCAAAACAAACGATACAAATAAACAATCCTTTCTAAAATTGGCTATTAAGCCAAATAGTAAAAAAGGAAATGTAATAAAGTATAAAATCTTAAAAACGAGTTGGGAACCGAAAAATTCTGATGGCAGCATAGTATAAAAAACAATATTATTCCACAATGTAATTGATAAATTCTGATCTAAAAAAAATGTTACATAACTATTGAAATTTTCTGGAAATAATTTATTGTTTAGCAAAAAGCATAGAGTTATTGTAACATATGGAACCAATTGCATAAATTCTTCTTTAAAAAAATTCCATTTTAATTTATTTAATAAATCCTTATTTTCTAATAAATGACAAAACAACAATATAGGAAATAAGACAATACCTTGGTGCCTTATAAAAAACGCATAATAAATTACAAAACCAAGTATAAAATAACTAAAAGGTAAAGATACAATATATTTCCTCTCAAATATGAACCGCTTTATAAGATAAATGGCAAACAAAGATAGGAATAAAAAGGGTAAATCCGATAAGACGTTCTCCTTAAAATAGAAAAAGACAGGATTTAATGCAAAAAAAGATACAAGGATTAACCTATTTTTATCATCCAACCTGTCCTTAAAAAGGATAAACAATATTACCAATGAAGACAAAAAAAACAGAAAGACATATATTTTCATTGCTAATATATCAAAGCCAAAAATCATGTATACAGGGCTCAGCATAACAGGGAACCCCCACGGGTAAAAAAAGGGCCCGTGCAATTCAGAAGAATATCTTTCCAGTATCGTCTGTTTTTCGTTTAAATCTCTAATAGAACCTTCAACTATGCTTTTTGCTTGGGCGATATACATTGAAAAGTCATCACCCCATGTATGGCCTGCTTTAAACGATATTAGATTTAAGACTGTGGTTATCAACAAAATAATTACGAATAAAGTGTTTATATTCGATTTTGCTATTTTCTCGTATTTTTTTATCAATTTAAACAATAGTACCTTCTTTATATCTTCTTAATATCTGGCTTATAGATGTACCGTGTATCCATAAGGTAATATAACCGGATACGCTCAAAGTTAAATAGTTTACCGCGTGCCATAACAAGGCAAACGCCAGGGCGGTATCCTTCAGTATGCCAAAGGGGCTCAATGATACAACGGTCAAATAATGAAATACACCTATATAGCCAGGGGACGATGGTATAAGCATGCCCATTGTTGTTACAACTACAGCGAACATCGTAGCAACTATCTGGATATTTATTTTTAACGCCTCGGCCGCTGTCCAAGCCGTTATATANNCCAAGCCGTTATATATACAAAAACCCATCCAAGAAAAGTAATCGCGATAATTAGTATTCCTGTTTTCGTTCGCATTACAGCAAACCCATCTAGCAAATTCAATACAAAATTTTGAATCACAGGTCTTTTAAGAAGACCCAACTTCTCCGAAACAGCATTAAACAACAAGACCCATTTGTCCTTCCAGGCTGATAGCACAAACATTGCAAAAATTCCAATTGCCGCAAGAATGCCTGAAATTTTTGCAGTATGCGACAACAAGGGCGGAAGATGAACAAATGGCAATAAAAAGAGCAAATAAATGAGCAAAGTTGCTAAATCCAATAGGTGTTCAATTATTATTGTTGCAGTTGTGCGGGATATTCCAACTGGCTGCTCGCTGACTATTAAAAGGACCCTTGAAACTTCGCCTAAGCGCGCAGGCAAGATATTACTGATAAAAAAACCAGCGCTCAGCGCCGTGAATAGAGAACCAAAAGGTAATTTATGTCCAGGGTAGTAAAGCAACTGCCAACGCCAAGATTTCAATAGCAAAAGTAAAAAAACAGATAAAACAGAAGGTATCAGCCAGAGATAATTTGCATCACGCAAGACCTTCCAGAGACTTGAAAGGTCTATACCCCATAGTGCAAGTACCATCAGACCCGAACTTATTGAAATCTCAATTAATACTTGAAATTTACTGCGTTTTGATTTAATCATGCAGTTTTAGGGGCACTGCCCAGGTCAACAGACAATTTTTTACCATCTCTTGAAAATATCTTATGATGTTTTAGGCCGTGTTTGTTTAGAACAAATTGCACCGATGTCCTCAAAACCCCTAGCCCGTAAACAATGCTTCTGGTAAGATTAATAGATGAGGCTTCTTTAAAATATTTAGTAGGACATGAAATTTCACCGATAGAGAAGCCAAAATAAAGGGCTTGAGCCAACATTTGATTGTCGAAAACAAAATCATCAGAGTTCTCTTCAAGCGGAAGCTCCAATAACACCTGCCTGGAAAACGCACGGTATCCCGTATGATATTCGGATAATTTAGCGCCAAGCAGAAGATTTTCAAAAAAAGTTAGGAACCTGTTGGCGATATACTTATAATAAGGCATACCTCCTCTGAGTGTACCACCACTTATAATGCGTGAGCCAAGCACAATATCATACTGACCTATTGCAACCAAAGAAGCCATAGCCACTAATAGTTTCGGCGTATATTGATAGTCTGGGTGCAGCATTATCACAACATCTGCACGACGCTTCAACGCTTCTTTGTAGCAGGTTTTCTGATTGCCGCCATAACCACGATTCTTTGGATGTCTTATTGTATATATCCCGAGTTTTCTTGCTAACTCTGTTGTTTGGTCGGAACTTGCATCATCGACAAGTATTACCTCATCGATAAAACCAGGCGGAATCTCTTTGTAGGTAATTTCAAGGGTTTGCTCTGCATTGTATGCAGGCATAACGACAATTACTTTTTTGTCATGTATCATTTTCCCTCACATTGAATGATTTTTTAGAAAGCAATCCTATTAGATAATCAAGCGTAATAGCACTAAAACAGATAAGAAGCACATCATAGGGAAGCCTATATCGGATACGTGGCAGAAAAAAGGCATTCATTACCGCACTCATTAAATATACTATTAATAAAAAAATCTCAATCCTTTGCATAGGAAAACGCTTAATGAGATAAAATCTGAATAATGCAAAAAGCAAAATGCAGTAATATGTAATAAACATAATAACATCACGCAGGACTGACTGCTCTGTTCTTGTAGCCAAGTCATTTCTGAAATTAAAATAATTCAATAACTTGCGCAGATAAAGTATCGAAGCATCTTGAGGATTATTTTTAATCCATTCAAATGCCTTTTGCTTATAATATTTATCACCATCAATTTCATCAAGTCCCTTTCTCTTTATTTCATCTGTGTATCTCGAGACATCCACGATTTCTCCCTCATTAGGTTTGCTGTTTTCAGAATTTCCCAGTATAAAGGTTTTACCAGCGTTGGAGGAAAGAATAACAAGGCGATCAAAAACGAGATAATTTCTCACAACCCAAGGTGTCAATACAACAACAACACCAACAATCAACCCGATTATATATAAACGTGGCACTGACTTCCTNNCTTCCTTAGAATATATGGCGTCGCTAAAAAAACTGGGCCCATAAGGACAAAACTTGGACTAATCATTAAAAGCAAGCCATACAAAACACCGACAATAAACGCCTTTCCTAACGACAGCGAAAAGGCATCGATCATATATATTATAAAAAGAAAAATTGCTGTAGCTATAATCTGAGGATATAGTGTGCTTGCAGTAAAAAAAAGCACGGGGTAGCACAAAACAATCAACGGTACCCACTGTGCCCCAACTACAAAACCATGTTTTCTAAGAATAGCTGTTAGCAAAACAATACAGCACGCTAAGAAAAAAAAGTTAACCATCCTAATCGCAAAAAAACCACCACCTATAGATACAATTGACGCAAGAATCAACGGATAACCTGGAGGATGAAAGGTAGTTGGTATTATTGCATTATCGTCATAGGAATAAATAGAATGTTTTATAACATTATTTGCAATCTTTAAATAATGCGCTTCATCTCTAAACCGAATCTGGTCACCAAGGATAAAGGAGTATACAATTCCCCCCACGATTACAAAAACCAAAGAAAAATATAATATAATTCTGTCAATATTCAAACCTGACACTAAAAGATCCTCGATTTTGATTTACTCATCATAACATAGCGTAAAGAATCACCCTATCTTTCCAACCCAATCAAAAAAGACTTCCACTTTACCAATGTTTCCGCTGCCAGACTTGTTCCCAAATCATTCCAATGGGAATTTTCAAGATTTACCCATAACATTGACGGTCTATACGGTCTAAACACGGGGAATAGGTCAAAATATTCAATACCTGAATCACTAAAAAATTGCTTTAATTTATCATGCATTTCTTTATATGGATACCTATTATTAAGACAGGTCAAAGTCGGAATAATTACATAACGAAAAGAAACATTGTTTTGATTGCAATAATCCCTCATTTTAAGGGCATAATCTTTAAAACTCTTCCAACCAGGCTTCGAGTCACTAAGATTAAAATAATCAGGAGGAAGCAACGATTGGGGTACACCTACAATTTCAACAATTCTATCTTTGTATAGATAATACAAAAATGCAAAAAAAAGAGACTTAGACCTCAAAAACTCTTTGATGTTTTGCCTCCAGCTCTTTGCAACCAATAGTTTTGAATCATCCACAACATCTGATGCTTCCAAAATATCATTTGTAAAGAAAAAAACAATGACCGTGGAAGGCCTGTAGATAGGGGTCAGCCATATCAATCTTTGATACTCACTTTCCGCATTTCCAGCGCCTCCGCTGCCATTAACAACCTCAATGCTATACCCAAGCCCACTTAGTCTTTTTTCAAGTTTATAGGTAATCAAACTCTCCACCGGAATACCATCGCCCCATACAAAAGAATCACCTAACACTAGAATGGTCTTTTGTGCTTTAGGTCTTCGATCCAGTTCACGTTCTCTTAGGCCGAGAGAATTCGTAACATATTCTATACCTTCATGTACAACCCTTTTGTCACCTTTATCTATAACAACGCCAACATGGCTTCCTTGCAGTTTATAGTCCCATAATAAAACTGTCAAACCCTCTGCAATCACAAAAAATACTGCTACAGAGGCAATTGCAAGCAACAAATTATATAACAATCTCCTGATTTTCATGTGCCCTGTTTCTTAATATCCTGAAAAGCCTTAATTGACAATTTCTCATTGCTTCGATTATATTTAAAAATATCATGTCAAGCAACAAATATATTTTAGAGATGCAAATGGCTAGAGGCATAGGAATTCTCCTTGTAACATTTGGCCACAGCATACCGCTAAAGGACGCCTATCCTGCCATCTACAATTTTATATACTCTTTTCATATGCCCATGTTTTTTTTCTTGTCGGGCTTCTTCGCAACTAAATTATTAGAGATAAATTCAATAAATGACTGGCTAAAGAATTTAAGTAGAAGCACATTAAGGCTTGTTATTCCGTACTTTGTAATTAGCTTCAGCTATGGACTCATCAAATATTACATACCGCACATGGTTAAACGCCCTTTTTTATGGGAAGACTTCCTTTATGTGCTTACCATTTATCCGCTCAGCAATCCGGCATTATTTCTCTGGTTTATTTATCTCATTATAATTATGAGGATATTCACGCCAATAATTTCTAAAACAAACTGCTGGCTACTTTTTCTCTTTTTTATTATTTTTCAGTTTTTCCCTGTAAGTTACGATTTATTTGCTGTAGGATGGCTTTTAAACTATTTCATCTATTATTTCATAGGGACTCAAATATCTCAATTTAAAGACAGATTTATTGTTTTAATGGGAAATAGATGGCTAATTAATTTATATCTTACAGCATTTGTTGCAGCATATATTTCGACATTTTATATTGAATGCCAATTCTTGAAGTTTATAACGGCAATATTGGGTTCTTTTTTTGTCATATCTCTTTGTTTTTCGTATTCAAATTTTTTGCCAAAAAGGATTTTAGATACGTTTGGCTTTTATTCGTTGCAGATTTATTTGTTGCAGTATTTCTTCATATTTCCTTTGGCTCATCTGTTTCAGTTATTCAATATAGCTAATATTCCAACAATAATCGCAACCTTTTCTTTTGGCATGATCTGCCCTCTGGCTATTTCGATATATATATTTCCGAAGAGTAGGCTATTGTCTTTGCTTTTTGGAGGTATCGCTCAACATAGTAGCATTAAAAAACAGTAACGGTTTATCTCCTTGATGCAAGATAGCCCCACGTGTAAGTATTGGGTATAACATTTTGAATTGTGAACTCACACATAGCAGCATACCAGTAAATGTCGAGATAATTTTCGATTATAGGCCATGCCTTTAATTCAGGGTAACAATATTGATTTGCCGCTTTATGAACATAGGTTTCTGATTGTCCGAATGAATTTGGATCTAGTGGGCCCAATACTGTTATTCCAGGAGGAGGTGGTTGATTGGTAACGCGAGAATCTACGTGCATAACATTTTGAGGACTTTTATGGCCAATCCCTGTTGTATAGCTCATATTTAACGGGTTTGCCCCTGCACCTGTCTGGGTCGCAAGAACTATTGCGTGAAGATAATGCCTTTTTCCCGTCATTGCGTGTGCCCTTATTATATTCTTACAATCCGGTGTTGTAAAAGTACCTGCAATTGCGGGGCGCCAAGGGTTTCNNTTTCGAGCCCATTTAAAAGCAGTTTTCATTTGAGCATTTATCAGTTTTTCGGCTTCATCAACAATTGCATTCCTACATTTCAATTGAATGCTCTTATTCATCCCCTTCTTTTCTGTATTACAATACACCCATGCAGCATCCTCTTGATCATGGCTATCATACTTACTGATTAACGTCTCCCCACCTTTTAAAGCTGTTGTATCAATAAAGATATCATGCCATTTCTTGAACCCGGTTAATCTAAATAATTCTGCCGCTGCAAGATTACGAGCATCGTTCACTTGATATGATGGGTATTTCGTTTTATTTTTATTTGATTCGTTTTCGGCCCATTCCATTGCCTTAACAGCGCTTTCAGTATAAATATCTGACATCTTTAGATTATGTTTTTTCAATATATAAGCTGCATTTGCAGTTGCACCCGCATAAACATAAGATGAATATACATCAGGGGCAAATGCAAAAACGTTAAGCGATTCCTGCCAACTCGCTTCACCATACTTTGGATGATCTTCAGATTCTATGCCCCCCCTTATGCCGCCTTCTTTGGTTTGGAGACGTCTATAAAAATCAATGCCCCATAAGGCTTCTCTTACAATATCTGGGAAATCTTCTTTTGCCCCTGGTATGGTCAACTCAAGTTTCTCAAAGTATTTAGGGGAATAATCATATAGCTCAAATAAATATCTTGCAGCAATCAGATGCGCAATACGCCTGTCCCAATCACCTGCATCACAATACCCTCCCCATGCATCTGGAACAATTTCAGTGGTTTTTCCATTTATAATTTTCGAAAAACGTTCTTCGTTTTTTCGAAGGCCATATTCAATGTCAAAAAGTGTTGTATTAGTTTTATATATCCTAACTCCATCACCTGGATGAAAATTCCTTGGTCTTTTAAAAGTTGAAAAAGGCGGTCCAATTGCGATCCCGCTCCTTTGATGATACAGAAATCGCGCAGAGATATAAAATGCCTTAGCCCACACATCATCACTAATATCAAATGGATACGAACAACCTACGCCATCAACATAAACACGATATCTACCTGGTTTTTGAAGTTGGCTAAAATCCATTATATATACGTTTGTACCATTAAAATTATGTCCAAAAGCATCCTCATCTTTCTCAAACATTTTTTTAGAAAGCAATATTTCACCTTTAAAAACAACTTCTCCACTTTTTTCATCAATAATATAAAATGGTGTTTTTTCTTTGTAATCAACAGGTCCACCACTACCCATCCATAATGAAAGGAACGCAACCTTTGCTGGGTCATCAGGCCTAAAGCCTATATGGCTTACATGCACTGCCTCGCTTCTCATTTTTGTAGGGTCATAAATAAATGTCTGTCTCGGCAAACCCAATTCTTTGAAATCAATGGTATACTGCTTTCCAGTCTTTAAAGGTTTTAATAACTTAAGGTAAATTACATGTTCGAGTGGTGCTTCCATTTTGGCACCTATTCTTGCAAAATCAGATGGTTTGGTTTTACGAAAAACCGTATATGGTCGACGTGCAACAGATAAATCCGGATCATCGGAAGAACTTATCTCAAAGCTTTCTGTTTTATCGAGCAAAGCCATGTCCAATCTCTCTCCAACTACCTGATCAAACATCATGATACATTTTTCAGTACGCCCAACCAATGAACCAATCCTCTTTCCACGTCTGTCTAACCATAAATCATTCTTTTCCTGTGTAAAAATATCCCTTCTCTCAGGTACATATGGGATCTGCTTTCCATGTACAGCCTTACCGTCAGTCACTGTAACAGCTATTATATCTGAAGATATTGGCCCTATATGAACTATCTTTGGTCTTTCCTGCTCCTGATTTTGTCTATCTGTTTTAAATTCTTTGTCATTGTTTGCATCTGAACTTAGATAAGCCAAAGAAAAAACCAAAATAACCAAAATAATAATGATTACTGCAATCTTTTTACGGGTTAGCATAATTCATCAATCGTTTATTTGATTTTTCACAATTTACCATCTGACGTTTGGCTCTCTTTTCCATCTAATTTCAACATCGTGGGGTTCTTGTATATTTCCGCAATCAATTAGTTCAACCGCCACCCACCAGCAGTTATTTTCATTTATAATCCTTACAGGAACCCATTCGCTTAAAAATCCTCTACAATGAAATTCTGGAAAAATTACTCCATTAAGTTTAAAAAAGGCAGGGTCTCTTTTTAATGTTTCCAAGTCATATCCGCAATTGAAAAACGCCGTTCCTTTTTTTACCGCAGTATATCTTTTTTTAACTATTAAATAGAGAAACTCTGACATCAAAGGATCAGGATGTAAGCTTTCGTCGCCCGCCAATGTCTGTTTCATCTCAGATTCTTGGGGAAGATTCTTGGAATGTTCGTACAAAAAACACACCTTTTCTGTCAAATACGGCTGAATAACCGCAAATCCGTCTTCTTTTGCATAACAATACTCGGCAAGACAATAACCGAACGGGAATAGACAAAAAAGACATGCTAAAGATAATAATTTGATCAAAACCCCTGNNATCAAAACCCCTGTTCGCATTGAAAAAGACATCGCTATAGCCCTCATGAATTATAGTTTTTACTATAAACTACAAGTAAAATATAACACAATTTGCCAAAAAAATAAGAATTGAAACAACTTTTCTATCATTGCCTTAAGGCAACATGTCCCTTGATGAAAAAGCACATGTATATACTGAGTAGTATTTTCCTCTCTGAATAAGGATATATTTTGAGGCAAAGACCTCACGAAGCTTGTCCGAAAATAAAGGTTCACTGGTATAATAGTTTTTTAAAGAAAATGGTTCTCCATAATTTGGAATCAATATCGAAGGGATTTTACATCTTTCTAATCTTTCTGCAATCTCGTCGTCTTTAAATCCTGCCACCTGTAAATCCATAAAAGCTGCATAATCAATCTGTCTTTTCCTAAGCATAACCCTCATGAAAGCATATGGGTAACCTTGTTCATCAGTAACCCCCATCATTAAACCTGGAAAATTTTTCTCGAGAGATGCTATCTCTTTTTGTGCATAATTGAATTGATGCCAGCTCTTAGCCATAGGAAGAACAAAATCTAATGGTACAACTATAAATGATACAACAATCAATGACACATATAATATTTTGAACAAGCCTTTTTCCACAACAACGGCTTCAGATAGTTTCTGAATTATAAACGCATTCATTGGTATCAATGGCATTAAATGGTAAAATCCATTCCCGTATTTGGAAGCAACTATCGTGATTAAAAATTCTATCACCAAAATTAATGTTACCCTTAGTCTCATAGTGCGTTTCAGCTTTATACCGCGCCAAAATACAACAAAGGGAAAAGACAAAAAAGCAAGATATATCAAGTTTTCAATCCAAAGTTTTAAAGAGAAACCATGGTCGATTCCAACCAAACTCAAATAACCCCAAAGTCCGGAAAATAATACATTATCAGGTAGAAAAAATGCAGAGAAAGATAATACCGATGAAACTAAAAATAACAATATAGATGAAATTGAACAACTTGATGCAGCAACAGCAAGATAGGCTGTAAAGATATAAGCTGCTCCATGGATTTTTAATGCAGAAGCAATCCCGCCAAGAACACCCATTATTATCGGTAAGTATCTTTTATTAACATAATTCTGACCAAAAAGAAGAGATATAGACACAATCATGATTAAAAAGGGTTCAGCCCTGTTCCAGAAAAGCATCAGACCAAAAGGGAATAAATAAAGCAGATAACCCCTGTATAGCCAATTTCTGCTAATCCGCAACAAAATAATAGCTGATACAATTAACGCAAATAAACCAGGTAATTTTGATGTAACAATAATTGATGTTGCACCAATCCATTGAAAAAAAGCTTGTATCTCAAACAAAGCTGGACCGTAAAGGCTCCAGTTATAGGAGTAAACACCGACAGGCATAGGATATAGAATCTCTCCGTTCTTCATAACTATGCCAATGGAGGCAACCAAAGGTTCAATATGGTTAAGATAATTGNNAATTGGGATAAAAAAGATAAATAACACCTGCTATTATATAAATTATAAAAAAAGCTACTGCACCATAACTACAAAAAAGCTCAAGCCTTTCAAAAGTATTTACTCTAATGTTTATTTTAAACAAATGAAAAACCATCAATACAATGAAACAAAATACGGTTCCTCCAATCATTGTGGCATTGTGTAAAATAAACTTTAACGGATCTGCTATATATTCCATATTATTTCGTTCCAGCAAAAAAAGGAATGTATCTGTTTAATATATAATTGAAGGGCGCTATAATCAAAATGGTTAAAATAGAATGAATAAACAAAAACAAAATGTTTGAAGATTGCACAGAGTATGGAATGCCTATAACCATCAATAATTTAACAATAATAATTAATGCCGGAATATGTAGAGCAAAGATCGTCAAAGAGTTGTTCCCAATATATCTAAATATACTTAACTGCCCAACCATTACCGAAATATTAAACCAAAAGAAGATACCCAAAAATGCACCACTATAAAACAGAAAGATATTATTGAATTTGTTATAGTTCATATCAATCTTTCCATTGAAGTAGACTACAATTAAACTCAGTATCAAAACAACAAACAAAATTATGATATTATTATTCGTTCTGTAGGTATGGCTAAATCGTTTAAAAATATAACCAATACCAGAAAAAACTACAGCAGTAAACGCTATATCGATACTCCAAGGAAGCCTTATATTTAAATATTTTGAATCCAAATATCCGATCGCGGCAAACACAAACAAAAGCACAATAAGATGCGATTTTGATTTGGCAATCCTTAGAATCATAAAAAGCATAATCTGGGCTATAAATAAACATACAAAAAACCACAGTGGCGTGTTATGAATCAGCCACAAACCATTTCCATTGCCATACAAAACACCAACCAACGGCTTAATTGCTGGTACTTCCTGAGGAATGTTCAACAATTTAACCCTTGAAAGCCATAGTACATAAGAGATTAGATTAAAAAAAACATAAGGCACCAATAGTCGTTTTGCTCTTTTTATGCAAAACAATCTAAAATTGTTCAACGATTTTTCATTGAAGTTCAATCCGGCTATGAAGAAAAATAGGGGTACATGAAATGAAAAAAGATAATTGATAAGAAAATCTAGACATGAGATTGAGTGACCAAAAATAATAAAAATGACCCCGATGCCCTTCAGGTTATCGATCCAAAAAATCCTTTGATATTCTTTCATTTAAACTAAGTCTGCCCTTGAGTTTAATCCTATTGTGCGGCTACTTCTTAAAAACATTTATAAAGGAAAATATTTTTTTATTTGCCCATACATAGAAGATGTCGCTTCTAAGCAAGCGCAATTTTATTATGGAGAAGATATATAAAACCATAACGATAACAATCTTAAGTAAAATATTCAAATCAATAAAATTTTGATTTATCATCATACACATAGTAAGATTTAGGCCTATAATCTGAGTCCATGTTTTCCATCTGAAAAAATTCCCGATATGACGAATTGCATAAGTGATCGTCACCCCGACCAACACAATCTCACATATTAATGCCACCCATGCAGAACCAATATAGCTGTATTTTGGTATCAATAAATAATTCAAACCAACGCTCAAAGCAGCAGCAACAGCACCGAGCCAATATGCATATCTTACAACACCAATTGAGATTACAACGCTTGATATCAATAATGAATAGAAAATAATGACACTAACCCAAATCAATATATTAAATACATCTGCAGACGGCAGCATCTTGCTACCATAAACTAGGGAAATAATCCCTTGCGACATTGAAGTACATATTACACCTATTGGTAAAAGAATAACGGCAATAAATTCAGCTATGTCGCTCGTTATATATCTCAGTGATGCCTTGTCATTTTTAGCCTTTTCCGCAAATATAGGAATCAAAGGCGCAGTTACCATAGCCGCCAAAAAAGATGCTATTTCAACAAATTTGTATGCAGCGCTGTATATTCCAACTGCATAATCAGATTTCATTCCAGCAAGCATCAGAATACAAACACGGTTGCTGATTATTATAAATATTGAGGAAATGCCCAAGGGCATAGCAAGTTTGATTATGTTTTGTATTATCGATTTATTGATGTTAAACAAAGGCCTTACGGATTTCCCTGATAAGTAGAATGCTACAAGAGCATATAAAACATTTGCAGATATATAGGCGGCGATGAAACTAAACAGGTTATTCGAGAACTGAAATGCAGCGGCAAGGAAAACAAGATGGGCAACCCCATATATTATTGAGGCATAAAAAGAATGCCAGGGACGTTGAAAAACCTGAAATATAGGTTCAAAGAACCTCGACGCCAAAAAAGGTATTGCTAAAGAGCCAATAATTAGAACAAAGAACATGTCTCTACGTAAATAATAAGCTGTGATTATAGACCCCAAGATCACCAAGACATTGAGAAAGAGTCTTAAAATTAGAAAATTTCCCCAATACATGCGAGGAGAGTCTTTGGTTTGGGCTATATCTTTGCCGAGCACAGGCATTAAACCAAAGTCTGCTAAAATTACAAATATCCCAAAATAATTTAAAACATATGCGTACTGTCCGAAAAAATCT
>MTKX01006173.1_pt1 | contig 18740 bp, 13 predicted proteins | sample 1042771 | NCBI WGS metagenome assembly MTKX01 (sample SAMN06212183, study PRJNA360534) | anaerobic digester metagenome | biome: Wastewater treatment plant; material: sludge; isolation source: anaerobic digester fed with sludge from wastewater treatment plant | place: Denmark: WWTP Randers ... | reverse complement strand
CAACATCTGGAGGAACTACTACCAAGTGATTCCTAAATGTGCGAAAAATACTTGACAGTACCCTTAGGTTTGGTATGATATCTGTTTTCGAAACAAGACATAGTATCGGTGGCTAATCTACAAAATTGACAAAAAAAAAGTACCACATCACAGTCATGACGACTATGCAATGATACTTTTATCAAGAACTAATTAATACCAAACGTCAATATCTGACGCTAAATCTCATTGATCCAAAATTAAAAGAGAATTAAGAAAATTTGAATTTACACCTTTTGCACTCGTAATCATTGGTGATTTTTTTCAATGCAAAGATCCCAAAAGCTGCAGCGTGTGCAATTTTACTGCCCGTAGAAATTTCTTTAATATCAGTACTTCCGCAACGAGGACATCTNNAGTGTCTTGTCAATAGGCTCCCCACAATTTGGACATGCCTTGGCTGAACTTGATACATCACGATGACAAGCAGGGCATTTGATTATCGCCATTTTAATAATCTCCTTTGAAATTTTGTAATTCCCAACCAACAATATTATATCTCAATAATCACTCCTGAAGACAACTGGTGAAGTATGTGTGAGAAGATTGTTCCGGAGGTTAAGAGCAAGGCAACTTTTCTAAAAGGTCAATAAGGTCACTGGAGCGCGAGGCTGAAAATGCAACTTGTTTGTAAACCTTTTCATATTCAAAGCATCCTCGTCACAAACCTTCTTTGCTCCTTCCATAAATTCAGGCTGGGCAGAAAAAGGAGTGACTCGTTTACGTGAAAAAATATCCCACGCTGTAAAGCATTGGGCTGATTCCCACCTTGATCAGTACCAGACAGGATCAGGGCAGCTATGGTTAAGAACTCCCCGGGGTTACTTCCCCGTGTGATCCAAAAAGGCGGCAATCCACACCAACGGCGCGTTCCAGTTGATGGCGACTTCATTGGTCGTGTAGGATTGCACGTCATCCACATAACGCTTTGAGGGCGGCAGGCTCATCAGGTCAGCCGCGTCCGATGGTGGGTCGGCTGGCTTGAAGTTTGGTCCACCAGAAAGCGCGCCAGCAGGAGGGGCCGGAAAACCGCGCGCTGGGTCGTTGGCCCAGAAGCGGTGATGCGGATGGAGCATCGGGTAAGCGCCATAGCCCGCGACAAAGCTCTTGTTGAGAGCATTTCGCCCCAGGATGTAATCCATGCTCAGGCGCACGCTGTCAAGGTAGCGTGAATCACCGCTGAGCCTGTGCGCCATACTGACCAGCAGCATGTTGTTCATGATCAGCCCGTTCGAGCCCCAGGGATAATCCTCATCGATCAGCACCCGGTAACCATCCTGCTCCTGCGCCTTGATCAATTCGTCCGCGTAAGTAATGACTGCCTGCTGAAGGGCGGTTTTCTGTTCTTCGGCAAGTGAGGTTTCGTTAGTCAGCAGCGAGATGGTGCCCAGCGGAGCCACGTGCCCCCAGTCAAAGGCGTCTGCAGCCGCGAATTCTTTTGAGCTGAGCAGGTAATCCTTGTATTCCTCTTTACCGGTGGTAATGAAAAGCTCCGCTGCTGCCCAATAGAATTCATCGCTGACATTCTTGTCGTCATAGTTGCCGCCGCCCGCGCCGGGGGTGTTGCCGGCATAGATGCCGGGGTTCGCCAGCGCCGCCTGCCAGGCGGTTTCAGCTGCAGCCAGGCAGCGATCAGCAAAGGCTTGATCCAGACCGTTCCAAATGCGCGCGCACTGCGCCGCGGTAGCGGCCAGGTTGAGGGTGGCAGCCGTGCTTGGCGGGAACAAGTAGCGCCCCTGCCCGGGCAGCGCGTGTTCGTTATCGTTATTCACTTCGGTGGGCGGCACCATCGGCAAGCCAGCCCACGCTTCATCATGGAGTTTGTGATGCGCCATGCCAGCCTTAGGTTGCCCCTCTGGGACCTGCATTGCCAGCAGAAACTCCATCTCCCAGCGGGCTTCATCCAGTAGGTCCGAAATGCCGTTGCCAGCTTCAGGGATCATTTGTGAGCCATCGGGGAAGCCTTCCCAGCCTTGTTCGTAAAGATTCAGTAGGGTCCAGACGGTGATCCCGCCATTGACCACGTACTTGCCAAAATCACCGGCGTCGTACCAACCGCCCAAGCCGTTGAGGGTATAGTCGCAGACTGGCCAATCGTTCCCGTCCGCGTCTTTGCCCTTGTAACAGGTGACATTCGCATCCGTCACGTGCCCTGCCGGACGAGCCAAATCCTTCCCGGCATATTTTTCTTCGATTTCAATGCCAGTGCGATTCAGGTAGAAATAGGTCAGGGCGTCGTGCTTCAGGTGAGCGTAAATGTCATCAGAAATATTGAAGGGCACGCTTGTTATGCCCGCGGCTTCCAGCGTGTAACCTTCGCCGGGCTCGACGTGAGCGGAAAAATCGATCTCGTGCAGGCTGTCGCCGGAGTTTGCGTCCGCGCCTTTGAATGTCGTCAGACCGCTGAGCACTTCTTCGCCAGCGGAGTTTTTCAGCACCCAGGGTAAGGGTTCAGCGGCATCGGAGGCAATCAGAGCGATCTTTTTGCCATTCACGAAATAGCCCACCTGGTTGACGCTTACCAGTGCCGGGATCACTTCCGGACCGGGGGTGGGTGTCGGTTCGGGCGCTGCAGCGATTACAATTGGCTGCGGGATATCCGTCCTGCCGAGTTCGAAGAAGAGCGCGCGCCCAAACAGGCTTGGGTTTTCCCAGGAGAGGTCAGAGGTATCGGCGTTCGACCAGATCAGCTTGATGTCCCGGTCCTGCTTGGAGGCGCCGTTGATCTGGGCTTGGAAACCGAATTCCTTACCATGAGTGACCTCGAGCAGGTCTTTCAGCGAAAGCGCGGCTTCAAAGCCCCAGCCATCGGCAGTTTTGAAGACAAATCCGCTCACCTTTGCGTCAGAGCTGAAAACGCCGGTGATGGTCAGCGCGTTTGGATCGGTGTTGCCAATGTCGGAGGCGTTGATATTGACCTGCATCATTTTTAGGCTGTAAGAGGTGGCACCCAAATCGCCCGAGGCGTTGATATAAAACTCCATCGAGTCCTCATTCCAGAACTCCGTGCCATGCTTACCTGTGATGAGCGTCTTATCCGGCATTTGCATGGTGATGTAGAGGTTCTCCAGATCCGCGGCAACTGCAAACGTGAAGGATCCGTTTTCCGCCGGATCTGCTGAGGGCGTGGGACCCCGATCGACATAAATCACGGGGATGTTTGCCCAATCTGAGAGATCCCCATCCACTGTGATTTTTACCGGAAAGGGCACGTAAACCACTTCTCCGCTGATTTCAGCGGGAATGGAAGGGATTTGTTCTGGAGCTGCAGGATTGTTCACTTGATCCTCCGGTTGTGTTGGGGCAGCGGGCGATCCGCCGCATGCTGATAAGGTCAGTGTAAACGCAATAAAAACCAGGATAATTACTTTCAGGGAATAATTCATCACACTTCCTCCTGACCGTCCACTCTGATGCAGGGCGAGTCTGATATTGATTATATACGATTGAAGTGCTGGTAAATCCTTTTGCAATTGCTTGTCATTCACCATAAATATTGTATAATCTGCCTTATACAATTGGTAGAAATATGACCGCGATAAACGACCTGCCCGATGAACCTAAATATTCTGTACAAAGAATCAGCGACCTGACTGGTATTAATCCTGTGACGTTGCGAGCCTGGGAGAGGCGTTATGGCATCCTGAATCCAGATCGCGATGAGAACCACTATCGAATGTACTCAGATAGGGATCTGGCAATTCTCAGATGGCTGATAAACAAGAAGAACAACGGCGTTTCCATCAGTAACGCTTCGGCTAATTTGCGCGAAATGATTAAGCAGAATAACTGGCCGGAAGTCATTCCGTTTGGGATCGCCCAGGCAAAAACAGTCAGCGCAGTGCCACCGCAGCGCTATGCGGATAACCTTTTTGATTTGTTAACGAAGCACGACGAAGTAGAGGCGGCCAGGTTGTTTGAGGAAGTGATCTCCAAATTTGATCTTGAAACCCTGATTGAAAAAATTATCACGCCCACGCTCATCTCAGTGGGGAAAGCGTGGGTTCGAGGCGAGATCATGATCAGCACGGAGCACTTTGCAACGGCTTTCGTTTTGAGCCGATTGAATAATCTCTACATCTCGCTTCCGATCGTCAATAAAGGTCCCAAAATTCTGATTGGTGGAGCGCCTGGTGAAGAACATGAGATGGGCGCTTTGATGATGGCCGTGCTCTTGAGGAACCGGGGTTACAGGGTAGAGTTTCTGGGGGCTAACCTGCATCTGGATGATCTGGTGGATTACTCTCAGCAGGAAAAGCCAATCATGGTCGTGCTCACCGCCAGCACAAACCGAGTTGCCATGGAGTTGCTGAGGGCAAAGGCAAAGCTCAACACAGTTTCACCTGCTCCAATTTTCTGCTATGCTGGTTTTGCCTTTGATTTCTACCCAGAACTGGTTCAAAAAATTCCAGGTTATTATCTCGGAAATTCGATGGTCAACGCCCTGGACGAAATAAAGCAGCTGTTAAGAGGAAAATAATCTTTCACAAAACAATCACAACCACCCGTTTTCAGGGTGGTTGCTGTTTATTTTGTGATGTATGTTCATCTGAAAATTGACTAAAACAAAAAAGAGTTGGCAAGTATTTGCCAACTCTTTTTGTCAATCAATTGCTAGGTTACTGTGGAGGCAGAAGCACTGCATCGATGACATGGATTACGCCGTTGGAGGCTTCGACATCAGTGATGATGACTTCGACGGTGTCGTTCAGGTAGACCTTGCCATCTTCAACTTTGATGGTGACAGCCTCACCCAGGACGGTATCGGCGCTGGTCAGGGTGACTACATCAGAGGCCATGACTTTACCAGAAACAACATGGTAGAGCAGGATGGACTTGAGTTGATCAAGGTTCTCAGGGAGTAATAAGGTTTCGACTGTGCCTTCGGGCAGTTTAGCGAAAGCATCATCGGTTGGGGCAAAGACGGTGAAGGGACCTTCGCCTTTGAGCGTGTCGACCAATTCGGCGGCGCCTAAGGCAGCGGCGAGGGTGGTGAAGCGCCCGTCAGCAACGGCGGTGTCGACAATGTCGGAGAGCTTGGCTGGGGGCAGCAGGACTGAGTCGATCACGTGGATTACGCCGTTTGAGGCTTCGACATCGGTGATGATGACTTCGACGGTGTCGTTCAGATAGACCTTGCCCATGTCAACTTTGATGGTGACAGCCTCACCCAGGACGGTATCAGCACTGGTCAGGGTGACTACATCGGCTGCTGGAACTTTACCAGAAACAACATGGTAGAGCAGGATGGACTTGAGTTGATCAAGATTCTCAGGGAGCAGCAAGGTTTCGACTGTGCCCTCGGGCAGTTTAGCGAAAGCATCATCGGTTGGGGCAAAGACGGTGAAGGGACCTTCGCCTTTGAGCGTGTCGACCAGATCGGCGGCGCCTAAGGCAGCGGCGAGGGTGGTGAAGCGCCCGTCAGCAACGGCGGTGTCGACGATGTCGGACAACGTAGGTTCGGGAATAGCGGTAGGTTCAACGGTGGGTTCAGCAGTTGGGATCGGCGCGGGCTGGGGAGCACATGCCGCGAGGGCGAGGATCGCCACAAGTAAGATAGAAAGGTAGCTAAAGGGTTTCATTTTTTCTCCTGTAAGTTTTGTAATATGGTTTGTACAACTTATGAACGTATTTTAGCAGTACTAACATTACTGTACAATAATATGTACAAGGTTATTTGACAAATACACACGCAGTTTCAAATAAGGAGAAACTTAATTCATTAATGGTCGTTTTCATATTTTTTTAGTGGGGTAGAGAGTTTTCTCGACGAGGCAACTGCGATTTTGTCCAAAAAAACCTGGTTGGACATGGCAAAAACTGCATGATTAAACTCTTGGTAGATTGACGTGGATCCAATAAACACTTAATGCGTTTGTGATGTTCGATATACCACTGGCAAGTCTGTACAAGGTAGTCAACAAACATGCTTGGTTGAATTTAATCTCTGCTGGATTCGAAACAGGGGTAAAAAAAGGGACTTTCAGTAATTGCACTTTCTTTTTCTGCTCCCACGGCCAGTTTACGCCCATAGCCAATGTGGAAGCGGTCACCTGGTACCGCTCAGTAATCCAGTCTCCTGGTTGTTGACATAAAAAAAGCACCTCCTCGGTTGGATTGGTCCAACTCTGGAGGTGCAGTTCATTTAAAAAAGCTTACTTATTTCTCTTCAAATATGTCTTTATGCTTGCCAATATTTAGCAGAGCGTTCAAAACGATACCGAAGATGGCGGCAGTCGCCAGGGCGGGCAGCTGCATCCCGAAGAATGGGATCATGCCGCCGAAGCGGTACTGTCCGCCAATTGCGATGACGGAGATGGTCGCGATGACAGCGATATTCTTGGCGCTGAACATGTCAACCTTCTTGTCGATCATGATGGCGATACCCTGTGCAGCGATGGCGCCGAACAGGTAGATTTCCAAGCCACCGATAACACTCAGGGGGATGGAATAGATGGCTTTCACCAACGGGGTAAAGCAGGCGATGATCATCGCGATGGTCGCGGCTGTGATCAGTACTGGGACTGAGAACACGCGGGTGATTGCCATGGCGCTGATGTTCTCACCATAGTTGGTTCCAGCAGGACCGCCCATAGCGCCAGCAACCATGTCGCCAACGCCATCACCGATCAAGTTGTCGCCCAGGCGGCTTGCGAGGTCATATTGCTTCTTGCTGCCGAGTTTCTTTGCCAGGTCGTTCACGTACACATCCAACTGGTAGATGTGAGCGGTGGATTCTGGAATAGTGGCAAGGGCAACAGGCATGATCGCGAGAGCGGCTGGCCAGTAAACCGTTGGAAGGGTAAAGTGGGGCAGAGCAAAGATGCCTTGGTTTGCAACAGCTTCAGGCAGCTGGCGGAAAAGGTCGTTACCAGTCGCGGCGGTCAGGATGGCGGCGGTGATCACACCAACCACCATGCCAAGGAAGAGTGGCAACTGTGAGAGGAAGCCCTTGAGGTAAACCGAGAACAAGATGGTTGAGATCAAGGTGACCAGTGCAACGATCCAGGGGAGATTCTCGACGAAACTAGGTCCTGCTACTGGGGGAGCTGCGTCGCCAATAGCGTTTCCAGCCAGTGTCAGACCGATCACCATGGCGATGGGACCAGTGATCGAGGCAGGAAGCACTTTGTCAATCACATCCTTACCGAGTTTCTTGACGAGGAAACCTGCAGCGATTGAGATTAAACCAGACATCACGATACCGAAGGTGACGATCGCGATTTTGTCATCGGGGAGGATTGATACGCTATTCAAGTAATCGGCACCGACCAAACCAACGATAGCTCCGATGTAGGAGAAGCTGGAGCCGTAATACAGGGGGATTTTGCCTTTGGTAACGAGAATGAAACAGAGTGTAGCGAAACCGCTGGCAAAAATGGTGGTCGAGATGTGGAACTTGGTGATGAGAGCAACTGTAATCGTAGCAGGGAACATAACAATAACCTGCTGGATAGCGTAGAGTAACAACTTCCAGAATGGGGGTGTCTCGTCGGGAAGGTAACCTACGGTACTATCTGATTTAGTGAACCACTTCATACTTACTCCTTTATTTTGATTAATAATATGAATATTCAACTGTTAATCGATCTACCTGAAGCAATATTTTATGGGCTCCTCTCCTTTCTTCCCATTGCCATGCGCTCATTGAGCGCAAGGCAATACCATGGGCTTTCAGGTGTAGTTATTTCATCTCTTTTTTGACCTAGCGACCAGGAAGGCAGTCGACATCGGTGCAAAGGATTGACTTCTTTCCGCTCTCGATTCCCAGAACAATCGCTTCAGGAGAGAGTGGCAGAACGTGGAAGTTAATCCCCAGGGCGTCGTAGACAGCATTACCTACGGCGGAAGGGATGGAGATCATCGGATGTTCTCCCACACCGCGCGCGCCATAAGGTCCATTGCGCTGCGGATTCTCGATGTAGATGGGAACGATTTCCTTGGGCATGTCTTTCATGGTTGGGATCTTGTTATCCGTAAAGGAGGGATTCATCAGCTTGACATCGTTGCTGAATTTATAGCCTTCCAGGATCGCCGACCCCAAACCTTGCATGACACCGCCGCAAATCTGACCATAAACCAATTTTTCGTTGATGACCTGGCCGATGTCAAAGGCGGATGCTACTTTGAGTACTTCGATGCTGCCTGTCTCCACGTCTACTTCGATTTCCACGGCGTGCGCGCCGAAAGTCCAGACCAAAGCGGGAGCGCCCTGACCGGTTTCGGGATGCAGATTGGTCAGACCGTCCGCTATATAGGTACCGGTTGCCATCAAAGGTCCGCCAATACTTGTTCCGCCAGGATACATGTACCCAAGGGCTATCTGTTTGTAAGACAGTTTTCGCTCGGGATTGTGTACGTGGTAGATTTCGCCGTTGGCGTGTGCCAGGTATTCAGGCTCTGTCTTGAGCACCTGCGCAGCTACTTCTTTCATTTTCCGGAGCAATTCACGGCTGGCATTAATAACAGCATTGCCGCCCATGAAGGTTAACTTGGACGCCACTGTGTTCCAGTCGTAGGGATTAGCCCGGGTGTCGATGTCGGTCATGATGTCGATGTGTTCGATGGGCAGATCCAGTTCCTGGGCTGCGATTTGGGCCATAGCCGTGTTCGCACCCTGGCCGATATCCACGCCGCCGATCATCATTCTCACACGCCCATCACCGTTCATTTGTATGATCGCTGAAGAAGCTGTGTTCGCGGGCATCGCAGGGGCTTTCTGCAGCACGGCGAAGCCTTTGCCGCGTATCTTGCCGGTTTTCCATTCGCGCTGGCGTTCTTCTTCGGTCTTGCGGCCAGTCCAGCCGATCTCTTTGACTACGGCGGTCAAACACTCCTTGACGCTGCCAGTACTCTCGGTGACCAACTCGCCACTGATGGTGCGGCTGCCGGGTTCGAGCAGGTTCATCATGCGAAATTCGTATGGATCAATGCCAAGTTTCTGGGAGAGGATATCGATCTGGCGTTCGATTGACCAGTGTGTTTCCAGGTGTCCAAAACCGCGATAAGCGGTGCTAAACACCTTGTTGGTGTAGATGGTTTTCGAGTCGATACTGGCATTATCCACCGAGTAAGGTCCCAAACCAGAGTAGACAGCGGTTTTTCCAACGTTGACGCCATAGTCCGCATAGGCGCCGCTGTCCCAGTCGTACACAGCTTGAACGGCGTTGATCTTGCCGTCCAAATTTACGCCAGTCTTGATGCGTCCGCGCATACCGGCGCGGGTGGGGAGTTGGTTAAACTCTTGTTCGCGGGTGGCACGCACCTTCACAGCCAGACCACCAGCAGCTTTCGAAAGCAGTGCCGCAAGCGGTTCAAGGTGGATACCAGCTTTGCCGCCAAACCCACCGCCAACATAGGGAATGTGCACTTCAACATCCGATTCAGAGATGCCAAAGCTATCCGCCATGATCTGGCGAATGGCAAAGGGGGACTGGGCGGATGACCAGATCCGGATCTTGTTTGAATAAGGGTCAGCCTGGACGATCGCCACGTGGGTTTCCATCGGAACATGGGCAACGGCTGGCAGTGAGAATTCGTTTTCAACGACCACATCCGACTCAGCGAATGCCTTATCCAGGTCGCCTTTCTTGCTCTTATTCCAACTGGCAATATTGGAGTCCTTCTGAGGGAAGAAGACGCCAACGTAGTGTTTTAGTTCGTTAATATCGTCATGCACCAGGATCTTGGCTTCGAGCGCTTCGTCCACGTCGTGGACGGGTTGAAGTGGCTCATAAACCACGTCCAGCAGCGCAATAGCGCGTTCAGCGGTTTCTTCGTCATCAGCAGCCACAGCGGCAACCACATCGCCATGATAGCGGGTTTCGCCCTTGGCCAATACACGTTTATCCTGCATGTAGAGACCAACCAGGATATCTGAGTCCTCACCGCATAAAACAGCCCGAACACCGGGCAGGGCTTTGGCTTTACTGGTGTCGATGGAGACAATTTTCGCGCGAGCGTACGGGGAGAGCAGGCATCTGGCATGCAGCATGCCTGGCAGTTCCATGTCATAAGCATAAACCGCTTGCCCGGTTACTTTTTCCTGGGCGTCTTTGCGGTCATAAGCCTGACCAACCCGCTTGTACTTTGATTGGTATTTGTTCTCGTCCATTAGCGGCCTAGCTCCTTTCGTTCACGTTCTGCTGTGCGCTTTACCGCTTGCATAATCGGATGGTAGCCGGTGCAGCGGCACAGATTTCCACTCAGAACTTCAATGATCTCCTCATCACTCGGATTTGGATTGTGATCCAGCAAAGCACGGGTCGACATCAGGAAACCAGGGGTGCAAAAACCGCACTGCAGAGCATCCTGGCTGATGAACTCTTCCTGAAGGATGGAAAGTTTTCCATCTTTAGCCAGACCCTCAACCGTGGTGATCTCAGCGCCTTCGGCTTCGACTGCCAGGATGATACATGAGGTCACGGCTTTGCCATTCATGATGATGGTGCACGCGCCGCATTCGCCTTCGCCGCAGGCTTCTTTCGTGCCGAACAATTTCAGGTTGTCCCGCAGGAAGTGCAGCAGGGTCATGCTTGGATCAACATCGCGAACCACCAGTTGACCATTCACTGTCAGGCTCAGAGTAACTTTCCGCTTGCCTGATTCCACATGCTCAGTGTACATAGAACAATCTTTATTGTTGTCCATGTTTATGCCTCCTTGCCAATAAGAGTGAGCAAACCGCGCTTCAGCAAAACCGATGCCATTTGCAGGCGATATTGTGCTGAAGAACGTACATCGGTGATGGGACGGATATGCTCACGGATTTCTTTTGCAGCCCATTCGATGGCTTCCTGGGAGAGCTCGCGCGCGTTGATCTGATCTTCGAGAGCGAACAGCCGTTTTGGTGTGGGGGCTACCGCGCAGATGCCAATCGCCACTTTGCCGTCGGGTTTGATGCGGCTGGCAACGCCAACCGTCGCGAGATCGTGCCCGCGCAGACGTGCCTGGCGAATGTAGATGCTCTTATCGCCCTCTCCGGGTTCAGGCAGGTGCAACGAAACGACCAATTCACCGCGTTGAAGGACTGTGCGTTTTACGCCGGTGAAAAACTCGTGTAACGGAACCTGGCGCATGCCTTGAGGACCGGCGATGTTGACCACCGCGTCGTAGACCAACAGAGCGGGGGGCAGGTCTGCGCCTGGTGAGGCATTGCAGATATTTCCGACCACTGTGGCGCGGTTGCGCAGTTGGAACGATGCCAGGGATGCCGCAGCCTGGTTTAGGGCGGGATATTTGGCTTTGACTACTTCTGAGTCGACTACCTGGTTGACCACAACAGAAGCGCCAATAGTTAAACCGGCGCCATCAATGAATTCAAACTCAGCTGTCTCGGGGAGAGCTTTAATGTCCACGATGTGTTCAGCATTGACCAGATTTCTGCGGAGCAGAATCATCAAATCCGTGCCGCCAGCCAGGACATAAGACTTCTCTTCCTTCTCGAGATATTGAACTGCTTCATTGAGGTTGTGGGGCTTAAAGTATGCAAACCTACTTATCATTAAAAGCCTCCTTTTATTACCATAAACGTTATTTCTTAGCTAAATAGTGCATTTGTTTATGGTTTTTGTGAGTGAGATATCTGAAAACAGATATTCAATTTTGACGTAATTGACCACAATTCTAACATAGAGCAAGAAGACTCTTGCTTGTTAATATTTACAATTATTAGCCTAAAGGATTGATCGTTATTGGAAATATTCACAACCAATTATCCTGAATTGGTGGCTGACGTTTTGGATATTGCTTTTCATATTGCCTCGAAATTTCGATCAACCGGCCTTCACTGCCGGGTAAACCAAAGAGCTCGAAACCGATAGGCACGCCGATCGGAGCCTGCGCTGTGGGAGCGGAGAAGCCTGCAGGCAGGCAGACAGAAGGGAAGCCGGTGATTGCCGCAAGCGCTCCATTGCGCTGCAACTGGCTCTCGCCTACCCGGCAAACCAGCTGTTGTTGGTGTGGAAAAACCAATGCGTCAAGCTGATGCCTGGCAAATAGCGCCCTGATCTGCTTTTGCAGTAAGGCGCGTTTTTCCAACCTCTCGCCGTACTCTGGCGCATGAATATCCAGCTGGTTGGCAAGAAGTAGATTGTCTTTGATCCCCGGGTGGTGCAAGCCGCTCTGCAAGATGGCGTCAATGCTTGGATACGGGGCATTCACCGCTTCGAGATAGCTGTTCAGGTGGGCTTTCAGGTCAAACAAGTGCACGCTGATGTTCGCAACAAGCTCGCCGATCAGGATCTGGTCATCAATTTCAACTGGGTCAACGCCCATGCTTGTCAGCTCCTCAAGGACCTGTGCCATTACACGGTTGACTTCTGCGTTGACCGGTTCGGAACCAAAAAAGGATCTGAGCACGCCGATTCTTGGGCTGCTCGAAGCATGACATTCTGGCAAATCCCGGACTGCAATTACCTTCAAGACAGCAGCTGCATCAGCGACACTGCGAGCCATCGGTCCCGCGGTATCCTGGGTCAGGGAATAGGGCACAATCCCGTCATCGCTCACCAGCCCAACTGTCGGTCGGATGCCCACCAGATTATTGGCGCTGGAGGGGGACCGAATGGAATTGATCGTGTCGGTTCCGATACCCACCAAACCGAAATTGGCTGCCAGGGCAGTGCCAGTGCCACCGCTCGACCCTCCCGGGGTGCGGCTCAGGTCATAAGGGTTGTAAGTCTGACCTTTGATCGAGCTGATGGATTCACCCCAAATGGCAAATTCGTGCAAGTTGGTTTTTGCGAGGATGATCGCTCCAGCTGCTTTCAGTCGTTTCACCAGGTCCGCGTCTTTTCCGGTCGAAAAGCCCTCAAGGCTCAGGCTCCCTGCAGTGGTTGGCATGTCTTCAGTCTCAATATTGTCCTTGACCAACACCGGCACGCCGTGCAGGCTCCCACACAATTTTCCGGTAGTCCGCAGATAATCATCGCATTCTCTTGCCAATTCAATCGCGGCAGGATTGACACAGATGATGCTGGAAAGGGCGTTGTCAAAGCGCTGAATGCGATCAAGATAAAAGGCAACCAGTTCTTCTGTGGTCAGTTGTTTTTCAAGAAGGGAGTGGTGATATGTGGCAATGTTTAGTTCCAACATGGCTCAATTGTATCCTGATCTGAATAATGATAGTTAATAATTGCGTCATTTAAGCGTCAGAAGTTGGACTTGTGGTAAATTAACAGATACTTGCCGGGAATTGCCTTGCTAATTGTTTTATTCTCACAATGAAACAATCCGAATTTTTCGGTACAATACTTACCAGGATGAGAAACGCCATATGCTGAGTGCATTAAAAGTACGTTTACGTGACATCCTCAATGTCGATTTGCTGGCTGGCGCAGAAGTGATAGCTGGCGAAACAGGGATGGACAACGTAATTACCTCAGTCAACGTCATGGAGGTGCCAGATATTGTTGACTGGGTCAGACCGGGGGAATTTTTACTTACAACAGCGTACTCACTTTCCAACAACATTGAAGCCTTGAATACTCTTTTGCCCGAATTTTCTGAGAAGGGTGTTTGCGGCATGGGTATTAAAACCAAGCGCTACATCAATGAATTGCCGGAAAGTGTGATTGAGACTGCCAACCAACTGGGGTTTCCGATCATCAAGATCCCACCAAGCGTGTCTTATGGCGATTTGATGAAACAGGTTTTCACCTACATTATCGGTGAGCAAACCCGCCTGCTTGAAAAGATCAACGAATTTAACAACCAGATCCGGGATATCATGCTTCGGCGTGGGGATATGGATGAATTCGCTGAGCTCATAAGCCAGGCGTTGCATTCCCCTACATTAATTTCTGACCAGGTGCATAAGAGCTTTGTGTTCCATGCGGAAGAAAAAACCTGGGAATCCATCCTCGATCGGGTGGTCCCTTCAACCATAAACAACACAAGTATTATCGCTGAACCCGGGTCCACGGAAATCCACACGAGTTACGACCTGGTCGATGGGGTGAAGGTCAGGCGCTTCAGCATACCAATCTTCTTTGAAGAAAACCTTTACGGACATATTTATATCTGGGACATTAACAACCACATAAACATGGGCGATCTCTTTGTGATCGAATCAGCCACCTCCCTGATCGCTCTGCACATTGTTACCAAGCTCACTGTAACCCAGCGTGAGAATGTGCACCGCACGAACTTTGNNTTGGAACAGTTGCTAAGCAACAAGCCTGAATCCCAAGCCGGAGCAATTCTGGACGCAGAGTATTACGGTTTTGATCCGAAAGCTTATCACCAATGCCTGATCTTACGGCTGGATCGTGAAGACAGTGAGCGTTCCGCGACTTCACGCAAGCGCAAGATCCAGGAAACCAGCCTCATCCTCACTGGGATTCTCAGTTACATCCAGCAGAAGGCCTCTTCCCGCTACATTTGGGTTACCAAACCCAATGAGATTTACTTCCTGCTTGAGTTCGATCCAAACCTCAGTTCAGAAATCCGCGCCACACAGACCAGGCAATTCGTGTACTCGCTTCTGGAGGTTGCCAGGGATCTGAAGGTTGAAGAACAATGCTTCCTGGGTATCGGTCGGGCTTATCCGGGTTATGACAAGCTTAGTGACAGCCTGCATGAAGCTCAACAAACTGTGCGCTTCCAGCAAAGCAGCGAAAAGAAGAACAAAGAACACTACAGCTTCTTTGAAGACATGGGAATCGCTCGATTGTTTGGTTCACCTGAGATTCGGACGGACTTATTAAGTCATGCTGATGATGTGCTCCAACCAATTCTGAGATACGATGCGGAACATGACGGGAAGCTTCTGGAGACAGTCCGGGCATATTTTGAGCACGGCGGCAATCTTCGCAAGATCTCTGAAGTACAATTTACTCACTACAATACGGTTGTTTATCGGATCAATCGCATCCGTGACGTCCTGAAGATTGACTTGAAAGATCCGGAAACGGCCTTTTCCATCCAATTTGCGCTTAAGATTCGTGATCTACTTGGTTGAAATGTCGAAAAAAGAACTGAACGCGATAACTCTTGCTGACGATCTGGTTGAATTCCTTGGAAATCACCCGGGTTATCTGGCAACCACTCATTCAGTTTATCCTCATGCGGTGAATTTGCTGATCAGTGAGGATGAGTTGATCACGCTCACGAACCGGGATGACATACCACCCATGGGGCTGATGGTGGATTGCCGCAAAAGCTTTGCGGAATATCTAAGAGCAGGCGATGAGGTCGTTCTTGAAACTGACCAACTTACAGCGGTAAATGAAAGCTTTACAGTAAACTTGCGCGATGCAAAAGTCTGGAAAGCCCGGACTTTACTTACCCTGGATCTCCTTTCGGCAGAGGATGTTACCCAAAACAGGCACAATTTGATAAGGTGGCTCGCACAACAGCCAGCTGAAGGGCTGCTGCCCCTCCTGCCGCGATTGACGCACCTGTCGATGAGCGGTAAACCTGTGATTGACAACATCTACAGTCGCTACATCGCTGATGATCTTGAAGCCTTCAAAACAGCGATCAACACATCCGCTTGGGAGCAAGCCTCGGTTTCGGCTGATCGGTTAATTGGCTTTGGCATGGGCTCCACGCCGGCTTGTGATGATTTTTTGTCTGCCTATTTGGTGGTCTTCAGCATCGCTGAAGCGGTGAATACGAGTCAGAGCCCTTGGGTCCGGCAGTTTACTCAGACTATTACCAGCAAAGCGAAAGACCGTACCACCCTGATCAGCGCGAACATGCTTAAGCATGCCGCGCAGGGAAAGATTAGCAGAAGTCATCAACAGCTTATTCAGACCTGCTTATTCATAAACGACGGTCAGCTGGAATATTCAGCCATTCAGGTTATGCGGCACGGAGCAACCTCCGGAGGAGATTTTCTGCTGGGATTGATCTGTGCCTTGGATTGGTTTCAAAAAACTATGACTGATAATTCAAAGGAAGGAGAGCATGCATGGGTTGAGTTGAAGCGACAGCTACCCGTGCCAGGCATATGACCCTACATACGAGTGTAAAAAGAAATGCTTACTACGACTCGGTAACGCTTATGCTGTTATCGAGAGAACTGCAGAAGTTGGAGGGAGTTGAAGATGTTCTGGTGGGTATGGGCACCGATCTCAACCTCGATCTGGCAAGAGACCTTGGTCTGGCTACAGCTGAATTTGACGGATTGACCCCTAACGACCTCTTCATTGCTGCCAAAATTGATCAAGCGCTGATCTCAATGAAGCAAGTCGAAGACGCCTTCAATGAACAACTGAACAAAAGCGCTGAGTCTGATAATGATGATGACTACCAACCACCGTCATTGCGTTCAGCCATCCAGGCTTTACCTGGAGCCAACATGGTCCTCATTTCAGTGCCGGGTCAATACGCGGCAGAAGAGGTCGACGACGCGCTGGATGCGGGACTGCACGTGATGCTGTTCTCAGACAATGTGCCGGTCGAAGATGAGCTGCGTCTCAAGCAAAAAGCCGTTGAAAAAGGGCTGCTGATGATGGGTCCGGACTGTGGCACGGCGATCATCAATGGCAAACCCCTCTGCTTTGCCAACGCCGTCAGGCGAGGGAAGATTGGCGTGGTTGGGGCTTCGGGCACTGGAACACAGGAAGTCACCGTTCAGATTCACAAGCTTGGTGAAGGGCTCTCGCAGGTCATTGGCACCGGTGGGCGCGACCTAAAGGAGCAAATCGGCGGTCTGATGATGATCCAGGGTTTTGAGTCGCTGATTGCTGATCCTGAAACGGATTTAATTGTTTTGATCTCCAAACCGCCGGCTCCATCGGTTGCGGAAAAGATCTACCAGATCGCAAAAACCAGCCCCAAACCCGTGGTGATCGACTTTATCGGCGGCGACAGGGCGGCGATTGAAGCCGCAGGGGCAATCCCCTGCATCAGCCTTGAAGATGCCGCTCAAAAAGCTGTCAAGGCGTTGCGCGGAGAGGCGTTTGACGACTTTACTGGTTTCTCGCTGCCAGAAGACTACATCAACTGTATTGTTGATACCTCGGTTGCTAAACTGAAGAGCGACCAGACAGAACTGCGCGCGCTATTCACCGGGGGCACGCTGGCGGATGAAGCCATGAAGCTTTTGGGCGTGCATCACGAGATCTACTCCAACATCCCCCTCTCACCAGAAATGGCGATCGAGAACCTGCCCGGGGGGCGAGGTCACATCTGCCTGGATCTTGGCGAAGACCAGTTCACCCGCGGCAGACCGCACCCAATGATCGATCCTCAGACCCGAACAGAGTTTTTTGAGTCACATGTGGATGAGAAAACCGCTGTGATCTTGGTGGACGTGGTGCTTGGCTTTGGTTCCTACCTCGATCCAGCAGGAGCCGTGGCTGACTCTGTCCACGAAATTCGCCAGCGGTTATCAAATCAGGGCAAGGATGTGGTCGTGATTGCGTCAGTCTGCGGCACCGACCTGGACAGCCAGGATTTGAACAAATCGATCGAAAGCCTTGAAGCTGCAGGTATCATTGTGTTGCCCTCCAATGCCCAGGCAGTCCGCCTGACTGATCGCGTGTTGCAGCGCATCAAGAAAGGAGCATGAGATGTCCGTCAACGACCTCTTCAAACAGGAACTCAAAGTAGTCAATCTTGGCTTAAAGTCTTTCCACAACGACTTAAAAAGCCAGGGCGTTACCGTGGTGCAAGTGAATTGGAAGCCAAAAGCAGGCGGCAAGAAGAATATGCTTAATCTGCTGAGTAAGCTCAACAAGGTCAAGCAATCATAATTTGAAAGGAGTGAGACATTGATAGATATTATTGAAACCGCAAATAAAGAAGCTCTGGAAATTATCCAGAACGGACAGCCGACGTTGATCGGCTTAGGTATAGCGGGAGAGGTCATTCCTGGCATGGCGAAAGATCTCTTTCTGCATGCAGGTCCCCCGATCACATGGGAGAATATGTCTGGTCCACTGAAGGGCGGTGTGATGGCAGGCCTGATGTACGAAGGCTTGGCTTCCACCCCGGAGGAAGCGGCAGAATACGCAGCTTCTGGAAAGCTCAGATTTGATCCCTGCCACCACCACGACGCTGTGGGTCCCATGGCAGGCATCGTGACCTCGAGGATGCCCGTTTGGATCATCGAGAACAAAGCCTACGGCAACCGCGCCTACTGCACCCTGAACGAAGGTCTTGGCAAGGTTTTGCGCATGGGTGCTTATGGACCCGAGGTGATCAAGCATCTGCAGTGGATGGAACGCGTCCTTTACCCAGTGCTGAAAGAAACGATTGAAATTCACGGTCCAATCGACCTNNCGGTCCAATCGACCTGAAGATCATGATCGCGCAGGCAGTGCAGATGGGCGACGAGGTCCACAACCGCAACAAGGCCGCCACTTCATTGCTTATTCGGGAAATTGCTCCCAGCATCCTGAAAACCTCGTTCAGCAACGAAGACAAAATTGCTGTTTTGGAATTCCTGAACAGCAATGACCACACCTTCCTGAACCTTTCCATGCCGGCTGCTAAAGCCACTTTGGAACCGGCGGGCAAGGTGGAGCACTCCACCATTGTCTACACTATGGCGCGCAACGGCACCGAGTTCGGTATTTGCGTAGCCGGGCTTGGCAAACGCTGGTTCACTGCCCCTGCAGAGATCATCGATGGTCTGTACTTCCCCGGCTTTTCCATGGAAGACGCCAACCCCGATGTGGGTGATTCGTGCATCACGGAAACCCTCGGCATAGGCGGTTTTTCGATGGCAACCGCGCCGGCCATTGTGC
>MTKX01015846.1_pt1 | contig 18771 bp, 16 predicted proteins | sample 1042771 | NCBI WGS metagenome assembly MTKX01 (sample SAMN06212183, study PRJNA360534) | anaerobic digester metagenome | biome: Wastewater treatment plant; material: sludge; isolation source: anaerobic digester fed with sludge from wastewater treatment plant | place: Denmark: WWTP Randers ... | reverse complement strand
GCGCAGTGCAGGTGTGCTCCGGCGTCGGGAGGTGCAGGGGGCACAGGCGTTGGGTCCTCCCCTGGGAGGAGAGGGGCTGTGGTCCGGCGGGCGGCGCCGGGACGGGCTACGAGCCTGCTCTGCACGGCGTGAGCCAACCGTGGCGGTCGGGCAGGCGGCCCGAGGCGATGCCCAGCAGCTCGGCCTGCAGCCGCTCGGCGACGGGGCCGCGGCAGCCGGCGCCGACGACGATGCCGTCGACGGAGCGGATGGGCGTGATCTCGGCGGCGGTGCCGGTGAAAAAGAGCTCGTCGGCCAGGTAGAGCAGCTCGCGGGGCACCTGCTCCTCGCGGACGGTGTAGCCCAGGTCGGCCGCCAGGCGCATGACGCAGTTGCGGGTGATGCCCTGCAGGATGGACGAGCCCGCGGGCGGGGTGACGATGTGGCCGTTGGCCACCACAAAGACGTTCTCGCCGCTGCCCTCGCTGACAAAGCCCGAGGCGTCCAGGGCGATGCCCTCCACGTAGCCGTGGCGGGCGGCCTCCATGGCGATGAGCTGCGAGTTGACGTACTGCCCGCCGATCTTGACGGCGGCCGGGAACGTGTTGGGCGCCATGCGCGTCCAGGAGCTGACGCCCACGTCCACGCCCTTTTCCAGGGCCTCGCTGCCCAGGTAGCTGCCCCACTCCATGGTGACGATGACCACCCCCACCGGGCAGCCGTTGGGATTGACGCTCAGGCCGCCGGCGCTGCGAAAGGCCAGGGGCCGGACGTAGCAGGCCTTGTGGCCGTTGGCCAGGATGGTGTCGACGATGGCCTGCTCCATCTCGGCCGGGGTGTAGGGGATCTCCATGCGGAACACCTTGGCCGAGTGGTACAGGCGGCGGACGTGGGCCCCCAGGCAGAAAACGGCCGGGCCGGCGGGCGTGTCGTAGGCGCGGATGCCCTCGAAAACGCTGGAGCCATAGTGCAGGGCGTGGGCCGTGACGTGCACCGTGGCCTGCTCCCAGGGCACGAGGCTGCCGTCCATCCAGATTTGATTTTGCGTGGTCATGCTGGTTTCTCCTCTTCGAATATGTCCGGCTTCGGCGCCGGGTTGATCTCAGGCGGCGAGCAGGGCCTCCACGACCCTGTCGCCCATCTGGCGTGTGGTCAAAGGGGGCCGCCCCTCCCCGGCGGCGGCCAGGTCGGCGGTGCGATGGCCGGCCTCCAGGACGGCGGCCACGGCGGCCTCCACGGCCCGGGCCTCGTCCTCCAGCCCCAGCGAGTGGCGCAGCAGCATGGCCACGCACAGGATGGCCGCCACGGGGTTGGCGATGTCCTGCCCGGCAATGTCGGGCGCCGAGCCGTGGACCGGCTCGTAAAGGCCCAGGCGTCCCCGGCCCAGGGAGGCCGAGGGCAGCATGCCCAGCGAGCCGGCCAGCACCGAGGCCTCGTCGCTCAGGATATCGCCAAACATGTTCTCCGTGAGCAGGACGTCAAACTCGGCCGGCCGCTGGATGAGGTGCATGGCCGCGGCGTCGACCAGGAGGTGCCTCAGCTCCACGTCGGGATAGCCGGCCGCCAGGTCCTGCACCGTCCGCCGCCACAGGCGCGAGCAGGCCAGGACGTTGGCCTTGTCGACGGAGGCCACCTTGCGCCGCCGCTGCCGGGCGATGTCAAAGGCCAGGCGGGCGATGCGCTCCACCTCGCCGCGGGTATAGACCATGCTGTCCACCGCCCGCTCGTCGCCCTCCACGCGGGGCTCGCCAAAGTAGAGGCCGCCCGTCAGCTCGCGGACGACGACCAGGTCGACGCCGGCCACCTGCTCGGGCCGGACGGGCGAGGCGCCGGCCAGGGCGGGATAGACCGTCACCGGCCGCAGGTTGGCGTACAGCTCCAGCCCCTGGCGCAGCCCCAGGAGCGCCTGCTCCGGGCGGCGCGCCGCCCGCGGATCGTCAAAGCGGGGGTCGCCCACGGCCCCAAAGAGCACGGCGTGCGCCCCGCGGCACAGGTCCAGGGTCGCCGCCGGCAGGGGATCGCCCGTGGCGTCCATGGCCGCCCCGCCCACCAGCCCCATCTCTGTCTCGAAGCGGTGCCCGAAGCGCCGGCCCACGGCCACCAGCGCCCGCTGCGCCTCGGCCGTCACCTCCACGCCGATGCCGTCGCCGGGCAAAACGGCGATGCGAAAGGTCTCGTCCGTCATGAATCCTCCGTTTGCCGCGCCAGCCGGGCGCGGGTATAGGGCACCAACCCGCCGGCCCGGACGATGTCCATCATGAAGGGCGGGTAGGGCTCGGCCTGGTGGACGCGGCCGGTGTCCAGGTTGCGGACGATGCCCGCCTCCAGGTCGACCTCCAGCCGATGGCCGGCCTCGGCGTCGTCGACGGCGGCCGGGCACTCCAGGATGGGCAGGCCGACGTTGATGGCGTTGCGGTAAAAGATGCGCGCAAAGCTGCGGGCCACGACACAGCCGGTGCCCGCGGCCCGGATGGCCAGGGGCGCGTGCTCCCGCGACGAGCCGCAGCCAAAGTTCTCGCCGGCCACGACGACGTCGCCCGGCCGCACGCCCGCGGAAAAAGCGGGGTCCAGGTCCTCCAGGCAGTGCTCGGCCAGCGCCTCGGGGGCCGTCCTGTCCAGGTAGCGCGCCGGGATGATGACGTCGGTGTCGACGTTGTCGCCGTATTTCCACACCGTGCCGGTCAGGGTCATGGGTTCCTCCCTTCGGGCGCGGCGATGCGCCCGGCGATGGCCGAGGCGGCGGCGACGGCCGGGCCGGCGAGGTACACCTCGCTATCGGGGTGGCCCATGCGGCCGCGAAAGTTGCGGTTGGTGGTGCTGACGGCGCGCTCGCCGGCAGCCAGGACGCCCATGTGCCCGCCCAGGCAGGGGCCGCAGGTGGGCGTGCTGACGGCGGCGCCCGCCTCCACAAAGGCGGCCAGGAGCCCCTCGTTCAGGGCGTCGAGGTACACCTGCTGGCTGCCGGGGATGACGATGCAGCGCACGCGGGGATGGACGCGCCGGCCCCGCAGGATGCCGGCCGCCACGCGCAGGTCCTCCAGGCGGCCGTTGGTGCACGAGCCGATGACCACCTGGTCGATGGGCACGTCACCGGCCTGGCCCACGGGCCGCACGTTGTCGGGCAGGTGGGGAAAGGCCACCTGGGGCTCCAGGCGCGAGGCGTCGATCTCCAGGATCGAGGCATAGCTGGCCCCTGGATCGGGGGCGTGGACCTCGTAGTGCCGCCGCGCCCGGTCCCGGACGTAGGCCAGGGTGGTGTCGTCGACGGCCACCAGGCCGGCCTTGGCCCCGGCCTCGATGGCCATGTTGGCCATGGTCAGGCGCCCGTCCATGGACAGGGCGTCGATGGCCGGCCCGGCAAATTCCAGGGCCTTGTAGCGCGCCCCATCCACGCCCAGCAGGCCGATGGTGTGCAGGATGAGGTCCTTGCCGCCCACCCAGGGCCGCAGCTCGCCGCTGTAGACGCAGCGGACGGTCTCGGGCACGCGGAGCCAGGTGCGGCCGGTGGCCATGGCCACGGCGACGTCGGTGCTGCCCATGCCGGTGGCAAAGGCGCCCAGGGCGCCGTAGGTGCAGGTGTGCGAATCGGCGCCGACCACCAGGTCGCCGGGCAGCACCAGCCCCTGCTCGGGCAGCAGGACGTGCTCGATGCCCATGCGGCCCACCTCAAAATAGTGGGGCAGCGCCTGCGCCCGGGCAAACTCGCGGACGGCCTGGCACTGCTCGGCGGCGCGTATGTCGCGGTTGGGGGCAAAGTGGTCGGGCACGATGATCACCTTCTCGGGGTCGAACACCCGCTCCACGCCCAGCCGGGCCATCTCCAGGATGGCCAGGGGCGCGGTGATGTCGTTGCTGAGCACGACGTCCACCGCCACCTCCACGAACTGCCCGGCGTGGGTCTCTTCCAGGCCGGCATGCGCCGCCAATATCTTTTCCGATAGGGTCTGGTTCATGCGGCCTCCACGGGCTCTTTGCCCTCGGGATGGCGTTCGGCCCCCGGTTGGCCGTTGCCACGGCCGGGCGAGGGTTGGGCCTCCGCCTCGCGCCGGGCGGCGATGAGCCGGTTGAGGGCAAACATGTAGGCCTTGGCGGCGGCGACGACAATGTCGGTGTCCGACGCGCGCCCGCTGAACACGCGGCGCTCGTAGCCGTTGTCGCGCACCGGATCGCCGGCCTGGATGCGGATGGTGACCCGGCCCACGGCGTCGATGCCCTCCGTCACCGCCTGGATGGAGAACTCGATGAGCTCGTTGGGCTCGCCGATGACGCGGTTGATGGCCCGGTAGACGGCGTCCACGGGCCCGGCGCCGTGGTCGGCGTCGCAGAAGAGCTGGTCCTCGGGCCCGCGGATGCGCACCGTGGCAGTGGGGATGCTCCGGTCGCCACACGACACCTGCACCTGCTCCAGGTGAAAGGTCTCGGCGAAAAAGACCTGCACCTCGTCGGCGACGATGGCCTCCAGGTCGCGGGTGTCCACGGTTTTTTTCTTGTCGGCCACGGCCAGGAAGCGCTCGTACACCTTCTCGAACTGCTCCTCGTCCAGGTCGTAGCCCAGCTCGCCCAGGCGGTGCCGCAGCCCGGCGCGCCCCGAGCGGGCCGAGAGCACGATCTCGGAGTCGGGCACGCCCACGTCCCGCGGATCGATGATCTCGTAGGTGGTCCGCTCCTTGAGCACGCCATCCTGGTGGATGCCCGACGAGTGGGCAAAGGCGTTGGCGCCGACGATGGCCTTGTTGGGTTGGACGGGGACGCCGGTCAACTGGCTGACCAGGCGGCTGATGGGATAGATGCGCCGCGGGTCGATGCCGGTTTGCACCGGGAACGTGTCGCGGCGGGTGGCCAGGGCCATGACCACCTCCTCCAGGCTGCAGTTGCCCGCCCGCTCGCCGATGCCATTGACGGTCACCTCCACCTGGCGGGCGCCGGCCCGCACGGCGGCCAGGGTGTTGGCCGTGGCCATGCCCAGGTCGTTGTGGCAGTGCACCGAGATGGTGGCCCCGCCGGCGTTGGGCACGTTGTCCAGGATGCCGCCGATGAGGGCCCCGAACTCCTCGGGCGTCGCGTAGCCCGTGGTGTCGGGGATGTTGACCACGGTGGCGCCGGCGTCGATGACCGCCTCCACCACACGGTACAGGTAGGCCGGCTCGGCCCGGCCGGCGTCCTCGGCATAGTACTGCACGTCGCCCACCAGGTTGCGGGCATAGCGCACCGCCTCCACGGCCCTGACCAGGGCCTCCTCGCGGGTGGTGCGCAGCTTGTGGCGGATGTGCACGTCGGACACGCCCAGGCCGGTGTGGATGCGCGGGCGGGCGGCGCCGCGCAGGGCCTCGGCCGCGGCGTCAATGTCCTTGCGGTTGGCGCGCGTCAGCCCGCAGACCGTGCAGTTGCGGATCTCGCGGGAGATGCGCTGCACGGCCCGAAAGTCGCCCGGCGACGAGATGGGAAAGCCGGCCTCGATGACGTCGACGCCCATATCCTCCAGCGCGTGGGCGATTTCGACCTTCTCGTGGACGTTCAGAGCCGCCCCGGGCGATTGCTCGCCATCGCGCAGCGTCGTGTCAAACACCGCCACGCGCCCGGCAATGGGCACCGGCGATTCTCCGGCGGACACGGTGGTTTCAGTTTCTTTCACGCTCACCTCCAGCCTGGCAAAGGCATTCCCTGGCAGCCACCCGTCCCGCTTCCAGGCGCAGCAGGTGGGTCATGCGGCGGGGCAGGGCCAGGGGATCGTGGGTAACATAGATGAGGGCCGCCTCGTCGCCCGGCGCCGGCGCGTCGTCCAGGAGGGCCAGGATCCGCTCCCGGTGAGCGGCGTCCAGCCCCTGGCACGGCTCGTCGAGGACGAGGAGGGCGGGGCCCTTGNNAGCAGGCCCAGGCGCTCCAGCACGTCGCCGGCGGCCGCCCGCTGCCCGGGCGTCGGGGGCCGGTGCAGCCCCACCGAGTCGAAAAATCCGGAACAGGCGACGTCCAGGCAGGTCGACCGGGGCGGGACGTAGCTCTCCAGTTCGGGGGCCACCCAGCCGATCCGCGCCTTGATCTCCCAGATGCTCTCGCCCGTGCCGCGGCGCCGGCCAAAGAGGCTGATGCGGTTGGCATAGGCCTGGGGATTGTCGCCCATGATGAGGCCCAGGAGCGTCGTCTTGCCGGCGCCGTTGGGCCCCAGGAGCGCCCATCGCTCCCCCGCCCGGACCGTCCAGTCCACGCCGCGCAGCACATCCACCCCGCCATAGCGCACCGTGGCGGATTGCACGTGGACCAGAATCTCACCTGACCCCCCGGCCCCCTTCCCGACGCGGGAAGGGGGAGTCTGCTCCCCTCCCCTGCAAGGGGAGGACCCAACGCCTGTGCCCCCTGCACCTCCCGACGCCGGAGCACACCTGCACTGCGCGCACACTTGCCCGGGGCAGCGCCAGGGGGCGCAAGTGTCGGGACGGCGCGACGCAGGACGGTGTGCGGCCCAAGCGCAGGCGGGCCGGATCGCACCTGTCCCCCTGCACCCGACGCAGGACGGTGTGGCGGACGCACCGTCCCGATGGTCCGGCGTCGGGAGCGTCAGGAGGTCGGGGGAGAGGTCGAGAACGTGCGTGGTGCCGCCGGGGACATAGTCCCAGCCGGGGGCGGCGATGACCAGGCGCAGGCCGTGGCCCGCCAGCCCGGCAATGATCTCGGCCAGGCGCGGGCGAAAGGCGTCGTCCAGGCCGGCAAAGGGATCGTCCAGGAGGAGCAGGCGGGGCCGGCGCAGGAGGGCGCGGGCCAGGAGCACCTTGCGCCGCTCGCCGCTGGAAAGCTGCACCAGGGTGCGGTCCAGGAGGGGCTCGATGCCCAGGAGGCGGGCTACCTCCGCCTGCCTGGCCTCCCAGGCGGCGCGGTCGGCGGCGGGACGGCCGTTGCCCGGCAGGCGGAAGGGGTTCAGTCCCAGGGCCGCCTCGGGCGAAAGGAACTGGGAGACGAGGGGCACCTGCGTGCCGCCCGGGCTGTTCCAGCGCGAGCCATAGTAGGGCTCGTCGAGGCCCATGAGGCGCCGCTCCAGCCCGAACTCGACCAGGGCCACCTCGCCGGCGCCGCCGCCGTTGGACGCAAAGTGGTAGACGATGCGCCCGCCGGCCAGGGGCCGGCGCCCGGCGATGGCCCGCAGCAGGGCCGTCTTGCCCGAGCCGTTGGGCCCGACGACGGCCCACTGCTCGTCGTCGCGCATCCGCCAGTCGATGGGGCCGGCGCCCGGCCAGAGCAGCCCGCCCTCCACCGACAGGAAGGGCTTCGAGGCGCGGCCCGCGTCCGGCTCGGGCGCAACCCGGCGGGCCGCGCAGGCGATCTTGACGCTCACGGTTACCAGTTCGTCGGCCGCAGCGAGCGGACGGCGGCCCCGGCGCGCCACATCTCCGATTCGCGCATCTCGGTCAGCTCGGCGTCCAGCTTTTCCTTGTAGTCGGCCGCGCTGTTGGCCTCCAGCACGATGCGCGTCTCCTCGCCCGAGACGACGCTGTCGTAGAGCGCGTCAAAGACGGGCACGACGGCGTCGCGGAAGCGGCCCCGCCAGTCGAGGGCGCCGCGCCGGGCCGTGGCGCTGCAATTCTCGTACATCCAGTCCATGCCGTTCTGGTCCACCAGGCGGATGAGGCTCTGGGTCAGCTCCTCGACGGTCTCGTTAAAGGCCTCGCTGGGGCTGTGGCCGTGGCCGCGCAGGGTGTTATACTGGGCCTCCATGATGCCCGCCAGGGCACCCATGAGCACGCCCCGCTCGCCGGTCAGGTCGCTGTAGACCTCGCGCTGGAAGGTGGTGGGAAACAGATAGCCCGAGCCGATGGCGATGCCCAGGGCCAGGGTCCGCTCGAGCGCCCGGCCGGTGTGGTCCTGTTGCACAGCAAAGCTGCTGTTGACGCCGCTGCCGGCCAAAAAGTTGGCCCGCACGCTGGCGCCCGACCCCTTGGGCGCCACCATGATGACGTCCACGTATTCGGGCGGCACGATGCCCGTCTGGTCGTTATAGACCAGGCCAAAGCCGTGGGAGAAAAAGAGGGCGTCGCCCTCCTTGAGGCAAGGGGCGATGGACGGCCAGAGCAACATCTGCGCCGCGTCCGACACCAGGTACTGGACGATGGTCCCGCGCTCCACGGCCTCTTCCCAGGGCAGGAGCGTCTCGCCGGGCACCCACCCGTCGCTCACGGCCTTGTCCCACGAGCGCTTGCGCTCCGGGTCGCCGCCGACCACGACGCGCACACCGTTGTCGCGCATGTTCAGCGCCTGGGCCGGACCCTGAACGCCATAGCCCAGGACGCAGACGACCTCGTCCTTGAGCACCTCGCGGGCCTTTTCCAGGGGGAATTCTTCCCGCGTCACAACTTCTTCGACGATACCGCCAAAATCAATCTTGGCCACAACTGCCTCCTCTTAATCCGAATTTGAATGGTTGCTGCCGCTGCCGTTGTCGTTGCCGCCCCGCACCATGGCCAGGCGGCCGCTGCGGGCCAGCTCTTCGATGCCGTAGGGCCTCAGCAGGCCGATGAGCGAGTTCACCCTGTCCTCGGGGCCGGTGATCTCGACGGTCAGCGAAGCCGGGCCGACGTCCACCACCCGGGCGCGAAAGACGTTCGTCAGCTCCATGATCTCGGTGCGGGTGCCGGGCGCCGCCTTGACCTTGATGAGGGCCAGCTCGCGGATGACCGTGGGCTCGTGGCTGACGTTCATCACGGCCGTGACGTTGATGAGCTTTTCCAGTTGCTTGACCACCTGGTCGACGACGCGGTCGTCGCCGTGGACGACGATGGTCATGCGCGAGATGCCGGGCGTCTCGCTGTGGCCCACGCTCAGGCTCTCGATGTTATAGTTGCGTCGCCGAAACAGCCCCGAGACCCGGTTGAGAACGCCGGGCTTGTCTTCCATGAGCGCCACCAACGTTTGTGTCATCTCGCCCTCCTGCCTCTCTTCGGGGATCATGCGGGCTGCCTCCCGGCCTTGACCGGCACGACCTCGGGCCGCCGGATCATGTCCACCACGCCGGCGCCGGGCTGGACCATGGGATAGACGTTCGCTTCCTGGACGATGCGAAAGTCCATGAGCACCGGCCCCTCCATCTGGCTGGCGCGGCGCACGACCTCTTCCACCTCGCCCTTTTCGCGGACGGTGATGCCCGGGATGCCATAGGCCTCCGCCAGGCGGGCAAAGTCGGGCCCCAGGAGAGGCGTGCCCGAGTAGCGGCCCTCGAAGAACAACTGCTGCCACTGGCGCACCATGCCCAGGTAGCCGTTGTTCAGCACGGCCATCTTCAGGGGGAGCTTTTCCTGGACGACGGTGGCCAGCTCCTGGATGTTCATCTGGAAGCCGCCGTCGCCGGCGGTGACCCACACCTGCTCGTCGGGCCGGCCCATCTGGGCGCCGATGGCCGCCGGCAAGGCAAAGCCCATGGTCCCCAGCCCTCCCGACGACAGCAGCCCCCGCCGGCGGTGGTGCGTGAAGTACTGCGCCTCCCACATCTGGTTCTGGCCCACGTCCGAGACGACGAGCGCCTCGCCCTCGGTGGCCTGCCAGATCTGGCGGATGACCCATTGGGGCACCAGGTCGTCCGTCTCCTGGCCCAGGATGTCGCGCCGTAGCGACTCGGCGTACCACTCCTCGATGCGGGCCAGCCACACCTTGCGCTCGGGGGTCGCGCCATTCGCCCGCACCAGGGGGATGAGGGCCGGCAGAACGTCGGCCAGGTCGGCCACCACGGCCAGGTCGACGGCCACGTTCTTGTCGATCTCGACCGGGTCCAGGTCCACGTGGACGATGCGCGCCTGGTGGCCGAACTTGGCCACCGGGCCGGTGAGGCGGTCGTCGAACCGGCAGCCCAGGGCGACGATGAGGTCGGCCTCGCCAAGGGCCAGGTTGGCATAGGCCTCGCCGTGCATGCCGGCCATGCCCAGGCACAGGGGATGGGTCTCGGGCAGCGCGCCAATGCCCAACAGGGTCGTCACAACGGGCACGCCCGCCTCTTCCACCAGGGCCGCCAGCGCCTCCTCGGCGTCGGCCAGGATCACGCCGTGACCGGCGATGAACAGGGGCTTGCGGGCCTCGTTGAGCATCTCGGCCGCCCGGGCGATGGCCGCCGTCGGGTCCCCGGTGCGCGGGCAGCCGCGCAGGTGCACCTCGTCGGGGTAGTGGTAGTCCAACTCGGCGGCCTGCACGTCCTTGGCCACGTCGACCAGGACAGGCCCCGGCCGCCCGCTGCGGGCGATGGTAAAGGCCTCCTTGAGGACCATGGGCAGATCCTCGACGTCGGTGACCAGGTAGTTGTGCTTGGTGATAGGCAGGGTGATGCCTGTTATGTCCACTTCCTGGAAGGCGTCGGTGCCGATGATGTTCGACGACACCTGGCCGGTGATGGCCACCACCGGCGACGAATCCATGTAGGCCGTGGCCAGGCCGGTGACCAGGTTGGTGGCCCCCGGGCCCGACGTGGCGATGCACACGCCCACCTTGCCCGTGGCCCGCGCGTAGCCGTCGGCCGCGTGGGCCGCCGCCTGCTCGTGGCGGGTCAAGACGTGGTGGATGGGAAAGTCGGGTAGGGCGTGGTACAGATGGATGACCGCCCCACCCGAAATGCCAAATACCGTGTCCACGCCCTCGCGCACGATGCTCTCCCAAACCGCTGCTGCTCCCGTAAGTCTCATCCTCTCCTCCGTTCCATATCCGGTGCGTTGCACCTGCCGTTGGTGCGATGCACCTGGCTTATCTTCCTCTTGTCCGGTGCGTTGCACCTGCCGTTGGTGCGACGCACCTGGCTGACCATCTTCTCCGACTCATCGAAACACCGCCCCCGTGCTCGCCGACGTCACGGCCTGGGCGTAACGCCGCAGGTAGCCGGTCTTGACGCGCGGCTGCCAGGGAGGCAGGGTGGCCAGGCGGGCGGCGATCTCGGCCTCGGGCAGGTCGAGGGACAGGCGCCGGTTGGGCAGGTCGATGGTGATGGCGTCGCCGTCGCGCACGGCGGCCAGGGGGCCGCCCTCCGCCGCCTCGGGCGAGACGTGGCCAATGGCCGCGCCCCGCGAGGCGCCCGAAAAGCGCCCGTCGGTGATGAGCGCCACCCGGTCGTCGACGCCCATGCCCGACAGGAGCGAGGTGGGCGTCAGCATCTCGCGCATGCCCGGCCCGCCCCGGGGCCCCTCGTAGCGGACCACCAGGACGTCGCCATCCCGGAACTGGCCGGCGATGATGGCCGCCGTCGCCTCCTCCTCCGACTCAAAGACGCGGGCCGGGCCGGTGTGTTGCCGCATCCGGGGCGCGACGACGGCCTGCTTGACCACGGCGCCGTCGGGGGCCAGGTTGCCAAACAGGATCGCCAGGCCGCCCTGGGCCGCGTAGGGCGCGTCAAAGGGGCGGATGACCGTTTCGTCGCCGGCAGGGGCCGCGGCCAGGGCCTCGGCCACGGTGCAGCCGGCCACCGTCAGGGCCTCGCCGGCCAGGAGGCCGCCATCCAGCAGGCGGCGCATGACCGCCTGGATGCCGCCGGCGCGGTGCAGATCCTCGACATAGTGGCCGCCGGCCGCGGGGCTCATGCGGCACAGGTGCGGTGTGCGGGCGCTACAGTCGTTCACCTCGTCGAGGGAAATGTCGACGCCCGCCTCGTGGGCGATGGCCAGCAGGTGCAGCACCGAGTTGGTCGAGCCGCCGAGGGCCATGTCCAGCGCAAAGGCGTTGCGAAAGGCGGCCGGCGTCAGGACGTCCAGGGGGCGGACGTCGCGGGCCAGCAGCTCCATGACCTGCATGCCCGACTCCTTGGCCAGCGCCTGGCGGGCGGCGTGGACCGCCGGGATGGTCCCCTGGCCCGGCAGGCCCATGCCCAGGCCCTCCACCAGGCAGTTCATGGTGTTGGCCGTGAACATGCCGGCGCACGAGCCGCAGCCTGGGCAGGCGGCCTGCTCCAGCCGCTCCAGCTCCGCGGGCTGCATCTGGCCGCGGGCCACGGCGCCGACGGCCATGAACACGTCGTTGAGGTCCACGGCCCGGCCGTCCAGGCTGCCGGCCAGCATCGGGCCGCCGCTGACCACCAGGGCCGGCAGGTTCAGGCGCGCCGCGGCCATGACCATGCCCGGCACAATCTTGTCGCAGTTGGGAATCAGCACCAGGGCGTCAAAGGCGTGGGCCTGGGCCACGATCTCGACCGAGTCGGCGATGAGCTCGCGGCTGGCCAGGGAGTACTTCATGCCGGCGTGGTTCATGGCCAGCCCGTCGCACACGCCAATGGTGTTGGCCTCGAAGGGGGTGCCGCCGGCGGCGCGGATGCCGGCCTTGACCGCCTCGGCCAACTGGCGGAGGCCGGTGTGCCCGGGAATGGCCTCGTTGTAGGAGTTGATCACGCCCACGAAGGGCTGTTCCATCTCCCAGGCGGTGCAGCCCAGGGCGCGCAGCAGCGCGCGGTGCGGCGCGCGCTCGTGCCCCCGCTTGAGGGCGTCGCTTCTGCGCCTCGGCCGATCTTCTTGACTCATTGTCCACCTCGACAGTCAGATTCGGGCAACAAAAAAACCTCCCGGCTGGGAGGCTTTTGCACGCTTTTGGTCTGTGCCAGACTAGGCCGCGACCCTCCCAACCGCCATTGGCTCCTCAAGAACCAGGAGCTCAACAATAATAAGAACAATAATGGCGATCAGGTAAATGGGCTGCACTTCTATTTCTTTCGTCCTCTCTTGTCTGGCCGGCGCCAGCCGGCGCCGAAGATTGGGCCTTTATACCACGCTTTCCGCTATTTGTCAACCCGCACTTCTGTCCCACGGCCCCCAGGACTGCGCCAGAACGACGCGTATCGTATAGAAAGCGCCCGAAACGCGACGAATATCTCGTACATCAAAACCCATAAGAAATCTTTACTTGCGAAGCTGTATTGGTTATGGCAAGCGCAAGTATAGTTATGTCATGTTCAACGCGGGCGTGATCTACGTCATTTGTCCCATATCCTGTCGTACAAAAATCCACCTTTTGAACCAAGGAGGATGGGGCATTGGGCCCTTGCCGCGGCGGGCAAATACTGCTACACTGATGACAGTAGGCTGGGCGCCGACTAACAGTTGGCCACGCGCCAAGAGAAAGGAATGCGAGAATGCCCTGGAAAGTAGACCCGGACAACTCCGAAGTCCTGTTCTTCGTCAAACACTTTCGCCTGACCACCGTGCGGGGTCGATTCAAAAAGTTCGAGGGCACCCTCGACATGAACGAGGAGAACCCCCAGGCGTCGTCCGTCGAGGGCACGGTGGAAACTGCAACCATCAGCACCGGCATCGCTCCCCGCGACATGGACCTGCGCCGGCGCAACCGCTTTAACGTGCGCGACTTTCCGCAGATGACCTATAAGAGCACGCGCATCGGCCCCTTCGAAGGCAACCGCTTCCAGGTCTTTGGCGACCTGACCATCAAGGGCATCACCAGGCCCGTGGTGTTTGACGTGGAGGACAAGGGCGAGTTGTCTCCCGTCAAGGGCATGCCGGGTTGGCGGCGCCACGCCTTCGAGGCCCGCACGCGAGTGAACCGCAAGGATTTCGACATCAAGTGGTTCCCCCTGGCCGAGATCGGCTCCATCCCCGTGGCCGAGGACATAGACGTGGTGTGCAAGATGCAGTTCATCAAGGAGCCATAACCCGGCCCGACCCATCGCTCCCGCCAGATCGTCAGATCTGGCGGCCCTGGTGATGAACGCCGAGCAAGTCCGGGCTTGCGCATTGCCCTATTCAGATTTGACACGGCCCGGCTTCTGTGGTATGCTGCGCCCCAGTTTTTCGAGCGGAAGGCACAGTGAGCGATTTTTCGTTTGCCTTTGTAACCGACAATAACCGACGACGACCGGAGGAGCCAGGCTATCCTTCTGGATAGGCTTCTACGGCGTACAGGCGAAACCTGACCCAGAGCCGGCCTCCAGAGTGGAGGCCGGCTCCTTTTTATGCGCGAAGGGCGTATGCCCGTCGCGCATTTGTTTTGGAAAACACGAAATCATCAGGAGGAAAAACATGTTTGACAAGGACAGCATCAAGAAGGTGGTCCTGGCCTATTCCGGTGGGCTGGACACGTCGTGCATCGTGCCGTGGCTGAAGGAGAACTATGGCTGCGAGGTGGTGACCTTTACCGCCAACGTGGGGCAGGGCGACGACGAGCTGGAGGGCCTGGAGGAAAAGGCCCTGGCCAGCGGAGCGAGCAAGGCGTACATCGTCGACCTGCGCGACGAGTTCCTGACCCAGTACGCCTTTCCGACCATGCAGGCCGGCGCCATCTACGAGCGCACATACCTGCTGGGCACATCCTTTGCCCGGCCGGTGACGGCCAAGTACATGGTCGAGGTGGCCGAGCAGGAGGGCGCCCAGGCCGTGGCCCACGGCTGCACCGGCAAGGGCAACGACCAGGTGCGCTTCGAGCTGACGGTCAAGGCCCTCAACCCCCTCCTCACGGTCATCGCGCCCTGGCGCGAGTGGAACATCCGCTCCCGCGACGACGCCCTGGCCTACGCCGAGGCCCACAACGTGCCGGTGTCGGCCAGCAAATCCGAGTACAGCCGCGACCGGAACATCTGGCACATGAGCCACGAGGGGAGCTGCCTGGAAGACCCCTGGAACGAGCCCAAGGAGGACATGTTCTTCCTCACCGTCGCGCCCGAGAAGGCGCCGGACCAGCCGGCCTACGTGGTCATTGACTTTCAGAAGGGCAAGCCCGTGGCCCTCGACGGCAAGGCCATGGGCGCCGTGGCGCTCCTGACCCGCCTGAACGAGCTGGGCGGCACCCACGGCGTGGGCCGCGCCGACCTGGTCGAGAACCGGCTGGTGGGCATGAAGTCCAGGGGCGTGTACGAGACGCCCGGCGGCACGATCCTCTACACCGCCCACCAGGCGCTGGAGAGCATCACCCTCGACCGCGACACGCTGCACTACAAGGACGTCATCGCCCAGCGCTACGCCGAGCTGGTGTACTATGGCCAGTGGTACACCCCCCTGCGCACCTCCCTGGACGCCTTTGTGACCAGCACCCAGCAGACCGTCACCGGCAGCGTTCGCCTGAAGCTCTACAAGGGGAGCTGCACCGTCGTCGGCCGCAAGTCGCCCTACTCCCTCTATCGCGAGGACCTGGCCACCTTTGGCAAGGACGACGTCTACGACCAGCGCGACGCCGCCGGCTTTATCAACCTGTTCGGCCTGCCTCTCAAGGTCAAGGCCCTCGTCGACAAGCAGAACGGCATGCTGCCCAAGCTGCCGGCGATTGATTATAGCGAGTTCAAGAGGGACTAGTATAAGCATGTGGGGTGGACGGTTTGTGGGGGAGATGGACGAGGCGATGAGGCGGTTCAACGACTCGTTCGCCTTTGACCGGCGGCTGTACCGCGCCGACGTGCGGGGCAGCATCGCCTACGCCGGGGCGCTGGCGCGGGCCGGGCTGCTGACCGAGGACGAGCGGGCGCAGCTCGTGGCCGGGCTGCGGCAGGTGGGGGCCGAGCTGGACGACGGCACGTTCGAGGTGCGGCGCGACGACGAGGACGTGCACACCGCCGTGGAGCGCCGCCTGGGCGAGCTGGTGGGGCCGGTGGCCGGCAAGCTGCACACCGGCCGCTCGCGCAACGACCAGGCCGCCACCGACACGCGCCTCTACCTCCTGGAGCAGATGGCCGCCCTGGACGCCGCCGTCCACTCCCTCCAGGCGGCCATCGCCGACAAGGCCGAGGCCCACCTGGACCTGATCATGCCCGGCTACACCCACCTGCAGCCGGCGCAGCCGGTGCTCTTTGGCCACTGGCTGCTCTCCTTCTTCTGGAAGCTGCAGCGCGACCGGGAGCGCCTGGCGGGCGTCGCCGGGCGGGCGGCGGTGCTGCCCCTGGGCGCCGGCGCCCTGGCGGGCAACCCCTTTGGCATCGACCGCCGCGCCCTGGCCGCCGAGCTGGGCATGGCCGCCGTCTCGCAGAACAGCATGGACGCCGTGGCCGACCGCGACCACCTGGTCGAGTTCCTGGCCTGGGCCGCCCTGCTGCAGATCCACCTCAGCAACCTGGCCGAGGACCTGGCCATCTGGAGCAGCCGGGAGTTCGGTTTCGTCCAGGTGGACGAGGCCTATGCCACCGGCTCGAGCCTGATGCCCCAGAAGCGCAACCCCGACTCGCTGGAGCTGATGCGCGGCAAGAGCGGGCTCGTCGTCGGCCACCTGGCCGGGCTGCTGGTGACCCTCAAGGGGCTGCCCTCCACCTACAACAAGGACATGCAGGAGGACAAGGAGGCCGTCTTTGACGTCATCGACACCCTCCTCCTGGAGCTGCCCATCGCCGCCGGCGTCGTTCGCACCCTGGCCGTCAACGGCGAGGCTATGGCCGCCGCCCTGGACGAGGCCATGCTGGCCACCGACCTGGCCGACCACCTCGTCCGCCGGGGGGTGCCCTTTCGCGAGAGCCACGGCCTGGCGGGCCAGGCCGTGCGCCGCGCCGAAGAGCTGGGCACCGGCCTCAAGGCGCTGCCCCTGGCCGAATACCAGGCCATCCATCCCGCCTTTGACGAGGCCCTGTACGGCGTGCTCGACTTTCAGCAGTCGGTGGCCAGCCGCGACGTGGAGGGCGGCACCGCCCCGGCCGCCGTTCGCGCCCAGCTCCGGCAGGCGCGGGCGGCCCTGAGCGCAAACCTGGAGTTCCCGAATCCCGGGACCATCGACCCGGGATCGAAAGACTAAAAAACAAAGGAGCAAAGAACCATGAATTGCCCGGAATGTGATGCAACCCTGGACCTGCTGCCCGATCTCGAAGAAGGCGAGATCATTGTCTGCGGCGACTGCGGAGTCGAGCTGGAGGTCACCGGCCTCGAGCCCCTGACCCTGGCGCTGGCCCCCGAGGTCGAAGAGGACTGGGGGGAATAGGCCCATGAAGCTCGCGTTGGCCTGCTCGCGGGTGCGCGTCGAGGAAAAGCTCATCCTGGCCGCCCTGCGGGCGCGGGGCATCGCCCACGACCGCCTGGACACGGGCGACCTGGTCCTCGACCTGGCGGGCGGCCGCTGGCAGGAGTACGACGCCGTCCTGGTCCGCTGCCTGAGCCACACGCGGGCGTACTACCTGACCCACTGGCTGGAGGCACAGGGGCTGCCGGCGGTCAGCGCCCACCGGGTCATTGCCACCTGCGGCGACAAGATGTTGACCACGGCAGCCCTGGAGGCCGCCGGCCTGCCCTGCCCGCGGACCCTGGTCGCCTTCACGCCCGCGGCGGCACTGCGGGCCATCGAGAGCATCGGCTATCCGGCGGTCCTCAAGCCCGTGACCGGCTCGTGGGGCCGGCTCCTGGCCCGCGTCAACGACCGCGACGCCGCCGAGGCGATCCTGGAGCACAAGTCCACCCTGGGCGGCCCGAGCCACCAGGCCTTTTACGTGCAGGAGCACGTCGACAAGCCGGGCCGCGACATCCGCAGCCTGGTGGTGGGCGACGAGGTGGTCTATGCCGTCTACCGCCGCGCCGCGCACTGGATCACCAACACCGCCCGCGGCGGCGAGACCCTGCCCTGCCAGGTGACGCCCGAGATCGAGCGCCTGTCGCTGGCCGCGGCTGCGGCCGTCGGCGGCGGGATCGTCGCCGTGGACCTGCTGGAGAGCGCCGAGGGCCTGCTCCTCGTCAACGAGGTCAACCACACCCCCGAGTTCCACGGCGCCATGCAGGCCACCGAAGCCGACATCGCGGGTAAGATGGTGGAGTATGTGGTGGCACAACGCACCTAACCCCCCGGCCCCCCTTCCCGTGTCGGGAAGAGGGGAGTTCGGGAAGGAGTGAGAGAATGAGAGCATCTATCGTCGGGGCGTCGGGGTATGCGGGCGGGGAGCTGCTGCGCCTGCTGCTGGGGCATCCCCAGGTGGAGGTGGCGCAGATCACGTCCGAGACGTACGCGGGACAGTATGCCCACTTTGTGCACCCCAACCTGCGGGGGCACACGGACCTGCGCTTCACGCCGCTGGCCGACCTGGCGCCCTGTGACCTGTTGTTCCTGGCGCTGCCCCACGGCAAGGCCATGGCCCGCATCGAGGCCCTGGCCGGCATGGCGGAGCGCATCGTGGACCTGTCGGCCGACTTTCGGCTGCGCGACGCGGCGGCCTACCGCCGCTGGTACGGCGCCGAGCACCCCGCGCCCGGGTGGCTGGCCCGCTTTGTCTACGGCGCGCCCGAGCTGCACCGGGCGGAGCTGGCCGGCGCCCGTTACGCCAGCGGCACCGGCTGCAACGCCATCGTCACCCTCCTGGCCCTGTGGCCCCTCTACAGGCGTGGGCTGGTGCGCGAGGCCGTGGTGGAGGTCAAGGTCGGCTCGTCGGAGGGGGGCCACGACCCCAGCCCCGCCGGGCACCATCCCGAGCGGGCGGGCGTCATTCGCACCTATGCCCCCGTGGGCCACCGCCACCTGGCCGAGCTGGTCCAGGAGCTGGGCCTGCCGCCCGAGGAGCCGGGCCTGCACTTTTCCATCACCTCGGTGGACGTCGTCCGCGGCGCCCTGGCCACCTGCCACTGCCTGCTCCACGACGACCTGGAGGAAAAGCAGGCCTGGCAGTTCTACCGCGACGACTATGGCCAGGAGCCGTGCGTGCGCCTGGTGCGCGCCCGGCGCGGCATCCACCGCTTCCCGGAGCCCAAGATCCTGTCCGGCAGCAACTACTGCGACATCGGCTTTGCCGCCGATCCCGGGCAGCGGCGCCTGGTGGTCGTGGCGGCCATCGACAACCTGATGAAAGGCGCTGCCGGCAGCGCCGTGCAGACCATGAACGTCATGATGGGCTGGCCCGAAAAGCAGGGCCTGGAGTTCCCAGGCCTGCACCCCGTGTAGGGGCCAACCCTC
>MTKX01000254.1_pt1 | contig 18844 bp, 15 predicted proteins | sample 1042771 | NCBI WGS metagenome assembly MTKX01 (sample SAMN06212183, study PRJNA360534) | anaerobic digester metagenome | biome: Wastewater treatment plant; material: sludge; isolation source: anaerobic digester fed with sludge from wastewater treatment plant | place: Denmark: WWTP Randers ... | reverse complement strand
GGCGTGGACTATGCCAACGACAAGTTCGGCGGATTCGCCAAGGCACCCGGCAAGCTGGAGACAGCCAAGGAGCTGGCCACTGAGGTCAACGCCTATGGTGTTGAGCAGTACGAGGCCTTCCCCACTCTCCTCGAGGATCACTTCGGTGGATCCCAGAGGGCTTCCGTTCTGGCAGCCGCATCCGGTATCACCTCCGCCATCGCCTCTGGCCACAGCCAGGTAGGCCTGGCCGGCTGGTACCTGTCCATGCTGCTGCACAAGGAAACCTGGGGCAGACTGGGCTTCTTCGGCTACGACCTGCAGGATCAGTGCGGTCCAACCAACGTGTTCTCCTACCAGTCCGACGAGGGCAACCCGCTGGAGCTGAGGGGCGCCAACTATCCCAACTACGCCATGAACGTGGGCCATCAGGGCGAGTACGCAGGCATTTCCAGCGCCGCACATGCCGGACGCATGGATGCCTTCGCCATCAACCCCCTGATCAAGGTCTGCTTCGCCAACCCCGGCCTGGTATTCGACTGGGCAGACATCCGCGCCTGCTTCGGCAAGGGCGGTGCCCGCGAGTTCCGCGCTGCTGGCGACAGGGCCCTGGTCATGCCCGCTGTGTAGGCCAAAAGCCTACCACCCTTTTTCTTTTTTAGGTAATTTATATCAAAAATGTTATTTTTAAATGGCTAAAAGAGCTGGAATTGGGCCAGGATATTTAAAGGAGGGTGCGCCGACACATTTTTGCGGGAGGTAAATCTCTAGCTGCGAGGTCTGTATCGGCGTCTCTTACGGTTATCTGTTCTTCGACCGTTGAAGCCCATATTGGGCCCAATTAAGAGCTTATAGGAACAATTATTTAAAGATTTCTAATTCCAATGCAATAAAATTCAAACGCTTTCCTGAGGAGGGATAGGCTCTTTGAACTCCTCACTTTCCGTGCCCTTAAGTGCGGTTACCTTTGCACTGAGATATTCAATCCGAGATCTTAGTTGCTGTAGCTCTCTCTCCACGAGCGAAACCTCTTGATTTCGGATCAGCTCTTCTCCATCTTTCGAGGCCTCTTCTCCCCGGAGCTGGAAGCTTCCTCCCTCGATCCGAAGCCCCATGCCGTAGACCAGGGCGGCAGCGATCTTATTCCTGGCATTCATAAGATCGTTCCACAGAGCCTTCCGGGAGATGCCCATATAAAATGCTGCTTCCTCTTGGTCCAGATCAAGAAGGTCTACCAGTCGCACCGCCTCCAGCTCTTCCAGGGTCAGGGATAGGAACTCCGCCCTGGGGCAACCCTCCGGCATAAAGCATCGAACCGCAGGAACCTCAGATATCCAGCGACGGCCTCTCCTTCTCCCACGACAAGGACACATAATAACTGATATGCAATAGCTCTATTTCAACCTTGTCATGTAGAAAGATTTAAATATATAGTCCCATTAGTTACTAATATACCGGCCAAGATAGTCGAGATCTTAGGAGACCGGATTCTTAAGAGAGGTGAAAGATATGCCTTGGGGAGATTGCACAGGACCCTGGTGGATGGGGTCCAGAGCCAATAGGGCAGGGAACAATAATTCCAATTGCCGCCGAGCCTATGGCTGTGGCCGCGGTTTCGGCTATGGCAGGAATTTCGGCTATGCTTATGAGCCGTTTCACCCGACCACGCAGGAAGAGGAGCGCAGCCATCTGGAAGCTGTGGCCAGGGATCTGGAGGAAAAGCTGAATTGGATAAGAGATAGAATCGAAAAGCTGCGTCAGCTTGCCTGAGTCATCATCGAAGATGGGATCAGCTTTTCCTTCTTTATAAAATAGGCTCCTGATCAAAATTAAATTCCTTTGATTTTATTTAGCTCTGCCTTTCCGGCCCTTCAGGTAGAAATTGTGGCCCATGTATTCGGTCTTTATCAGCTCTCCCCGGTCGACCAGCTTTAGGAGAACCTTTCGCCCAGACGGCAACCGGGATAGAAATTTCAGTGCTGCCTCTTCTCTCATGGGGTGGACGGCGGCAATTGACAGGAGGTCGCTCTCCGCGTTGCCGGTTGACTGGAAGCTGTCCCCCTCGTATCCCACCAGAAGCTCCACCTTTCTCAGCCTGGAGCTATATATCTGATAAGCCCGGTTTATGCTATCCTCCGAGGGAGAAGCAGCCCATCTCTCTACAGGCGGACGGATGGGCACTGATATGTAGGCCACCGCTGGGTCAACCTTTTCCAGTAAATCCGCTATGGCCTGCAAAGATCTTTCACTGTCATTAATGCCAGCCAAGAGCATGCTCTCGCTGACGAGAACGCCCTTGAAATCTTTTGAAAATTCCAGTATACCCTGCAAGATCGACTCAAGCCGCAGTGACCGGTGGGGACGGTCCACCTTCCTCCAAAGCCGCTCATCCAGAGCATCCACCTTGACTGATACCCAGTCCGCCCTGGCCAGATCCTCACGCACCGCCTCGTCGCAGATCAAGGAGGCGTTGGTGATGACTGCGATCTTCTTGCCCAGAGATCTGAGCATATCGATCTCCCGGCCTAGATTGATGTCCAGGGTGGGCTCTCCGTCGGGCACGAAGGTGAGGTAATCGACAGCCAGGCCCAGGTCAGCTGCGCTTTTCACCTTCTCCGCCACCTCATCGCAGATCTCCTGGGTGGAGTAAAAGGAGCGGCGCTGGACCTGCATCTGCAGGGTTCTGCCCACCTGGCAGTAGGCGCAGGAATAGGTGCAGATCTTGGCAGGAATGTTGTTTATCCCCAGGCTCCTGCCCAGCCGCCGGGAGGGCACCGGCCCGAATGCTATCATCCTTCACACCTTTGCTGTTTTTATAGATTTATGGTTTCGCCCACGGCCAGAGGCTGGCATCTCTCTCCCAGGGCCTCTTGCAGGCTACATACAGCCTTCTGGCCGGTGCAGTGACCGGGGCGGACCATGGCCGGTTCCAGATCCCGCAGAGACTCGACGGTGGCGTCTATCCTCTCCCGGTCCGCACTCATCAGGTGAAAGCCGCCTATCACCGCATAGAGCTCATCCACTCCGGTGATCCTCTGAGCCTGCCGGATGGTATTGATGATTCCGGAGTGGGCACAGCCGGTTATCACCGCCAGCCCTCTGCCCGGCAGGACCGCCGCCAGGGCCTGATCATCGGGGATGATATCCGGAGTGTACTGGCCTTCTTTGATCGTCCAGAATCCTTCCACCTTCTCGAAGCCCTCCAGGCGCGGGATCTCGCCGGTGGTGAAGATCCCCGGCGCAAGCGCCACAGGACCCCGGCATTCCAGGAAGACCGCCCCCGCCGCCTCGGCCTGGTTCCTGTTGAAGGGCAGGCCAATATATCCCAGGGCCGGGCGGGCTTTGAGCTTTGGGGAGAATATGTTCGGATGGGCCAGAACAGGAATCCTTCTTTTCATCTGCTGCAAAACTGCCATCAGCCCTCCTGTGTGGTCATAATGGCCGTGGCTGAGGCAGACTAAATTGACTTCCTCAAGGTCGATATGAAGAAGCCTGGAGTTATGGAGCAAAACCTCTCCGCTGGCCCCTGTATCCCAGAGCAGCTTCATGCCATCTGACCCCAGATCCAGTTCCACAAGGATGGATAGGCCGTGCTCAGCCCGAAGAGATGCATTTTCTATGGAGGCGGAGTTCTCCACGGCAATGGTGAGATGGAGGTTCTGCAACATAGATGAAGATCGTACGGCTGACCGCTTAAACCTGGCGTGGCGGGGACTTTGCTTTAATCCGGGCTTGTTGCAGTGGCGTTCTCCGGCACATAAACCACCTGGCCGCTCTCCAGCCGGTACGCCGTCCCCATTCGGCTTCCCTGGCCGCCGGCCATCTTCTCGGTCATATTGAGCACCTGGATCTGGCTCATGTCCTTGATTATGATCTGCATATTGGGGTCGCCCGGATTCTTGACTATGGTCACATTGGCCTCAGGCTGGAGCAGCTCCGGCACATTATAAGAGACAACCAGGGCCAGCAGGAGGGCCACGGCAAAGACCATGGCCGTGTCGAAGAGATTGGCCACTCCGCTCATGGGGTCCTCATCCTCCGAGTCGACCAGCAGGCCCAGCCTACGCCGCCTCATCTTTTCTGCCCCTTAAGAGCTCCACCACGTATTCCAGATCGCTCAGGTCCTGCCGGCACCACCTGCTTCTGATGACCAGCACCGCGTAGCAGATGCCGCCCACCACCAGCCCGATTACCGTGGTGGCGAAGGCTATGACCAGGTTGTCGGCCAGGGATTTGATATCCCCCTGGGACAGGCCGATGAGGGCGGGGCCCATGGGGATGAGAGTTCCCATCAGCCCTAGAATGGGACCCGCTTTCACCCCAATCCTCAGAGGCTCTAAAGCCCTGGCCATGGAGAGCTCAAGATCCTGCAGGATCTTCTCGAACTTGAGATCGAACAGCCCCGTCTCTAAAGACCGGCCGATCTGCTCTAATGCCAGGGAGAGTTGGTGGGGGCATCTGTAGCTGGATAGGGCTTCTGCCGCCTCTTTTGCCCTTCCGTCTCTCCTGAGGTCGGCGGCTTGCAGGCTGATCTCTTCCAGCTCGGAGATGGCCCTGTGCCTTGAGGTGTACTCATTGATCAGGGACCCCAGGAGGGCCAAAGACCAAGCGAAGAGAAGAAGGAGGGCCACTATATCCGGGTAGAGAAATGCCGTCGAGAAGATGTAGAGCAGCTCCACACTGGTCTCATAAAAAATCAGAAGCATACCCCCCATCTTCGACCCAGGAAGCCCAGGGCCATGAAAGATAAGATCATCAGGTATGAGGGGATGATCTCCCCCGCCGAGCTGCCTGGTGGCAGAAAGGAGATCTTCTGGCAATTGATGTAGGCGGGGATGAGGAGAATGGAAAGTATGTAGAAGAGGCCGAGAATTATCATGGACCTTCCCAGGGAAGATGGATTTGCTTTGATTCTCCTCAATGCAGTGGAGAATGCGGCTATGGAAAAGAAGAATAAGAAGCCTACTAAAAGGCCGATCTTCCAGGTATCGATCTCCACCAGGCCGGCCAGAAAGCTGCAGGAGATGAAGCTGGCCGCCAGGCAGGCGGGACAGGGCAGGGACAAGGCCCAGAAGGTCTTCCGGGATATATCATGACAATGGCTATTCCAGCTTTTAGCGGTGATGATCCCCAGAGCCACTAAGAGCAGGGCAACCAGGAGGTGCACTGCCATCCCTGTATTCAGGGCGAAGGATAATGTATTTTCCGGCAGCAGCTCGATGGCCATCCCCATGAGAAGGGAGATCACCAGATATCCTGCTGCTATATACAGCATTTCACGGCAGCTGAGGCTGGCCAGGCCGCAGCCCAGGCTGACCTTGAAGGAGAAGACCAGAATCCCTATGAGTACTCCGGATATGGTGAGCCAGGTCAGATCCAATTAAACGCCACCTACTAAACTTAGCTGATGCGAGGGCAACTTTATTGGATTTAACTCTTACGCAAGCAAAATGTTCCAAGAACAATTACATTTGATTATGCTATTTTCAGTCCAGCTTCACTGATCATCATCAAACATTTGCACTTAATGGTTTAAGTGGCCAGATGAGATCATCCTTTTATGCACCAAAAAGCTTAAGTAAAAACAAATTTACTTGCTAAAATCAATCTTATTTAAATAAGATTTACTTGTTCAGGTTCAAACAAGGCCAGAGAACTGATTAGAATATGGGTGGCAAGGATGAAAGAGAAATCAATTGAAGCACTCTTTTTGGCGAAGATTCTCCATCCGCAGGTAAACCTGGATTCCGAGATGATTTACAGAGAGCATTATGAGCGTTTAGGCCTGGATTTTCCGAAAGAGAGGATTTTCTACTATCAGGTGGATTGATTCATGAGGGGTTTTTTAGGCATTTGCCTGGCATTGCTGTCTCTGATAGTGCTTTCAGGGCCGTCCTGGGCCGGGAACTCTGACTTCAATCCCGGCCAGGAGCCGGCACGGCACAAGCATGAGATGACTGATGACGTAAGCGGAGAGGGATTTATGAAGGAATACAGGAAGATCAACACCAACAACCTCTCCCTGCTGGAGTACTCCCATGGCAGCGGGAGCGTCGATCAGGCCGGAATATTGAATTCCCAACAGAAATCAACACATATAATCAACAATTTTTATTATCTGGATGACGACGGACAGTGGCAGAAGAAATGTAGAGGCGCTAGCAGCGTCATCAACTATACCCGCCATTATGACAACATCCACTCTCCCACCGTTTTTGCCTACGGAACCGGCTGGTATGCCACTCATCCCATAGGCTACAATTCCCTTCTCAAGGATAAGACTCTGGCCAGGAACTATCAGGAGGCGGCATCTATGCATCGACAGGTGGAGTACGCCCGTGGCCTCAAAGGCGACATCGCTGTGGACATAAATTGCACTGGACCCACAGCCACGGCTACCGGCATTGGGTCTATCGAAATGAGAATAGACGATGATGTCACACAGGGAACGCTGCATGTAGGTGAATTGATATTCAATCCGAAATTGCTGAAGTTCCCCTACGCAAATACCACTGCATTCGGTCACATGAATGCCTGGAAAGAACCCATAATTGAGATCGACGATGATTATATCGGAGACTTCAAGGCACAAAGGACTCTGAAACTGGAAGCCAAAAAATTCACCGAGATGTGGGGTGAGGACTGGCTTCCATGCTGCAGCGGAGGCTTCTTCGATCTGCTATCCTGGGATTTCGATAAGCAGTATTCCGGCCAGAAGGGTATCTTTGACTGCACCTGTCGCAACACATCCCTGTCCACCATGAAGCCCATGTGGAACGGAACAGCGGCTCAGTTTCCCACCGAGGACTACAGGCGGGAGCCTTGAGAGGTCTTCAGCTAAATCCCTATCAATCCCTCTATTTTTTAGATTTCAAAAGGAGGAAGAGAAAATGAGAAATGAGGCTCAACTATGAAGAATAGAAACGAAGCGCCATATGACCTCGATGTCCGAAGCCATTCTACAGCTGACCCGAGTCCCGCAGTGGGCCAGCGGAAATGTCTTGTGCATCTGGCTGGGGGAGCGTGACCCATGAAATTAGCAATTCAAGCCGGGCTGAGATACATCCATCTCGCAGCCATCTTTATTCTCCTCATTGCCGATGCGGCCAATGCCGACTTTGTGACTTTTCAGGCCGACAACCAGCGAACCGGAAATGTGAGCGGCACTGGCCCACAGCAGCCCAACCTCCTATGGAGCGTGAACCCCACCGGCCACGGCATTATCAGTGCCGCCCCAGCCATCTCCGGGGAGAGGTTGTACGTCTCCAACTGGCCGGATATGACGTTTAAAGGAGAGCTGGGTCTCGCCTGCCTGGATAGGGCTGACGGCAAGCTGCTCTGGATCAATCCTTTGGGGGGCAAGGGAGGAGCCTCGAGCCCGGCCCTGGAAGAAGGCAGGATCTATGTGGGCTCGCTAACCGGCGATATTTTCTGCATAGATGCCGGGACAGGCCAGACGGTCTGGAACAGGAGCATAGACAAGGACCCTCAGTGGTGGGGAGTGGCCTCCTCGCCGCTCATCAATGAGGGCGTGGTCTACATCATGAGCTTCTCCGATGGAACCCTTCATGCCCTGAGCCTGGATGGGCAGGAGCTATGGAACCGGTCCACCGGCGAGCTGAGCCCTTACCTCTCGGCAGCCGCCTCGGAAGGCAGGATCTATCTTCCGGGAGGCGATCCGGCCCTCTATTGCCTCAATGCCTCGACGGGAGAGCTGATCTGGAAGAAGGATGCGCCATCCCAGATCACCGCCACGCCCACGGTAGGGGATAGGCGGGTGTTCATAGCAACCAAAGACTCCCTTCTCGCCCTTGATGCCGAGAGTGGAGAGCCGATCTGGATCGCAGATATCAACGGCTCGATCTCCTCTCCTGCTCTATCCTCCGGCCTCCTCTATGTTGGATCGGATGATAAGCCCAAGGGCCATATGAGCTGCTTTAATGCCGAGAACGGCTCGCTTGTCTGGAGTAGTGAGGTAAACGGTCCGGTCAAGTCCTCGCCCCTGGTTCTGGACGGACTGGTCTATTTCGGCACCAGCTGCAGCAATGGCACAATATATGCCCTGCACGCCGGCAACGGATCTGAGGCCTGGGTATATCCGTTGGAGGCCTTTATCATGTCCACTGCCTCGGCCTCAGACGACGTGGTTTACATGGGAGCCGATGACGGGCGGCTTTACGCCTTCGGCTTTCGGGCAGATGGGCTCTTGTGGGAGGGTGAGGTCTTGCTGGAGGAGAAGAGCCTGAATCTCACCGCCGGCAGCGGCAGGAGCTACCAGGTCAATGGCAGCACTGCCCTGGCTGCGCTGGTCCGGGCCTGTGAAGAGGCCAACTGCAGCCTGAGCCTAAACGACTCCCTCTACAGCCTTTACGGCCTGCAGATCGATTCCCTGGGAGAGTTCAATTCCAGTGGGGAGAGATCCTGGAGATTCTGGATAAACTATCCCCGTGAGGCCATGCCTGCCCTGGGGCCGGACATCATCGATCTGCGAGACGGAGATGATGTGGTATTCTATTTCGGTGACCGAAGGGCGAGGCCCGAGGATTCGCCCCGTCTGGAGATCTCCGCTCGGGTCCTCATGAGGAGGCCCGAAGCTCTTTTTTTAACTGTTGGGAACCATCCTCAGATAAAAGAGGCCGCGCTTAACTCCGATCTCAATGTGACTATGCTCTCAGCTCAAAATGCTTCAAATCTGTCATCATATGAACTCATATTCGTAGAGATGATCGGGGCGGAGGCAGCCTCTCTTCTCCAGTCACCGCTACAAGAAGCAAAGCTAAAAGGAGTGCCGATAATAATACTCAATTCCGCCGGCTATGAGAGCCTGGGAAATATAAACCTCACCGATCATCCTTTCATCCAGCAGTACTGGGACAACGGCCAAGTGGAGAACATGAGGTGTCTAATCAGCTATCTGGCCGCCAATTTCTGCGGCCTGAATCTCGATGTAGAGGAACCGCTCCCTGCGCCCAAGGAATATATCTATCATCCCGATTATCCCGACCTCTTCGAGAACATCACCTCTTATCTGAGCTGGTACGGCCAGAAGGCAGGCTATGGATTCAATAGCTCTGCGCCCACTATAGGCATATTAAGCTATTATCAGGATCTCGGCCATGCCGACAGGTCCGCCCTGATTTATGCTCTGGAGAAGTGCGGGGCTAATGTAATCGACCTCGGATTCTCCAACCCATCCTCAATGCGCCAGTTCTTCATGGTCAACAATTCCTCAATTGTGGATGCCGTGATCCTAACCAAGTCCTTCCGGCTCAGCTACGGCGATCCTGATCAGGGCATAGCCGACCTCCTGGAGATGGATGTGCCGGTTCTCCGGGGCATGAGGCTGTACCACCAGACCCCGCAGGAGTGGAACGATTCCACGGGAATGAATCCACTGGAGGTCTACTTCCAGATCGCCCAGCCGGAGATGGACGGGGTAATTGAGCCCATAGTCATGGCGGGAAGAAACGAATCCGGCTATCAACCCATCTCCCGCCAGCTGGACTGGCTTGCAGAGAGAGCGGTGAAATGGGCGGAATTAGGCCGGATCAATAACTCGGAGAAGAAGGTTGCCATCATCTACTACAACCACGGCGGGGGCAAGGACAACATCGAGGGATGCTATCTCAATGTTCCCAGAAGCCTGCAGAGCATCCTGGATGGGATGAAGGCCGCCGGCTATAATGTGAACGGAACCGTGCCGGAGGAGAGGGCTCTGGTCGATCTGCTGGCCCACCAGGGAACCAATGTGGGCTCCTGGGCTCCAGGAGAGCTGCAGGCCATGGTCGAGGCGGGAAATGCCACGCTTCTGCCGGCAGAGGTGTACGAGCAGTGGTTTTCCGCCCTGCCCCAGGATAAGCAGTCGGAGGTGACCGGGATGTGGGGGCCGCCGCCTGGGAAGATCATGGTCTATGAAAACCGGAGCGGAGAGTTCCTGGTCATCCCCAAGCTCTCCTTCGGAGAGGTCATCCTCCTCCCCCAGCCGAGCCGGGGCTGGCTGGAGAATGCTACTGTGCTCTATCACGACAAATCCGTGCCGCCCCATCACCAGTACATCGCCTTCTATCTATGGCTCAGGCACGGATTTGGAGCCGATGCCATAGTCCATCTGGGAAAGCACGGCACCCAGGAGTGGCTGCCGGGAAAGGAGTGCGGCATCTCCAGGGACGACTGGCCGGCTCTTCTGGTCCAGGATCTGCCCGTGGTCTATCCCTATATCGTGGACAACATCGCCGAGGGCACCCAGGCCAAAAGGCGGGGCGATGCGGTTATGATCACCCATCTGACGCCTCCCATAGTGGCCTCCGGCCTCTACGGCAACCTGACCAATCTGGCGGAGACGGTCTTCCAGTATAAGAGCGTTCAGAACGCCAGCGTGAAGGAGGGCTACAAGAATCAGATAATAAATATCAGCCGGGAGATGCACCTGGACGAGGACCTTGAGGCGGACCTGCTGAATATCTCCGCCAATGAGAGCGAATTCAACAATTATGCCGACGAGCTGGAGAAGTACCTCTATGAGCTGAAAGGCCAGTTCATGCCCTACGGCCTGCACACCTTCGGCCAGCCCCCCCAGGGGGAGCCCCTGATCGGCCTCTTGAGATCCATGCTGGGAGATGGCCTCTCCCGGGAGATCGCTCCTCTGATCTCTTACGACGATTATCCCAATCCAGGCCGCCTGGACAAAGAGAGCGAGCTGGAAAACTGCACCGATAGGCTGCTTGATGCGGTGATAATCAACCGGACATCATGTGAATTCGCTCAGAAAGAGATCTTTGGAAACGCCTCATATGACCTGACCGATCAGCTCAATCTCTCCCTGCAGTATAGAGAAAGCATTGCCGCCTGCTCGGCAGAGGTGGCAAGCCTGAATAGAGCCCTGGATTCCAATTACACTCCGCCTTCCCCGGCCGACGATCCCATCCGCGATCCTGCCGTCCTTCCCACAGGCAGGAACTTTCGCTCCGTGGATCCCAGGCGGGTTCCCACCAGCGCCGCCTGGGCGGTGGGCTCCGATCTGGCGGAGAAGCTCATCGAGAGCTACCGGCGGGATCACAATGGCAGCTATCCTCGAAAGATGGCTCTGGTTCTCTGGGCCTGGGCCATGACCGACCACGGAGTAGTGGAGTCGGAGATCCTCCGCCTGGTGGGGGCAAAGCCGGTCTATGATGCCTACGGCGGGATCTCCGATATCCAGCTCATACCTTTGGGTGAGCTGGGCCGGCCCAGGATCGATGTGGTCATCGTTCCCTCCGGCCTGCACCGGGATCTCTTCCCGGAGAAGCTGCAGCTCATAGACCGAGCCATACGCCTGGCCTCCAATGACACGAGCCCGGAGTATCCCAACTATATTAGGGAGAACTCAGAGGAGATCTTTCAGGCCCTGCTGGCCAGCGGTAATATGTCCAGAGAGGATGCTGACATCCTCTCCAGATCCCGCATATTCCTGGAGGAGGCCGGAACATACGGTCCCAACCTGGACAGCCCCATATCGGCCAGCGATACCTGGGAGAATGAGAGCAAGCTTGGCAACCTCTTCATAGCCAGGATGTCCTACATCTACGGAGACGGGATCTGGAGCAGTAAGCTCTCCTCGGGGAGAGACCTCTCCGGACTGCAAAAAGATCTCTTGCGCAGCAACCTGGCCGAGGTGGAGGCAGCAGCTCATCATACCAACTCCAACCTCTATGGCTTCATAGACAACGATGATGTCTACCAGTATCTGGGAGGAATCGGCATGGCGGTGAGAACTGTAACCGGAAAGACGCCCGACATGTATGTTACCGATGCCATAGATCCTGAAAGAAGCTCTGTCTCCTCACTGCACGACTTCTTCTCCCGGGAGCTGCGCACCCGCTACTACAATCCCCAGTGGATGAAAGGAATGATGGAGCAGGGCTACTCGGGAGCCAGGGAGATGGACAGGTTTGCCGAGTATCTCTGGGGATGGGAGGCCACTGTCCCCGATCTGGTGAGCGAGAACACCTGGGATGAGGTGAAAGAGATCTATGTGGATGACAAGTACCAGATGGGCCTGAAGGATTTCTTTGACGAGAACAACCCCTGGGCGGCTCAATCCATGGCGGGAAGGCTGCTGGAGACCGCCAGAAAGGAGCGCTGGCATCCCACGGAGGAGGTCAAGCAGGAGCTTGTGGACCGGTACGAGCAGTTGGTGCAGGACTACGGCGTAACCTGCTGCCATCACACCTGCGGAAACCTGGCCCTTCAGGAGTACATGCAGGGTGTGCTCCCCACTCAGGACTCCGATTTTTCCAGCAGTTCCGCCACATCCAAGAGCGAGCGTTCCAGCTCTTCTTCATCCCACCCTCACAAGCCTTCAGCGGGAAAAGAATCGCCGCCCCAAAACCAGACCCAATCGGAGGGATATGGAACGGGATTGCCCAGGGCGGCGCAGCCGGACTCTTCGCCGAGCGAAGTGAAGGGATTTGTGATGGAAGCTGTGGAGGCGAAGAGCACCCCAACCGGCTCCTCCGTTGCCCCCATGATCGCCCTGGGCCTGGTCTTTATGGTGCTCTTCATGATCTGGATGGGATTTCATAGGAGAGTGTGAATGAAATCAGGGAATTGCATATAGCCAGATTTCATTCTCCATCCATTTTTTAGGCCAGCAAGCTTTTCGCGCAGAGCCGATTTTCAAATAAAGTCACAGGCCAAATGAAGCAACTGAAGCATACAGTAAATTGATTCCCCCTATCCCAAAGATGAATTTGATACGTTCTAGATGGTTGTTCAATTAAGATTCAAAATATCCAGTGTCTCTGGATCAGGGACGGAAAAATACTCCGTGTGCATGGCAGTCTGTTGCCTCTGCACCTGAAATTAAAAAAGGGCTCTAGTCCCTCCGCCGGTATCCCACAACCGCAAAAAGCAGGGCTGCCACAAAAATCAGGACCGGGAAGACGGAAAGGGTGGCTGTGAGCCCAAAATGGTCAGCAATTGCGCCCGAGACAGAAACACCGAGGCCTCCGGCACCCATCGCTATACCCATGAAGAGACCCGAGATCAGGCCAATCCTGCTGGGCATAAGCTCGTGGGCCATGGCAATCGTCACCGAGAACGAGGCCCAGAGGAAGAACCCAAAACAGAGCATTGCAGCAATCTGAAGCGCACCCTCTGCCAGTAGAATCGCAGCAAAGGCGGGGATGGAGCAGAGGGTAGTTGCGACGGCAACCGGTTTTCGGCCCATCCGGTCGGAGAGGTAGCCTCCGGTGAGCTGCCCGACAACGCCGGCCAGGAGCATGGCGCTGATAAAGAAGGTTGCCTCAATCAGCGGATATCCGCTCAGGACAAGGTAGGTGGGAAGGAAGGTCATCGCTCCGAAAGTGACCCAGGAGCGCAGCGTCGAACCGGCAAAGAGGAGGATCACAGGCTTCCAGTTCTCCTCGCTGCTGGACTGTACCTGCTGCGCTGCCACCGGGCAGATGTCCGGGATGGGGCGGAGGGTGAGAAGAAGTGCGCCGAGCACAGCGGGTATTAAAAGCCAGGTCACGGCGGGAAGGCCTCCGGTAGTGATCACGATGCCGCCGAGGATCGGCCCGAACGCCTGACCGAGGTTGCCACCCACAATAAAGAAAGAGGTGAGGCGGCCCCGGTTACTCGATACAGCAATGGCGGCTACCTTGCAGAGAGCACCGGGATGGAAGGTTGCGGCACCCACAGCGGCGACTGCCACCGAGCAGAGCATGATCAGGTAGTGGTCTGATAGCAGCCCCAGAAAGGCGATCCCGCAGCCGGAGAGGAGGACGGATGCTGCCACGCTGACCCGAAAACCCCGCTTGTCCGCTAGGCTTCCGAAGACCGGCTGGAGGATCGAGGAGATCAGGCTGTGCATCACCGGGAGGAGCGCTGCCTGGGCATAACTGTACCCGAGCGTGGTAATGAGAAGCGGCTGGAGTGCCATCAGTACCGGAGCATAGATGTCGTTAATGAGGTGCGCCAGCGTAAGCTGGGCGATCTCCCGTACCCGTGATGGAGGTCGTGCCACCTGATCGCGCGGCAGGGATGTGCTCTCACTCATGCGTACGGCTTCTGCATGCTCTTATATGAGGTTAGTTCTAAAATGCGCTCGTTGCAGACAGACTTGAAAGCGGAAAAGATCCGGAGAAGAGATGGCCTTTTACCGTCAGTCAATTCACCGCTCGACATCAGGGTCGATGCAGCGTCAAATGGCTTAGATACTATTTCAGCCCTGGAGGAAAAAAATCCAATGAAATGGTGCTCATGGACGCCGAAATGATTTTTGTTGAATTCAGTCTCGTTTAAGGATATACTGAATCTAATTCAGGCAGCAAATTGAAATATATTCGACTACTTTGATTCTTTGTGGAAGGCAATATTCTAGCCGCCCTGGCCTTGACCCTTCTGGCGGGTCTCGCCACCGGAATAGGCAGCCTGGCAGCCTACTTCATGCCCAGGCCCGATCTGCGCTATCTCTCTCTTAGCCTGGGCTTTGCGACGGGGGTGATGATCTATGTGGGCTTCGTCGACCTCTTCTGCAGCTCGAAAACCGTTCTGGGTTTCGCCCATGCCAATCTATTTTTCCTGATTGGACTCGTCTTGATGCATTTGCTGGACAGGATCATCCCTCACATGCACATGGACGGACAGATGGACTCTCACTGCAACCGCCTCTATCGCAGCGGCATCATGACCACCCTGGGCATGGCCATCCATAACCTTCCGGAGGGCATGACCGTAGCCCTGGTCTCTCTGGCGGATCTGCGTCTGGGCGTGCCGATAGCAGTGGCCATTGCCATACACAACATCCCGGAGGGACTGGCCTGCAGCCTTCCTCTCTACTGCGCCACATCCGACCGCAGAAAGTCCTGCCTGCTCTCCTTTGCTGCTGGAATGACCGAGCCCCTGGGTGCAATCCTGGCCGTTCTTTTGCTCTATCCCTTCCTCAGCGACTGGCTGCTGGCGGCAGCCTCGGCCATGGTGGCAGGGATCATGGTCTTCTTATGCTTTGATGAGCTGATACCCATAGCCAACAGGTACGGCAGCGAGCATCTTACCAACCTGGGAATAATAGCCGGATTCGCCGTGATGATGATCGGACTTGGCCTGATGGGGACTTTTTAGTTTTCCCCTCCAAATGGACTCATCCCGCCGAATAAAGGGCAGAGCTTGGTCTTCCACTTGCCAATATTTAAATAATTTCCGACATTATTGCTGATTAGGTCTTCTTGGCTTTGATAAAAGGACGAGTTTCTTAGGTGAATGCAATGAAGATATTGATATTTAGCCTCAGCTTGCTGCTGATCTCCGCAGTGAGTACTGTATCTGCTTCTGGTGAGGATCTGATGGTGGTGGACGAAAACCAAACCACCTCGGTCAACGACACTGCTTTGAACCTTGCTCTGGCTGGCCAGCCCTCCGGAGTGCTCACTTCCCCGGAGGAAGAAGGGCTGCTCTTTATGGCCGAGGAGGAGAAGCTGGCGGGAGATGTCTATTCTTCCCTCAATGAGATATGGAGTCTGCGCGTATTTGATAACATCGGCCGAGCGGAGCGAACTCACCAGGCCGCAGTGGAGACGCTCCTGGTAAGATACTCTCTGGCCATTCCAGCCAATCCGCCGGGGGAGTTCTCTAATGAAACCCTGCAGAGCCTCTATAATGATCTGGTCAGCCGGGGAGGGCTTTCAGTAGAGGAGGCCCTTAGGGCAGGAGCGTCCATAGAGGAGTTAGATATACTCGATTTGGAGGAGCGAATGGCCCAGACAGATAAGGAGGATATCCAGCTGGTTTATTCCAATCTTAAACGGGGATCGGAGAATCATCTGCGGGCCTTTGTCAATAACCTTGAGCGGCGTGGCATTGAGTACCGCCCTGAGTACCTCTCTATGCAGGAGTATGATGGAATAATCAGTGGCTGATCCATAAGCATATGACATCTCCGAAGCCTGCCGAGAATAATTCAGCTCCTTCGCCCTCCGTCCTGAGGGTTGCCCTTTATTCTCTGCTCTTCAACTTGGTCCTGGTGGCAGCCAAGCTCTTTCTTTCCGCCGTATCCGGCAGCCTGGCTCTGCGAGCCGATGCAGTTCATTCCCTGGTGGATGTCCTGGCTTCGGCCGCCCTAATCCTGGGCCTGAAGATCTCGGAGAGGAAGAGCGAAAGCTTTCCCCTGGGGCTGTACAAGGTGGAAAATTTGGCCTCCATCGCCATCTCCTTTCTGCTCTTTGCCACCGCCTATGAGATAATCCGGGAGGCGGCTTTGGCCGCTCCACAGGCTCCCCCATATCAGGGATATGCTCTGCTGGCGGTGGCAGCCATCATCCCGCTCCCTTATTTATTCGGCAGCTTTCAAATCCGGGTGGGACGCCAGACGGGATCTCCGAGCCTCATAGCCGACGGCGTGCAGCACAGGGCTGATGTCCTCACCTCCTCCCTGGTCTTCCTGGCCCTGGCTGCCCGGAACACTGGCCTGCCTTTGGACCGGATTGCTGCGGCCATCATAGCCCTGGTGATAGTCAAAGAGGGCTGGAGCATCCTGGTGGATGGCATGCGTGTCCTCCTGGACGCCTCAGTGGATCTCAAGACCCTGGAGAAGATCCGCTCCCTGATAATGCTGGCACCCGAGGTTGCCGGAATCGGGGAGCTGGTGGCCAGGAATTCGGGGCGCTATCTCTTCGTCCAGGCCAGTCTGCAATTCAGAGTCTTGGATCTCAGGAGAGCCCATATGGCCGGAAGGCGCATCGAGGCGGAGATAAAAAAAGAGCTGCCCCAGGTGGACCGGGTCACCATTCATTATCAGCCCATTCAGAGGAGCAGTCTCAGATATGCCATTGCCCTGCAAGATGCCAGGGGGACTTTGAGCGGACACTTCGGCGAGTCGCCCTACTTCGCCCTGGTAGATATAGACCTGCAGAGGAAGGATATTCGCAGACAGGAGATGGTGGCAAATCCCTACAGCAATCTGGCCAAGGGAAAAGGCCTGAAGGTCTCCCGGTTCTTGCTGGCATTCAAGCCGGATGTAGTCATATGCAAGGAGAGCCTGGCCGGAAAGGGTCCTGGATACGCCTTTGCCGAGGCAGGAGTGGAGACTGCCGAGACCGAGGCGGAGAGCCTGGAGGGGCTGGTCAAGAGCCTTGCCGGGACGGATATGGAAATGAAGGGGATGCAGGTTGCGGGTACGCAGGATGCGGCTATGCAGAATTAGCAATTGGAGAATCTTTAAATACTAAATCGCATATATGCATAATTATTCCGTGCAGTGATTATCGTATAATGCGAGGCTTGAGATGAAGGTATGTGTTACTGCAGCAGCGTCAGGCATTGACGCTCCCATGGACCCCAGATTTGGGCGGTGCCCCTTTTTCGTGGTGGTCGACCTGGAAAGGATGAGCGAGATATCCATTCCCAACGCCAATGTCAATTCAGCAAGTGGCGCAGGGATACAGGCCGCCCAGGAGGTGGCAAAGCAGGGCGTCTCTGCTCTGATAACCGGAAACATAGGCCCCAATGCCATGCAGACCCTATCCGCGGCAAAGATCGATGTCTATCAGCATCAGGGGGGTATAGCCGTGAGAGCTGCTTTGGAGGCGTTCCAGAGGGGAGATCTCTCCAAGATCGATGCGCCATCAGTTTCAGCGCATGCCGGCATGGGCCAGGGACGGGGGCCCGGCCAGGGATTGGGGCGGACAAAAGGCGGCAGAGGACAGGGTCAGGGTCAAGGAGCAGGCAGAGGGGGGCAGCAGTAGTGAAGATCTGTGTTCCCACCATGGGGCCTGCTGGCATAGAGGAGGACATCTGCCAGCACTTTGGCCGGGCTCCTACATTCACCATTGTGGATCTGGAGAACGGAGATGTAGCCGTGCTGCCCAATGTGAGCGAGCATATGGGCGGTGTGGGACTGCCCACAGAGACCATTTTCGCCGCCGGGGTGGAGGTGATGATAGTGGGTGGCCTGGGGCCCAAAGCGGTTCAGGCCTTCAGCCAGGCCAACATTGACGTATTCGTCGGTGCCGCCGGAACGGTCAAGGATGCCATTGATGACTGGAAGTCGGAAATGCTTAGCCGGGCCGATATGGACAATGCCTGCAGGGATCACAGGCATTAGACCTCCGTCGTCAGGATCCATTTCGAGGTAGTCAATTGAAGATATCCATAGCCAGCGGCAAGGGCGGCACGGGCAAGACCCTGGTTGCCACCAGCATCGCTGCATCCTTGGCATCAACCGGGAGAGCTGCAATTGCTGATTGCGATGTGGAGGAGCCCAATTCCTATCTCTTTTTCCCGGACAGGGTCCTATTGGAGGGGAAGGAGTGCCATGTTGCCGTGCCGGTGATAGAAGAAAAGAAGTGCACCCATTGCGGCAGATGCGCCGAGGTCTGCGCCTATCATGCTCTCGCCGTCCTTCCCCAGACAGTTCTGCTCTTTCCGGAGCTGTGCCACGGCTGCGGTGCCTGCAGCATCGTCTGCCCGGAGAAAGCTGTCAGCGAGGGCTACAGATCCATTGGGGATATATTCCTGGCCAGATCCCTGGGTGTTGAAATGGTCTGGGGCGAGCTGGCTTTGGGCGAGGCCCGGACAACCCCTCTGATCAAGGCAGTGAAAGAGAGGGCGGAAGGGGATACGGTATTAGTGGACTGTCCTCCGGGGACATCCTGCTCCATGGTGGAGGCGGTTAGGGGAAGCGATTTCTGTCTTCTGGTTACCGAGCCCACTCCCTTCGGACTGTACGATCTAAACATAGCTCTCAAGGTTTTAAATAAGATGAAGATGCCTCATGCCGTTCTGGTCAACAAGAGCGGCATGGGAGACAGGAAGGTCTACGATTATCTGGAGCAGAGGAAGATACCCCTGCTCATGGAGATCCCCCTGGACAGAAGAATCGCTGAGATAT
>MTKX01010451.1_pt1 | contig 18970 bp, 16 predicted proteins | sample 1042771 | NCBI WGS metagenome assembly MTKX01 (sample SAMN06212183, study PRJNA360534) | anaerobic digester metagenome | biome: Wastewater treatment plant; material: sludge; isolation source: anaerobic digester fed with sludge from wastewater treatment plant | place: Denmark: WWTP Randers ... | reverse complement strand
TACAGCCGCCAGGACTTCTGGGCCACCACCTCCAACAAGCAGCTCAACTTCCTGCAGCACGTGCGGACCATGCTCAAGACCAACGGCCGGGCGGCCATTGTGGTGCCCGATAATGTCTTATTCGAGGGCGGGGCGGGGGAGACTGTGCGGCGCAACCTTCTGCAGAGCTGCGACGTGCACACCCTGCTGCGATTGCCAACGGGCGTCTTCTATGCCCAGGGGGTCAAAGCCAATGTGCTCTTCTTCGACCGCAGGCCCGCCAGGGAAAATCCCTGGACGGAGAGGCTGTGGATCTACGACCTGCGGACGAACAAGCACTTCACCCTCAAAACCAATCCCCTTAAGGAAGCAGATCTGGAGGACTTCCTCCGCTGCTACAATCCCGAAAAACGCCGAGAGCGGACGGAGACGGAGCGCTTCCACGCTTTCAGCTATGATGAGCTGGTCAAAAGGGACAAAGCCAGCCTGGACATCTTCTGGCTCAAGGACGAGAGCCTAGAGGACTCGGAGAACCTCCCCGAGCCGGAGGTGCTGGCGGCGGAGATCGTGGAGAGCCTGGAGACGGCGCTGCAGGAGTTCAGGGCCATCTATGAGGAGTTGGGAGAGAGAGCCACTGTCAATCATCTTGGAAAAAACGGGAATACTCAGATACCCCATCCGCACAATGTAAAAAACCTTCCTGAGGGATAGTGCAGGGAAAACCGACAGTCAGCCGGGACAAAACAAAAGATTTCCGTAAACTAAATAAGGCTTAGGCACTAATACATTCTTATAAAAGTTAGATCCTATTTCGGCTTGTTTTTCTTTTTTGGAGCGGCCAGGAAGGAGGGATTTTAATATGAACGACATTCGCTATGTATGCTTATCCGATATGCACCTCGGTGAGGAGGATAGTCTTTTCACCGAGATGGATGGAGATGATGTGAATCCACTTAAAGCAAGCCAGGTGATGGTTCATCTTGCCGAATGCCTTCGCGAGTTGATATCCAAAAACCAGGGATCTGAGAAACCAACATTGATCTTGAATGGTGATATCCTTGAACTGGCTCTATCTGAGTATAATACCTCGGCCATGGTATTCGAGCGATTCATGGAACTTATCATGCCCAGATGGTTTGTCTTTGAATGGGGAAAAATTCCTGGAAAGGATAGCGAAAAGCTCATAGAATTCCTATCTCAGAATTTTGATGTTGATTGGGTAAAAGATGCGATCATCACGAAAACCAATGACGATAGTGTTATCAGCATATCCGCGGGCAAGAATTTCCTTTCTTTGGAGCTTAACGATGGAAAAAATAAGGCTATACTGAAAATCGATGGCATTGAAATGAGTGAATTCATTGCCAAAGGGAAGAAAAAGGATAGAATAAAGATAAGAACGGGGGGCAGAGAGCTCTTTAAAAGGATCATTTATATCCCCGGCAACCATGACCACCACCTATGGGAGTTGGCCAGGGAGACGCAGTACGTGGAGTATCTCGGCCGACATCCTGACAAGCGTTTGCCTATGCCCTGGCACAAAACGGAGATGTTCATTCTGGAGAGAACAGAGGAAGAGTTGAATAGGAACGTCTCATCATATTTTCTGGATAGGATCTTAAAGAGGCGCTCAAAAATCCATGTCGGCGAGGAGAATGAGCTACTCCGAGATATTCATATCAATATTGCCTACCCCAATCTAGGCCTCCTTTCCGAAGACAAAGAGAGATGCGTCGTCATTCATCACGGTCACTTTGTCGAGAAAATATACTGCTTCATGAGCAAACTGAAATCGTATCTACTTAACAAAGAAAGCGAGACGCCCGAAGATATACAGTTGTACGAGTCGGAGAATTTCGCCTGGATTGATTTCCTATGGTCTGCTTTGGGGCGTTCCGGTCAAGTGGGAGCGCTCACCGAGTCCTTTTATGAGCACATGCTTGACGAAGAGAAGAGAACGGACTTCTTCGACAGAGCTGCTAAAAATCTGGCTTCCAAATTTGACTTGTCCTTGACAGATTGGATTGAAGTGTCGTCTCCAAATTGGATCGAAGTGCCGATATTTAAAAAAATATTCAACGTGATCTGCGAATGGATGAGAGGCAATAGAGACAAAGCATTGGATGACGATGCCAGAGAAGGAATGCGTCTATACCTGGATGCGGTGAGAAACCAAATCACCAATGAGCGTGAGGGTGAATTGCCTTCAGAACTGTCCTTCGTCTTCGGCCACACACATAAGCCGTTTCTGAGTGAGGAGCATTTAAAAGGATTCAAAAGTCCTGTAGCAGTTTACAACACCGGTGGCTGGGTAGTTGATACGGTGCAGCGTAAAGATGTCTTTGGAGGTGCCGTCCTGCTGATGAATGAAAATTTGGATGCCTGCTTGTTGGAGATGTATCGCGAGAATGAGAGCGCCGAGAGCTATAGCGTTAAAGCCTTGCATATCCATCCGGGCAGTGCGGCTAGCCCCTTCTATAAAAGAATCAAAGAGATAGTGAGCCCCGCCGATCAACCGGCCAAAAGTCCCTGGTCACAGTTCTCTAAAATTGTCTCATTGGATGTGGAGAAGAGAGCAGAAAGGCTTGATAAGAGGCTCAAAGCCTTATAGCCCAAATAGCTTAAATCTCATTGCCAAATGCAGGTCCCTTCAAGCAGAGACTGCAAGGAGACTGGATGGCCATTGGAGCAACGTAGGCCTAGGCAAAGGTGGCGGGACTTCGCTCACAGCATTCTGGTAGCCTCTTTTGGCCTTGGCGTCTTTATCACCAGCACCCGCAAGGGCGCGTTGCTCTCATTGATCCAGCGGTGGGGGATCTTGGCCGGGCTCTCCACCAGGCTGTCTGCGGACACCTCTTGCCTCTCGTCTCCGATCTCCACCACGCCCCGCCCCTCCAAAACATAGAAGACCACATCCACCGGGGTGATGTGCTTTTTCAGGGCCTCGCCCGGCTGCAGGGTGATGTGCACCACCTGGGCGCTCTCGGTGTCGCTGATCGCTCTGGCGTCGACGTTGTGGGGATTGGGTTTGCTGGATACGGATTTCACTTCAGTTATCTTCATCGCTTCATCAACTCCTCTTCTTCTTCATCCATGAATCAATTGCCCTGCCTCTCCGGCATAGGTTCTGCCTGAATAGTCAATTGACGATCAAAGTATAAAGAGGCAGAAGTATCTCCGGATATACCACTTAAAAAGGCTACCTGCGGCCCGCCTGGACTGCGAGGGAGATGACAGCGACTGCATCAGTTCGCGGCACATCCGGGATCGGTCCGGGGCCAGCCGCCTCTGATGCTCCCGCTTTTCACTCTGCCCGCAGTGCCTCGATGGGATCGAGCCTGGCCGCCCGATTGGCTGGATAGACCCCGGCGATGGTGGTGGTGACCACACCGAAGAGCACGCCCAGGAGGATGGACTGATAGGTTATGGCCGACGGGAGGGAAGCTAGAGAGCCTATGAGATAGGATACCGCCACACCGAGCAGGATGCCTATGAGGCTGGAGACAGCTCCCAGAACTCCCGCTTCCAAAAGGTACTGCATGCGGATATCCCTGGTGGTTGCTCCCAGAGCCTTCATCACTCCTATCTCCTTGATTCTCTCCTTGACCGTAAGCATCATCACATTGGCGATGCCGATTCCACCCACCAGAAGGGAGATGGCACCTATGCCCGCCAGGGCATATTTGATCATGGATAGAACGCTCATCAGCGAAGCAAGCATATCCCGAGCGGTGGTGGCATCATAGGCCTCGTCCTTGTGATACCTCTGCAGGTCGTTTTTCATCTTCTCGATGATTCCCTCCACCTGCTCCGGATCGTATACCTTAACCTGGAAATAGCCATAGTAATAATTCTCCTCACCCTTCAGCTCCTCCATGGCCTTGTGGGTGACATACATCTGCTGGTTTTCATCCATTCCCGGCCCACCGAATGATGTCTGCTCCGCCCCCTCCAGGACGCCCACCACCTTGAAGTCCATGTAGCGGTCCTCGTAGTAAAGCCGGATCTTATTTCCCGGCATGACACTCATGCGGAAGAGCTCATTGGAGACGCCGTGTCCGATGACTATGGATTTATAGTCGGAGCCGGAGAGGAAACGGCCCTGGGCTACCTCCTCCGAGAGATCCTCCTCCTTGTCCGGGTCCACCCCCACCAGGCTGGCCGAGGAGTTGGTGTTTCTGAATGCCACCACCACACTGGCCCCGCTTCTGGGAGCGACATTTTTTACTCCCACCACATTCTCCAGAACCTTGGTATCCTTATCTGTGAACTTGGCCGGCTCAGCCGGATTCCTGTTGGCCTGGTCGCTTCCCGGACCGCCGAAATGAGCGCTTCCCGGCATGACCCGAATCATATCCAGATCCAGGCTGGAAAACTGGGAGGAGACCCCGGAATATAGCCCCTCTCCCACGGAGAGCATGACCACTATGGCCATTACTCCGATGATGATGCCGAGGGATGACATCAGCGTCTTGAAGCGGTCGGCCTTGAAGCCGACGGCAATATACTCCAGGAGGTCGGGTAGGTTCATCTGCCACCGTCCCTAAGTCGCCCGGCTCTCTTTCGGAGATGGCCTCATGCCGCCGTTCTTGCCGTTCATCTTTCTCCTGCGGTACAGATATCCGGATGCGGCGAGAGCGACAGCCGCCACTGCCAGTATGGGCAGTAGATAGCTGCTCTGAGAGCCCTCCGGCCTAGGCGGAAGGTACATGGTGAAGTAGGGCTGTGAGGTATGCCAGTTGTCGCCGTTCTTGAACCTGGCCACAAAGCTGAGGTTGACCGGACCCTTGAGCCCATCTTTCTCCTCCGCCGGGGCTATGCCGAAGGAGATGGTGAATACCTCATCCGGATCCATGGTTCCTATGTAATACTCATCCGGCGAGAAGATCACCCCATCCGCGGAGGGAACAATGGTGACTGCATTGAGGGTATTCTCTCTGGGATTGGCCACATTGAGGTTGAAGGTTGAGGCATCCGTCTCCGCCCGGGCCAGGCTCACTGGGGCATCATCCACCTTGATCAGGATATTGCGTTTGATGGTGATCATGTCATATCCGCCTGAGACACGGAAGTCAAGGAGATGAGTTCCACTGCTGATGTTATCCGAAGCGCGGACCTTGTAGTAGACCGTGACCCTATCATTGGGCCCTATCATTCCCAGCTCGCTGCTGTCCTCGGTCAACACCTTCAGGTCCTCTGTGCTCATTAAAACGGTCTTATTTAGCGGCGTGGAGAGGAGGGTGCCGTAGGATGAGCTTCCCGCCCCGGCGTCCCTGCCGGTGCCATAGGAGGCGGCTCCGTTGGTGAGGTCAATGGCCAGGGTAGCCTCATCCCCGGGCAAAAGCACCGCCGGATTAGTCCTGGCCTCTATGTTCACTGGCATGCGGTACTCATATGATGATACCAGTCCTGCCGCCAGCAGGGCCAATATAAAAATTATAGCTGCCTTTTTCATGATGCGCTCTCCATGATTCGTCCGTCTCGCAGACGTATGACCCGACTGCAATTTCCGGTTATCTCCGGATTATGGGTGACCATGATGATGGTTCTGCCGTCCCGGTTCAAGCGGCTCAAAATCTTCATGACCTCCTCGCTGTTCTTGAGGTCCAGATTGCCGGTGGGCTCGTCGGCGATTATGATCTTGGGATCATTGGCCAGAGCCCTGGCTATGGCCACCCTCTGTCTCTCTCCCCCGGAGATATTGCCGGGGCTGAATTCAGAGCGATGGGAGATGCCCACCGACTCCAGCAGCTGGAGCGCCCGGGACCGTCGCCTCTCGCGGGCGACGCCGCTGAGCATCATAGGCACCTCTACATTCTTCAGAACGCTGATGCGGCCTATGAGATTGAAGGTCTGAAAGATGAATCCCAGCTCCTCTCTTCTGATGCGGGCCAGCTCCTCATCCGAGGTCTGGCTGATGTCCTGTCCCAAAAGGATGAATCGACCGCCGGATGGCCGGTCCAGGCATCCCACGATGTTCATGAGGGTGGATTTTCCGCTGCCGGAGGGTCCCATTAGAGCTATGAACTCCCCTGCCTCTATCTGCAGGTCTATCCCCTTGAGAACGGCAAATTCGCTCTCCCCTATGCGATAGTTTTTCTGGATGCCCTCCAGCTCTATCACTCTGGTTATGGTCTTCACCTCATCCCGTTTCCTGTTTTGTGATGATTCGCGCCATTATTTTTGTGCCCTCGCCCGGATGGCCTATGGCCATCTCTTCACCTGCCTTCTGCTCCCGCCTGGCGGGCTTTAGCCCTCAGCCGTCAGCAATCGGATCCATCAGGCGCGGCATGTGACGCTTTTGCCTTGCCCATGCATTCTCAATGGCATTTAAGTCATTTGCCGATATCCCGGTTGAGAGGCTATGGAACGATATATAAAAAGAGAACCGAACTAACGGCTGAAAGCCGCAAGCACTAATCCGTCTGAGAAAGTTCTTTTTTTGATTAGGAGGGTAGCGATGGTTCCAAATGCCATTTCATCTGGATTAATTGCCGTTTTTCGCAATTTAGCTCGATAGATGCGGCATAACCTGCTTTGCATTCCCCTCAAGCTTATGTAGCCCTCACATAATGAAAAGCTGTTTATTTCATTCCCGGTCTAGAGGGGTATGGTGAGAGTCGATAGAGTGCCATCTTCCCTCCTGCCATTCTGTCTTCAGTCAGATCGGCTCTCACCTCCCTCCTATTCCATTCCACAGGCTCTTTGGTCAATGCTATGGCTGAATCAGAGATCTTTTCTTAGAACAACCATATCTACAGAATCGGTATAGCTTTGTCCAGAGAGCTGAACCGCGGTCCCGCCACTATAAATATCCGTCCGACTTCATCACGTCCAGAAGGTTCAACACCGAATATGCCGCCCGGTTGACCCCAGCGCTCCTTTTGGTCGTGTCCGTCCCCACGCAGTAAAGATTTTTGATGGGCGTTCTCACATCCCCGAATCCGTAGTTTATGCCCCAGGAGGCCTTCTCCGGTATAAGCTCCTGGTAATGGATCATATCGATGTGCTTTTCGATTTCGGGAACGTTGTCCACGATCGTTCCCAAGGCTTTCTTCTTAATGGCAGAGGAGCTGTAGTTTTCCGGAAGGGGGGTGAAGGCAAAGCCCACCAGTTGATTTCCTTTCGGTGCCAGGGCGGGATCGTAGTTGCTGGTGGGCACCATCCAGGCATAAGGATCGGCATCAACCCACATCTCAGCTCCTTGATTGGTGAAGATCTTCTTGGTAAGGCCGAGCCAGACGGTCATGGAGTTGACTCTCTTTATGGTGGCCAGGTTTCTGGTATAGGAAGCGGGCAGATCGGGGATGAGACGGGGCAGGTCGGAAGAAAATCCGGAGTAGACCACTGCCCGGCAGTCATAGCTGTCCTCCGAGGTTGTCACTCCGGAAACGCTTTCGCCGCATTCGATCTTCTCCACAGGTTCATCGGTCTTGATCTCCACCGATTCCTTGGGAAATGAGGCCAGTATGGCGTCAACTATAGCCTGAAGGCCTCCCTTGGGATAGCCCTGATCTGTGGCCCCTTCAGTTATAAACAGGTCATAGATCTTCCCCACGGAGGGGATGGAGCGGGGATGATGAGTTTTATTGTCAACGAATCGGGAGATGGGAGCGTTCTCTATGGATGCGCCCACCAAAAAGTAGCACAGCCAATCCAGAAATCTCCTGGTGGTCAGGGAGATCCTATCCGGCAGGACCTCGGATAGGGTGATATTGGAGATGTCTTTGCCCGATTTTGCCAGATAAAGGGTATTGAAAAGGGCTTTCACCAAGAGAAGCCGATCTTTCTTGGGGATCAATCCAAAGGTCAGCCAGGCATTGATGCTCCAGGGGAAGGGCTTGACCTCGCCGCCTATGCGGACATAGTATTTTCCAAATGGAATAAATTGCGGAGCTATATTAAAATACTTATCCATTAATTGTTTGAGCGGCCCGTTCTCCAACCTGGTGATGGCATGCGGTCCAGTGTCTACCCTNNGGGATAAAGCCAGAGCGGACAAGAGGCCGCTGATTCCTGAGCCAATCACAATGGCATCTATCTCTCTCATGACACACCTTGTACAGCTCATCCGGTATTCGGCAATCGTCCCTTGCTCTCCCGGATGTCCGGCGTATTCTCTCATGAGAATTCTTAAGTCTTTTGGCGTCCGGCCCCGCATTTCCATTGCCGCATTCCTCTGGCGGCTCCAGGAAAGGGATGGAATAAAGATGCAGGTACGAAGAGCATGCAAGGCGCCTTCCGGCTAAAAAGGCCGCGCTGGATATGATCTGCTTATGAAAAAGCCATAAAAGAGCCTTTATATCAGATAAGTTGATCTTCCCGCATTGCAGGTGCGAATAGAGATGGCTATGAAGGCTCGAGCTATCGGGAAAGATATACCCGAATGCGCCGATGCCGATGAATGAATGAGTGGGATGACATGATCACCAGGGAAGATGTTGAGCACATCGGCTGGCTTGCCAGCATTGAGATCGATGACAAGGAAAATGACGAGCTGGTGGAGCATTTTAACTCCATTCTGGATTATTTCCATCAGCTGGATGAGGTGGATACCGAGGGCGTAGAGCCCACCTATCGGGTGGTTGATCTGGCTAATGTCTTCAGAGATGATGAGGCATCTTCCTCTCTCTCCATAGAGCAGGCTCTAAAGAATGCCCCTCGCCGGGAAAACGGCTACTTCAAGAGCCCCAGGATCGTGTGACCATGCTCAGAGACTTAATAGAGCGGCTGCGGGATGGATCAGCTGAGGAATACCTCAGCCGGCTGTATGAGCGAATCGAGAAGAGCCAGCTCAACGGCTTTACCACCCTGGCCAAAGAGAGCGCGCTGGAGGAGGCGAGGCGGTTCGACAAGAGTCCCGGCCAGGGTCTTCTCTCCGGCCTGCCCATAGCCATAAAGGAATGCATCTCCACCAAAGGAGTCGAGACCAACTGCAGCTCCAATATCCTGCGCGGCTATATTCCCCCCTACGATGCCCATGTCATCGAACGGCTGAAAGCGGAGGGTGCCATCATCATGGGCAAGACCAATATGGACGAGTTTGCCATGGGCACATCCACTGAGACCAGCTGCTTTGGGCCGACCAGGAATCCCTGGGACATCGATACTGTGCCGGGAGGCTCCAGCGGGGGAAGCGCTGCCGTTGTCGCCGGCGGTGAAGCGCCATGCTCGCTGGGCTCAGACACCGGCGGATCGGTGCGCTGTCCGTCCTCCTTCTGCGGCATAGTGGGGCTCAAGCCCACCTATGGCCTGGTCTCCCGCTACGGCCTGGTGGCCTATGCCAACTCCCTGGAGCAGATTGGGCCGCTGACTCATACTGTGGAGGATACCGCTCTGCTGCTCCAGGTTATATCCGGGCACGACGCCAGGGATTCCACCTCCGCCCCCAAGCCAGGCCAGAGCTACCTGGAGGGGCTGGATGAGGGCGTGGCGGGGATGAAGATAGGAATTCCCAGGGAGTACTTCGGAGAGGGGGTTGCCCCGGCGGTGGAAAAAGCGGTCTGGGAGGGCATCCATACCCTGGAGTCATTGGGTGCGTCCTGGCAGGAGGTGAGCCTGCCCCACACCCGCTATGCTCTGGCGGCCTATTATGTGGTGGCCATGAGCGAGGCCTCCTCCAATCTGGCCCGCTTCGACGGACTGCGCTACGGCCTGAGAGAAGGGGAGGACAAGGACTGGCATACCACCTTCTCCGCCATAAGGGCCAAGGGATTCGGCCCGGAGGTCAAGAGAAGGATAATGCTGGGAACATATGCCCTCTCTGCAGGATACTACGGCCGCTACTATCTCAAGGCTCTCAAGGTGAGGACATTGATCAAAGAGGACTTTTTGCGGGCCTTCAAGGAGGTAGACATACTGGCCAGCCCGACAATGCCCATACCGGCTTTCAAAATCGGAGAGAGGATCAACGATCCACTGTCTCTTTATATGGCCGATGTCTTCACCGTGCCCATCAACTTAGCAGGCGTGCCGGCCATATCCCTGCCCTGCGGCTTTGACGGCCGTCTGCCCGTTGGCCTGCAGATCATAGGGCCTCACTTCGGGGAGGCGGCGGTTTTAAAAGCGGCCCAGGCCTTCGAAGCGGCCACGCCTTTCCATGAGGCCAAGCCGGAGGTGGTCTAGATGGAGAATGTCATCATCGGCCTGGAGATCCATGTGCAGCTGAACCGGCTGGCCTCCAAGATGTTCTGCAAATGCTCCACCGCCTATCATAACTCTCCTCCCAACAGCCATACCTGCCCCGTCTGTCTGGGGCTGCCCGGCTCATTGCCGGTGATAAACCGCAAGGCGGTGGAGTACGGCATCAAGGTGGGATTGGCGCTCAACTGTAAGATAGAGGAGGAGACGCTCTTCTACCGCAAGAACTACTACTACCCGGATCTGCCCAAGGGATTTCAGATCAGCCAGTACGACTTTCCTCTGGCCACCAATGGGCACATAATGATCTTGGGCGACGACGGAGCGGAGAGGAACATCCGCATCAACCGGGCCCATATGGAGGAGGACCCGGGAAGGCTGGTGCACGCCGGGACCATTGACAAGGCGAAATATACCATGGTGGACTACAACCGCTGCGGCATGCCCCTGCTGGAAGTCGTAACCGAGCCGGACCTAACCTCGCCCAAGGAGGCGCGGGCCTTTTTGGACAAGCTGAAGAGCATTCTGGAGTACCTGGAGGTCTTCGACGGCTCTCTGGAGGGGGCAATGAGGGTGGACGCCAACATCTCCCTGAAAGGAGGGGACCGATCGGAGGTCAAGAATATCTCCGGCTTCAAGGGAGTGGAGAAGGCCCTCTCCTATGAGATCACCCGGCAGAGGAACCTGCAGCGTCGGAACATCAAGGTGGTCCAGGAGACCAGGCACTTCGATGAGATCAGGAATATAACTGTATCCATCCGGAGCAAGGTGGGGGCGCATGACTACCGTTACTTCCCGGAATGCGATCTGGCTGTCCTGCGCATCGCCTCCTGGGTGCCGGAGATAAGAGCGGCTTTGCCGGAGCTGCCCGATGCCAAGCGTGAGCGCTTTGTAAAACAGTACGGCCTGACCGACGATCACGCCAAATCCTTAACCTCCGAGATCAAGGTGGCCAACTTCTATGAGGCGGTGGCAGCTCAAGCCGCGCCCAGGCTGGCGGCGGTGTGGATCGCCGATGTGCTCAAGGGGGAGCTGAACTACAGGGATCTCTCCATCGAGAGCTTCAAAGAGGAGCACATGGCCGAGATCGTCGGGATGCTGGAGAAGAGCCTGATCACCGAGGACGGTGCGGTGCAGATCATAAGGGCTCTGCTGGATAAGAAAGGCGGCTCTCCCAGTGAGATCGTGAATTCTCTGGGCCTGGGCAAGGCGGAGGACGATGCTGTTCAGAAGGCCGTCCGCGAGGCGGTGGCGGAGTGCGGCGCGGCGGTTGCCGACTACCGGGCGGGAAGCGAGAGGGCTCTGAACTTCATAGTGGGCCAGGTGATGAAGAAGACCAGAGGCAAGGCGGATGCGGGAGAGGTTCACCGGCTGGTGAAGGCGGAGGTGGAGAAGAGCTGAGCTTGGGGATTTTTGGGCAGAAAAATTTTGCCGTCATTTTTCTCGTCCCGCATTTCCCCCGCCGGATGCATCATCCCGGCTTCTCTTCATCTCCCTCTCATAAGCCCTTATCACATCGCTCCTGGTGACGATCCCAATCAGCTTTCTTGCGTTGTCTTTTTCCACCACCGCTAGCCTGCCGATGTCGTTGTCGTGCATGACATCCATGGCCACCTTGGCCGATTGATGGGGATAGACGGTGATGGGAGCTCTGACCACCACATCCTTCACGCTTAATATTTCCTGTTCTTTCAGAGGTATCTTTCTGATATCGTCAAATGTGACCATCCCCAGCAGTTCTCCTCCCTCCACCACGGGAAATCCGGTATAGTTGCGGCGATAGATCTCATCTCTTACCTCTCCAATCCTGGTATCGGGGCTGACTGTGACCACATTTCTTTGCATGGCCTCGGCCACAGAGACTTCGGAGAGCACCGGCTGGGGAGAATCCGGCAGGATTCCTTTTCTCATCAGCTTGATGGTATAGATGGAGCCGCCCTTCAAGAGAATGCGAGCAGCGGTATAGCTGAGTATGCAGATGACGATGAGCGACGGCAGGCCGCTGTAGTTTCCGGCCATCTCTGTTATCATGAATATGCAGGTGAGAGGAGCCCCAGCCGTCCCGGCGAAGAAGGCCCCCATGCCCAGCAGTCCATAGTCCAGCGGATTGGCGATCAGATGAGGTGCAGCCATCTCTGCCATCAAACCGACCGCCAGACCGAACATGGTACCTATATAAAGGGTGGGTGCGAAGACGCCGCCGCTTCCGCCGGAGCCGACGGTTGAAGCAGTGGCCAGGACCTTTAGCAGGCCAAGGGCAAGCAGAAGAAGAAGCAGTTGGCTGGACGGACCGGCGGAGGCCAGAGCGAATACGCTATTGATGCCCTCATATCCCACCCCCATGATGCCATATTCGAGGAAGAATAGACCGCATACTCCGGCAGCGATTCCACCGATCGCCGGCTTCAGGATATCCGGAACAGCAAGTCGCAAAAATCCGTCCTCAAAGAGATAGTAGCTCCTCACCCAGAGGAACGATAGAAATCCAAAGAGCGGTCCGAGGAGAAAGCAAAGCACCATGTCCAAGCTGGTGAAGTAGAAAGTGGGATTGACGAACTCCGGTACAGGATCAATAAGAGATGATGCTACTGCCTTTCCCACTACAGCGGCCAGAAGGATGGGCACAGCATCCAGAGATGTGAACTTCTTGGAGATTACCTCCATGCTGAATATGGCCCCGCCCATGGGGGCATTGAAGGTGGCAGCAATTCCCGCCGCCACCCCGGAGCAGGTGAGAACCTTAACATCCCTGGCAGAGAGCTTTATGGCCTTGCCAATTCCCGAGCCGGTCGCGGCTCCGATGAGGGCGATGGGCCCCTCCCTTCCCGCGCTCCCACCGCTGCCCAGAGTTATGGCTGAGCTGAAGATGAGGACCAGTCCCGCCCTTTTTCGGATGTCTCCGCTAAACCTCTGCAGGGCGGTCATTATGTGAGGTATACCGTCTCCCATGGCCTCCGGAGCCAATTTGTAGATCATGGGGCCGACTATCAAACCGCCCAGCACAGGCAGAAAGACGATGAAATAACCGGAGGAAGCATGCGGCAGCAGAAAGCCGAAGAAGAATTCATGGGCTAGCTCGACAAGCCTTCGGAAGGCCACTGCTCCCAGCCCTCCGCTAATGCCTACAATAATTGAGAGTAGGTCCAGATAGATCCATCTCAGGTCTTCTGATAGCTTCAGATGCTTATCCTTCTGTTCGCCTATTATGATTTATCATATAATTAATAATCAAAAAGCCTTTTGCCCGCAATCTCTATTGAGCGGCATGGGAGAGCCGGAAAAGGGTGGAGCGGGCTATGCCGATTCACAGGAAGGAGAGCGACATCTATGACCGGCTATTAAATTCAAACCGGCGCGAGATGATTTCAGGACTCGAAAAGAAAGATCATCTGCCCAAAACGTTGTTATATCCTGCCCGCCAGATCTAACCTGAAAATTGATGGAAAAAGTTCATACCACCTGCGTCTATTGCGGCTGTGGTTGCGGCCTATTCCTGCATGTGGAGGGCGGCAGGATCGTGGGCGTCTCCCCAACGCCAGCCCATCCCATGTCCAGGGGCAGATTGTGCATCAAGGGCTGGCTGGCAGGAGACTTTGTAGGCCATCCGGATAGGCTCTCCTATCCCCTATTGCGACAGGGAGACCGAATGGTCAGAGCCACATGGGATGAAGCCCTTTCTCTGGCAGCGGCCAGGCTGCAAGGCATCAAAAAGGAGTTCGGGCCCCATTCTTTAGGCATTCTCACCTCGGCCAAGGGAACCAATGAGGAGAACTATCTGCTCATGAAGCTGGCCCGGGCGGCTCTAAAAACAAACAACGTGGACCATGTGGCCAGGCTCTGCCATGCTCCAACCGTAGCCGCCCTTGGCTCTGCTCTGGGAAGCGGAGCCATGACCGGCTCCATCTCCAGTCTGGAGAATTCGGACACCATTCTCATAGTCGGATCCAACACCACCGAGCAGCACCCTCTGGCGGCATCCTACATCCTCCATGCCAGATCCAGAGGTGCAAAGCTCATCGTCGCCGATCCCCGCAAGACGCGACTGGCTGAGCTTGCCGATATCTGGCTCTCCCCCCGGCCGGGAACAGATGTAGTCTGGATCAATGCCCTACTGAATATGATTGTGGAGCAGGATCTCGTTGATCGGCAGTTCATAGAGAAGCGCACCACTGGATTCGAGGAGACGGCAGAGGCGGCGAGGGCCTATACTCCCGGCCAGGCAGAGGAGATCTCAGGAATAGCCGCTGCAGATCTGGCCCGAGCGGCAGTCCTCTTTGGTGCAGCGGATCGAGCCGCAATCGTCTACGCCATGGGCGTCACCCAGCATGTCCAGGGCACAGACATCGTCCAGGCCCTGGCCAACCTGGCTCTGGCAACGGGAAACATGGGCCGGGAGGGCACGGGCATCTATCCCCTGCGCGGCCATCAGAATGTCCAGGGAGCATGCGATATGGGTGCCCTACCCACAGTCTATTGCGGATACCAATCCATATCCAGTCCTGCCGTCCGCGCCAAATTTGAAGATGCCTGGAAGGCTCCGCTTCCCGAGGAGCCGGGGCTGACCGCTCTGGAGATGCTCTGGGCGGCAGAAGCGGGCAGTCTCAAAGCAATGATAATCGTGGGCGAGAATCCCGCCCTCAGCTACCCGGATTCTTCTCGAGTCCTCAAGGCCCTGAAAAGCCTGGAGTTTTTGCTTGCGTGCGACATTTTCCCCACCGAGACCACTGCTCTCGCCGATATCCTCCTTCCTGCCGCCTGCTTTGCCGAGAAGGAGGGGACATTCACCTCCACCGAGAGGCGGGTGCAGCGCATCCGGAAGGCTGTGGAGCCGCCGGGCGAGGCTAAAGCGGAATGGGAGTGGATCAGCGAGCTCTTGCGCCGGCTGGGGCATCAGGCCGATTATCCTTCGCCGGCCAGCATCATGGCTGAGATTGCATCGCTTGCTCCCAGCTACGGAGGGATCGGCTATGAGCGCCTCGGCGCAGAGGGTTTGCAGTGGCCCTGCCCGTCCATTGATCATCCCGGAACCACTATTCTGCATACCGATTGCTTCCCGCAGGGCCGGGCTCGCCTCCGCCCGGTTCTTTATGCTGAGCCGCCCGAGATGCCTGATGCCGACTATCCTTTTATACTCAACACCGGAAGGAGCCTCTATCACTTTCATACCGGGACCATGACCCGCAGAACCTCTCTTCTGGACCGGGAGGTTCCGACACCCTTTGTGGAGATCAACTCCGAGGATGCCAGGCTCATGGGAATCAGGGAGGGCAACCGGGTTAGGGTGGAGACGAGAAGGGGAAGCATCAATGCCGAGGCGCGTCTCATGGATGCTCTTCCCCGGGGAAATCTGTTCTTGCCCATCCACTTCTCCGAGGCTCCGGCCAATGCTCTTACCGCTCAGGCTATTGATCCCCTCTCCAAGATCGCAGAGCTGAAGGTCTCAGCGGCACGCCTTCATAAGGTGATATCATGAAAGCCTTCCTGGAGAAAGACAGGCTTATCCCCTTTTTGAATACCCTGAGCCGGCAGATCGAGGTGATAGCGCCGCTGGCAACCGAGGCTGGTGCGGTCTATTCCACCTGGCAGGGCCAGCCCCTGGATTTGCGGAACAATCCACTGTTCCCGCCGACGGAGTTCCTGCTCCCCCACAAAGAAATCCTCTTTAGATACATTCAGGAATCTGGGCGCTACACATTCAAAGAGGATAGTATCCCTCCGAGGCTGCTCTTTGCCATCCGCCCCTGCGATCTGCACGCTATAGCCCTTCTGGATAGGATCTTTGGATCAGAGCCCTCCGACCAGGCATATTTCCGCCGTCGAAGGGCCACATCTTTGGTGGTTTTGAACTGCACCAATCGGGCAGATGAGTGCTTCTGCGCCTGCCTGGGGGCAGGGCCTGAGGCTCAAGATCCCTGCGACCTAGAGATCACCGATATCGGTGATGGATATCTATGCCAGGCGGAGACTCCGGCAGGAATTCTGATTTTACAGGCCGTCTCTAATCTGCTGCAGCCAGCCCAATTAGAGCACGATCAGGAGAAGGCCAGGCGACTGCAGTTGGTTGAAGATGCCATGCCACGGGATCGATCCTGCCATCAGATCAGGCAGGCCATAGAGAGGGCCGATTGGGAGGCTTTAGGCCAGGAATGCCTGGGCTGTGGAGGCTGCAGCTTTGTCTGCCCCGTCTGTCACTGCTTCAATATACTGGACCGGGGAGTTCCGGATGGAGAGAGGCTGCGCTGCCGGGACTCCTGCATCCTTTCCGGATTCTCCCGCCTCACCGGCGGAGCCAATCCGCGGCGCACGGCGGGGCAGCGGCTCCGTCACTGGTACCAGGACAAGTTCGAGGACCTTCCCAAGATCACCGGCCTTCCCGGTTGCGTGGGCTGCGGGCGATGCCATCTGGTCTGTCCTGCGCCCATAGACCGATCCGATCTCAAGGTGGAGAGCCGGGAGGCGAAGATATGAGCGAGTACACACCCATGCAGGCGGAGATAGCAGACATAGATATAGAATCCCCAAACACCTACCTGATCACCCTCAAGCTCCTGGATGAGACAACCGACTTCAGATATCTGCCCGGACAGTTCGTCATGATCTCCGTCTTCGGCCTGGGAGAATGCCCCATCTCCATAGCCTCATCGCCTACCAGAAGAAGCCTGCAGCTATGCATCCGTCGGGCGGGAAAGGTTACCAACGCCATCATGGACTGTCTGGTAGGAGATGTGGTGGGAATACGAGGCCCTTATGGAAACGGCTTTCCATTGCACCGGATGATGAGGGATGTGGTCATCGCCGGGGGCGGCTCGGGATTTGCCACCCTTCGATCGCTCATCAACTACATCTCCGACCGGCGGGAGATGTTCGGCAAAGTGGCCATAGCCTATGGAGCACGCACCAGCCAGGACCTCTACTTTATGCAGGAGTACAAGAGCTGGCAGAGGGCAGACATGGAGGTGGCAGTGACTGTGGACATAGGTGACGAGCTGTGGAAGGGAAATGTGGGATTGGTCACCGGGCTCATCGACCGCTTTGACCTAAATCCAGGCTCAGCGGCCATTTGCGGCCCACCGGTGATGATCAATGCTGTGGCCAGAAAGCTCATGGAGCGCGGATTTCATCTGTCGGATATTTATGTATCCATGGAGAGGCATATGAAGTGCGGCGTGGGCAAATGCGAGCACTGCGCCATCGGCCCCTATCATACCTGTCAGGACGGCCCGGTATTCAGCTACGACCGGGTGAGAGAGGTTATTTGAAGTTATTGGGATACGGGATACGGTCCAATTAATGGTTGGCTGATGAATATAGAAGGGTTCTTCAATCGGCCTTTTGGCCTTATGGCTGCTCATCGCATATTGAAGATGGCAGGCCATTCATGCAGTCTGGCCCATCCTTTGTGATATCTTCCGGCTCAAAGAGGCTGCCTTTCTCCTCTTTCCAGGCACGGTAGAGCTCGGCAACCTCGCTGTAAAGCAATTTTTGTCTTGATAGTAATGCCTGGGCAATGGCTTCGACGAGCCGAGCATGAGATTTGATCAGCTCATAGCTATCCTGGTATCTCTCCATCAGATACCTATCTCCTCTTTGCCTGTCAATTGAAGGGCGTTTCCAACGGTCCCTCTTTTCACATAAATTTATTATCTTGAGATAATCGCTGCCTTTGGATGCATCTGATGATTGATGATCGCCGGCAAAGAGAGACGCAGATATGCCGCCGGCATAAAGAGCATTGATCACCCGCGATACATAACGATCTACCTCTTCCGGGTGCTTGGGGATCTCACGCACCGGAGAGAGTCTTCTGACCACACCATTCAGGCTTTTGCCATCGATTTTCTCCGGCATGATTGAGACATAGTCAAAGTCCAGTCCATACGCCAAATAGGCAACGGCATGTCCTGCCTCATGGTAAGCGGTTCTGGCCTTCCCTCCTGTTGGCCGGTTCGACCTGCCCCTGCCCCTGCCCAATCCTTGCCTGACCCATCTCAACCGCTGCCGCAGGAAGGATAAGCTCCGGCCAATGCAATGTACCGACAATCGCATCTTGAGTCTCTTATAAATAAATATAATTTTATTTTCTTAGAGCCAAGGACTTTTCCATCCGCTCCAATGTCTCAGATTCTCCGGCAGAAAGGCTTCCAGGAGAGTATTCTCTCCTGGTATGGCCTCATCAGACTGCCGGCAGCTCCGGGCAGTTGCAGGCGGTTATCTCTCCCGTCTCCAGGCCCTTATTGAACCACTCCACCCGCTGGGCGGATGTGCCGTGGGTGAATGAGTCGGGCACAACATAGCCCTGGGACTGCTTCTGGAGACGGTCGTCCCCCACCGCGCTGGCGGCATTCAGCCCCTCTTCAATGTCGCCGCTCTCCAATATCAGGTTCTGATTTGATGCACGATTGGCCCATAATCCGGCATAGCAATCAGCCTGAAGCTCAAGCGCCACCGAGAGCTTATTCGCCTCCGACCGGCTGGCACCCCGGCTCATCCTTTCCACATATTGCGAGGTTCCCAAAAGGGTTTGCACATGGTGGCCCACCTCATGNNGTCACCGGGACAATAGAATGGCCCGACCGAGGCGCTGGCCTGGCCGCATGCCGACTGCACCGCTCCGCTGAATAAGACCAGCTTGGGGTAAACATAATCCTGCCCCAGCTCCTCCCGGAACAGCTGGTTCCAGGTTGCCTCAATGTCGCCCAACACCAATGAGACGAACTCGCTGCTCTGTTTCAGCTCTTCCTCGGATAGCTGCGACTGCTCTACCCCACCTCCCGTTGAGTCCATGCCCTGAAGAAACTGACTGGGATCGACGCCCATGAACATGGATACTAGGAGGATCAGCAGCAATCCA
>MTKX01037688.1_pt1 | contig 19002 bp, 13 predicted proteins | sample 1042771 | NCBI WGS metagenome assembly MTKX01 (sample SAMN06212183, study PRJNA360534) | anaerobic digester metagenome | biome: Wastewater treatment plant; material: sludge; isolation source: anaerobic digester fed with sludge from wastewater treatment plant | place: Denmark: WWTP Randers ... | reverse complement strand
TTCTTTGCGCCTTTGCGTGAGACATCAGATAGGACTTGGCGTTCTTTGCGCCTTTGCGTGAGAAGTGGAGACTGAGGATGCACGAGAATGAAGTCGCCCGCCAGATCGTAGACGCAGCATACAAGATTCACTCCACGCTGGGGCCTGGTCTGTTGGAGTCGGCGTACCAGGCCGTTCTCGTCTACGAGCTGCAAAGACGTGGGCTGAGGATCGAAGCGGAAACGCCCATGCCTGTTGTCTACGAAGGCATACAGCTCGACGTCGGCTTTCGTGCCGATCTGATCGTAGAGGAGATGGTCATCGTCGAGCTCAAGTCCGTCGAACAGATCGTCCCCGTTCATAAGAAGCAGCTCCTCACGTACCTGCGCGTGGCGGACAAGCGCCTCGGTCTCCTCATTAACTTTGGTGCTCCGCTGATAAGAGACGGCATCACCCGCATCGTCAACCGTCTAGAAGAATAGCGCACGCAAAGCCGCCATTTGATATCGCACGCAAAGCCGCAAAGCACGCAAAGAGATCCATAAAAGGCTTGGCGTTCTTGGCGCCTTGGCGTGAGACATCAAACAAGGCTTGGCGCTCTTGGCGCCTTGGCGTGAGACATCAAACAAGACTCGGCGCTCTTGGCGTCTTTGCGTGAGACATCAACAAAGACTTGGCGTCCTTTGCGCCTTGGCGTGAGACATCAACAAAGACCTGGCGTCCTTTGCGTCTTTGCGTGAGACATCGACAAAGACTTGGCGTCCTTTGCGTCTTTGCGTGAGACATCCAAAAGTACAGGGTAAAGTACAGTCTCCGGCCCCCCGGAGACTGTACTTTTTTTGCACCCAGACTGCACCAAAAGTACATGGCGGGCCGATTGGCTTTGTGCTACCCTGGAGGCAGATCGAGGGGGGCGACATGAGCGAGGGCACAGGCGGGGAGCGGAAGAGGACGACCAAAACGGTCGTCCTCTTTGGCAGCTCCCTGGCGGTATCGAGCATCGGCGCAAGCCTTCTGGGCTGCGCCGGGCTGCGCGTGCTGGAGGTCGAGCCCGAAGCACCGACCACTGCGGCGCACAACGCGGCGCAGCGCCTGGCTGCGCTCCGGCCGGACGTGGTCCTCTTTGACCTGGCGGCCGTTCCCTCCGATTTCGCCATCGCCCTCTGGAAGGCCCAGCCCTCGACCCTGCTGGTCGGCATGGACCTGCTGACCGGCAAGGCCCTGGTCCTCTCGGGCCAGTCCACCCGGGCGCACACCACCGAGGATCTGCTGCAAGTCATACAGCAGCACGAGTCACACCGGCCGGAACATGAGGGGCAGACGCGGAGATGGGGCGACGCGGGGAAACGGGGACGCGACGCCGTGACACGAAATCTGGAGAAGAGGAAAGGAGAAAGGAAATGAAAGGCAAGATCGATCGGACGAGGTTGTTGGTTGTGGTGGGGGTAGTGCTGGCCATGCTGGTCGCCGGCGCAACGTGGACCCTGGCTCAGGGCGGCGGGCTGATGTATTATGCCTGCGTCAACAACTCCAGCGGGACGATCCACATGATCGGCGAACAAGATCCCTGCGGCAACAACGAGCTGCGCATCACGTGGAACAGTGAGGGGCCGCAGGGCATCCCCGGCCTGGCCTGCTGGGACCTGAACGGGGACGGTATCCAGGACGCGGCGGAAGACATCAACCTGGACGGATTGTGGGATTCCGCCGACTGCCAGGGCACTGCGGGTGAGCAGGGTGACGTCGGCCCGCAGGGCGAGCCGGGACCCGCCGGCCCGCAAGGCGACGCAGGTCCCGAAGGACCTGCAGGCCCGGCTGGACCGGCAGGAGCCCAGGGCGAGCCGGGACCCGCCGGCCCGCAGGGCGAGCAGGGCATCCAGGGCGACGCAGGTCCCGCCGGGCCTGCGGGCCCGGCCGGAGCCGAGGGGCCCCAGGGTCCCCAGGGAGAGCAGGGAATCCAGGGCGAGACAGGTTCCGCCGGCCCCGAGGGCCCTCAGGGTTCGCCGGGCGCCGGCCTGGGCTGCGCGAATCAACTCGCGATTCAGGCCGTGGTGCAGGCGTTTGAGATCTCGCCGGAATGCTATCCCAGCATTCCCGGCATGGTCCACGTCCCCGCCGGCGCATTCCCGATGGGCTGCGACGCGGCCACCGAGGGGACCTGCTCGTCCTCCGATGAGCTGCCGCTGCACACCGTCACCCTAGATGCGTACTACATCGACGCCACCGAGGTGACCAACGCCCAGTACGCCGGGTGCGTCGCCGCCGGCGCCTGCAACCCACCGCTCTACAACTCCTCCTACACCCGCCCCTCCTACTACGGCAGTCCGGAGTATGACAATTACCCGGTCATCTACGTCTCGTGGCAGAACGCGACCGACTACTGTGCCTGGGCCGGCAAGCGGCTGCCGACCGAGGCAGAGTGGGAAAAGGCGGCGCGGGGCAGCGCCGACACGCGCACGTACCCCTGGGGGAACGACGACCCGGACTGCTCGTGGCTGAACTACGACGGGTGCATTGGTGACACGAGCCGGGTGGGGGATTACCCGACGGGCGCCAGCCCGTACGGGGCGCTGGACATGAGCGGAAACGTGCGGGAGTGGGTGAGCGACTGGTACCAGGCAGATTACTACGGCGGATCGCCCACCGACAACCCGCAGGGGCCGGACAGTGGGACGTCCAAGGTGCTGCGCGGCGGCAGCTGGACCGACTACTACCCGAGCAACGTCCGCGCCGCGAACCGCGGCGGCAGCTACCCGACGGTTCGCACCAACACCCTCGGGTTCCGGTGTGCGGTGTCGCCGTAGGAAGGATGCGGCGAGGCGGTGAATTGGTGACGCGGAGAAGGTGTCCCCCTCTCCGCGTCACTCCCGTTCCGAAACACTGTGACCGGCCCTCGCTCGAGGGCCACTTTCGTTGCCCGGTGCGGCGACCCTTCGGGCATTTGGTAACCGGCACGAATTCGTGTCGCTCGATCTCACCCCACGATGATGAGGATCGGGCTCGGAAGCGGCTAAGGCCGTGCCCGGGACCGATCGCCGGCCAAGCACGATTGCCCTGGGAGCTTGCCCCGCTTCGTTTGACAGATGCCGCGTCAGGCGGTACACTGCATGCTATGTTACACCGGCATCTTGCGCATCAGAGATTCACGCTGGCTGCCATTGACGACGTGATCGCACGCGGAAGGCGGAAAGATTGGGCCGAGCTGCGCCAAGAAGCGCTGGCCGACCGCTCCGTAATGGTCAAGATCCGCCGCGTGTGTCAGGCGCATGTTTCCGACCCCTACGCCCAGCGGTACCACTTTTGGAGGCACTATGCCGACCGGCACCTTGCCTGATTGGGAGCGGGTGCTCTCGGCAGCCGCTCACCTGCAGCGCATCGTGCCCGGAGCCATTCTCGTGGGGGGGAGCGCGGCGGCAGTATATGCGGAGCACCGCCTCTCGACCGATGCGGATCACGTGCTGCCTGACCTGCGGCAGCGCTTCGATCAGGCGCTGGCCGACCTCGAAGCCGTGGCGGGTTGGAGGACGGCCCGTGTCCGACGTCCGGTTCAGATACTCGGCAGCCTGGACGGCATCGAAACGGGCGTGAGACAACTGATTCGCCAGGAACCGTTGGAAACCACCAAGATCGTCTTCCGGGGCGAAGTGATCACCCTCCCGACGGAAGCCGAGGTCTTGCGCATCAAGGCGGTGTTGATCCTGCAACGGAACGCCACCCGCGACTATCTTGACTTTGTTGCGCTCGCCCATCACATGGGCGATGAGAGCACGCAAGTGGCGCTGCGGCTCTTTGATCAGCTCTACCCACAGCCCAACGAGGAATCGGCATTGCAGCAATTGCAGATCCAACTGGCCAATCCGCTGCCTTACGACCTGGAAGGGCTTGACCTGACAGAGTACAAGAACCTGCATCCCCGTTGGCATGACTGGTCAGCCGTCAAAACGGCATGCATCCACTGTGCCATCCTGATCTTCGATCGCATCATCGGACCTGGCGATTGAAGCGAAACGGACAGCGGGCAGCCCCGTCACGCCGCGGCCGCTCAAGCGCCAAGGCGCTCCTGCACCCAGCCAGTGGCCCGGCTCCCCGCTTCGGGAGCCGGGCCACTCTCCTCTTGCCTGGTTCGGACAGCCAGGTTCGCCCGTCACCGGGTGCCGCTGCCGGCTATCTCATCTTCATCCAAGTCCGGATCGTCGGCCCCACCCCCGAGCCCATGTTGTTGACGCCAACCAGGATATTGCCGGTGCCGAGGTCCAGGACGTTCGTCTTGTTGGCGCCGCCCACCACCGTGCAGCCGCTGATGCCCGGGCCCAGGTAGATCCCGATGTTGCCCACACTCTGCACGTTGTTCCCCAGCAGCAGGCACTGGCTCCCTTCGCCAAACGTCTGCTCAAGGGCCACGCCGGCAACTTCCACCTCAAACCGGTTGTTCTTGATCAGGAGCGCCGTTCCCACATCCTCCGGCTGATTCATGTTGTACAGATCCATGCCGAACAGCCCTCCCTCAACCCGGTTGTGCGAGAACTCGAGGTAGCTGTCCGTCAGGTCCCCGCCATCCATGGCGTAGAATACGTCCTCGTAATCGTTGTGGCTGATCACAACGGAGGCGTTCGCCAGGTTGTAGACAGGGGACCCCGAAGCCAGCGTCCGGAACGTCGAGTGGTGGACGCTGAAGGAGCCGACGAGCGGCGGCGAGGGCTGTCCCAGCCATTCCATCCAGCCCTGGGGAAACACCCCGTTGATCACGTTGTACCCGAACATCGAATCCGCCACGGCCTCTCCTTCCACCAGGATATGGCCGACATCGGCGTTGGCCTCTGTGCCCATGATAGTGACAGCACAGGCTAGCTCATAGATCGGACCGAAGCCGTAGTACCACCAGCCTGTCGTGGGCTCGTCCCCGGTGATGCGCAGCGACAGATCAGACATCGATAGGTCCCCGCCCACAAAGAAGAACAGCATCGGCCAAGGGTTCTCCGCTGAGGGCGGGTTGAGGTAGTAGTCCACCGCTGTGACATACAGGTTGGGCAAGTTGTACACCGCCGTCTCGTCCGCGCCAGCGCCGGAAAAGCTGCCGTGGAACTCATGGACGACGATCTGCCCGGTGTGATACGCCCCTGCCACAAGCCGCACCTCCGAGCCCGCGCCGGCGTCCACGGCCGCATCGAAGGCGCACTGCAGGTTGGCGGTGTCGTCCGTGCCGGTCGGCAGCACGGTGAACACGTTGCCCTCTGGAATCACGAATTCGGGATCGCAGTCGACGGTCGCGAGAGCAGCATCAGCGCCCCATCCGATTGTGAAGCCCACCACGAGGCTCAGACACGTCATCAGTCGCACCAGTGTAAGCGTTCGCTTCTTCATCTCCCATCCCTCCTTAGTTGTTCTCCAGTAAGGTATGCTCAAGATTCGAGTCCGCCGGACAAAGCTCTCTTGCCATCGTCCATAGGCATCGCCTCCTCTCTACTGCTCCAAGCTCCATCATACCGCGCCGTGCCGGCACTGCCTGCAATCTTGCTGCAAACCTCCTGCAGGGTCCCGCCCTCACGCTGCACGTTGCCTGGAAACAGGCCTTGCCGGCCAGGCCGTTTTGTGCTATACTGTAGTCAGGCCAGGTGTCCTGGCGCAGGGCCGGCGCAGACTGTGATCCCCCCTGGGATGACCTTTGCCTGCCCCCTATGACGCCCAGCAGCAGGCTTGCCCGGCCGAGGGATGCGAGCCATGACCTATTCTGGCGCAGACGACCCGCAGCTCGTGGCTGACCTGCGTGCCGCACTTCGCAAGTGGCGCAGCCCGGCCCTGGACGGCTCTGCCCTCGCGACCCACCTGTCCGCGGTCGCCAGTCGGCTGGCGGCAGAGCCGCGGCTGGCACGGGCCACCGCCCTGCGGGCCGCTATCCGGGCGGCGCTGGCCGACCTGCGCGAGGGCGGCTACGCCGAGCAGGCCGAGTTGATGGAGCAGCACTACATCTGTGGCTGGGGGCTGGGCCGCCTCGGCCAGGACCATCACCTCAGCGAGCGAAGCCTGTATTACCGTCTGTACGATGGCGTGGCCGCCCTGGCCCGGGCACTGTGGCGTGCCGGCCAAGCCGAGTCCGCAGCGGGCGCCGCCGGCGGCACGCCCACGGCGGGGACCTCCGCGCTGGACCTGGCCCGTCGTGTCCCGCCCCGCTTTCCGCTCAAGACACTGGGCGTACGCCCCCACAACCTGCCGGCACAGCTCACCAGCTTTGTCGGGCGCGAGCGGGAAATGGGCGAGGTTATGGAGCTGATCCATACGACTCGCCTCCTGACGTTGACCGGTATCGGCGGCACCGGCAAGACACGCCTTGCCCTGCAAGTGGCGGCCGGCCTGCTCGGCGAGTTCCCTGCCGGCATCTGGTTCGTCGAGCTCGCGTCACTGCGGGACCCAGGCCTCGCGCCGCAGGCGGTTGCCACAGTGCTGGCTGTGCGCGCAGAGCCCGACCGTTCGTTGTCAGACTTGTTGGCGGATCACCTGCGGGAGAAGCACCTGCTGCTTCTCCTGGACAACTGCGAGCACCTCGTCGACGCCTGCGCCCGGCTGGTCGAGAGGCTGCTGCTCGGCGCGCCGGCGTTGAGGATCCTCGCCACCAGCCGCGTTCCCTTGAGCCTCGCCGGAGAAACGACCTATCCCGTATCGCCGCTGTCACTGCCCGACCCACACCAGGCAGCGTCGCAGCTCGCTCTGACGCAAAGTGAAGCCGGGCGCCTCTTCATCGAACGGGCGGCCGCGGCCCGGCACAAGTTCAGCGTGACGGATGCCAACGCGCCCGCCGTCGCGCAGATCTGCCATCGCCTGGAGGGCGTCCCGCTGGCCCTCGAGCTCGGGGCAGCCCGGGTGCGTTTCCTGTCGCCCGATCAGATTGCCTCGCGGCTGGGCGATCGCTTCCACCTGCTGACGGGTGGGAGCCGGACGGCCCTGCCGCGGCAGCAGACCCTGCGGGCGGCGATGGACTGGAGCCACGATCTGCTGGGCGAGGCCGAGCGCGTGCTGTACAGGCGGCTTGCCCTGTTCGACGGTGGCTTTTCCCTGGAGGCCATCGAAGCCGTTTGCTCCGACGAGAGCGGCGGGGGAGCGCAGCACCCCGCGATCCGTTCCTCGCCGGTGCTCGATCTGCTCGGCGTGCTGGTCGCTCATTCGCTGGTCATCGTGGGGGAAAGGAAGGGTGAGACCCGCTACAACCTGCTGCAGACGGTGAGGCAATACGCCCTCGAGAAGCTGCAGGCATCCGGCGAGTGGCCACTCCTGCAAGACAGACACCTGGCCTATTACCAGCGACTCGCGGAGCAAGGAGAGCCCCATGCCTGGAAGGGAGAGCCGGCCTGGATAGACCGTTTTGAGGCGGAGATCGACAACTTCCGGGCGGCGATGGAGCATGCGTTGACCGTCAACCCAGAATCGGCGCTCCTTCTGGCCAAGTCCCTGGCGATGTTCACTGATTTCACCGATCGGATGGAAGAAGCCGCCGGCTGGGCAAGGCGCATCCTCTCCTTGACGGAGGCCTGGACCCCCGGCAAGATGAAAGCCTGGGCGCTCTGGCTTGCCGGCGACCGTGCCTCGGCTGCGGGCGAGCACCAACGGGGGCAGGAGTTGCTCGAAGCCAGCCTGGAGATGGCGAGAGAGCTGGGCGACAAGAACCAGACCAAGGTTATACTGCATGACTTGGCAGCATGCGGCTGGACCCACGGTGATTTGGCACAGCTGCGCAAATACGCAGAACAGCTGCTGGTTGTAGCGCGAGAACTGGACGACCAAGTGCTAATTGCCGCTGGGCTCCTGCAGTTGGGAGAGGCGCACTCTCGCAGCGGGGATAGGCAGACAGGGCGTCAACTGCTTGAGCAATCCCTGGAAATGGCACGGCAGGAGAGCAGTCCATGCAATATCGCGTTTGCGCTCCACTCACTCGCCGGGTTGGCGCGGTTGGAGGGAGACAATGCCGCGGCAAAGGCGTACTACGCGGAATGTGCGCAGATCCGGAGGCAAATGGGGCAACGAGATACCCTTGGCTCTACGCTGTACAGCTGGGGGCAGATTGCACTGCAGGAAGGCGATGCCATCCAAGCCAGGGTGCACTTCGAAGAGAGTTTGGTGATATTCACCGAGCTCAAGATCGTGTTTGGTCGGGTACGCTGCCTGTCCGGGTTTGCCGGCGTCGCCGCCTTGGTCCGGCAAGACGAGCGCGCCGCGCGCCTCTTTGGAGCCGCAGAAGCGGTGTCCGAGAGCCTCGATATCTCCATGAACCCACTCTCCCACCAGGCCTTCGACCCACTTGTCGCCGCCGTGCGCGAACGACTCGGCGGACCCGCCTTCGACGCGGCATGCGCGGAGGGCCGCGCGATGACGCTCGAGCAGGCCTTGGAGTGTGCGTTGCGGGCTGTGACAGATGTGTGCTAGTGGCGCTTGTCACCTCCCGCCCTTGTTCGGTGGGTGGGGAGGGGGCCGGCGCGCTCCTGCTCTATCCCAGGCCCGCCGTCCGCGGCTGCGCATCCCGCCGCCCGAACCCGGTACCGATTGTGCGCTTCGTGTCCGCCCCCTGCGAAGCCATTTCCCCGGACCCCTCCCTCAGCCCGAAGCCTCCGATTCTGCCGCCCGCTTGCAGTTCGCCGGTGACCGTGCTATGATCTCCCGCGGGAGTGGAGAATGGACTCTGGCTCTCTGGTCAACCTCTGGTCCTACCTGGCTGCGCTGGCTCTTCTCGCCGCCATAGCCTGGTTCAGCCTGCGGCACGGCAGCGTGCCCGGCGCGCGCGCTCTTTCGGTCGCCTGCCTCTTCACGGCGCTCTGGCTGGCAGGAGCAGTGGCTGAGCTGCTGGTCACGGATCTGTCGGCCAAGATCGCGTGGCACAAGCTCCAGGTGGCATGCCAGCTGCCCGCAGTCACCGCCGCGACCTGCTTTGCCCTGGAGTATGCCAATCCAGGGCGCTGGTTGACCCGCCGTACGCTGGCCCTGCTCTCCATCCCTCCTCTCCTCGCCCTGTTGCTGGTCCTCACCAACGCTCTTCATCACTGGTACTGGCCCGCGCTCGCGCCTGACGGTTTCCTCCCGCCGCTGAGCGGCCCGGCGATCCGGATCGCCATGGGGTACGGTCTGGCGTTGGTACTGGTCAATACCACCGCCTTTGTCTGGCTCTTCATCCGCTCCCCCCAGCACCGCTGGCCGATAGCGCTGATGATCGCCGGGCAGGTTGCCGGCCGGGCGCTCTACGCGGTGGGGATCGCCGGCGAGCGTGCTGCCCTGCAGCCCGATCCTGTCCTGCTTGGCCTCGTGATTCCCATGGCCACCTATGCCGTCGCCCTGTTCAGCTTCCGCATCCTCGACCCCCTGCCCGCTGCGCGTCGCGCCGCCATCGAGCAGATGCACGATGGGATGCTGGTGTTCGACGCACAGTGGCGGGCCCTCAGCCTGAACCCCGCAGCGGAACGCATCTTGGGCGTGCCGGCTGCGCGCGCCCGGGCGAAACCGCTGGCGGAGCTCGTGCCCCCCCTCGCCGGCATGGGGCGGTCCTCCGGGCCGGAGAGCCGGCTGGAGACTAGCCTCCTGACAAGCGGGGAGCCTCGCCGGTACGTGCTCGACTCTTCACCACTGAAGGACCACCGTGGGCTGCTCGCCGGCTACCTGCTCCTGGTACGCGACGTGACCGAGCAGCGCCGGGCGCAGGCGCAGCTCCTGGAACAGCACAGCCTGGTGGCGACGCTGAAGGAGCGCGAGCACCTGGCACGCGAGCTGCACGATGACCTGGGCCAGACCCTCGGCTACCTGTCGATGCAGGCGCAGGCCATCCAGAAACGGCTCGACGACGGGGACACGGCGGCGGTGGGGGCCCAGCTCACCCGCCTGGCCCAGGTGGCGCAGGAGGCACACGCCGAGCTGCGCGAGTCGATCTTGAGCCTCAAGGCAGGGTCGGCCGGCGAGTGGTCTTTCTTCGGCGCCCTGCGCCAGCACCTCGCGGCCTTTCAAGATCACTACGGCATCGCCACCAGGCTGGCGATTCCGGCCGGGTTGGAGGAAGGGGACCTGCTCCCGGAGACGGGCGCGCAGCTGCTGCGGGTCACACAGGAAGCCTTGGCCAACGCACACAAGCACGGCCACGCCGGCCGGGTGGAGGTGACGTTCGAGCGGGACGGTGGGGCGATGCAGATCGTCGTCGCCGACGACGGCTGCGGCTTTGACCTCGACCAACCCCCAGCCCCCGGGCAGCACTGGGGACTGACCTTTATGCGCGAGCGGATGGCCGAGGTCGGCGGCAGCGTGTCGATCGAGTCCCGGCCGGGAGCCGGCACCCGGATCGCGCTCCAGGTCCCACTGCGTGACTCGGGAGAAGAACCATGAACGTACTGCTCGTCGACGATCACGGCCTCCTGTTGGAGGGGTTGGCCAACCTTCTGGAAGCCCACGGCATCCAGGTCGCCGGCACGGCGCGCGATGGACTGCAGGCCCTCGCCCTGGCCCGGACGCTGCGGCCCGACGTCATCCTGATGGACATCCGCATGCCGCGCTGCAACGGGCTGGAGGCCACGCGCCGCATCGTGGCCGAAATGCCGGAGGCCAAGATCGTCATGCTCACCACCTCCGAGGACGAGCAGGACTTGTTCGAGGCGGTAAAGGCCGGCGCCTTTGGCTACCTGCTCAAGAGAATGGATGCCGGCGAGCTGGTCGAGTGCCTCGACCAGGCGCAGCAGGGCATCCCACCCTTCTCCCCGGGCCTGGCCGCCCGGCTGTTGCACGAGTTCGCGCGGACGGCGGCGCCTGCCACTGCGCCACAGGCCGCACCGGTTGAAGGCAGCACGGAGGCCCACCTGACCGCCCGCCAGGGCGAGGTGCTGACGCTGGTGGCTCAGGGGCTGGGCTACAAGGAGGTCGGCGCCCGCTTGGGGCTGAGCGCCCGCACCATCAAGTATCACATGGCCGAGATCATGGAGCAGCTTCACCTCGACAACCGCGCCCAGGTGCTGGCCTATGCCGGGCGCGCCGGCATGGCGGCGGACGGCCCGGACAAACCGTAGACCCGGACGCTATCCTATCCCCTTCCGGCCGGCTGTCCCCTGGGGCAGTCTCCACCCGGCCGGGCACTGTCCCCGAGGACAGCCCCCAGCGACAGTCTCAGGGCAGCCGAGACTGTCCTTTTTCTGTCCCGTGGGCCATTGTAGGCCGCTTCCCATTCTGCTATGCTGGACACATGAAACAGCAGCGGAGAGTCGTCCTGTACGGTAGTTCGCTCATACTCGGCGCGGTGGGCGCAAGCCTCCGGCGGCATCCCGACCTGGAGGTCCTCTCCATGGGCTCGCCCCTCCCGGCGGACCCGGGCCTGGCAGCACTGGCCCCCGACGTGGTCCTCTTCGACCTGGGGGCAGCCCGCCCGGACCTCGCCGGCTCTATGCTGGAGGTGGGCCCCCGCCTGCTGCTGATCGGCCTCGACGCCGAGGGCGAGCGGGCGGTGATCTGGGCGGGGCAGGGCTCGCGGGCGCTGTCGGTAGACGACCTGGTGAGCATGATCCACCAGGGCGAGCGGAGACGCGGGACTGGGGAGACGCGCAGAATGGGTCGCGCGGGCACTCACCGCAAAGACTCGGTTTCTCAAGGAGATGAAAGGAGCAAAGGATGAACCGCCGAATTGCACTCACGCTTTGTCTCGTTGTGGGGATGGTGGGGCTTGCCCTGGTGACGGTCCCGGCTGCGCCGGCCCACGCCGCACCGGAGCCGGCAGAGGCGGCCCGAACCTCGGCGCTCGTGCCGGAGACGATCAGCGCCGGCTACGGGAAGACCTGCGGGCTGCGGAGCGACGGCACCGTCGCCTGCTGGGGGTGGAACGACGACGGCCAATCGACGCCCTCCACCGGGACCTTCGTCCAGGTCAGCGCCGGGGGCTACCACACCTGCGGGCTGCGGAGCGACGGCACCGTGGCCTGCTGGGGGCAGAACGGCAATGGGCAGGCTACGCCCCCCGCAGGCACCTTCGTCCAGGTGAGCGCCGGCGAATGGCACACCTGCGGCCTGAAGACCGACGGCACCGTGAGCTGCTGGGGGTACAACTATGTTGGCGAAACCACACCCCCTGCCGGAACCTTCCTCCAGGTCAGCGCCGGCACCTACGCCACCTGCGGGGTGCGCAGCGACGGCACCGTGGCCTGCTGGGGGAGCAACATCTATGGCAGGCGCGTACCCCCCACCGGGACCTTCGTCCAGGTCAGCGCCGGCCTCTACCACAACTGCGGGCTGCGGAGCGACGGCACCGCCGCCTGCTGGGGGTACAACGGCGGTGGCCAGGCCACACCTCCCGCCGGGACCTTCGGCCAGGTCAGCACTGGCGATTTCTACACCTGCGGGCTGCGGAGCGACGGCACCATCGCCTGCTGGGGCGACAACAGTGCTGGCCAGACCACACCCCCCGGCGGGGTCTTCCTCCAAGTCAGCGCTGGCGGGTACCACGCCTGCGGGCTGCGGAGCGACGGCACCGTTGCCTGCTGGGGGAGCAACCACTATGGAGAGTCCACGCCTCAGGCCGGCAGTTACGGCCAGCGACGGGTCGACGGCGGCTACGGGCACACCTGCGCGGTCCTCAGCGACGGCACCGTGGCCTGCTGGGGGATGAACAACTACGGCCAGGCCTCGCCCCCCACCGGGACCTTCGTCCAGGTCAGCGCCGGCTACTACCACACCTGCGGGCTCGGCAGCGACGGCACCCTGACCTGCTGGGGGAATAGCAACTACGGCCAGTCCACGCCCCCCGCTGGGACCTTCGTCCAGGTCAGCGCCGGGCGCTTCCACACCTGCGGGCTCGGCAGCGACGGCACCGTAGCCTGCTGGGGGATCAACTCCTTTTACGACTACGGCCAGGCCTCGCCCCCCACCGGGACCTTCGTCCAGGTCAGCGCCGGGCGCTTCCACACCTGCGGGCTCGGCACCGACGGCACCGTGGCATGCTGGGGGTACAACGACTTCGACCAAACGGAGCCCCCCACCGGGACCTTCGTGCAGGTCAGCGCCGGTGGCTACCACACCTGCGGGCTGCGGAGCGACGGCACCGTGGCCTGCTGGGGGCGGAACGACGACGACCAATTGACGCCCCCCACCGGCACCTTCGTCCAGATCAGCGCCGGCGAATACCACACCTGCGGGCTGCGGAGCGACGGCACCATGGCCTGCTGGGGGAATAGCTACTACGGCCAGGCCTTGCCCCCCACCGGGACCTTCGTCCAGGTCAGTGCCGGTGACTTCCACACCTGCGGGGTGCGGAGCGACGGCACCCTGACCTGCTGGGGGTGGCAGATGTACGGCCAGACCCCGCGGCTGGCGCTGTCGCCGGGGAGCCTGCCCGACGGCTTCCAGGGCGTGCCCTACAGCCAGCCGCTGACGGTCGCAGACGGAACGGCCCCCTACACCGTCGCCGTCGTCGCCGGGGCGCTGCCGGACGGGATCGCCCTCGACGCGAACAACACGCTGAGCGGCGCGCCGACCGCGACCGGCACCTACGCCTTTACCCTGCAGGCCACCGACTCGTCGCCGATGCCCCTCAGCGTCCAGGTGGCCTATGCCCTCGCCGTTACTATTCCGGCCAACAGAGCGCCGATGGCCAACCCCGGCGGGCCGTACCTGGGCGCACCGAACACGGACGTCGCCTTCGACGGCAGCGGCTCCTCCGACCCGGACGGCGATGCCCTGACCTACGCTTGGACCTTTGGCGACGGCGGCAGCGGGGAAGGCGCCACGCCCACGCATAGCTTCGCCGCGGCCGGCAACTACGACGTCTGCCTGACGGTCAACGACGGCCTGGCTGACTCGGACCCGGCCTGCACCACGGCGGTGGTCAACACCGCACCGGTCGCCAACCCCGGCGGGCCGTACCTGGGCGCCATCAACACCGCCATCGCCTTCGACGGCAGCGGCTCCTCCGACCCCGACGGCGATGCCCTGACCTACGCTTGGACCTTTGGCGACGGCGGCAGCGGCGAAGGCGCCATGCCCACCCACAGCTACGCCGAGGCCGGCACCTACGACCTCTGCCTGACGGTCAACGACGGCCTGGTCGATTCGGACCCGGCCTGCACCACGGCGGTGGTCAACACCGCACCCGTCGCCAACCCCGGCGGGCCGTACCTGGGCGCAGCCAACACGGATGTCGCCTTTGACGGCAGCGGCTCCTCCGACCCGGACGGCGATGCCCTGACCTACGCTTGGACCTTTGGCGACGGCGGCAGCGGCGAAGGCGCCATGCCCACCCACAGCTACACCGCGGCCGACATCTACGAGGTGTGCCTGACGGTCAACGACGGCCTGGTTGACTCGGAACCGGCCTGCACCACGGCGGTGGTCAACACCGCACCGGTCGCCAACCCCGGCGGGCCGTACCTGGGCGCCATCAACACCGCCATCGCCTTCGACGGCAGCGGCTCCTCCGACCCCGACGGCGATGCCCTGGCCTACGCTTGGACCTTTGGCGACGGCGGCAGCGGCGAAGGCGCCATGCCCACCCACAGCTACGCCGCGGCAGACATCTACGACGTCTGCCTGACGGTCAACGACGGCCTGGTCGATTCGGACCCGGCCTGCACTCTGGCGGTGGTCTACGACCCGAGCGCCGGCTTTGTCACCGGCGGTGGCTGGATCGACTCGCCGGCCGGGGCCTACAAGGCCGATCCGGCCCTCACCGGCAAAGCCACCTTTGGCTTCGTCTCCAAGTACAAGAAGGGCCACAACGTGCCCACCGGCACCACCCAGTTCCAGTTCGACGTGGCCGGCTTCGGCTTCTACTCCGAGACGTACGATTGGCTGGTGGTCAACCAGGGCGGGACAAACGCCCAGTTCAAAGGCAGCGGCACGGTGAACGGCGCGCTGGACCCCAACGGCAACGAGTTCAAGTTCATGATCTGGGCCGGCGACGGCTCTCCCGATACCTTCCGCATCAAGATCTGGTGGGAGGACAACGGCGCCGAGGCTGTCGTCTATGACAACGGGGTCGACCAGCCGATCGGCGGCGGGAGCATTGTGATCCACACCAAATAGACGCGGAGACAAGAGGACGCGGGGAGGGGAGACCCTCTCCGCGTCACCGTGTCTCTGCATCTCTCGGGCCTCAGATCGGTCTATCCTCCGGCCGCTACGTACTCCATTGAGCGGTTTATTGTGCAGCACCCCCCCAGGAGTCCGAATGACCGCACAAGCTGGCTCGCTGCGGACCTCCGAGGCTCTGCGTCTCGGCATCGAGGAGCGCACGCTCAATGCACTGCGCGACGCCGGCAGGGTCAGTGTGAGTCGAGTTCCGGCACGTGCCCACAGTTCGCCGTTGTCCTGCCATCCGCTGCCCCAGGCTGCACCTTCGCGGCAGACACCCCGATCACCTACCCCGTCATTTACAACCAATCGCATCTGTACGTCGTCGAAGCGACCCTGCCGCCGACTGGGGACGTCAGGCTCATCGCCGCCCGTATCGACTATACATACGGAAGCGTCAACATCCCTCTGGTGCTGCAGGACCAAGAGAGGCGTCCGCCGCTCGCACGCAGGCCCTGCCGGCCGGAGCCGAACGCCACCCGCCGCTGATCATGCCGAGCGTTGCTCTGCCCGTTGACGGACAGAGGGTCGCGTGGCATACTGCATAGCGGTCGGTCAGGCACAGGTGCGGCAATGAGAATCCGATCCTTCGAGTTCAACCTCAGAGAGCTTGCCGGGTCGATGGGGGACTTCGGCACGCTCTTCCCGCTTGCCATCGGCTACATCGTCGTCAACGGCCTTGACCCGGCTGGCCTCCTCGTGATGATGGGCCTCGCCAACATCGTCACCGGCCTCGTCTACCGTCTTCCCATGCCCATTGAACCGATGAAGGTGCTGGCCGTAATGGCTATCGCCCAGCGCTGGACCCCGTCGATGGTCTATGCCTCCGGCTTTGCCATGGGTGTGATCTGGCTGCTGTTCGCAGCGACGGACCTGGTGGGGCGCCTCGCCAGGATCACGCCCAAGTCGGTCATCTGGGGCATCCAGGTCACCTTGGGAATTCTTCTGGCCATCGAGGCCGTCAAGATGCTGGCGACAGGGTGGGTCGTCGGGTTGGCCGCAACCCTGGTCATCCTGCTGCTGCGGCAGAATCGCTACCTGCCAGGCGCGCTGGCAGTCGTTCTCCTCGGAGTGACCATCGTCGTGATCAACGGCGACTGGCAGCAAGTCACTCCCCCGGCCTTCGGCCTTCCACGCCTCACCACGTTTCGCCCAGTCGAGGCATGGCGGTCGCTCCTGCGGGCGGGTTTCGCGCAGATACCGCTGACGGTGACCAACGCGACGATCGCCACCGCCGCCCTGATCAAGACATACTGGCCCGACAAGCCGGTCAGCGAGAGAAGGCTATCGCTCAACCAGGGCATCATGAACTTGATTGCGCCCTTCTTCGGTGGGATGCCCATGTGTCACGGTGCCGGAGGCTTGGCAGGTCAGTACTACTTTGGCGCGCGCACTGGCGGGACGAACATCCTCGAGGGGCTGATGGAAATCTCACTGGGCCTGTTCTTCGCCTCCTCGGTGGCTGCCCTCTTCGCCCTCTTCCCTTCCGCCATCATCGGAGCCATGATGCTGCTTGTTGGCATCGAGATGGCCAAATTCGCTACGAAAGCCCGCCCGAGCAAGGACCTGCTTCCGCTGGGCACCACCGTTGCCGTCTCTTTGGCAACGAACATGGCCTGCGGCTTTGCGGCCGGGCTGGCGGTTCATCACCTCACAAGGCTCATAGTCAGGCGGCTGGGCCGCTGTGCCTGCAGCCGGCAGCCGGCGAGCACCCCCGGGCTGCATGGCTGCTGAGGGTTCGGCCCCAGTCCCCCCGCGCCGTGTGCCGAGCTGCCGCCGGCGAACTGCGCAGCTACACCCACCCGGAGACGCGCACTCTCCCCTTGGGAAGGAGACCCCTGCTCTCCTCGTCGCCCCACCGCCCAACGAGCCGATCCAATCGCCCATCTCACTATTTAGATAATCTTAACTTTACAAATCACCGAGCCGGGTGTATACTATTCCCAGAATCTGGCTCGGGAGGGTGACTCATGTCCAGTATAGACTTGGTTTTCGAAGGCGGCGGTGCCAAGGGCGCCGTCTTTGTCGGTGCCCTGGAAGTCCTCTTTGGCGAGTATGGCCACACCCACGGCCGCCTGCTGGGTACGTCCGCCGGCGCCATCACCGCAGTCCTCCTCGCGGCCGGCTACACCGTGCCCGAGATGCAGGCGTCCCTGGCCGAAAAAAACGAGGACGGCAAGCCGGTCTTCTCCACCTTCCTGGCCATGCCCGCCCCATTTGACCACGAGGAGGTCCGCTACAGCGTCATCCGCAGGCTGCTACAGGACCTGAACCTGCCCTTCATCCCCGACGCCACCGAGAACCGCCTCGACGACTGGATCGCGGATCAGATCGCATCCCACTCCTTCTCGCGCCACATCATGTCCTTCATCGAGCGCGGCGGCTGGTACTCTGCCGATCCCTTTGTGCTCTGGCTGGAGCGCAAGCTCGACCAGCCCCGGCCCGACGGCACGCCCCGCGCCCTCAGCCGCGCCACCCTCAAAGAGCTCCATGCCGCGACGGGCGTAGATCTCTCCCTGGTCGCCGCCGACACGACCTGGGCGCGCATGCTCCTCCTCAACCACCGCACCGCCCCCGACCTTCCCGTGGCCTGGGCCGCCCGCATGTCGATGAGCGTCCCCATCCTCTGGCAGGAAGTGGAGTGGAAAAAGGAGTGGGGACACTACTACACCTGGGACGCGCTGAGCAACAGCCTGGTGCCGAATGATATCACCGGCCACTCCACAGTCGACGGCGGCCTGCTCTCGAACTTCCCCATCGGCCTCTTCCTCTCGGACCGCGAGGACGTGACGGCCCTGGTCGGATCGCCCGACTGCGCAGCAGTCCTCGGACTGCTGATTGACGAGTCGATTCCCGTGACAGACCAGCCGCCCAGGCCCGGCGACTCGGGACTCGGGGCTGCCCGCAGCCTGCTGGTTCAGCGGCTGCGCCGCCTGATGAACACCGTGACTTCTGCCCACGACAACATGGCCAAGGCCATCTACGCCCGGCACATCGTGCACCTGCCTGCCGGCGGCTATGGCACCACCGAGTTCGACATGGTGGACGAGCGCCGCGATGCCCTGGTGAATGCCGGGCGCCGGGCCATGCGCGACTTTCTGGCCGAGCGGCCCGACCTGACGGTTCCCTGCAGCCCCTCTGCGGACGGCAGGGAGAGGGAGCTGGCGAACCAGGCGCCCATCGCGATCCTGCAGACGCAGGCCGCGTGACGCCCACCTGCCGGTCGCGCGCCGGAAGGGGCGCGGCCGGCCCCCGGCCGCCCACCTGGCGAAGGCCGTCAGCTCCCGGCTATCCGAGGTACTCGGGGTAGCGGCGGATGACTTCCTCGTATTCTTTGGCGACCTCCGTTCTGGGACGGCTCCCCGTCGCCAGCGAAGCCTCGATCGCCTTGAGCTGGCCCACGCACTGCAGCGCCTCTGCCCGCTTGTCGGTCAGCTTCATCTGCTGGCCCAGACCGGTAAGCACGGCCGACACCGAGCCCAGCCCCGAGGCGACCAGGCAGGCCAGCCGCCAACCCGGGATCCCCTCGCCCACCACCGGCCCCTGCACCGCCGTGACGCCCGCCACCAGCGTTGTGCCAAGCGAGCAGGCAAAGCTGGCAATCACCAGGCGTAGGTTCGTCTTGCGCAGCCGCGAGACATGGCCCATGGCCACGCGCAGCCCGTCGGTGACCCGCGCGGTCAAGGGATCGTGCGCAGGTGTTGGTTCGCTTGCCATTCTCTTCCCCTCTTTGTGCGAGATTCGCCCCCCCCGTGCCGCCGGGCGCGCGCGGCTGGGCCGGCACCCTGATTCTACCCAAGCTCCGTGTGGCGTCAAGTCCGGACCCCGCGGTCTGGAACGGGGGGATATCGTTTCTGGAAAAATGGGCATTTCGGGATAGTACATGCAGATTTTTGGCAGAGTACTCATGCCCCACGGGGGCACCACAAAGGATGCAAATCTAGCTCCCTCTGGCAC
>MTKX01001359.1_pt2 | contig 19305 bp, 22 predicted proteins | sample 1042771 | NCBI WGS metagenome assembly MTKX01 (sample SAMN06212183, study PRJNA360534) | anaerobic digester metagenome | biome: Wastewater treatment plant; material: sludge; isolation source: anaerobic digester fed with sludge from wastewater treatment plant | place: Denmark: WWTP Randers ... | reverse complement strand
TTGCAGGAAAACAATATCAATAAACCATTTTTACATAATAGAAAGTATGAATAAGATACAAATAAAACAATAGAGAATCCTTGGGGGGCAAAGGAAGAGGCGGGGCTTGGATTTGAATCCCGGGATAAAGATCTGGAGTGGGCTGACGCACCTTCTGCGGAGCTGGCCTTGGATCGGTTAAAAAGTCTCATACTATGATGGAAGGAAAAGGAGGGAGGGGAAAGTCGCTTGAGAAAAGGGATGTAGGAGGGAGATACAACGACTTTCGCCGAATACTATATAGTCAATTGCCGAGATATATAGTTTTCGCTCTGGACTATAGGATTAGCTATAGAGCCATTCCAGGTTTTGCCGCTCCGCCTCCAAAAGCCCGGCCTGCACTATTCATGCCCTAGGGCTATATGGCTCTCAATTGCTGATTTGCTGCGACAGAAAGCGCCGGATCAAAGAGAAGATAAACTCCAGAATAGCGAGGAGGTCAGATGCCTAGCCTACTCATCCCTCAGCCTGATCTCCAGAGACATCAGATCCTCTGCCACAGTGCTCTTCTCAAATATGGATCTGGCTTCTCTCAATAGAGCCGAGGTATCTTCGGAGTAGCGGGAGCTGATGTGAGTTAAAGCCAGAGCAGCCACCCCGGCCCGCCTGGCTGTCTCCGCCGCCTCCGCTGCGGTGCTGTGCTTGGTCTCCCGAGCCCAATCCGACATATCGCTGGCCAGGGCACAGTCATGGATCAGCAGGTCTGCCCCCTGGCTGGCTGCCTCCACCGAGGCGCAGGGCCTGGTGTCCCCGGTGTAGACCACCTTCCTCCCCGGCCTGGTCGGACCCATGACCTGATGTGGCTCTATCATCCGGCCATCAATCTCTATGCTCTGGCCGCGCTGCAGCCTTCCAAAAAGAGGGCCGGGCGGGACCCCTAAAGATACGGCCGCCTCGCGATTGAAGCGCCCCGGCCGCTGCTCCTCCTCCAGGCAGTAGCCCAGACTGGGTACGCTGTGCTGGGTGGAGAAGGCCGTCACTTGAAAGCCTTTCATTGGCACCGCCTCACCCGGTTCAAGCTCTACCGCTTGGACGGAAAAGTGACGGGAGAAGTAGCAGACGGACTTGAAGCAGTCCAGCATGCGAGCGGTGTGAATCGGCCCGGCGATGGTGAGGGGCTCCTCTCTTCCCTGAAAGGCCATGGTCTCCAATAGGCCGGGTATCCCCAGGATATGATCGGCGTGCAGATGGGTCAGGAAGATATGGGTGAGGCGCATCATTCCCGTCCTGGCCCGCATCATCTGCCTCTGGGTTCCCTCGCCGCAATCGAAGAGGATCATATCTCCCTCCCGGTTTACAAGCACGGCAGAGGGATTTCTCTCCGGGGTGGGAAGCGATCCGGCGGTTCCAAGAAAGATCACATTGAGCATCTTTGGCCTCGTTCTTGTTTTGCGCTGCAAGAGACAATTTTTCTAACATATCATCCTTTGCATATTCGTTGAGCAGCAGAGATCCAGATATCGTAAATCGCACGCAAATGCAATCCTTCTTCAAATAGCCCAAGAGAAATTCATCAACGCGATTTAGCCCACTCTCCTCAATGGCGATGCCAGGACCGATGCCAGAAAGAGGACAACGCTCATGATGACAATTGCGCTGCCTATAGGAAGGTCGAAATTCAGGGATAGGATAATCCCAAAGATACTTGAGACAAGGCTGATCAAAGGCGAGAGAAGAATTATCTTTCTCATGTCCTGGGTGAACTGGTAGGCTGATGACACTGGATTGACCATGAGGGCGAAGATCAGAAGACCGCCAACAAGCTTCAGGCACACAGAGACTGTTATGCCGCAAAGGAACAAAATAGCATAATGAAATGGGCGAGTGTTGATTCCTGACTCTTCGGCCAGCTTTCTATCGAGCATTATGGCGATGAATTCTTTGTAAAAGAGGGAGATCACTGCTATTAGGATCACTGCCAATACCACCAGACGGATTATATATTCATCTGTGATCCCGAGAACGCTTCCCCAAAGGATGGACAGAGCCATGCTGCTCACAGCAGATCCTGGTGCGATAGAAAGAAAGAACAGGCCTAAGGCCATGGTGAGAGAGAACATTACCCCTAAAATTATATCTGCCGGGAGGCGAGCCCGCTCTGCCAGAGGTCCAAGTATGAGGGCTACCAGTGTCGCCATTCCCAGGGCCATGGCGAATGGATCTCTGGATATGGCCAATCCCAGTGCCGCTCCGGCGAATGCCGCATGAGACATACAAAAACCCATAGAGGAAAGGTTCATACGCACAACGAAGACCCCGATCAAGGCGCATACCAGAGAAGCCAGGGAGGCTCCGATAAGTGTATTTTGCAGAATTTGCGGTGGAAGTTCTATCATATCATCCGCCTAACGATCAGAGAATGCAGCTGCAAATTGGGGAGAGGAGAGCATCTCCTTGGGTGGGGCCTCCCCGATCATACGTCCGTCTTTCAGCAGAATTATTCGATCGCAAATATCGGGCACATGGGCCAGGTCATGAACAACCATCAACGAGGTTAGGCCAGCATTCTGATGGAGGGCACAGATCTTAAAAGCAACTTCATCCACAGACCTGTAATCAAGGTTGGCATAGGGCTCATCCAATAGCAAAACCTCTGGATCTTTGGCAAGCATCCTAGCCAGAAGAACGCGCTGTGTCTGGCCGCCCGAGAGGCGGCCTATAGGCCTCTCCCAGAGGTGATCAATGTTAAAATATTCTGCCGCCTGGCGAGCTGTCTCATGATCAGACCTGCTGGGCCTCCTCAGGATGCCAATTTTTCCAAACCGGCCCATGAGGATCACATCTTTCACCAGATAGGGCGTCTGCTCGGGAAATGCCTTGGCCTGGAGCATGTAGCCTATGCGCCGCCGTGCTCTATGGCTGCTTCCGTTGAGACCGCTTCCCAGGACTCTAATCTTTCCTTGGCAGGGAAGCATCCCGTTTGCTGTCTCTAGCAGAGTTGTTTTTCCTGCTCCATTGGGGCCCATAACGCAAACGAACTCACCTTGCTCGATTCTCAGGCTGATCTCCTTGAGCGTGGAGTTTTTCTCTCCATCATAAAATGTGGTGACATTCTCCATCTCAATAGCTGCGACCATTATCCCTCCTCCAGATCATATGCGCGAGAAGAGAGCTTCATCAGGCTCGAGGGATATCTTCCAGGAGAAATCCTCTAGGGAGTCATGTGATAGAACGCGGATCTGCTCCAGGATATCGTTGTTCACCTTAAAAGATACGCTTTTGCCATTGCAAGTGAAAGAGGTCTCAGCCCTTCCCATATCCAGGCAGACTATATTTCCCTTTCCAAGGGTGCATCCCGTAGAAATCTGAACACCGTCTGCCAGGCAGGACATGGGCGGACGGCTGCCGGATCTGACCTCCGAGTGAATGCCCGAATAGCCTGTGGAATCCAGATGCTTGAGAGCCGAGAGACCCATCCTGATCCCCAGCACAAGGAATGGGCCTAAATGGCCGTGAAATTCCTTGCCCCGCTCGATCAAATCCTTCAGAGAAACGCTGTTAGGATCTATGATATTCATCTTCATTCCATAACACCTTGTAGGACTTGATTAACCATATGTCCTTATTAATTAGGATGCGTTTTTTGCTATTTATTGTTTATTGTTCACAAATTGAAAATTAACGCCGTTAATTTCATAAGCTTTTAGTGTTATCAAAAATATTAAATATCTTAAGGATTAGGATAGATGTGGTGAAATTATGATTAAGCCAATTGTACTGCTGATTGCTGTTGTGCTCATAGGAAATGCTTCGGCAGAGCAACTTAAGATTGTGACTACGACTACTGCTCTTGAAGACCTGGTGAAAGAAGTGGGAGGAGATATGGTGCAGGTGACATCCTTCGTCTCTTCGGGAGTGTGCCCCGATCATTGGGATATGAAGCCCTCACAATTCATAGCCCTAAACGAATCGAAAATTGTATTTAAGCACGGCATGGAAGGATGGCTGTCCAATCTCACTCGACCGGACCAGAAGGTGGTTGTGCTCTCAGGTCCATGGAATACTCCTCAGACGGCAATAAATAAGACCCAGGCAACTGCAAAAGCACTAATTGAGGTTGATCCTGCTAATGCTGCTCTATACGATGAGAATGCCAAGGCCCTGGAAACGCAATTTGCGGACCTGGCTGAAGATCTAAAGCAGAGGGCTAAAGAGGCGAATACAACTGAGGTAAAGGTAATTTGCATGGATTGGCAGAAAGGCTTCATATCTTCTATGGGATTTGATATTGCCAGAATATACGGTTCTCAGGAGACCCTCTCCATCAAAGATGTAAACGACATAGTTAAAGCAGGAAAGCAAGAGAATATCAGCCTGGTCGCAGATAATCTTCAGAGCGGAACTGACGTTGGAGGACAGATTGCTGAGGAGATCAAGGCAAAACACGTTATCCTCACCAACTTTCCCGGAGCCGTTCCAGGAACCGACAGCTTGCTGGAGATGCTCAAATATAATGGAGAGATGCTTTTTGCGGCAATTTAACCTTTTATTTTTCCTTTTTCCGACATCTTAAGCAGTATCATATCTGGACTCGGTTATCCAGAGAAACTATGAACCATTTGATTCCCGCAAGAATGTGAAGTGATACCCTTGAAGATGCAATTGCTTTTAGTAGCAAAATAACCAAAAGATTTATTACTTAATAGGACGAATCTTTGAGCAACAAACCTCTAGAAAAGGAGTGTGCAACATGCCAAACGAAGTCAGCGAATCATCAATCAGCAGAGTAAAGATTAAAGATGCTGCAGTACCCTTTATCGCCCGGGGCGGAAGGTTATTCTCGGGACAGGTAGTAGCATCAGATCCAGGAATCGAAGACGGGGAGAGGGTGATGGTTGTAGACAGGAAAAACAATCCCATTAGAATAATTCAAATCTTCAAAGAGACCTAGGAGGGCAGCGCTTGGGCCATATCCTCAGCCCTGGTTGCCATTAATGGAGATCCGGGCCTTGATTCAGATCTATCCTCAGAATCACGGCCTGGGTTCCTCTTCTCAGGATCAGTTTGAATTAGGTTTTCTTTGGCAGCCAATTGCATTTTCTTCAGGCTCTTAATCCTGCATTCAAATCAAAAATAGATCAAGGAAAGTCCGAGTACTTGCCTTACTTGCTCGATGCCCTCTCCACCAGCCCCCAGCCCCGATCTTTGCTGTAGCCCTTCAGCACCTCCTGCACCATGACCATGAACTGCTCCTGGCTGTAGTTGAGCTGGGAGGCCAGCCTCTCCACCAGAGGCTCCACATTCTTGACCTCATCGCTCTTGATGCTCCGGAGCACCACCGCAGCCGTGGCCATGAGCCTCAGGCCCTCTTCCATCCGGTCCTGTTGCACGGCCAGGGCTCCCAGCTGGAAGAAGGATCCCGACTCTGCCGCTTTATCCCCCAGATCCTGGTTGATGGTCAGGGCCTCCCGGAAGCTCTTCGCAGCCAGCTCCTTCTCCCCGGCCTGGGCCTGGATCAGTCCCTGGCTGTGCAGTATGGCGGATACTGTGGCCCGATTCTCCATCTCCCTGAAAAGCGGCAGAGCCCTGGCGTACTCCTCTGCCGCTGCCTGGAAGTCGCCCCTCTCCAGGTCCAGGCTGGCCAGGTTGAAGAGGGCGAAGGCTGCCCCCCGGGGGTCATGGGATGACTGTAGCAGCTCCAGGGATCTCTGCAGCCTGCTCCGGGCAGAATCGAAATTGGAGAGCATCATATCCAGACGGGCCGTCTCCTGAAGTGCCTGCGCCTCTCCTGGCAGGTCTCCAAGCTGCCTCATGATCCCTGCTATGCTCTCCATCTTCTCTAGAGCAGCCTTCGTCTCCCCCTTCTTCATGTCTATGGCCGCCAGGCTGCTAAGAGCCTCCATCTGGCGGGAGAGATCGTTCGCCTGCCTATAGGCATCATACGCCTTGTTCAGGTTGCTACTGGCCAGGTCGAACTTCTCCTGATGCATAAGAGAGAGGCCCAGACCGAGATAGCTGGCCGGCTCAGGAGAGATCTGCAGGGCTCGTTCATACCACTCCTCTGCCCTTTTATAGTCTTCCTGATCCAGATATGCCTGCCCAATCCTTGCCGCTGGCCCTGTCTGGATGGAATTGGGGATATTAAGTTCTAAAAGCTCCCGGTTCAGCCTTATGATCTTCCCATAATGGCCCCGCCTTCTCAGATAGCCGCTGATGCGTCCGGTCGTGACCTCAGCCGCCTCCCATTTTGCGGCAGCCATATAGTGCCCCCTGGCTTCCAGCAGAACATCCAGCCGGGACAGGCCCATCTCCTGAGAGCGTCCCGCCTCGGCCAGGCCTTCCAGAAAGCCGGCTGCTGCCCCATGGGCGGACTCGATCCCCTCCGGGGGCAGCATAGCCAGAAGAAAAGGGCGAATGGAGGAGGGCACCGTCAGGAGCCCGCCTGAAATATAAGCCAGGGAAAGAGAGTGCCAGATCCGGGCATAGGATTCCGCCTGCTTTGCGGCCAGATCGCAAACCGCAGCAATGCCGGCGGGGCTGAGGGCTATGTGGCAGACGGAGGCCCGGCATAAGGCGGCAAGAGAGTCCTCTTCCAGACGGCCGGTTAGGACAGCCAGGGCGTCTCCTCCTGCGGGAATATCCTGGAGGCTCAAAGCTCTGGCGGTCTGGTCCAGTCGGAGGGGAAGGCCGGCTGCCAGGCGATGATGCATGGCCAGAGCAGCAAAAGAGATCTTCCCCCGGCGATAGCGATCTGCTATGCCAGGCGCATAAAGAAGACGCCTGACAAATTCCCCTGGAGAGAGCCCTTCCGCCTTCCACTGCCAGGTTTTTGCGGGCAGGGTCAGAGCCTCTGCAGGCAGTTTGTAGCTGGTGATTATGGCCCGGCCCGCGCCCATGCCCCGGATCATCATCAGATAGAACCGGGAGAGATCCGGATCAGGGATCCTGCCGCTCTGATCCAGCTCCAGGCCGTCCCAGAGCAGAAGCAATCGGTTGGCTTTCAACACCTGGATCAGGTCGTTCATCCTATCTTTGGGTGCCTTTGAGCTGATGAGATCCCTTGCCTCGGCCTCCTGGCCAACGGCCTTCAGGTGAGACGCCACCGACTCCAGCAGCCGGGTCCAGGTAATGGGATTGCTCGGAGAGCTATAGAGGGGAAGAACCGAATATCCGGCATGGGCCAGCAGCCGGCAGAGATAGACTGCCAGAGCGCTCCGGCCGGAGCCGGTCGAGCCGGTGACAACCAGAGTATGAACCCCGCCCTCCCGCAGGGCGGGAAAGAGCCGGGCGATTTCGGCTCTCCGGCCCACAAAACACTCCGTCCATCCTTCCGCCAGTCCGGGCAGGGCCGGGATCTCACGGCAGGCTTTAAAGCCTGATGCCACACTCTTCGCTCCGGAGTCGATCAGGGGGCCTATTAGATCGGCCCGAGAGTATAAGGCGGGAAATGGCAAAAGGGCGTCCTCAGTCCCGTACAGCTCTGCCCCCTTTTTGGGCGGGGAGAGCAGGGCATCCTCCAGGCTCGCACCCTCCGCCAGGGCCTTATAGAAGGGCCGGAGCCCTGCGGCCAGCGCATGCCAGGCCAGAGCCAGGGGCATCTTAGCCGAGAGCCTCTGGCAGAAGAGATGAAGGGCCTGGGCCGAGTTCATTCCGCCCCGGCTGAGAATTACTCCAGAGACGGAATCTTCGAGGTCACGGGCAAGATCCTCGGCAGAGATCTCCTCCCTCNNAACTGCTCCGCCAATCTTTTCAGCTCCGAGCGGCTACCGCTCTCGCAGATGACAACCTCCATCTCCAGGGATTCGGCCGTCTCCAGAACGGCCTTCTCCTCCACCTCCCGGTCCTCCATGCCAGAGGCCAGGAAGAGCAGACGCAGCGGCCCGGCGGACGGCTTGGGCAGGGAGGCTGAGACGGCCTCCGGAATGCCAGGACGTCGGACAACCCTGAGGCCGGCATCTGCTGATGGCGAAAGCTCCAGCAGCTCCCAGGGAAGCTGCAAAACCTCCGGGATAGAGGAGGATATAACCAACCTGGCATCGGAGGCTATGCTCTCTCTCCATCCCTGCTCTGCTTTTTCCAGAAAAAGGCGGTCAAGGGCATCCCTCAGCAGAGGCAGATAGCTAGCGGCCTCCTTCTGGCCCACTGCCACCCAAAGGGAGAAGTACTGGGAGCCGATCTCATGCACCTGCTGAGACTGAACCGGAGTGAGCGCTCCCTGGGCGATGACACGACCATCCACAGTTATCTCATAGGCAAAGGTGCGGGCAGCGGCAGTCCCCGCCTCTGACACACTAATAATGATATCCTGCATCTTGGGGCTCTCCTAACACATTTTTTTGAAAACTTAATCTATGACCGGTCTGTTGATCAGATAGGGATCTCCTTATTGTCACAGTAATCCTTTGGCTCCAGATGCACCACCACATCCCTCACCTCGGGAATCCTGCCCTTTATGACCCGCTCCACATCCACTCCCACCTCGTGAGCCAGCTCCATGGAGAGCGAGGCATCAACTTCTATGTGCAGGTCCACATATATCTCCTCAGCCATGCCTCTGGTACGCACGGCATGGCAGTTGCACACCCCCTCTACCGATCTGGCCAGATCGACTATAACCTGCTCATCGATCACTGCCCGGTCCAGAAGAGCAGTAGAGCTCTCCCTGATTATCTCCAAACCGGTATGAATGATCAAGGCGCATATGAAAAGGGCAATAATCGGATCGGCCAGGGGATAGCCCATCCTGACTGCAAACAGGCCCAGGATCACTCCCAGGGAGGCAAAGACATCGCTCCTGGTGTGAAGAGAGTCCGCCACCAGAATGCTGCTTTTTAGCCTGCGGCCCAGGATGTACTCATAACTGGAGACGCCGACATTGATGATCAATGTCAATGCCATCACCACAAAGGACAGCCCGGTGACATTCGGCGATCCTCCGCTCTGCAGGCGACCAGCAGCGGATACAATCAACTGCAGGCAGCCGGCAAAGAGCAGTATGGCTATGCCCATGGCGGCGAAGCTCTCATACTTGGCATGGCCGTAAGGGTGATCCCTGTCCGGAGGACGGGCGGCCAGGCTTATCCCCACCAGGCCGATGATATTGGCGGTGCTGTCGAAAAAGGAATGCAGGCCGTCTGCGCTCATGGAGAGTGTATCGGTGTAAAGACCGTAGATCCCCTTGGCCAGAGCGGTGAGTATGTTGAGGACGAATATGATCATCAAGATGCGACGGACGGCATCATAGTAGGCCATGCCGTTTTATATGGGAGGGAAGCGATAAATAATTATGGAGAGGGTTTGATTCCATCTTATGATTGCCACGGTCATCCTGAATTTTCATGCAAAAAAGGACGAGGTCAGAAATATCACCGGGGAGGTGCAGGATGCCCTGCAGAGGACGGGCTTTCAGTCGGGTCTTGTCACCGTTTTTGTTCCCGGAGCTACTGGAGCCGTTACCACAATGGAATTCGAACCGGGATTGATTGAGGACCTAAAGGGAGCCCTGCAGAGGCTGGCACCGGATGATATCGACTACGCCCACAACCTCCGCTGGCAGGATGGAAACGGCCACTCTCATATCAGAGCGGCACTGATCGGGCCCAGTCTCGGCATTCCCTTCTCCCAAGGAAGACTTATGCTGGGAGACTGGCAGCAGATAGTCTTCCTGGAACTGGATGCCAGGCCCCGGCAGAGAAGGCTGATCCTGCAGATCATGGGAGAATAGAACGGGAAGAGCTATCAATAGACGGTTATGGCAGTGGGCAGGCCCAGACTCTCAATCTCAGTTCCTGAGAGCGTCCTTCTGTTGCCGTCCCGGTCTACAAGGGTCAGATTCTGCAGATGCCACTGGCCGCTTGTATTTCCGGGCAGGCTGATCTGGCTGGCATAAAAGCCGTCACTTTCCGTTCCAGAGGACCTGTTCCGGGATGAGAAGAGCGCGGTTATGCTCTGGCCACCCGGCCCGGAGAATGCCGCCTCCGCCGCCCATATGGCCTGATCATCGATGAGATGGGCGGTGAGGTTGACCGGCTGGGGAGAGGCCAGGGAGATCTTCTGGGGCTCTATAAATAGGCCGGCGATGCCAGGAACCTGGTCGTCGGATAAGGGGCCAGCCGGACCGTTCCCTGGCGGCGCAAGGGGATCGGAAGACTCCTCCGAGGAGAAGCATTGGCTGCTGCTTCCTATCTTGATCTCCTTGCTTATGGAGAAGACCCCCACCAGGTCCTCCACGCTCTTGCCATAGCCCGAGGCAGGATATGGCCCGGCCAGCAGTAGGAGAAAGACCAGAATAAGGACTCGGAAAATCAATCCGGAATCACCATTTAGAGCAAGGTTACGGGCAGACAAATACCTTTCCCCATATTCTCTCTCCAGCAGCCTGCCATCCTCAGCCAGCGGATGATGTTTGTGGCCAGATTCTCCACTGAGAAGCGGCCTTCAGGGAGAAAGTAGATATTCTAGTAGGAAATGGGAATGCGTTTATGAGTGAAGCTAGAGACCGAAAGATGAAGCGCAAACGCAAACTCGATGAATTGAAGGCCGAAAAAGTCCTGAGAGCATGCCGCAGCAGGAGGGCCATAGCCAACCAGCTTTAAAGGCTAGGCCATATCAGGGCGGTCTCGCCTCGGCTCGATGAGATTTCGCCCATTCCCTTTTTTTTATCAGCAGACTTATTCACGTCATCTTCTTCTACCTGGAGAGCATCTCTCCGGTCGAGGTCTTCAATTGTTCCCCATAGTCAGGCGCAGGGAGATGGCAGGTGGAGCGATCATCCTCAATGAGATCGCCGCCCCCAGGATCGCTCGCTTTGCTCAGCCGGGACAGTTTGTGATACTTATGGCCGGCGAGAAGGGCGAGCGAATACCCATGACCATCTCGGATATAGATCCGGTCAAGGGGACCATCACCATCATCTATCATGTGGTGGGCCGCTCTACAGCCGCCTTCAAGAGGCTTCAGGTGGGCGATGGCTACAGAAGCGTGGCTGGCCCACTGGGCCGTCCCACTGAGGCGGAGGGCGTCGGCTTGGCCGTCTGCGTGGGGGGAGGCACGGGCCTTGCAGTCATCTATCCCATAGCCAAGAAGCTGAAAAGCCAGGGCAGCAGGGTTATCAGCATAACCGGGGCGCGGACGGCAGATCTGGTCATATTGAAGGAGGAGATGGCTGCCGTATCCGATGAGCTGCTGATCTGCACCGATGACGGATCTCTGGGAAGAAAGGCCCTTGTGACTGAGCTGCTCAAAGAGGTCCTGGACAAGGAGAGGCCGGATCTGGTGGTGGCCATAGGGCCGGTAATAATGATGAAGCTGGCGAGCGAGATCACCCGCCCTCAGAGGATCAAGACCATCGTCAGCTTGAACCCCATCATGATCGACGGCACGGGCATGTGCGGCAGCTGCCGGGTGGAAGTAGGAGGGGAGACAAAGCTGGCCTGCGTGGATGGGCCGGAGTTCGATGGCCACAGGGTCAACTATGATCTCCTAACGGCCCGCCTTCAGTCATTCCGAGAGGAGGAGCGTGAAGCTATGATGCTGCATGAAAAAGAGGAGATGGAGCACTGCCCCATGAAAAAGGAGATGGAGATGGAGGGAGAGTGAAGAAGCGATTAATGGTGGAAATGAGTTCAGAGTTAGAGAGATAGTACCGAAAAATGAGGCCTCTGCGCCCCAATGACAGGCCTCAGCCTATGGCGGAGCGCAAAGCACCTCTGCTGGTGGTTTTGAACCGATAATTGCCTAGACCCAGCCGCGGGTCTTCATGGCATCTACAACCCTGGCCACGGCTACGGTGTAAGCTGCCTGGCGCATATTGATATTGTACTTCTTGGAGGCGGCCAGTACGCCCTGGTAAGCCATGGTCATCCGCTCGTCCAATTTCTGGTAGACCTCATCAAAGGACCAGCAGTAGCGCATAATGTTCTGCACCATCTCAAAGTAGGACACGGTGACGCCGCCGGCATTGGCCAGGAAGTCGGGTATGATGTGCACCTTGTTCTGGAAGAGGATCTCATCCGCCTCCGGTGTGGTGGGGCCGTTGGCCAGCTCCACAATGATCTTGGCCTTTACCCGTCCGGCATTCTCCTTGGTGATGACGTTCTCTAAAGCTGCAGCTATGAGAATGTCCACATCCAGCTCTAGTAGCTCCTCATTGCTGATCTTCTTGGCTCCGGGAATGTTGGTCACGCTGACGCTCTCCGCCTTGACCCGAGCTGCTTCATCGGGATCGATGCCGGAGGCATTGAAAGCCCCTCCCCGGGAGTCGCTGACTGCAACTACCTTGCCCCCAAAGAGCTCCTTGGCCAGGCTGTGAGCGAAGCTTCCGGCATTGCCGTATCCCTGAATGGCAAAGGTGGCTTTGGAGAGATCGATGTTGAACTCCCGGGCGGCCTCTCGCAGAGCATACATTCCGCCTCTGGCCGTCGCATCGCCTCTGCCGCAGGAGCCGCCCACGCAGAGGGGCTTGCCGGTGATGCAGCCAAAGTTATTGGAGCCGGTCAGTTTTGAATACTGATCCATCATCCAGGCCATCATCTGGGGGGTGGTATAAACGTCGGGCGCCGGCACATCCTTATCCGGGCCGATGTTCTGCCAGATCATGTCCATATAGCCACGGCATAGCCTTTCCAGCTCGCCGCTGGACATCTCCTTGGGATTGCATATGACTCCGCCCTTGCCGCCGCCCAGGGGCAGGCCCAGGAGCGATGTCTTCCAGGTCATCCAGGCGGAGAGAGCCCGCACTGTGTCGATGGTCTCATCGGGATGATATCTTATGCCGCCCTTGCAGGGGCCCAGTGCATCATTATATTGAACCCTGTATCCCTGGAAGATCTTCATTCTGCCATCATCCATTCTTACCGGTATGGAAAAATGGAACTCTCTTCTGGGGTGGCGCAGAAACTCATGCACTCCGGCATCGAGGTTTAGAATCTTGGCGCAATCGTCAAGCTGCTTTTGGGCTATCTCAAATGGATTAGGTTTGGACATTTAATGCATCTCCATTCTACCGAAATCTTTATGTTTGACTGGTGGATGCAAAGCACCACACTTGGCTATATAACAATTCTGAGTTAGATTTATAAGTAAAAAAGGAGGCCGGAAATGTCTAGTTGGTATATATAAATATTATCTATTAATTGATTTCAAAACAGATATGAAGGAATACATGCTCTTTAGAGTTCAATTTTAAGCTGCAATCTACGATTTCATAAATAATCATAAAATAACTTAACAAATAAATTTTTTATTCCTATGGGAATCCGTCTCACTCTAGAAATCCTCATTCGCGGATCTCCAGAATGGGCCAGAATTCCATGAAAAATGAGCTGCAATCGGCATCTTCCGACAGATGTATCAGGAAACTCATCTCCCTAATATCAAATCATAATTCATCATAACATATAAGAATACATAGAACGGAAAAGCTTTTCCGGTAGGCCGCTTAGGAGTTGCAGCGATCCTTTCCAATCGGTTCCAGATTTCAATTCCGGCATAACCAGACTGATCTCGCGGTCAGGATCCGCATATCGCAACTTGATGATAATAGATCAGAGCAAGAAGGACAGAGAAGATGACAATAGTCATAGTTGACTACGGTATGGGAAATCTTTTTTCCATATACAATGCCCTGGATCATGTGGGGGGAAATCCCAGATTCGCCCGAGATCCAGAGGATCTGAAAGGGGCAAAGGCAATAGTGGTTCCGGGAGTGGGAGCCTTTGGAAGCTGCATGAGCCAGCTCTCCCGCTTCTCAGAAAGCCTATTGCAGCGTCTTCAAGAAGGAGTGCCCATGCTCGGCATCTGCGTGGGCATGCAGGTCCTCTTCCAGGAGAGTGAGGAGAGCCCCGGTGCCCCGGGCCTGGGCTGGATTGCAGGCAAGGTGATTCGCCTGCCGGATGGTGTGATGATCCCCCAGATGGGCTGGAACAGCCTGGCCATCCTGCGCCGTTCAGAGATTCTGGATGGGATTTCAGATGGCGATATGTTCTACTTTGTGCACTCTTACTACGCCCGGCCTGATGACGGCTCGGTCATAGCCGCCACCACAGAGCATGGAGTGGGAGTTACCGCTGCCATCCAAAAAGACAACCTCTTTGCCACCCAGTTCCATCCGGAAAAGTCCGGCCCCAAAGGGCTGCAGATACTGAAGAACTTTGTGAGGGCATCGAGATGTTAGCCAGAAGGATAATTCCCTGCTTGGACTGCGACCTGGGTGTTCCTGGCGGCCGAGTGGTCAAAGGCATTGAGTTCAAGCAGATAAGATATGCGGGAATCCCCTGGGAGCTGGCCGGACAGTACTATCAGGATGGTGCGGATGAGATCGTCTTCCTGGATATAACCGCCTCTTCTGATCGACGGGAGACCATGACCGAAGTGATCAAGAAGACATCCCGCTCTGTTTTCGTTCCCCTGGCCGTAGGTGGGGGCATAAGCAGTCTGGATCAGGCCAGAGAGGTCTTCAATGCCGGTGCAGACAAGATCACCCTGAACACCTCTGCTCTGAAGCGCCCCCAGTTGATAGAAGAGATTGCTGGACAGTACGGAAACCAGGCTGTGGTGCTGGCAATCGACGCCAAGCGGCGCTATGGCTTGGAAGATGGCCGAGAGATCGTCGAGACAGAAGAAGGACCTTGCTGGTTTGAGTGCTCCTACTACGGAGGCAGGCAGTTTACAGGCATCGATGCCCTGGCCTGGGCCAAAAGAGCCGTCTCTCTGGGGGCGGGGGAGATTCTGCTCACCAGCATGGACCGGGACGGAACCTACGACGGCTTCGATATTCCACTCACCGATGCCGTGGTAAAAAGGGTGAATGTGCCGGTAATAGCATCGGGTGGGTGCGCCAGCCCGGATCACATGCTGGAGGTCTTCAGCAAAACCGATGCATCGGCGGCATTGGCAGCCAGCATCTTTCATTTCGGGGAGTGGAGCATAAGCAAGGTGAAGTCTTATCTCAGAGATAGAAGCGTGAATGTGAGGATTTAAGAGAATACCTCATTTTGCGCAAGGTTTATCCGGAAAGAGGATCTGCTCTCGCAGAACTGCTGGCTCTAATGGGCTGCCCGGGCAAGATCCTTTGCATAGCTTTCTTGAGACATATGTCAAGGAGAGATACAGCAGCAAAGGCTAGAGCGCTGATAATCCTATAACAATGGAGCATATCGAATAAAAATGAGGTTTATTGAACTGAGCAAGGCTCCCTGCAATGAGACGCTGGAAGTCAAGGCCATTTATAGCGATCTCGATTGGGGAAAAAGACTAGAATCCATGGGCATCCGAAAGGGCAGACAAATACGCAAGATTGCCAACCAGCCCTTTGGAGGGCCGGTGGTAATCGAGGTTGATAGCATGAAGATATCCTTGGGCAGAAATATTGCACATAAAATCGAGGTGGAGGTGCTTGGCGATCACCTCCCCAGATCATTCTGAGACGATTCTTCACTACTTCTATCTGATCTTCAGGTTGATATGAGCTGCTTTAGCCTCTGAATGCTCTCCATGGCCTGAGCAGACTCGTGCAGCTTCTCCTCTTCGAAGTGCTTAATGACATCATCTATTCCGGCTTTTAAAGAGTAGACCTTCATCGGTCTGCCTTTGCCCTCACGTTTGATCTCCTTCTCCTCTATCCAATTGTTGTCGCGAAGGGTTCGCATGGCAATGCTGACCTCTGGCTGGCGGAGATCTGAGCCCATCTCTATCTCCCGAGAGGAGGCCTCATCCACATTGGCCAGAAAGGTAATGAGCGTTGCAACATTGCGCGGAACGCTCAAAGACCTGAGCGTCTCCACAAATTCCATATCCTTATCATCTAGGATCTTTACCGTGGACTCCCTCATAATTGTCACCATATTTTTCATGCCAGAATTACCTAATCATATAAATAATTTGTTTTGAAAGGCAATGTCTTTTAATTTTACTTAATTAGACTAATACTTTAGATAATAACTTTTAAAGCAGTTGTCATTTACATTTAGGTGACTCATACATGCTGAATGTACTGTGCGAGGAATTTATATTTCATATAATTTCTTATTGCTCGATATGCGTTGGAGAAACGATATCCCTTTTTACAGCCAAATGTCCCGGCTCATTTTCCTATTGAGACATATAATTAATTTAATGAGAATGCTGCAAACTCAGGAGATAAAAATTATTTTATAACAGAATTAATTTAGCATGGAACGGGGGTAATATAGCGGGATCGGTTTCATCGGCGTAAGATATTAGAGCCGTTTGAGCCGCATACCTGGGCCGAATAACCTCCTGAAAAGAACACCATTTCTGGCGGCCTTGACCTGAGCCGGGCAAGATATATTTGCCAATAATCCGATGTTACTGCTATGATATGCATCGAGATCCGGGAGAGGGATCTTAAGGAGCTGACCCTAACCGAGGTCGAAAACCTGCCCGGAAGCCTCTTCGCCGGGACCAGTCCGCTCTTGAGACCATTTTTGAAGAACCTGGAGCAGCTGCTTCCTGTCGAGAACCACGGGAGGGGGGACAGCTATATCTTAAGCGCCCTTCACTCCCGTGTCGATTGGATTCATGCCGATGAGAGCAAAATCACCGTGGGAAGCGGAGAGAGGAAGGTTGAGATCAGTCGCGATGAGCTGGGAGAATTGATGGGTAGCCGGTATCCTACCACCGGTCACCAACGCCTCAACCTGCCGGGCCTGCTATTCCTGCAGAGCGGCCCGGCACTGCAATCGGCCAGCGCCACCATTCTCCGCCGAGACCATCACTTGAACATCCCTGAGGGGCGCAGAACCAGGCGCTACGTCTTTCATATGGGCGTCTTAGCCATTAATGCGGATAAGGAGAGGATTGCGGTATTCTTTGATTTGGATAAGCTTCCCAAGAGAGAAGACGGAACCTGCGTGCTATTCTGAATTATCCTAAAAAAATGGTTATTGGGATATGGATATTCTGGAAAGAGTATGCGGATGGAGGCCTTCCACTCCACACCTCTACTCTAAATTATCAGGCTCTTCAAGCTCCAGAGCAGCTTGGGATTGAGCCGGAATAAGACCCGCAGCATTCCTCCCAGATCCATCTTGGTTATGTCTTCCTTGGCCAGAGAGCCTATGAGCTGGTTGATATCCTTATCTGTGAGCTTGACAAAGAACTCTTTTAGCTGGAAGCTGCGGGCTAAAGTCTTGCCTATATCCTCTTTCCAGCGGGCCTCATACTCCTGGAGCCCTTTTCGGGTGAAATCGCCTGCGGATATGGCTTTGGCCGCTACCTCCCCAGCTATGGCTCCCGCCTTCATGGCATTGAGTATGCCTCCCCCGGTGAGGGGATCGGTCTGGCGGGCCGCATCTCCCACCAGCATCACCCCGTCGGCAATAGCAGAGTTAATGGGCCCGGAGCAGGGATCGCCTCCTACCACCATCTCCACCACCCTGCCGTTGGGAAAACGACTCTTCATCAGCTGCCGTAAAAGGCGCACGGCCTCGCCCGGCTTGGACCGGGAACCCTGGATCCCAAGACCAATATTGGCCAGTTTACGTCCTTTGGGAAAGGACCAGGCGTAGCCGGATGGCGCGATGCTGTTTCCCAAAAAGAATTCGGTATAATCGTCATCGATAGATGCATCCTGCACCAGGAACTGAGCGCATGACTCTATGTCATCCAGCTTCAATGTGGTATCTATGCCCGCCCAGCGCCCCACCTTGGACTCCACACCATCCGCTCCGATAACCAGAGGAGCCTCAATCTGAATAGGCTCGCCTATGCGCATGGCGGAGACGCCGCATACAGCGCCGTCCTTCTTGATCAGTCCCAGTGCTCTGGTCTTGACCATGACCCTGGCCCCGGCCTGGGCGGCCAGCATGGCCAGCCCCCGATCGAAGACCTTTCTCTCCAGGACGTAGCCCACCTCCCCGCCGCTCTTGTCCTCGGACATGACGATGCTATTTCCGTCCGGGGCATAGAGCCTGGCACCTTTGACCTCGGAGGATATCCACTCCGGCTCGGGCTGGACCATTTTGTGCAGCGATCTCTTGCTCACCCCTTCCGCGCAGCGCACCGGATCGCCTATCTCCTGGCGCTTCTCCAGCATAACCACATTCAGGCCGGCGGCCGCTGCTGCCTTTGCCGCCATGGAGCCGCCCGGGCCGCCGCCCACCACCACCAGGTCGCACTTCATGCCCTGACCTCCAGGGCTCCTACGGGACAGATTTTGGCGCAAAGGCCGCACTCTTTGCATTCTGTCGAGACCTCCAGCCAGGTCTCAACCAGCTCCAGGGCACAGGTCGGGCAGACTCCGACGCAGGCACCACAATAGCAGCACTTGTATCTGTTGACGGTAAGCATGAATAACACATCCCTAGTATTCGATCTCGAAATCCTCGTAACCCTTGGCTTGTAGCTCGGAAAGCTCCATCCCCAGGACAAGGGATCCGGTGGGCCCCGACTTCATGGACTTGAGCAGCTCTCCTACCTGCTTTCTCTCTCCCTCCAGCACTGCCTCCACACCGCCGCCGGGAACATTTCTGACCCAACCTTTCACCCCCAGAGCCATAGCCCTCTCCCGGGTAAAAGCCCGGTAATATACGCCCTGCACCCGTCCCGAGACCCGGACATGAACTGCAATCATCAGCGTGCCCCAGCCACCAGATCTTCCAGAGCCTTTCTCTGATCCTTGGCCTTGATGATCCCCGAGGCCAGAAGCACTCCCTGAGATCCCAGATCAAGGGCAGCTTTCAGATCTTCGCCATGGGTTATTCCCGCCCCGCATAACACTCCCACATCAGGTGCGATTTTCTTGACCGCCTGCACCGAGCGGTCCACTATCTCTGGATCGGACTTGGAGACGGGGATGCCGCTGCCTATAAGCTCAGGCGGCTCTATGGCCACATAATCAGGCCCCATTGCCGCTGCGGCGCGAGTGGTGGCCACATTGTTGGTGCAGACGATGCTCTTCAGGCCCGCCTGGCGGCAGGCAGCGATGGAAGCCTCGATCTCCGCCAGCCTGAGCCGTCGCTCGGAATGGTTGATCAGGGACCCCGACGCGCCCGCTGCTTTTAATGAGGCTGCAGTTATGTGTCCGGTAAAGCCGCCGTATCCCACCCCATCCACATGCTGGGAGAAGACCGGTATCGACACCGAGGCAGCTATGGTGGAGATATCGGCCACCTGGGGCACCACCACCATCTCCAGAGAATGCTCGCGAGCCATCTCCTGGCAGATCCGGGCTAAAGCGAGCCCCTCCGGGCCGGTCGATTCGCGATAGGTCTTGAAATTGAGCACGATCAATGTCATAGTTTTCCTCGCCGCAGCTTTGTGCTCTCAGTTAGCATATATATTTTGGCTGCATTCTGAGAGGATAGC
>MTKX01001180.1_pt3 | contig 19325 bp, 14 predicted proteins | sample 1042771 | NCBI WGS metagenome assembly MTKX01 (sample SAMN06212183, study PRJNA360534) | anaerobic digester metagenome | biome: Wastewater treatment plant; material: sludge; isolation source: anaerobic digester fed with sludge from wastewater treatment plant | place: Denmark: WWTP Randers ... | reverse complement strand
AACCCGTAAGCCACTCCTCCTGAGACGTTAAGTCCCACTTTGCGGTCAATCAGCTTGTACCTTATCATAACCGGAAGCTCAAGGTAACGGAAGACCTGCCGGATATCCGAACCCACCCGGGTCAGCATGTACTTGGACGGGTCAGCCATATTGCCCGGGATAACCGTCCCGACCCTTGCGTTGTTGTCAGCGAGATAAAGATCAGTATTGCCTGCCAGGATAAGGCCGGCAGCAGTTTCAACGCTGTAGAGATAAGGGCTCTTGACCGAATAGTAGTCAGAAAGGCCTGCATAAACAGCCACATCCGAGATCGTCTGACCTATTGACGACAGGCCTATGCCAGACTGTATCGAGAGGCGGTCTGAAATCATGTATGCTACAGACAGGCCGGTTGTGTAAGCGGGTTGCGACTTCTCATAGTCAATCAGTTCTGCCATCCTGACATTCTCTCCTGACCGTGAGAAGCCCATTGCCGGGGAGAGTGATGCGCCAAGCAGGAATCGCTGCTCTGTCTTTGAGCCCTTCAGGTCAGGCAGGGTTGTTTTGAGGTTCTCAGCGGTTCCCTCAAAGCGGCCGGCCTTAATAATCGTGATCTCATCTGAAAAGAGCTGTACCGGCTTATCGGGAAGAACATCCCGCTCCGGCAGATCGACTGATGCAATCAGCTCTGAGGGCATATCCTCCGTGATCTGTATGTCAGCCGGGGTCACACTCTCCGCAGGTGTTGGGGTGAACGGGAGATTTACTATTCTTGCTTCAGCAGGCCTGATGACCGGTTCCGCTTTGGCGATATCAAAGCTTACATCATGGTTATTGCTCCCGGTCACGGTAACCTCTGAGAGAAGCTCCTGAGCAGTGTTGTTGTTTACATACCATCTGGCCAGAAGAGCAAGGGATACCAGTGCGGCCACACCGGCAGCAATGCCGGAAATGATCCTCAGGCGCGAGCGTTTCACCGGCATCGGCGGGATATTGTCCCACACGTCTGCAGGCGGCAGCACCTCAAGGTTTTTCAGGCCGTTGCGGAATACTACATCAATATTTGGCTCTCTTTCAAACATTTACCATTCTCCTTGTGATACCCGTAAGCATCATCACCTTCTTCTGAAGAATCTCCCTGGCACGTGAGAGGTTCGATTTGCTGGTACCTTCGGAGATACCCAGCATCTTTCCCACCTCCTTGTGAGAATACCCTTCAATGGCATAGAGGTTGAACACCATCCTGTACTTGGGTGGGAGCTCCATGATCATGTTCAGCAGATCAAACGCTTCCAATCCGGCAAAGTCATTGGTATCAGGCTCGGCTTCCAGTTCGGTAACCTCGTCTATGTCATCAACACGGGTGAGATAATACCTGTTGCGGTACCTCTCAAGAGCCGTGTTGACAATAATCCTCCTCATCCATCCTTCAAAAGAACCTTCGTGGCTGAAGCGCGACAGGTTTTCAAAAATCTTAATGAAGCCCTCCTGAAGCACCTCCCTCGCATCTTCCGTATTGCCCGTATACTGAAGGCAAACGGCATACAGCTTCGGGGAATACCTCCGGTAGAGCAACTCCTGGTCGCGCCTGCTGCCGGATAAACAGCCGTCTATTATATCCTTGTCCTTCGCCAAACCCGGTTACTAGTCGAGTTTATAAAGGTAAGAATTAATTTCCGGTCTCAGTATATAGATTGATGTTAAAAAGAGTCGAAAGGTTGCGTTAATGGTGGTATTTATACCTAATAAAGTTGGTTGCGCAGTAACCGCCATGCATTGGCCTGAGGGTTATGGCAATGTATTCACGTCATTGGCCGGTGGCCCCGGTAGTGCTGAAACCGATGCCCTGATGGCTGACTACCAGTGGATTAACGCCCGGGCGCTGCCGGGACTGATACCCTCTGATGGCTGACTACCAGTGGATTAACTCCCAGCCTATACTGGGGCCAATACTCTTATAACTGACTACCCGTGGATAGCCTCACCGAGTGCTGCAGCCGCAGCCTCCATGATCCCTTCTGACATCGTCGGATGAGGATGGACGCTATCCTTCAGGTCATGAGCCGTTGCTCCCATCTTGCGTGCCGTCACCAGTGACGAGATCATCTCAGTGACATTCATTCCTATAAGATGACCGCCTATCAGCCTGTCGTCGGCAGCATTGAACACCAGCTTGACAAACCCCTCGCGTGCGCCGGCTGCGCTGGCCTTGCCTGATGCCATGAACATAAACTTCCCTGTCTTCGTCTCTATGCCTGCCGCCTTTGCCGCCTCCTCTGTCATGCCGCATGACGCCGCCTCCGGAGTGGTATATGTGCAGCCGGGGATATTGGAGTAGTCAACCGGATGAGGATTCTTACCGGCTATCTTCTCCACGCAGACAATGGCCTCTGCCGAGGCAACATGCGCCAGTGCAGGACCGGGAACAATGTCTCCTATGGCATAAACACCGCTGACCGATGTGCGGTAAAACTCATCAACCACTACCCTGCCTTTCTCTGTCTTCACTCCGGCCTCCTCCAGACCGATACCTTCGATGTTGGGAGTGATGCCAACCGCCGAGAGAACAATGTCTGTCTCCACGGTCACTTCGCCCCTGGGCGTCTTTATTGTTACTATACACTTCTCTCCTGTGGTGTCAACCTTTTCCACGGTTGAGTTGACCATGACCTTCATCTTCGCTCTTTTGAACGAGCGTTCCATTGTTCGTGACACCTCCTCGTCCTCTATCGGAAGTATGCGTGGCATAAACTCCACCAGTGTAACCTCGGTGCCCATGGTCCTGTAGAATCCGGCGAACTCACTTCCTATGGCCCCCGAGCCCACCACCACCATTGATTCAGGCAGCGACGGCAGGGTCATCGCTTCGCGGTAGCCGATAATCCTTTTGCCATCCTGCCGGAGGTTCGGCAGCTCTCTTGATCTTGCTCCCGTAGCAAGGATGATATGTTTTGCATTATAGATCTCCTTCGTCCCGTCGGCTGCCTCCACCTCCACGGCGCCGGCACCCTTCAGCCGGCCAAACCCGCTGATAACAGGCACATTATACTTCTTAAGCAGGTACTGCACCCCCTTGCTCATCATATCGGCCACCCCCCGGCTGCGGGCTATCACTGCCCCGAAATCAGGCGCCGGCGCCTCTCCGGCATTAATGCCGTAGTCGGCAGCANNCCAAGCTGCGATGCCCTTACTGCTGCAACATATCCGCCGGGACCGCTCCCGATGATTATCAGATCAAATTCATTCATATCGTTGTTTTTTTAAGTTTTTCGATGTTGCTGCACCTGATAAGGCTTCGCGCACCGCGCGCCAACAGCCAGAACAATACAAGCACGGCAACAATTGTCGCACCTGTCGGCAGATTGGTGAACCACGAGATGGCAAACCCCGCGCTGATGCCAAAAAAGCTGACCACCGTGGAGAGCACAATGATCCGCAGGTATCTGCGCGTAAAGAGCATCACAATATTAGCCGGTATGGTGAGCAGTGCAATGATCATTATCACCCCCGCCATCCTGATGTTTAACACTATTGCCAGACCGGTCAACCCAATCGAGACGTACCTGAAGAGGTCAACATGACGTGTGAAGGTGCGGGCATAACTCTCGTCAAAGGAGATATAGAGCAGGGTCCGGTAGAAAACCGCCGTATAGGCTATCAATACAACCGAAATTATCCCCAGAGCAATCAGGTCACCGTCAGTCACGGTCAGGATGCTCCCGAAAAGGTAACTGAGCAGGTTTGGCGCATAACCGGGTGTAAGATAGATAAATATGATGCCAATGGCCATGCCCAGCGCCCAGAGAATCCCTATGGCACTGTCCTCGCGCATCTTTCCCCGGGCTGACATGTACTCCATCCCTATTGCTGATCCAAGTCCGAAAACTGCTGCACCAACCACCGGGTTTATCCCAAAATAATATCCCAGTCCTATTCCCCCGAAAGAAGCATGAGTAACACCGCCACTGAGAAAAACCAGCCTCCTTGAGACGATGTATGTCCCTGCCACTCCTGCCGTGATGCTTGCAAACAGCGCCCCCAGCAGCGACCTGAGCACAAATGAGTATTCAAAGAGGTTTTCCATCAGTCATGCTTATGGAGTACTACATGTGGCACATCACCGTGGGTTACAAGCTGTATCGGGCATCCGTACATCCTGAGATCCTCTTCGGTGATCTTGCTGTGCGGGTGATAGAACACCTTTCCGCTTACGCAGGCAAATGATTTCACCCAGGCGGAGATGGTGCCCACATCATGCGAGACCATCATTATCGTCATCCGGCTGTTAAGCAGCTTCAGTTTCTCATAGAAGTCAGTCTCAAAAGAGGCATCCACAAATGTTGCAGGCTCATCAAGCAGCAGCAACCGTGGTGAGCCTGATATGGCCCTTGCAAGATAGACGCGCTGCAGTTGTCCGCCCGACAGCTCATTCAGAGCCTGGTGTGCCAGCGGACTCAGCCCGAGCTCATCCATCACCTCCGCAGCATGTTTCTTTTCAGCCCGACCCATCCGGCCGGTGGGGCCCCTGTTATGCATCATCCCCGAAAGCACAACATCCTCCACCGTCACCGGGAAGAGGGTGTCGCCCTGTGCCACCTGGGGCATGTAGCCTATCTGGTTCAGCCGCAGGTTGCCGGGTGAATAGTCAACCTTTCCGGATAGCGGCTGCAGCAGTCCGAGGATCACCTTCAGAAGTGTTGTCTTGCCTCCGCCGTTGGGACCGATTATGCCAATAAAATCATTCTCCTGTACAATCATTGATACATCACTGAGGACAATTTTTCCCTCGTACCCGGCTGTTAATGATTCTATTGCAAATAATACACTCATATTTAAACTGTTATTGCTCAGGTATTCATCATTGTCAACACTGCCACCTGCTGCCTTGTGCCCCGGGTATTTATTGATATCCTATTGTCCGCTGACCATTACCTGTGAGCATTCATTATCATACTATTGTCCGCTGGCTATTCTCTGCGAGTATTCATTGTCAACACATTACCTTCTGAACAATCTCTGCGAGTATTCATTGTCAACACTATTACCTTCTGAACATTCTCTGGGAGCATTCATTGCCAACACCATTTCCTGCTTGTCATTGCCTGCGAGCATTCATTGCCAACACCACCACCCTCACTGCAGTCCGGCTCCTTCGCTAACATCACCCACCGGGTCATTTCTTCTCACCTGTCCCTCCATTGCCAATATTATTGCCCTCACAACAAACCGGTTCCTCTGCTACAATGACTCACCGGTTCATTTTTTCACTCCCGTCCCTCCATCACCTATTGCCCTGGCCACCTCTATGACAGCCTCCGGCCAGTTACTGTTCATGGGATTGATAACCACAAGCCTGGCACCGGTCTCACGCGAGAGCGACTCAGCATTGCGTACATCATACTCCGCCTGTATGAAGATAATCTTTATCCCGTTATCCCGGGCAAGGTCAATCAGTTCCTTCATCCTCGCCGGAGAGGGACTCTTGCCCTCATCTTCGAAGGATACCTGTTCAAACCCGTAATCACGACCCATGTAGGCCAACGCCGGGTGATAGATCATAACCATCGGGTGCGGGTCAGATCCCAGAGCCACCCTTGCCAGCGAATCAACCTCCGATATCTTGCGGTTGACCGCAGACAAGTTTGAATCATATTTTTCTGATGAGGCGGGATTGAGCCCGACGAGGAAATCATGCACATCACGGGCTATTATATATGCAGCAGAGGGCGACATCCAGTAATGCGGGTCGGGACCGGCATGGCTGTGACCATGATCACCGGCAGCCCTGATGTGATCTTTCCCTGCATCACGCAAGGCATGCTCTTTAGGCCCTCCATCGTTCCGGGCATGCCCGTTATGCCCTTCTCCTGCATGCGCACCTTCATCACCATACCCTTCTGCTTCATCATTATGGCCTTCCCCTGCATGCTCACCTGCGCCATGCCCTTCTGCCGGGCCGCCAGACCCGGAACTGCCATACCTGACACCATCAGACCTGTTACCCTCAGACCCGGAACTGCCAGACCTGATACCATCTGACCCGGAACCATCTGACCCGTGACTTTCAAGCCTTAAACCTTCAGCCCCTATCAGCTCAATATGCCGTGACAAATCCAGCACTTTCATGTCGGGATTGACCTGCATGAAACGGTCTATCCATGCATGCTCGAAACCAAGCTGACCGTTCATAATAAAAGCTTCTGAAGCTGACAGGGAGCTTATCTGCACCGGAAGAGGCTCCCAGATATGGTGATCGGCCCCCGGTGGCAGCAGCACATTCACTGTAAAATCATCTCCACCAATCTGCTCAACAAACCATGCAAACGGAGGTATGGTCACCGTGACCACCCTGCCTCCTTCCCCCCGCGGGGAGCGGGGACCGCAGGAAACCGCAGTTATTGCAATAAAAACCAGCCACAATGAAACCTTCTTCATGCCTCTTTTTGTGCAATGCAAAATTAATAATTTATGGTATCCAAGGGTAAAACGATTCAGGGACGAAACTGTTCAACAGGATGTTATCAACAGAGTCCCCGAACCAGGCTTCCCTGGGAGGCAGGAAATCGGGTCTGACCGGCACCCCTGACAGCCCGGAAGCCCGGCACCACGTACAAGCGAGAAAACTGCGTAAATAAGTCGAGCACCGGAATCGCAGTAACAATTCCGGCACCCCTGACAGCCCGAAAGCCCGGCACCACCAGTCGGGAAGTGCCCGTTAAAACCAATTATCCCGTGAAAGCGGTAGCTGTCAGTATCCCAGGGTGAACTCCTTTTCAGTGGCAGGGACTCCATCCTTCATCCAGACAGGCATGGCCTCACCGGAACCTAATCTTCACTTATCTCCGCCTCGTGAATGAGAAACTCTGTCAGGTTGACCTCATGACTGAGGTTCAGTTTTGATCTCAGCCTGTAACGCGCTATCTCTACCGACCGTGTGGATATGTTCGAGAGATTTGCAATCTCCTTGGTGGTAAAGTTCATCCTCAGATACGAACATAGCCTGAGGTCATTGGGTGTCAGTGCCGGATACCTGGCCTTCAGCTTTCTGAAGAACCCTTCCTGTGACAGCTTCAGGTTTTTCATCACGTTCTGCCACTCCTCCGTCTGGGTGTCAAGTCCGTGATCAATAATCTGTTCCATCTCCCTGATGAAACGGACGGGCATCTTTAAAGAGCTCTCCTTGGCTGTCTCCAGCTTGTCACGCAGTTCCCTGAGGGTGTCAGTTTTTCTTATGAGATAACGCATGGTCAGCATCAGCTCATAACTCTTGTAATCGAGCTCGCTTTCCAGCCTGTTCTTGCCAACCTCATATTCAATCATACGGCGGTGGCCCTCGAGTTTGGAACGGAAAAACATAATCGCGGCTGCGGTAACAGCTGCAATAGTAAGCAGGTAGAGCAGCATGGCCCATCCGGTCAGGGCAAAGGGCCTCCTGATAGTAAAACAGGTCTCTGTCATGCCCCTGCCGGCCGCCTCTTTTACCTGGAGATGATATTCACCGTGCTTCAAATTTAACAGTGAGAAGTTGTCAGTAGCCGTTCGATACCACTCCTCTCCAAGCTCGGTGATCCTGTAAAGATACTCTCTGACCTCGCGGTCGAATCCTGATGGATTTGCGATATAGACGGTCAGGTTGTTAGCCTTGCCGGGCACCATTTTTTCTTCATCCGATTGCGGGAACAGTGTTGCGTTCCTGTTGCTCCCGCTGAAAACCAGACGGCTGATGGCAAGCGCAGAGCTCTCCGAACTGCTGACCAGCCTGTCAACGTCATAGATGCTGAATGCCTGCCTCGTGGGGATGAGAAGCATGCCGGAATCAAGAGACATCACCTGCTGTTCACGCCATGGCAGGTCAGCATATTCATGCATGAATTCCATGATCTTTTCGGCCTGCAGGTCACGCGTGATGCTGAACAGGGCAATCCTGTTGTCAAGCACACACCAGTAACTGTTCTTCTGAAACGGGATTATCTGCGTTGCCCCGACAAACTCACCCAGGCCCGGCTCCAGTGATGTCACGGGAAAAAAGTCCTTCCGCTCATAGTCAAAGCCATACAGATGATCTTCGGCAATGAACACCATCTGGTTGTTTATCACTGCCATGGAGATAATCCTTGCGCTGTCACCGGTCTGGCTGAAATGAAGTGAACTGATCACCGAATCAGCCTCCTCGTTCAGCTCCAGCCGGTACAACCCCTTCTGGGGATGCAGTGCCCATACGTACCCAAGGTAATCAATCTCCACGAACCTGGTAGGCTCGGCATAGCCATCAATTTTAGCGCTGAACTCCCATTTGCCCCTTTCACCCCTCCTGAATGAGACGAGACCAGTGTAGGTTCCCTGCACAAGATATTCACCAAACGGCCTTACTGACCATCCCCCTGTGACATCCGAAATCCTTACGGCATTCAGCCCGTCAACAAGAAAGGTGCCGTCGTTGTGTCCGCAAAGTATCTGCCCGTCATACTGCAACAGCTTCCAAACCTGTCCCTGCGTCCCGGGGATAATCCGGAGTCCTGAGAAGCGGTATGACCCGTTGCTTTTTTCTATGTCGGTTGCAAAAAGCCCGTGGTTTGTCCCCAGGAAAAGATGATCCCGGTCACGGATAACAGTATATATTGTTCCAAGGTCACCTCCTGAGTTCTCGTAGAACGCCACAGGCGAATTTGTATCAAGATAATTCGCACCATCATCAAGCCCGACCCACAGCCCCTTTCCGGAATCCAGGTAAAGCGACAACACGGTATTGTTGCTCAGCCCGTTGGAATAATCATAGGTTTCAAGTATCCTGCCGCTCCGGTCACAGAGCACCAGTCCCCTGAGAATGGTCCCGAAGACAAGGAGCGAATCATTCACAGCCAGCCCGGCATTGCAGGTGGCCTCCTTCAGGAACCCCGAGACCTCATTTGCCACAGGGGTGAACTTCGTTCCGTCAAACAGAAAGATACCGTCGTTGGCAGTGCATATCCACTTTTCATCCTGACCGAAGTCGATCAGCGCATGGATCTTGTGTGCTGCAAATATTCCGCTTCCGGGGATGAACCTGAATTCATTTCCGTCAAACCAGTAGAGTCCCTCATCTATCGATTGTGCAATAAAACGGTCACCTGACCTGAAGAAGAACAGCATCGAGGATGGAGCCGCAATCCTCTTAACACTGTTGTAGTTATAAACATATACAGAGGTGAACGACTGGAAACAGAGGGTGCCTCCTGTCTCGTATATGTTCCATATCTCATCGTTCTCGGCAACATCAGCCGGGGTTGCCAGTGAGGTATATGAAAGCGCTCCGGACTGATCCTTCATCCAGAACCCGAAATCTTCAAAGGAGCCGGTGAAAATCACCCCGTCACCGTTCACATATACAGACCTTGCTCCCTGGCGGTAGGGTACAGGATAACTTCTCGCCGTAATACCGTTATATTCGATCAGGCCGGCAGAATTGGCAAAATAGATGTAACCGCTGACCGGGTCCCTGCTTATCTTCCAGTTCTGACTTTTTACCGGGATTGTTCCGGGAATAAACCGGCTGATGTCATTCCTGCCTCCACCTGCCTGGGCCTGAACCTGCACCGGCAATGAAAGAAAGGTGATGCAAATGACCTGAATCAGCAGCTTTAGTGTCCCCCCACTGATATCTCTGACATAAGTCACGGTATTATACAACTTCCTGGTATCAGTGGTAAATATAGTAAAAAACAGGATTTCAGAGGTATATATCAACCCTGTTTTCGCTGCCTGGCAGCATGCCTTCAAAGAGAGATTCATCCACTGCTGCGCCACAGGGACGGTACTGGTTCTCAACGGGAGTGAAAGCCACATCCCTTCCATTTACGGTAATCCGTTTCGGACCGCTGCACCCTTCAATGACATGGTAGACAAAGGTCACGGTCCGGCCCATGATTATCAGCGAAGCCTCAATTCCGTCAAGAGAGGCCGGCATCACCGGGTCAATCACAAACCTGCCCCATTCCCTCCGGATACCAAGGAGATGTGTAATAATGAGACCGGCAAAGATGCCCGGGCCGCTGGAATAAACACGCCACCCGCCTCTCAGGGTAATTTTACCCTCAATTATCTCATTATACCGTTCGTCAGCCTGGTAACGGGTTTCAAAGACGGCGTCAGAGCTGCTGTAATAGCAGTTCGACTGCCTGGTATCGGAGCAGGGTACTATCTCAGCATACCCCGCCGGTATTGCCTGCCTTAACGCCTTCATGAACTCCACGGCACGACCGGTGCGGGCAAGAGACTCTGCGTACCTTATGTGTTCATGCAGATACATAAGACCTATCTCCCTGCCGAAGAAGGTGCTGCTCTCTGCTCTGCGGAAAATCTTCCCAGTGCCGCCGCTGTATCTCAGTGGCCGGTCCATCAGCCGGGCTCCGTCAGGGCCGGTGAGGTGTCTCCTGATCAGTTCCAGGTGAGTTGCCGCCTGTTCCGGGGTGAAGATGCCGCTGACAATCCCCCGCTCCAGCGGCAGGAGGCTGTAACTGATGCCTGTCACCGTATCAGAAGGATGAAGCAGCAGGCTTATCCTGCCATCATCACCGGCAAGACCGTAACCCGCAACAACACCGTCACTTACAAGATACCTGTTGAAGTCGCTCCTGATATTCTCCGAGTAACGGTTCATCTCTTCGGCAAGGGCATGGTGGCCGGCCATAACACAAACCTCCGCATACTCTCTGAATGCCTGGTAGTTCATCTCAACCATCCATGATGAGATCAGTCTTTCAGCCAGTTCCCTGTTAACCGGCTGCAGTGAGTCATTCCAGTCACCTCCCCCGTAACGAACCAGCCATTTGCCCCGGATAAATGAGCCGGTGACTTTGTCTACCAGCCGGTTGATATGTTCCCTCAGCGGAGTCAGAAGCTTTTGCTCTTTTTCATCTTTCTGAAAGTATGGCAGTCTTTCATCCAGTATCCCAAAATCTCCGGTTGCCCTTATATAACTGCTGAGGGCTATGAGGCACCAGTAGACAATGTCTCCGTGTGCGCTGTCGGCCCGTATCTCATTGTAGCTGTCAAACATCCACCATTGAGGCCATCCGCCGTCAGGCTCCTGGTTTGAAAAGATGAGTGTAAGTACTTTTCTTGCCTCATCATACTTACCCGTCGCAAGCAGCAGTTCGACAGGTCCCTGTGATACGTCACGCGTACCCCATGCGGCGCCGCTGAACTGCTCAAGACCGTAAGGGGTCAGAAAATGCGTGACTGCATTCATCCCGAACCACGGGAGTATCTCTGTTATTGCACTTATATCATCATTATTGCTTCTGATTGAGAGTGAACGGCTTATCTCTTTCCATTCCTCCGTGGCATCACCGGCGTCTGAGGCAAACATCCTGTCTGCATCGTCAAAGGAGAGCGGTTCAATTCCTTCCGTGACACAGCCCGTGAAGCTCATGCCGAACCGCGTCAGCTGATCGGTCTCAACAGAAAACAGAGAGTTTCCGTTCAGCCCGCCATCATTCCCTGAAAGCCCGTTACCCCCTGCACTGTACCTGCTGCCGGAACAGTGGATGTTTATCCTGTACCGTGCATCCGGGAACTTACGGCTGATCATGCTTCCGGTGGCGGGCAACGCGACATACTCTCCGGCAACATCGCCAGGTTTTGTACTCCAGCCGTTGAGCCTGTCAAAATCATGGGTAACCACAAGTGCCACAGCATCTCCTTCGAGAACCCGAAAATCCATGTTGACCTGTGGCACCTTTCCGGATGTCCATGTGCGCACCTGGTACAGGCTGCTGCCATGCCGGTATAACCACCTGCAGTGATTAAGTCCCATCTCGAAAGCCGATGGTACGCCGAGAAGCATCCTCTCACTCCCTGCCACCACGAAAATCCTTTGCCCTGAAACGGGATTGATATTGAACTGGCTGTTGCAAACTGACAGAAGGGTGTTGAAGTTGGTATTACCCTGAGTGAGGTGAGAGTTGAAAACACCGGATGCAAACGCCGTGGTTGACATTATTGACTCATCCGGGACCAGGTGTGACCTGGTATGCATGATATGCCCATGAGGTCGATCAACCAGCAATTCCTTCTCCCTGAGCATCACATGCCGGTTCATGTCGTAAAAGAATGATAACGGCTGGCCTCCGGAAAACTCGGTATGCCTGCGGGGTCCCGGAAAAAATTTCTCGATCTCCTTTTCAGACAACTCATCTGCCTGCAAGATGACCGGGTCGCTGAACAGGTTAAGCTCCGGCTTCCGGAATCCTTCAATCCCGCTTAAGCCACCCGGCTTGTGTAATAAACTGAAGAGAGCCTCGGAAGAAAGGCCTCCGGCAGGCACAGAACAGTTATGGCTGAACTCCGTTGCAAGGTCATGCAGCCTGTCAAGGTCCGCTTCCGAGGTGGCTTGCGGATGGTTATGCAAAAATGTCAGCATAAACCTGACTCTCCTTGTCTTTCCTGGCCCGAGAACAAATGGCTCTTCCTGAACAGCGATTACGGATGACTCACCGGCATACTCACCTCCCAGGCTCTCCGCCAGCAATCCTTCCGGAATGCCGGTAGCCCGGTAACTCTTTCCGTAAAACTGCATTCCGTCAGTAGAGGCGGAGCCGGACCGCCCCAGGGAGGCCATCATCAGCCAGGGCCAGCCACCCGACTCCTTCATGTTCTGACGGCAGCAGACCACCTTTCCGGACACGGAGTCATCAAATATCCTCCTCTCTGTATACTGGCTTACATAGTACTCATTTACAAGCTCATGCGAAATGGTCTTCAACCCGGCATCCTGGAGACATACAAGGTCGAGTGTAACCTCCCTGCCGCTATTGTTGAAAAGTTCTGTTGCCCATTCCCAGCTCAGACTCTTTTCTGACAGCCTCAGGCTGCATATATATCCGATGCCTTCCCAGTTTCCGGCAGCGCTGTATATGCCGTTCTCCACACGGAAAAAGCCTTCACTCCCGGGAGCGGTAAGAAGATGGTTCTCAATTGTGTCATTTCTCTTTCTCAGCCATATTCCGGCATATGCGCCAGTATAAACCGTTGCCCGGCGGAGGCTGATCATTATGGTGTCAGTATATATGCATGACACTGCTCCGTTCCCGAGAAACTCAACCGTCAGTCCTGCATTGTTGCTGATCTTCATTGCCTGTTTGTTTTTGTCATAACCCTGATAACTGTCCGTTTGCTATTTCCATCTCCGGAGCCACTGACTAAATAAGCTGCTGCCTTACACAGCTCAGCTCATGGGTAATCCTGAGCTGCAGTTCCTCTCACTGAGTGCCCTGCCGCCAGGCACAGCTCAGCCCATGATGATCCTGAGCCGAAGCTCCCCGCCCTGAATACCCTGCTGCCGGGCATAACTCAGCCCATGATGATTCTGAGCTGAAGCTCCTCTCCCTCTCCGTGGCTGCAGGTGATTACCCTGCGCTCCCCGGTAACAGAGGTCTCAGCACGCCTGCCTCCAATCTCCACCCTCCTTATCCTTACGGCTCCGGGACCCTCCAGCACGGTCTCTCCAACCAGGTCCTTGCCGCCGGGCACAGCTCAGCCCATGATGATTCTGAGCTGAAGCTCCTCTCCCTCTCCGTGGCTATAGGTGATCACCCTGCGCTTCCCGGTAACACCAATCTCAGCACGCCTGCCTCCGATCTCCGCCCTGCTTATCCTTACGGCTCCGGGACCCTCCAGCACGGTCTCTCCAGCCAGGTCCCTGTCGCCACTGAGCGTCATGATTATCTCATTCCCCTCCCTCCTGAGACCAAGGAGATCGGAGGTGGTATGAAGCAATGTCACTCCCTCTGCCAACTGCAGGCAGACAGGGGTAAGTATTGCCCTCAGCGGAGGCCATGTAATCTTTTTCCCGCTCAGCGGCAGACTTATCGTCTCACCCGATACGGGATGAGTATAGGTGACACTACCGCTCATCTCCTCATTGTAGTAGTTTGCCACAAAGAGCAGCGCCCTGCCGTCACAGGTGAATCTCTGCCGTGCAATTATGAATTCGTTGTCAGACGTGGCATTACGAAGCCTTGCAGCTGATCTCTCCAGTAACTTTTCATAGAACGCCCTGTGAGCCTCCGTGTCAAATCCGACCCATGTGCCGATGAATGTCACCTTTCCTTTTCCTACCCTCTTTTCAAAGCCGCATGGAGTGCCGCTGAGGGTGCGGGCGATGATCTCTGCACCGGTCAGCGATTCCGGGGTGAATACAACCTGCGGGTTGCTGCACTTGATGTCATGCAGATCAAGAAAGTCTATAAGCGGTGAATCTGTCACCTCTGTCCCTGACGGAGTCACCCCTATTGCATCGCGAAGCACCCTGCAGGGCTGTTGAGATGTCTCCCTGTCAGGAAGACAAGGATAGATAATGGCATGGCCTCCGCCGGTAATATAAGCGGCGACGATCATCTGTGCCGTGGCATCCATTTCGTCGGTTGCAAAGAGCCAGACCTGACGGTATTGTGAAAGTGACTCAGATGAGGCACTGCCGAGGTCAGCCATATCATAATCTATGTTCAGAACCTGCAGCGCCTTCAGGAGGCCGTCAAAATAGGCTGGCCGTCTGACAGCTGATGGTATGTATGTCAGTCCTGCAGCCTCACCTCCAGGCCTCTCAAGCTCCGTGGCATACCAGTGTGGATAGAAAAGTACGCACACTTCGGCCCTGCGGCCGGCATTGACAATTATGTCTGCCGTCACTGCTGTCATGCGGCTCATCTTCTGCACTGCAGGCCAGGCGCTTCCGCGCCTTCCGTCAGCATCGAGCGGGGTGAACCAGTAAAAAGTGTCTCCCGAGTAACCCCTTCGGCGGACGTTCCGGCCCTGCGAAAACATGTAAAAGTTCCATCCCTTCAGCCCGTTGGCGATGCTGGCCTTGTAAAACAGCTCCATCTCACGCGGGTTTGTCACCACATGATACTCACGTGAGCCGCTCTGAAACTCTGCTGCAAAGAGTGGACCGCCTCCCTGCATTGCCAGGGTGATATCATTGATAATCCGGTCGTCATGCAGATTCCTGTAAGAGACAAACTCGGGTATGTGGTCAACGCCGAAGATGATCTCGCTCCGGCCCCTGAAGAGGTCTTCATACATCGTTATGTTCACCGGGAACTCGTATCCGCTGCCGTAGATCCATCCCGGGAGATTATGATACAGCGGTACCGTGACACCGCGATCTCTTATCATCAAACTCAGCATCCGGAGGTAATCTCCGTAATATCTTCTCCAGAAGCTGTGCCATGCATTGTCACGTCCGCGGTCAGCAGGAGATGAATATGGCTCCCTTCCGTCAGGCGGCAGTTCAATCTCATCAAAGCTGTTGTAAGATGTACCCCACAGCCTGTTAACCTCACTGACGGTACCATACTTCTCTGAAACCCATGATACGAACCTTTTCCTGACCTCATTGCCATAGTCGGCCTGCCGGGCCAGCCATGAAAAGACGCCTATCTCATTACAGACCTGCATCATAATGACGGAGCCCCCGGCCTGAATCTCATTGCTCCTGATGACGGGCATGACCTGGTCATACCACAGACCGACTTTTTCAAGATAATCACTGTTGAAGAGGCTGACACCGTCACTCATCACCCTCACTCCCCGCCGGGTATGCATCCGCACCCCGTCACCGTACCTCTCGAGGAACCAGTCGGGCAGACCTGCACCCCTGAACTCTGCAAGGATAAACGGACCGGGCTTGACAATGGCGTACAGTCCATGTTCTCTGCACTTGCGGAGCCAGCCGGTCAGGTCCTTTTCGGGGCAGGAACTGCCATCGAAATCAAACACACCCTCCTCCTCCTCATGCCAGGCCCACGGCACATAGGTGCTGACTGCCTTCAACCCCGCGCTGACGGCCTCATCAAGATGCCTGTCCCACAATTCACGCCTGATCCTGAAATAGTGTATCTCGCCGGAGTTGAGGAAAACCCTGTTGTCGCCGAGATAAAAATTGTTATCCTTAATGCTGAATGTCATAAGCTGTATTTTAATCAGGTCGACTGCACTCCTTCAGCCTGACCGCCATTGTTCATGATTCCTCTTCTTTCCCTGAGCAGTTCCTTGATCTCCATCGTCCTTTTCTCGGTCAGTCCGTAACGGAAGGCAAATACCAGAGCCAGCAGGCACAGAAGCACAGGCAGACCAATCTCCACCACCCTCATCATTAAGAGAGTATAGGGCGACTGTTTCTTGAGAGGTCCGACTCCTGCACTGATTAATTCGAGGCTGGTTTCAAGGATATCTGGCGGAGATCCGGGCTCCAGCGCATAGATCATATTCTTTATCTCTGCCACTCTGCCGGTCAGCTGTTCGGTGTGGTCACGATTCTTCTTCTGTTTATCTGACCTGGAGCTGAGGTGAGCCAGCAGATCAAAGGAGCTGATCCTTGCCTTTGTAAGCTTTGATTGCATGATTAACGGCACTGTTGCCCTGATCAGACTGTCGGCAAGCGGACCCGGCACGCCGCCGGCTAAAGCAGAGACAAGAGCCTCGCTGTTTCTCTCGAGAGCTGCGATGTTCTGCCTGGTTACTTCATTTGCATTTGTCAGCACATTCTTCCTCTGAGCCTCAATATCCGGCGAAATGACCCTCTTTTTGTCCGGTTTTTTAACTGCCTCACTCTCAAGGTATACCAGGTAATCCTTCGATTCCTTGAGTGCATCGGCAGCCTGTGACTGTGCATTCTTCAGCCATGTGCCGGCAGCAGCAGTATCACCTGTGTAACCTTTCCAGTAAGAAGCTTTAACCTGCATGTCACGAACGCTTCCCTGAAGGCTGTCAACCTTTGTCACCTGTGTCTCGTCGAACAGAGTGAGGGTGATAAGCACTCCTGCAACGAAGCTGGCGAATGCCGTACCGAGTTTAATGAACCACCAGTAAAAGGAGTAATAGCTCCCCTCAGTTCGCTTCCCGGTACGCAGCTCATCTTCATCACATATATCACCCACCATCGAAGAGCCGAGAGTGAAGAAGAAAAGCATGCCGGCAGAAAGCATTATTGTGGGAATTATCACCAGGTAGGGATGCTCAGGATTATAGCATACAATCTTTGAGAGTTGTGCCAGGGTCATGAGAAGCATGGAGATGATCAGCGTGTTCCTCTTCCCTAGTCTCGGGCTGATCCAGTTGAGGGGGAAGACGGCAAGCACACCCGTGATTGCCCAGATCGTTCCGTTTATACCCAACAGCTTCGCACCGGCAACCTTATCTCCCCCAAAGACATAAAATATGGGAATATAGGAGCCCAGCAGGTTCACAAAATTGAAACCCATAGCCAGGATGAAGATGGTCAGTACCAGATATATATAGTTCCTGTTTGTACTGACAATCCTCGCATCCTGCCAGAAAGTGGTCTTTTCCTGTTTCGCCACCCTGGCGAATCCCGGTTCGCGCAGCTTCGCAGTCCACCAGAAAGAGAGCGGAATCAGGATAGCTGCAATCATCAGGGAGACGTACCGCATCCCGTCAGCTTCATTGCCTCCCGGTCCACGGAACACTTCCATATTGGCCAGGGCAAAGAGCCATGGAGTGCTCATGGCGAAAAGATTGCCCACGAAACTTTTTCCGCTGAAGAGGCGGGTACGTTCGTGCGGGTCTGATGTCATCTCCATACCAAGTGCACCATGAGGTATCTCGAAGATGGTTGTGGCAGTAAAGAAGAGCAGCAGGGCAAAAAGAATATAGAATAGCTGGAAACTCCGGTACCCGGCCTCACTGGGGAACCAGGCATGCACCGTTTCGCCTTTGGGAATCCACCACAAGACCACAAAGAATACCGCAACGGCTATACCCCCTATCAGGAGATAAGGCCTGCGCCTGCCGAACCTGCTTCGCGTGTTGTCTGACAGATGGCCTACGATAGGATCAGAAAACGCATCCCAGAGCCTGGGGATAATCATTATTAGCCCCAGCCAGAAAGCGCTGATACCCAGGCTGATATTTCCCATTAACCCAACAAGCTGACCAGCAATGTTGAACAGCGCCACCGGTATGATACCACCCGCAGAATAGGCTGCAAGCTGACCGAATGTTATCCGGTCATCACCCTGTAATGCCTTCCCGTGACCCGCCTTTGTATCTTTCATCCGAATTTCTGTTATATGCTCTCAAAATTTGATTATCACCTCTGCCGGGACCTCTGTAACAGAGATATCCCTGCCGGTAAAACCTGTTATCTCATTTCCGTTTACAGTCACCCCTGACGGCATGGCACCCCCGTTGAAGTTGCGTATCCTGATGCCTCCTGCGGGCAGGTTGAGATCGCCCGATATATTGAAACGGTACGCGCTCCCCTCCCTCCTGACAGAATAAGAGATATCTCCGTAATATGTAGGCAGGTTACCAACCGACATGCCTCCCGGAGCATCAATCCAGTCACGATACAGAGCGGCTGCAATAACCAGGGTGTGATCATACTCGTTCTCATAAACAAACATTGATCTTACGGCATTTATGAAATCACTGCCGCACCATGTGTGAGGCATATCCCCTATGAATCCCGGATAGCGGCGGTCTTTCCACACAACCTCCGCCCAATGGTTCCACGCATACGGCTTCTGGTCATCAAGAAGGAATTCAATCAATTCATGAGCCCTCTCCGGCTGGTCAAGCATAATGAATGAACCTATAAGCCTGTTTTCATAGGGTGTGTAATTGACCCACTCCTGCAGGCCGACCCTCCTCTTCCTGAAAAATTCATAATACTTCTCGAAGGTGTTGTATACCTGTGGCACGGGGAGATTACCCAGCTCGTTACACGGGGTAAGGGCAATGGTTGTAGAGGTGGCGTCAAAATCTCCCAGCTCCACACATCCGGGGATATAGTCAATCTCCCTCACCTTCATGGCGAGGTCAATTGAACTGTAAAGATTCTTCCGGAACTCATCGCGCATCAGCGCAATCTTTGCACGGTGCTCATTTTCACCAAGTATGTTTTGTATCTCAACCGCATCCTTCAGGCCCTTCATAATGAAGAAATTATCCCAGTATGAATGCATCGGCTTAGCTGAATAACCCTCATGACTGATTGATTCGGGCACCAGCCCGTAATATGCCCTTACACTGTCATTCCCATTCCTGAAATGATCCGTTGATCTCTCCGCGACAAGTGAACCGATATAATCAACCACTTTGATGACATGGTGATTCATTGATCTCAGGAATGCAGTGTCAGCGGTGAAATTGAAATACTCCCTGATAAGATAAATCAGCTGGCCGTGGCTGTCATTTTCAGGCACGGGATCGGGCCCCCTGAAGTCGACCACGCATGGCACCTTTCCGTTATCATACTGGTTCGCCGCATACCATTCAATGAACTCCTTCACCTCTGCGACGATGCCTGATTTGAGAAGGGCTGATGATGTAAGCGATCCGTCACG
>MTKX01010651.1_pt1 | contig 19389 bp, 21 predicted proteins | sample 1042771 | NCBI WGS metagenome assembly MTKX01 (sample SAMN06212183, study PRJNA360534) | anaerobic digester metagenome | biome: Wastewater treatment plant; material: sludge; isolation source: anaerobic digester fed with sludge from wastewater treatment plant | place: Denmark: WWTP Randers ... | reverse complement strand
ATCTGGAGATCATCCACACAGCCGCGCTGTTGCACGACTCGCGCGGGGCGGATCCGCGCGGCGAGGCGAACGAACGTGAAGTGCACCATCTGCTCAGCGCGGAGTTTGCCGAAACCGTACTGACAGAGATGGGTTGGCAGCCAGAGCGGATTGCGGCGGTGCAGCACTGCATCCGCAGCCACCGCTACCGCGCGCAGGATGAACCCCCGCAGACCATTGAAGCCATGTGCCTCTTTGACGCGGACAAGCTGGACGTCCTGGGGGCGATTGGGGCGGCGCGGACCACGGCATTCTCCGCGCAGGCAGACCTGCCGTTCTACCGCGAGCCCTCCCAGCTCTTCCTGGAGACCGGCGAGCACGAGCCTGGCGAATTGCACAGCGCTTATCATGAATTTTTGTTCAAGTTGCAATTCGTGCACGAACGTCTGCTCACCAGGGCCGGCAGAGCCATCGCCCAGCAGCGCGACGCTTTTCTGTGCCAATATTTCGAACAGCTCCAGGCGGAATGCCGCGGTGAGCGGTAGTTTGAGGAGGAAACATGATCGGGGCAATTATTGGTGATGTTATTGGATCTGTATTTGAGGCTAGAAATTACCGCGGTAAGGATTTTCCACTTTTTTGTGATAAATCTCATTTTACAGACGACAGCGTACTGACATTTGCGACGGCGAAAGTGCTGCTGGATGGCGGGGACTATGCCGTGACCTATCAGCAGTTTGCGCGGGCTTATCCGCATCGCGGTTACGGTGGGCGCTTTAAAAGATGGATCTGGCAGGATGATCCCCAATCTTACTATAGTTTTGGCAATGGTTCGGCGATGCGCGTCGCGCCGGTTGGGTTTGCTTTTACGGATGCTGAAACCACCCTTGCAGAAGCCAAACGCAGCGCGGAAGTGACCCACAACCACCCGGAAGGCATCAAAGGTGCCCAGGCCGTGGCAATTGCTATCTGGATGGCGCGGCAGGGTGAAGGGAGGGACGCGATCCGCCAGGCGATTGAAACGCAATTCGGGTATGACCTAAGCCGCAATTGCGACTTCATCCGAGAGGTGAATGGGTTTGATGCAACCTGCCAGGGCTCGGTGCCCGAGGCGATCACCTGCTTTTTGGAATCTACGGATTTTGAGGATTGCATCCGTTTAGCTATATCGATAGGTGGCGACAGCGACACCATTGCCTGCATTGCGGGCGGGATTGCGCAGGCGTATTATAAATCTATTCCGGAGTGGATCATAATGGGAGCACGGGCGCGATTGAATCCGGATCTATTAAATATTCTGGATCGGTTTGAAGCCAAATTCTTGTTAAATTAAGACTGTGCCGGTGTCCACATTCCCATCAATTTTATTTTGGGCACACCGCGAGCACGATTTGACCTTTAGGTCTCCAACATTCATTCTTTTGGTGATTGTATTGCAAGAGCCGGATTGAAATTCGCAATCCGGCCTACGGTGATGCCCCGTGGTTACCTGCTTTTGTTACTTCGTCGCGCAGGCAATGCAGGGGTCGAAGGCCCTAACCACACGCCCGACTGCCCGTTCCAACTCAGCGCTGATACCATCCGGGCTGACGTAGCGCTTGGCGGCCACCATCAGCGCGCGGCGGATGGCAAGCATGTTATGGACCGTGGGGATGATGAAATCCGCTTTTTTGATCAATCCGTTTTCAACTTCATAACGATGGATCAGCGGTCCTCGCGGTGCTTCCACCAGCCCAAAACCAATTCCATCCTTGGGCATGTAGCCGACTTCGGTCTCGCCGTGTTCGAGATCAAGCGCAAGCATCTGCTGCGCCTTTTCGAGGGCAAATACCAGCTCTATTCCCCGGCAGAGGTCGAAAAACAAGATTGCATGCGCGGGTTTGCCGTAAGCTTCGCCAAAACGTTTCAGGTAAGCATCGGCTTTTGGAGTGCCAAAGGAATCGGTCAAGTTGATTCGAGCAAGGCTGTTTGCCCGCATGATGTGACCCTGGAAGTCGCTGATCCCAGCGTAAGAGTAGTCGCTTCCCTCGATGTTTATGTATTTTTCATAATCCTGGGGCGCAAAAGTATGACACTCCCGCTCTTCGTTGCACATGACTCGCAAGCGCTTGCTGTTGAGACGAAAATTGTTGGCTTCAGTCGAGGCAAGATAGAAAGTGGGTTCGTCATCACCCCAGGTGCCAATCCGGTCAACCATTTCCAATGACAATTGCCAATAATTGTCCACCAGATCAACCGCCACTGGCAGTAATTCATCAATTGTTTTGATCATCGCGTCGGCTTTTTCCCGCGGAATGCCGCTGGTGACCCCACCGATCACGGTTTTGATTGGGTGGATGAACTGACCGCCAGCGAGGCTGATCAGGTCCGTTCCGATCTTTCGGATCTTAAGCGCATTTTGTGCCAGCGAGAATTCGCGGGCTTTTCCAGTCTCACTCTGCGAGAGCTCAAACAAGGAGCTGGCATTGGCGCGGTCGGGCATGGTGAAGATGAAGAGCGATGTTGCCTGGTTTTGAATAAGCTGACCCAGCAGCAGCACTTCGCGAATGTCCTCTGCTAAAGGTGGGGGAGTGATGCCGAAGGTGTCTTCCAGGGCTTTGACCGAGGCGACCTGGTGGGCAGTGGAACACACACCGCAAATGCGGGGCACGATGACCGTGATCTGTTCGGCAGGCACGCCGCGCACGTAATGACCAAAGCCGCGCATTTCCATAGCCTGAAAATCAGCTCTGAAAACTTCATCGTCGTGGATGTCAATCACTACACGCGCGTGTCCTTCAATTCGACTGAGGGGGTAAGTGATAGTTGTCATCAGATCATCTTCTCCTTTGTCCGCTGGGGCAGGGATTGATCCTGGGTGTAGTCAGTAAATTGACCAAGGAATAGGGACAGCCAGGGCGATGCCAAAGCGGCATTGATTTCTTCGATAGGGATGTCTGTCATCCTGGTAAACACACGACGCAAGTTATCGAGGACGAATTCAGGGTCTTTGTTCAAATATGGGTTGGCAGGTCCACGGCAGCCCACGCATGCATGCCCGGGACGGGTGCAGAGCGCGCCGCAGCCACCGCGTGTGGAGGTGCCAACGCAAACATACCCCTGGTTGACCAGGCAGATATCTGGCAGCACCACACCGCTGCGTGAGCCGGTAATGGAGGTTGGGCGCATATCATTCAGTTTTTGGCGCCCACATTCCTGGCAGACAATCGACGCGATCTTGGCGTTCTCAGGATCTTTCAGGGCGGTCATGAAGAGTTCAGGCGTGGGAGGGCAGCCCGGCAGATAGAGATCCACGTCCACGAACCGGTCGAGCGGGTAAGCGTTTGGCAGCATGTCGGGCATGCGCAAGCGATGTGAAGCTTTGATGAAGGACTCGCGCGCGATATGGTTATCTTTGAACTGGGCAACGCCGCCAGAGAGCGCGCAGGTGCCGACCGCAATCAACTTTTTGGCGCGGGAACGCCCTTTGCGCAGATTGTGGATGTCTTCATCCGTGCGCACGCCGCCAGTTACCAGCAGAACTTCCACGTCTTCGGGGATTTTGTGGGAGGTAACCACCAGGGGCATGTAGACCAGTTGAAAATTGCTGATCCATTCATCCGAATTCAGCAGCGAAACCTCGCAACCTGAACAGCCGGAGAGTTGCAGCACAGCGAACTTGGGAAGATCTTTTGGAGTTTCCATAGTCTCATTTCCACAGGATTAGTTGGGTTATGCACAATTATATCCAGTAATTCCCCAATTCTGAGAGGTTTTATCCACATCTTATCCACACAATTACCGGTTTATTGAGAGGATGGAGTAGAATTGGACGCTGAGGTGAAAATGGAACCATCATTAGAGCAGGTAATCAGCTGGGTTAAAGAAGCCGCCGCAATGGCGCAGGAGATGCGAGGGGAGGATCTGCAAGTGCGGCACAAGAGCAAGGCTGACCTTGTCACCGCGGCGGATACTGCGATTGAAGCTTTTATGATCGAGAAGATCCAGACGCATTTCCCGGGTCACAGTGTCAACGCTGAAGAAACCGGGCAGCACGAGGGTGACAATGATCACGAGTGGTTCATCGACCCGATCGACGGCACGCTTAATTATGCCCATGGATTGCCACAATACGCGATCTCCGTGGGGTATGCGCACAAGGGCGAGCTCAAACTTGGCGTGATTGCCAACCCGCCGATGCAGGAATATTTCTATGCCGAAGCCGGCAAGGGATCCTGGCTGAATGGCAAGCCCATCCGCGTCTCGGAAACGAGTGAGTTGATCGATTCCATGCTCATCACCGGCTTTCGCTATAACCTGCTCGACACGCCCCGCTCCAACATCAACAACTTCATCCGTCTTGCGCACGAAGTGCAAACCGTCCGCCGCCTGGGTTCAGCCGCGCTGGACCTGGCGTACGTGGCATGCGGGCGGGTGGAGGGCTTCTGGGAGATTGCGCTTAACCCGTGGGACGTGGCGGCGGGTATCCTGCTGATCCGCGAAGCGGGCGGCATCGTCAGCACGCTGCACGGCGAAGGGCATCTGCTGAAAGGCAGTGTGGACATCCTGGCTGCTAATCCGGTGATCTTTCCGAAGCTGCAGACCATCCTGGACGAGGAACACGCGAAGTCACTCTGATCAATTCGAAAAACGAAGTCCCAGTGATATTTTTCAGGTTTTGCTGAAAAACCCTGCGGCTTTTGCTTTTCCCCGAATGGATTGTTAGCGGATATAAACCAATTATCCTACCAGAAAGCGGATCTATGGATTTTATTCAGGAAATTCTAGCAAATCCCGCGCTGTTGGTGACAGTCATTCTGACCATCGGGGTTATCCTGGTCAATGGCTGGACAGACGCGCCGAACGCGATTGCAACGTGTATTTCAACGCGCGCTATCAAGCCAAAACAGGCCATTTTGATGGCAGCTGTCTTCAACTTTCTTGGCGTGTTTGTCATGACGATGATCTCCAGCAAAGTAGCCCTAACTATCAGTAACATGGTTGATTTTGGCACCGATGTGAAAGCCAGTTCCATTGCACTCAGTGGTGCCCTGGCATCGATTGTGATCTGGGCGACGGCAGCCTGGTACTTTGGCATCCCAACATCTGAAAGCCACGCGCTGATTGCCGGTCTGACTGGCGCAGCGGTTGCATATTTTAATAGCTTTGAGGGTGTTAACGGCGCTGAGTGGATCAAGGTGGTGTTTGGCTTGCTCCTTTCCACCTTTGGAGGTTTCTTCCTGGGTTGGGGAATTGCCAAGCTGATTGAAGTTATCTTTAAGAGCCAGGACAGGCGAAAGACAAACAAGTTTTTCAAGAATGCCCAGGTGGGCGGAGCAGCGGCAATGGCGTTCATGCACGGCGCACAGGATGGGCAAAAGTTCATCGGTGTATTCCTGATCGGAATGGCGCTGGCAAAGGGGCAGGCAGTGCAAGGCGCTATCGAGATTCCTATTTGGTTGATGCTGTTTTGCTCGGTCATCATGGCGCTTGGAACATCCATTGGCGGTTACCGCATCATTAAGGCAGTCGGAATGGACATGGTGAAGCTTGAGACCTACCAGGGTTTCAGCGCGGACCTTGCAGCTGCCCTCTCACTGCTGGCCGCAACACTTTTTAGGGGTTTGCCTGTATCCACCACCCACACCAAAACCACCGCCATTATGGGTGTTGGCGCTGCCAGGCGCATACGCTCGGTGAACTGGGGAGTGGTGCGGGAGATGGTGCTGGCTTGGGTGCTCACCTTCCCAGGCTGCGGTTTGCTTGGTTATCTTGTGACACGTTTGTTTATTCGATTGTTTGTGTAAGGATACATTATGGCTAAAAAAGACAACAACTACTACAACATGTTCAGCGACATCGCTTCGGATGCAATTATCGCCGCGCATCATCTGGAAAAAACGGTCAAGAACTACAACCCCGACAAGATGGAGAAACTCAATAAAACCATGCACGAGATCGAGCATGGAGCGGATCTGAAAAAGCATCAAATGATGAAAATGCTTGTCGCTGAGTTTATCACCCCAATCGAGCGGGAAGACATCGCAACCTTGTCGTACATGCTGGATGATGTATTGGACAGTATTGAAGAGGTTTTTCAGATGTTCTTCATGTATAACGTGAAGTCAATGCGGCCTGAAGCCATTGATTTTGTGGACCTGATCGTGCGATCCACCGAGGCAATGAAAGCTTGCTTTGATGAATTCGAGCATTTCCGCAAATCAGATCTAATTGCCAAAAAGATCGTTGAGGTAAACGTGATCGAAGAGCTTGCTGATTCACTTTACTTCAAAACCGTGCGCGAGCTTTATACCAAGGAAAAAGACCCGATGCAAGTTATGGTTTGGGTGCGCCTTCTAGACCGTTTTGAAAGGATCTGCGATGAGTGCGAGCATGTTGCGGACACCATCGGCTCGGTGATAATGAAGAATTCCTAGCCGCTCAGTTATCCCCCCCAAAAAAAGCGCCCTGGCAGTCAAGTTGATGCCAGGGCGTTTTCAATATCCGTTCAATTGAAATTAAGCTTTTGAGATCGTAACGAAAATCACCGGGCGGCGCTTGGTCTCCTCGTTGATGTAGGAGGTTGCGACACTTTGGATTTCTTTTTGCAAATTGTTTGCCGCAAATTGGGTCAGCTTCACCACGCGTTTGCGCAGTTCGCCAAACAACTCCTGAGACTCATCTTGGGCGATGAAGCCGCGGCTGATGATTTCGAGGTTCTTGAACTTGCCGTTGTTTTTATCCAGCTCCAGGTTGAGCAAAACCACGCCGTCCTGGCTGAGCAGTTCGCGGTCGCGCATGGTGGAACGATCCACATCGCCCACGCCAATGCCGTCCACGAAGACGTAACCACCGGGGATGCGCTCACCAAGTTTTAACTCACCATGGTTAAACTCAATAATGCGACCATTTTCAACCAACGCGATTTGCTCCTCCTCCATGCCTACCTCGAGGGCCAGGCGCTTGTGCTGCTTGAGCATGCGCAGTTCACCGTGAACGGGGATCAGATAACGCGGCTTCACAAGATGAAGCAGCAGTTTGATCTCTTCCTGGCTGGCATGCCCCGAGACGTGCACGGGCATGATGGCTTCATAAACCACCTCTGCGCCCTGCTCCATCAAGCGGTTGATCGCGCGGTAAACAGGCTCTTCGTTACCCGGGATGGGATGCGAGGAGAGCACGATTGTGTCACCTTGTTTGACGCCAAAGCGGTTGTTTGTGCCGTTTGCCAAACGACCCAGGATGGAAGTCGGCTCGCCTTGGGAGCCAGTCACCAGCAGTACAACTTTGCTATCTGGCATGGAAAGCGCCTGGTCTGTTGAGACAACCAGGTTTTCATCGTAATTCAAGTAACCGAGTTCTTTGGCAATGCGGGCATTTTCGGTCATGCTGAGACCAACAAAACTGACCTTGCGGTCGTGCCTTTTCGCAGTCTCCAAAACCTGCTGCATGCGCGAAATCAGGGATGCGAATGTGGCAACGATGATCCGACCCTTCGCCTGGTAGAACACTTTGTCGAAGGCGTCATTGATGACACGCTCCGAAGCCGTCCACCCAGGACGTTCGGCGTTGGTGGAATCAGACAGCAGCGCGAGCACGCCTCTGCGAGCAAATTCTGCCAGCTTGCTGTAATCGGTGGGGCGACCGTCTATGGGAGTGTGGTCAAACTTGTAGTCACCGGTTTGCACGATGAGACCAGCAGGGGTATCGATGCCCACGCCGACCCCATCAGGAATGGAGTGGCAAACGTGGAAAAAGTCGACCTTGAAAGGACCGATTTGCACTGATTCGCCCGCCTGGATATCCACTAACTTGGGTTCAACTTTCATCCCGCGCCGGTTGAGCTTGTTTTTGATCAAGCCATTGGTGAGGGGTGTGGCGTAAACTGGAGCGTTCACGTATTCAAGCAGATGACCTATTGAGCCGGTATGGTCTTCGTGACCGTGGGTGATGACGATACCTTTCACCTGGTTGGCACGCTGCTTTACATACTCAAAATCGGGGATGATGTAATCAATGCCGATCATGTCGTTGTCCGGGAACATCATGCCAGCGTCCACGATCAGGATTTGCTGATTGTATTCGTACATGGTCATGTTTTTGCCCACCTCGCCCAGACCTCCGAGGGGGATAATACGTAATGTTTTTTTACTCATAATTTTTACCTAACATAATAAACCGGCTGATGCCGGGGATTTTTTTCTAATTTGTTGATTGGATTGTACCCTGAAATTACCTTGAAAACGGGGCTTGTGGAAAGAAAAAGGTTACCGATGGGGATTCTTACAGACTGTATACGTTGTTTTAACCTATCTCTAACAAAAATTTCTTAAAAAGTAAGCATAAACAGTAACAAACGGAGGTACATATGGCTTACATGATTAGACGAACTCCTTATTGGAGAAACCAATACAATTTGGAACGAGCAATGAACCGCTTTTTCGACATGGACACCGAACAGCTTCCTTCTGGCTTCCCGCTAGACGTGATCGAGAACGATCAGGAATACATTGTGAAGGCTAGCGTCGCTGGCTTTGATCCCGAGAAGATCGAGATCACGTATGATGACAACACTTTGTCCATCAAGGGCGAGGTTGAGGAAGAAAACAAGGAATCCGAACAAGGCAAATACCACATCCGCGAGCGCAGTTATGGCAGCTTCTATCGCAGCATTTCGATGCCTGGTGTGATCGATGCAGAGCAGATCAGTGCGGAAACGGACAATGGTATCCTGGTGGTTCATCTGCCCAAGAAACCCGAGACCCAGCCGAAGAAAATTTCGGTGACCGCCCGGGAACCTAAAAAAGTAGTAGAGCACGAAGAGTAAATCCAAATAAGTATTACAAACAGAATGGCTCCCAGTAAGGAAGCCATTCTGTTTGATCTTCAGGCGGTGGAATTTTATTGATCAGCCAAAGATGGCTTTTATCATAAGCATGACGCCCAGCAACACCATGGGAACACCAACGACAGCGCCGATGATGGTTATCGTGAGCACCACACCCAAGATTGCTATAACCAGCCCCAGGATTGCACCGACGAGCCTGCCTGTTACCTTAAGGATCCAAAGTACCAGCTGGAAAAGTGCCCAAAAAGGCCACAGCAGGAAGGGAATTCTTCTTTTTTCTTCCATATTTCCTCTTTACCTGTTTTGAAAAAAACAGTTTCTATATTTGATTATAGGAGAGTGGGGTTTATCAAAGGATAGAAAATATGGGGATTGTCATCGGCATGGACAAATTTTTTGGTCATTGCGAGGGATCATAGCGCGTAGGTCAGGTTCTTCTGCCTGCTCTGGAGCTCTTTCCTCCAGGGTGAAACCTGACGTTACCAACGATGGCACAAAAACATCTTTAAAGATAGCTTTCTTGTCAGGTTGAAATGCACAACCTGACCTACGGCCGGGTCGTGCCGGCGTCATCGCCGCGCACGATGTCTGAACTTTGGGTCTCATCAGTTTTGCATCTAATACGTCTGGAAACGAGCCGGGTTCCGCCTCTGAACCCGGCCTACGAAAGGATTACAAGCCAATTTGCTTTTATTCAACCACCCACGAGCCATTAACACACTATAATTAGCCAAAAGCACTGGAAGGAGATAACCCATGGACTACAAGAAATATCGTGTGCCGAGCAAGGGTAAGATCAGCCTGAAAGATTTCGACCCTAATGACTCGAAAGAGTTTGACGGCAAGAAGAAAGCCGGCGAGGAAGCTCTGATCAAGGTCAACAAGGATATTGAGGCTTTGCAGGAGCAAATGTTTGCCGAAGGCAAGCGGCGCTTGATCGTGCTGGTTCAGGCGATGGACACCGCCGGCAAGGATGGCGTCATTCGCTACGTCTTTGAGCGGGTCAATCCCTCAGGCGTACGTGTGGCAGCGTTCAAAACGCCCTCTGCCATAGAGCTTTCGCATGATTATCTCTGGCGCGTCCACGCTCAGACACCCGGTAAGGGCGAAATCGTGATCTTCAACCGTTCGCACTATGAAGATGTGCTGGTAGTTCGAGTGCACAACCTGGTTCCCAAAGAGGTCTGGTCGAAGCGTTTTGATCACATCAACAATTTCGAAAAATTGTTGGTGGATGAGGGTACGACCATCCTGAAGTTCTTCCTACATATTGACCTGCAAGAACAGGCGGAGCGTTTCCTTGCTCGGGTGGAAGACCCGACCAAGCAGTGGAAATTCAATCCCGGGGATCTCGAAGAGCGCAAACTCTGGCCACAATACATGGAGGCTTACGAAGACGTGCTCAATAAGACCAGCACAGAATATGCCCCCTGGTACGTCATCCCCAGTAATAAAAAGTGGTATCGTAATTTGTTAATTGCCAATATCCTGCGTGACACGCTCAAGGGGTTCAAGATGGGCTATCCTGAACCGCCGGCTGACATCGAGGGTTATCACAAGAAATTGCTCGAAATGACCCTCTCCAAAGAGGGTTAGTGGTCACAGAGGAAGTTCGGACTATACCAGACGCAGTTCTGGTAGGTCGATTGCAGCGTGAGTATATTCTGCCAGCTGCAGCGCCCGCATGCCTGGATGGGCTGGGTGGCAACCTGGCATACGCCGCCGCGGCATTTGCTTCGTGGGGTGGTAGGGCTGGGTTGGTATCTCGAGTCAGTGCCGATTTCCCCTTGGATCGACTAAACCGACTGGAAAGCCTTGGTTTCCTGCTTGATGGAGTTCATGCAGTCACTGAACCGCTCGATTCGCGTTATTTTAGGGCTTATGGCGAGGGGAACAAGGCGTACTTCGACAATCCAATCACTCATTTTGCGGAACGACAATTACCCTTCCCACCAGAACTTTTTGGATACCAGCCCCGCCGGAAATATTGCAGCAAGACGGATTATCAGGCTAATTCATTCAGGGTCACAGATATGCCCAGGCTGTTCCTGGAAGCAAAAGCCGCCCATATCTGCCCGATTGACTTTATTTCCCACAAGATCCTGCCTTCTGTACTGAAGGCAGGCATGATCCAGACTCTGACAATGCGTGCCTGCACCTGCTATATGGATCCAATCTTTTGGGAAGATATTCGAGCCTTGATTTCTGATTTGACCACGTTTGCGATGACCGATGTTCAGGCGTTGAAGCTCTTCCAGGGACGCAGTGTGGACCTGTGGGAAATCGCAGAGCATCTGGCTGGATATGGGCCAGAGGCGGTGCTGGTGCAGACGGGGGATGGCACAACGCGCCTGTATGACCGTATGAGCCAGAAGCGCTGGATCCTGCCGGCTTACCGGGCTCGCATCAGCGATCCAACTGGCATGCTGGACGCCTTTGATGGAGGTTTTCTGGCGGGCTTTCAGCAGTCCCACGAACCGTTGGAAGCGGCGCTCTGCGGCAACATCAGCGCTTCGATGTCGGGTGAGGGCAGTGGACCTTACTTTTTATTGGAATGTTTGCCCGGGTTAAAAGAAATGCGCCTGCAGGTGCTGCGCCAGCAGATCATTGCGGCGTAGCGGGAGTGGAAAGGCTTAGTGGTACCAGCCTGATTTCGTAGAGGCTGGGCCAGTTTTTCCCGGTCAGGTAGAGTTTGTCATTGATAGCATCGAAGGCGATGCCATTGAGCACTTCGCCTTGCATTTCGCGGTTTTGCTCCGGGCGCAACCCTGTCAGATCGATCAAACTAACAATGCTGCCATCCTCTGGATTGATGGCCACAATTGTGTCAGTCAGGTAGATGTTGGCAAAGATTTTGCCATTGATATATTCCAACTCGTTCAGATATTCCAACGGCTGCCCCTGGTAGCTTACGTTGACCTGCCTCACGACATGCAACGTGCCCGGATCCATCCAGTAGAGGGTGTTGGACCCATCAGAGAGGATCAGCGCCGAGCCATCCGTGGTGAGCCCCCAACCCTGGGTTTGATAATTAAAGGTACGAAGAAGCTCGAGAGTGTTGGCATCGTAAACGAAACCAGTATTCTCTTTCCATGTTAGTTGATAAAGCTTGCCCTCGAGCAACACCAGGCCTTCAGCAAAGAAAGTAGCAGCCAATTCGGCTTCTGCCTGAACATCTCCACTGATTGGGTCAACTTTGCGCAGTGACGACTGGCTATAGAGCCCGCAGCTTTCGTAGAAGATGCCGTCAGCGATCACCAATCCCTGGGTGTAGCAAGTGGGGTCGTGGGGTAAGGTGGCGAGGATTTCGTAACCCAGGTTTTGGGCGAGCGGCTCCGGTACAGCTGGGATGACCTCGGCTTGAGGTTCTTTGGTGAGCAAAGTGCAGGACGGTAGGCTGCCCAAGATGATCGCGATCATTATGATCAAGAGCAGTGCGGGTTTTAATGCTGTCTTTTTGTCCATCCTGACAATTGTAGTCCAGATCAAGATGAGAGGAAATCTAATTTGCACAATTAGTTGGGGATGAGGAGTTGCAATGATAGAATCAAGCGAAACGGAAAAAGGAGCTGCCATGTTTGATTCACTTGAACGGTTTTTACGCTACGTCAAAATTGATACCCAATCAGCGATGGATGCCGAGGGCTACCCCAGCACTGCCAAACAGCTGGACCTCGCCAGGTTATTGGTGGAGGAGCTAAGTGCCCTGGGCATGGATGAGGTCAAGCTGGATGAATATGGTTATGTCACGGCGACTTTGCCAACCAATATCGAGGGGTCTGCCCCCGTGGTGGGCTTTCTGGCACACATGGACACCAGTCCGTCAGCTTCCGGCGCGGACGTGAAACCGCGCCTGATTGAAAACTACGATGGGCAGGACATTCTTCTGAACGCTGAGAAGAACATCCTGCTTTCACCGCGCGATTTCCCCAAATTATTGGAAAGTAAAGGTGAGCGCCTGGTGGTCACCGATGGCACCACTTTGCTCGGTGCTGACGATAAAGCCGGCATCGCCGCCATCATCGGCGCCATGGCGTACCTGATCGCCCATCCGGAGGTGCCGCACGGCAAGCTGCGGGTTGGGTTTACTCCCGATGAAGAAGTGGGCGAGGGCGTCAAGTTCTTTGACGTGCCGGCTTTTGGCGCGGATTTTGCCTATACTGTTGACGGCGGCAAGGCTGGGGAGTTCTCTTATGAGAATTTTAACGCGGCAGGCGCGAAAATCAAAATCAACGGGCGCAGCGTTCATCCCGGCACTTCCAAGGGTCGCCTGAAGAGCGCCATCCAGGTGGCGATCGATTTCCATAACCTGCTGCCGGTCTTTGACCGCGCTGAGCACACTGAAAAGCGGGAGGGGTTTATTCACCTGACGGAAATGGCCGGCGAGGCGGAAAGCGCGCATCTTACTTACATCATCCGTGAACACGACGAAGCCAAATTCGAGCGGCTCAAGCAGGAAGTACGGCAGGCAGCGGATTTCATCAACCAGCGTTATGGAGCAGGCACGCTTGAGCTCGAAATTCGCGAGCAGTATTTCAACATGCGCAAAATGATTGAGACGCGTCCGGAAATCATTGAAGTTGCCCTTAAGGCTTACCGCGCGGTAGGCCTTGAACCGGTGGAAGAAGCAGTTCGCGGCGGCACTGATGGCAGCCGGCTTTCGTATATGGGTCTGCCCACGCCGAACATCTTCACTGGCGGTCACAACGGACACGGGCGATTCGAGTACCTTTCGGTTGATGCCCTTGAGAAAGCCACTGAGGTGGTTGTGATTATCAGCAAGCTGGTGGGTGAGCTGGAGTAGCATGCTTGCTTTTGGTTGAGGGGCGGTCTGGTGTGTTGTTCCCCCCTCTGCTACAGAATCCTTTGTAGGGCGAAATTGAGCGCACTATGGACGATTTGATGGGCGAATGTATCGTGCGCTCAATTCGCCAACAACCAAGATCGCAAGTAGGGAAGAGGCTCGCCCCCTTCCGCCACGATGAAAACTGGAACGTTACAAGACCGTTCCCTACGTTGGTTACTGTCAACCTTTTTCAATATGGCAAGGCGGAATGTTGAGATCGCCACGTCGCTTCGCTCCTCGCGATGACGGATTTCCCCTCGTATTTTTTTGCAGGGTCTACCACTCCGCCGACAACGATGATGTGAACGCATATTATTCGGCAGGTGCTTGAGCAATCAAGCACCTTTTTTTTGTCTTTTGACAGTTGGGGGTGCTGGAATTGTTAACGTTTTCCAAAAAGCGGAAAATTACCCCAAAAGTACTTGACGTGACGTACTACGTCTGATATAGTAATTACAACGACAGACGTAATACTTTTTGAGAGGAAGAAACATGATCAGCAGCGATGTCATCAGAGGCTATACAGACACAATCATCTTGTCTCTGCTGCGCAACGAACCGGGCTATGGCTATGAGATTTCGCGTCAGATCAGCGAGATAACCGAGCAGAAGTATGTCATGCGCGAGACCACACTCTACTCTGCCTTCAACCGCCTGGAGCAAAACGGGCACTTGCGTTCGTTCTATGGCACCGAAAGCAACGGAAAACGCCGGACCTACTATGAAATCACCCCAGCAGGAAGAGCTTATCTTGAGGAAAAGCTAACTGAATGGGAACTAACAAAAGAAATAATCGAGAAGATCATTCGGTAAAAGAGGAAACAATGGACGCAATCAAATCTTATCTTGAAAACATGTTTTTACATTTGCCCAGAACCGAGGAGGTCCTGCGAGCAAAGGAAGAATTGGCTCAAATGATGGAGGATAAATACTCCCAGCTGAGGAGTGAAGGCCGCACCGACAACGAGGCAGTTGGGCAGGTAATTTCTGAGTTTGGTAATCTCGAGGAACTGGCAGAAACCCTGGGCATTCCGCAGGAAGTCAAGGATCTCGATAGCGAAACCAAACAGATCACTATGACCGATAGCGAAGTCGAGCGGTACTTGCTGGTCTCAAAGGAAACCGGCTGGCAGGTTGCAATGGGTGTGGCTCTTATTCTGCTTGGAGTTGCCAATCTCATTTTCGTGAATGCCATTGCTGACCGCGGTTTCCTGGCGGAAAAAGTCGGCCAGGCAATCGGTGTCGGCGGGTTGCTATTGCTAATTGCCCTTGCGGTCTACATCTTTATCATGGCTGGGATGAAAAGCGAAAAATACGAAAAACTTGAGACCACGACCGTCAAGATTGACCCATACCTTCACGACCGCATTGCCCAGATGAAGGAAGACTATCGCCCCGCCTTCGCCCGGAGTATCGCAGGCGGTGTCGCGCTTATTTTGGTGAGCGTGGTCGGGCTGGTGACTGTCGCGATCCTGGAGATCGGCGGAAAATTCGCCGTGATGTTAATGGTTGTTGGTCTGTTGGTGGCGGTCGCTTTGGCTGTTGGGCTATTCATTTCTGCCGGGACAAAAATGGAGGCGTATGACAAGCTTCTTAATGAAGGCGATTACACCCGAAAACAGAAAGAGGGGAATAGCATAGCAGAAAAAATCAGTGGACCTTACTGGATGCTGGTGGTGGCAATTTACCTTACTTGGAGCTTCATCAGCAACGCATGGGGTATTAGTTGGATTGTCTTCCCAATCGCAGGAGTTCTGTTTGGTCTAATCTCTGTGGTTTCCGCTTCGTTTAGCAAGCAATAAACTCGCGCAAATAAAAGACCGGGTGAGTGTTGAACTCTCCCGGTCTTTTTGTTTTATGAATAACGCTCTTTAGCANNAGCCATCGCCGCAGTCCGAGCCACAACCCTCGCAGCCGCCATAGTGCAGATGACCAGCAGCCACTTCCTCTTCAGTCGCCGGACGGACAGCCAGAACAGTCACTTTGAAGTGCAAGTCCTTGCCAGCCATCGGGTGGTTGAGGTCAAGTTCCACGGCATCATCAGAAATCGCGGTTGCAACGCCCTGGAAGATGTGCCCTGCGGCGTCGCGCAGGCGCATAGCTTCGCCCAGGTGGATCTCAAAATCAGGTGGGAATGATGCCCGGCTGACGGTGATGACCGAATCGGGGTCAAACTCGCCATAAGCATCCTCAGCTTTGGCAATCACCTCGAGTGAGTCGCCGACTTTGGCGCCAGTCAGGGGCTGTTCAAGCCCGGGGATGATATTGCCGTGACCGTGCAGGTACTCAAGCAGGTCTGATTCAACTTCTTCGCCATCCACATTGAGGTTGTAGGCAATCTGAACGACGTGATCGTTTTGGATAGTTTCCAGTAAATTTTCTTCCATGTTTCTCCATTCTTTATACGGGCTAGTCCTCCCGCGCCGCATGATTATAACAGACTGCAGACGAGGAAAATGCGCCAGCATTCGGCAAAAGGTTATTCTAATAAAACGTTTATCAAATCAGCCCCCTACAAGCCTTTGACAGGCTTGGGTAATCCGACTAAAATCCTGCTTATTGAAAAACATTATCAATAAGGTCGACATGAATTGGCAGGATGTACTCACAGAAAATGGATATCGTGTTTCAGGTCCGCGCAAACTAGTGATGCAGGTGCTTGAGAGCAATGCTCAGCCGATGACTCCATTGGAGATCTACCAGGAGCTTTCCCAATCTGGACGGGCGTTAGGGATGGTCAGTGTCTACCGGGCACTGGAGTTGCTGGCCGAACTGGGGCTGGTCTGCGTGGTCTATGACCCCGATGGCAGCGTTGGATACGTGGCAGGAGGGGTTGGGCATCATCACCACATTCTTTGCCAAAAGTGCCATCAGGCGATCGCCTTTGCCGGTTCTGAAGACCTGAGCAGCCTGATCCAAAGGGTTGAGGAAGAAACAAATTATCGCGTGAGTGATCACCTTTTACAGTTGTACGGTATTTGCCCTGATTGCCAAAAGATATCAGCTGAGGCAGTGGAGTGAAAATGAAAAGAGTATTACTCTTCAGCCTGATTCTAATGCTTGGATTAAGTGCATGCGCCAAACCAGCAGCCCAGGATGATCCCGAAAAACTAACTATCAGCGTCAGCATTCTGCCCCAGCAATGGTTTGTGGACCAGATTGGTGGGGATCGCGTTCGGACCCAGGCAATGGTGGGCAGCGGCGACGACCCGCACACCTATGAGCCCAGTCCGCAGCAAATGACCAACCTGGCAGCCTCTGAGCTTTACTTCACTATAGGCGTGGAATTTGAAGCAGTATGGATGCCGCGCTTTGAGTCCGCAAACCCTGAGATGAAGGTGGTGGATGCAGCAGCAGAGATCGGGCTTATTCCTGCAGCGGATGAGCACAAACATGATGACGCCGCGATCGAAGATAACACAAATACCGGCACGGAAACCGATCCCCATATCTGGTTTTCTCCCTCACGCATGAAACAGATGGCTCAGACAATCACTGAAGCAATGAAAACTGCCGACTCGCAAAACGCGAATTATTACCAGGCAAATCTTGAAGCATTGCTGATCAAAATTGATGCGATTGACGCTGAGGTCAGAAAACAACTCGAAGGCTCTAAAAGGGATCATTTCATGGTGGTGCACCCAGCCTGGGGATATGTGGCGGAGGATTACGGGCTGCACATGCTGGCGGTTGAGATTGGCGGTAATGAACCCGCCCCTGAAACCCTTTCGCAGATCATCGCGTTAGCCAGGGGATATGAGATAAACACTCTGGTGATCGAGAAAGGCAGTAACGCCAGGCTCGCCACCTCCATCACAGAGCAAGCTGGGATCCAATCCATCGTGGAATGGGACCCAATGGCTTATGACTGGCCTGCAAGCATGCTGATGATTGCCGAGACGCTACACCAGGCATTGAATTAGGAGATATAGTGACAGGGCAAGCAGTAATTGAACTGGAAGATGTATGGGCTGGCTACGAGAGTGACCGTGTCCTGGAGGCGGTTAACTTTAGAATGGAAGCCGGCGATTACGTTGGGCTGATTGGGCCTAATGGTGGTGGAAAGACCACGTTGATAAAAGTCATCCTGGGGCTGATCAAACCCGAGCGAGGTGTGGTGCGAGTGATGGGCGTCAGCCCGGAGAAAGGACGCCATTTCATCGGTTATGTGCCACAAATCCAGCAGAACGACAGGGCATTTCCGATCAGGGTATGGGATGTTGTGAGCATGGGAAGGTTAAAGCCGCAACTTTTGCAAAGCCTGTATCTAAAGGATGATGACAGAGAAATCATTGAGCGCTCGCTCAAGCAGATGGACGTCCTGGACCTGGCAAAACGGTCGATCAATGAACTTTCAGGCGGTCAGCGGCAGCGGGTTACGATCGCGCGGGCACTGGCAGCGGAACCGAAGATCCTGCTGCTGGACGAGCCGACTTCGAGCGTGGATTCCCGTTCCAGTTCGCAGATGTATGATCTTTTGGCTGAACTGAACAAGAGTATTTCGATCCTGCTGATCTCGCATGATTTGACCGCGATTTCGACCTATGTCAAAACCATTGGCTGCGTCAACCGGCGGCTGGTTTACAACGGACAGAAAGAGATCACAAGCGACATGTTGAGCAGTGCCTATGAATGCCCGATTGACCTGGTGGCACACGGTTTACCACACCGGGTTTTGCCTCCTCATCAAGAAGAAGATGACCATGATTGACACCATACAAAACATATTTGCCTACGATTTCATGCGTAACGCGCTTTTTGCCAGCCTGCTGGTGGGTGTTGTTTGTGGATTGATCGGCACGCTGGTTGTGTTGAATCGCATTGTCTTTCTGGGTGGCGGGATCGCGCATGCGGCCTATGGCGGAATCGGACTGGCTTACTATTTTGGGCAGGACCCGATGTTGGGGGCGATCCTTTTCAGCATTTTATCCGCGCTTGGCATGGGGCTAGTACACCTGCGAACCAAAGCTCGCTCCGACACGTTGATCGGAGTGATGTGGTCGATTGGCATGGCAGTCGGGATCATTTTTGTCAGCCTGACGCCGGGATTCAAGGCGGATCTGATGAGTTACCTGTTTGGCAGCCTGTTGGCGGTATCTGGCGGAGACTTGCTGGTGATGGCGCTGGTCGCACTGCTTGTGATCGTCTTTGTGGTGCTCTTTTACCGGAGTTTGCAGGCGATCTCTTTTGATGAAACCTTCTCCACAGTTCGCAACGTGCCGGTGTCCGCACTTTATCTGTTGATGCTGGTGATGATTGGATTGACCGTAGTGGTGGCGATGCGGGTTGTTGGTTTGATCATGTCAATCGCGATGCTGACCATTCCACCGGCAACTGCCAGTCTTTTCCTGAAGGATATGAAGGGCATGATGCTGCTCTCGATCGGGCTCAGCTGGCTGTTTTCAACAGTCGGTCTGGTTGTATCTTTTGCGCTTAATTTGCAGGCGGGATCCGTCATTATTTTGGTGGCAGCACTGAGCTATCTGGCAGCCGCTGGGATCAAAAAACTCACAGCCCGTCCGATGGCATGACTCAAACAGCTGTCAATAAAGCCAGGCAGCAGAACTATATCTGCCTTAACGTGTTTTTAAGATTAGAGAGTACAATTTAATTAAAACATGGGAATTAAGGCTTTTGTTGAGGATTCAGCGGCTGTCAAAGCCGGCCTGTGGCTTGGTAAGCATTGCAAGCTGACGGGCTTAGATCGCCTTGCCGATATTGTTGGCTCGGTGTTGGC
>MTKX01005916.1_pt1 | contig 19445 bp, 23 predicted proteins | sample 1042771 | NCBI WGS metagenome assembly MTKX01 (sample SAMN06212183, study PRJNA360534) | anaerobic digester metagenome | biome: Wastewater treatment plant; material: sludge; isolation source: anaerobic digester fed with sludge from wastewater treatment plant | place: Denmark: WWTP Randers ... | reverse complement strand
GGCCGAATACAAAATACACTAGGTAAGTATAGTAAGTATAGTATCATATATAGTACAAAAATCAATAGCTATAAAAGCTTTACTATACTACTATACTTACTATACTAATGATAAAGTAAAAGTAATAAATAATAATATTTTAAATAATAGGCAGTATAGTAGTATAGTAGTATAGTAATTAGCCTATAGTTAGCGATTTTATTACTATACTGCATAGTAAAAAAAATTTAAAAATCCCCTTTGAAGTACCCCTCCCCCTTGTTAATTATATAATATTATTATAAATAATAATGGACGATTTTATATGTTAGATTTTAAGGACCCAAAAGATATCAGAGAATTGATTCGACAATGGCTACAGGAAGCCTGCGAGCTAAAGAGATTGCCTTTTGAAAAGGACGGCGGCACAATTGTGCAACTTCTGAATGTCTGGCTTCGATCTTACGAGACAGACAAGCTGGAAGACATCGAGAAGAGGCTAGCTGCATTGGAGGACGGCAAGCAACGCCTATTGGAGGGCAAGCAATGACCGCCACGATTACGAGCCTGCTGAAACGCCTGGACAAACTGGATTATACCGCGAAAGAGCCCGATCTAATTGAACTGGCTATAGCTAAGTTATCGGATAAAGATCTGGAGCTTCTGCATGAGCATACGGCTCTTCGTGAAGCAGGCTTTGATGAAGAGCAAACCGCCCAAATGATGGGCGATCGCTATGCAGATGCCCTTGAAGCTGCGGCACATTTCCAGAAGAAATATGCAGATACCATGGATAAAATTAAGATGAAAACCAGGAAATTGCAGAAGTACCACGAAAAAAAAGCATCTTTATGAATCACCGAAATGTTTTTATGAAGTAGTGCATACAATAATACAAGGAGGGAATACTCTGAAAATTATACACGTTTTAATCATGTTAGCGATGGTAATTCCAATAGGAACAGCATCATCCTCGGAAAGCATAAACCCAGATGAATTGGAATCGGATCCAAATTATTGGTATGGTCAAGCACTTTCTGCATGGAATTCTAACGACTATTTTCATAGTGTTACCGCAATTGAAAAAGCAATTGAATTGGATCCGAACAATTCAACATATTGGAGTTTCAAAGGATGGCGCACTTTTGAGCTGGAACCATTTGAAAAAGCAATTGAATTGGATCCAAATAATGCAGACGCCTGGGATGGTAAGGCATTTGTGCACACGGTTCTTTCTGAGTATGAAGATGCCCTAGAAGCCGCAAATAGATCAATTGAATTGAATGGAACCAATATAAACTTTTGGATAAGAAAAAGCGACGTTTATTCTTCAGCTCATATGAACTCCCTCGCTGTAAACATCCTTGATGAAGCAATTGCGGCAGGGGTCGATAGACCACAGGCAATTTTGTACAAAAAAGCATCTATCTTGTTTGAAGTAAATCGTTATGAAGATGCGTTGGAAACAATCAACGATGCTATCAATCTGTGTGAAAATTTATCTGAATCGTCAGATATTTATGAGGAATGCCCACTTCACATTGGATTGAAGGCAAACATACTCGACAAATTAGGAGAGCATAAAGAATCTATTGAACTTCGAAAGAAAGTTATTAAGCAATATCCGGATTCAGACGAATATATGAAACTTGCACAATCTTACTTTCAATTCGGCGAGAACAAAGAAGGATGCAAATCTTTTGATAAAGTTCTTGAACTTGACGCCAAAGGAGTAGAGTCAGATGAACTAGACTTAAGTGATTTTGGCAGATGGCAAGATTGCGCAGAAGCGCAAGAAATGGCAGGCCTTGAGAAAACATATTACACGAGGGATTTTTTCACAGACGTTGATGGCGAAGGCGTGGTCTTCTTCCTTTCATTTGTGGACGCGGAGACGGGAGAATATGTGACGCCTGAAGGCAAATTATTTGTAACATTGAGTCCGAAAGGTGGATCTTCGATATATCATCATATATACGACATAAAAAAGAAAGACTATGATTCTTATGTCGGCGGAATTGCGATTCAGAAATTTGTAAGCTCTGAAATGCTGTCTAGGAAATACAAAAAGCTCCCGCAAGTATTTGTTGGCAATTTTGTTTTCCGGGATGCGGATTGCATATTTACTGAAAGAAGAGAACAGACTTAAATTTTAAACAATTTTTTTTCGAATTTAATTGCCGCTAAATAGAATTTAGTTGAGCCAGCAAGTCGGCTGCAACTTTCTTATAACGATAATTAAAAATACCGTTAAGCTTAAATAGTCATAACGTTAATAGTAATTTAATGTTATGAAGGCCATAGGGTATTGCAGGGTGAGTACAGACAACCAAAATGGCGCCGATAGTTTTGGTCTTGAAACCCAGCGAGATTCTGTCACGAAGTATTGCGCTGCCAATGGCCTAGAGTTGGCCCAGATCTTTGAGGACCCGGCCCTTTCGGGATCGCTACCACCTTTGGAGAGGCCCGGCCTACATGCTTTGCTTGAGGCTCTGAAGGCCGGAGACATACATCAAGTCGTTATTACCAGACTGGACAGACTTGCTCGGGACGCTATGCTATCGCTTTGGCTCATGAAGGAGATCAAGAAGCTGGGCGCGGAGCTGGTCAGCATCGCCGAACCAGGCCGCTGGGAGGATCCGACCCAGAAACTACTTCTTACCATGGTGGCGGCTTTCGCCGAGTTCGAGAAGTCCTTGATAACTTCCAGATTATCTTCTGGTCGCAAGACAAAGGCTCGCCAGGGTGGTTATGCTGGCGGAAAGGCACCTATCGGTTACCGGGCAGAGAGAGGAGGCAAGGCCCTTATCCTGGATGAGGAGAAAGCTAGCACGGTAAAACGGGTTTTTGAGCTTAGAGAGGCCATGCCGGATGCGCCCCTACAAAAGATTGCCGACATTTTGAATGCAGAAGGCTTCACAACAAAAGAAGGCAAGCCATTCCATCCTATGCAGGTGAAGAGAATACTTGACAGGAGGGCCTTCTATGAAGGCGTCTACAGTTATTCAGAGATAGAAGCCGAAGGAAAACACAAGGCGATATTATAGACGGTCTGCCACAGCCAATTTTATATTAGATATTTATTTTAAGTTTAAAGCGGTTTTGGGATGCAGACAGGCATTATTGAACGTGGGCCAAAAAATACCCGCCAAATTCAGCGGATTACCTGGTTTTAGGGATGCTGAGCTAGCTTTCGCGATATACTGATAAGCGAGGACGGATGAAAGTACGTCCGAGCGTCATGATCCAAACCTCATATTTNNGGCAGCCCGTCTCCCAAATGCAGTTGCCATCAGCCAGGGAATCCCGGACTGGTATAATGGAGCGAGGTACAAACCTTTGGCGCCTTCCTGGGAAATAATCCATATAAAAGACCCAGAACTCTACAATAAGAGGTATTGCCTAGAGGTGCTTTCAAAATTGGATCCCAACCAAGTGGCAACAGATTTAGATGGGTGCGTATTATTATGCCATGAAAAGGACAGCACCCATTGCCACAGAAGGATAGTGGCAGAGTGGCTGGAAGCGGCGCTAGGAATCGATGTTCCAGAAATGGATTATGCGGTAAAAAAGATGCCAAATCTATGGGATTTTGAAAAAACAGGGGAGAAGGCAAACGAAAAGGTCCCACAAGATGAGACAACTTCAATGGCTGATAAAGAGGTTGCTAAGATCGACGAGGTGTCCTGGAAAAATTCCGGGCTGAAAGCGGGCCGGCTCGGTGACCCTGGCGACTATAAGCTAAAAGCAATCCATTGCGGAAGGGGCGCAGGTTTTCCAGAGCTAATACTGAATATTTATAGTGGATGTTCCCATGGATGCTGGTACTGCTACAATGGTCACTACCGGGATAAATCGACCAAGCAAGTATCTTATAATGAACTTTGCAATAAAATACTGGATAAAGCAGCCATAGAAAATATCGAGCAGGATCTCCTATATCTGAAAAAAACCGGGAATAAGATGCCGGTTGTAATTTCGAATTGGGGAGATCCCTATGATCTAGGAAGAAAGCCCGAGGGTCTATCCCAATATATAGGCGGGGATAACTATGTGCGAAGAGTCCTAAAAAAGTTCCGGGAATATGACCATCCTTTTATGATTTTGACCAAAGGTGAAATGAAAGCCGAAGACGACTTCGACTTGTATGGGCCTAACGATTGGTTCGGCGTAACCCTTACCTGCGACAACGATGCCGATTCTAAAAGGAATGAACCGGGAGCTGCATTATGGTCAGACCGTATTACTGCATTAGAAAAGGCTCATGACCGCGGAATTCATACATGGGTTAGCCTGGAACCTGTCATATATCCAAAACAGACCCTGCATTTGATTGAGCTCACCTCTGAGTTTGTAGACCAGTTCCGAGTTGGCAAGCTGAACCATTACGAAAAACAGATTGATTGGCCGAAGTTCCGAGGCGATGCAGAAGTGATGCTGCAGCTCTACGACAAGCAGCAAACCAAAGAAGCCTGCGGAATAGGCTACCTGCTGGATTATCAGTTGACAAATGCAAGGTGATGCATGCAGTCCAACGCATCGCCTTGCGGCCATGCCCGGCTTTGAGTTGAGTTTCCTTGGCGGGATCAAGCCATCACGAAGGTGATCGGCTCCCCTAAAGGACGCTGTGGCTCAGTACTGACCTCGCCCGAACCCCGATTATTCTATTCTCCAATTCCTGATTTCTCTTGCAGCAATGACTGTACTTCCGCATGCATGCTGACCAGCTTTTTTGTGATCGGATGCTGCTGGCCGTACTCCTGCTCTGCAAGCCCTTTGATTCTCCAGATCTCGGATAGAAGCTTGCCGATCTCTTTCTGGATGTACTTACGGTTTTGCTCCGTCATGGATTCACCATTTTGGAATTGTTATCACATCCAGCTTATGAGCGTTTAATGGTTGCTAAATTAACCACCTATAGAGGCTGTAGAGAAGACAGAGGTATCAATAAACACCGAAACCTTTTTCGCAGTTAGGGACATCGGGAGCGTAGCCACTATCAAGACACGGCAAATATTGTTGATAAAGTTTGGGAGGGATGCTCATGCCACGTCTGACCGAAAAAGAACAACAGGAGATAATCAGGTACATCGAAGCTGATAAGCCCCTGCCCGACGAGTACCGTTTTCTGCTATTTGAGGACAAACGTGAGGTAGAGCTAGTTTGGAACGGCAAGACGAATGAGATCTGCAACATCGTGCTTCCCTTCCAGGTGATCGAGCAGGTGGACGAACCGCGTGCCGAGAAGGACACCAGGATTCAAAGGACGCTCTTTGACTTGGACAACCGAGGTCGTCAGCTTAAGGGCTGGACTAACAAACTGATATGGGGCGATAACAAGCTGATCCTCTCCTCGCTGAAGAATGGTCCGCTCCGTGAAGAGATCGAGGCGCAGGGCGGCATAAAGCTGATCTACATTGATCCTCCCTTCGACGTTGGTGCAGATTTCTCGATGGACATTGAGATCGGCGATGACACATTCACCAAGAAGCCCAACATCCTGGAGGAGATCGCCTACCGCGACACCTGGGGTAATGGAGCGGATTCCTTTATCGCCATGATCTATGAACGTCTAGTATTGATGCGGGATTTGCTGGCCGAGGAAGGGAGCATCTATGTGCATTGCGATTGGCGAGTAAATCATCACATGCGCCAAGTGTTGGATGAAGTATTCGGCAGAGAAAATTTTCTTAATGAAGTTATTTGGGGCTACTTTTCCTTCAAGAGGAAAACTGCGAAGAAATTTCCACAAAAGCATGACGACATAATATCATATCGTAAATCGAAGCACAGCTTTATTTGGAATACTCAATTCAAGCCTCATAGTAACGAGTATCTCAAACGCTGGAAAACGGATAATAACGGTCGACGATACCGAGATGATGTAAATCCAACAGCGGGCGGTGCGAGGATCATTTATTTGGATGAAATCGAGGGAGACATAGTAGATTCCGTATGGGATGACATACCCCCCGTAAATCCCCAAGCCATTGAACGGGTAAACTTCCCCACCCAAAAACCGGAAGCCCTCCTCGAACGTGTCATCAAAGCCTCTTCGAATGAGGGCGATCTCGTCGTCGACGTCTTCTGCGGCTCTGGTACTACCGCCGCCGTGGCTGAGAAGCTGGGGCGCAAATGGATCGTCACCGACCTCGGCAAGTTCGCCATTCATACAACGCGCAAGCGCATGATCGGCGTACAGCGTCAGTTGAAGGCAGAGGGCAAGGGATATCGTGCCTTCGAGATCCTCAACTTGGGCAAGTATGAACGCCAACACTACATTGGGATCAATCCCAACTTGCGTGAAGCTGAGCAGCAGAAGCAACTTGAAGAGAAGGAAGCAGCCTTCGTTGATCTGATCCTGCGGGCATATCGGGCTGAGAAGGTTGATGGTTTCACAACATTCCACGGCAAGAGAGCTGGTCGAATGGTATCGATAGGACCGATTAACATGCCAGTGACCCGCCTCTTCGTCGAGGAGATAATACTGGAATGCCGTAAGAAGCACATCTCCCGCGTTGACATACTCGGATTTGAGTTTGAAATGGGACTGTTCCCTAACGTTCTGGACGAAGCCAGGTCGAAAGGAATTGACATCGCTCCCAAGTACATCCCAGCGGAGGTATTTGATAAACGGGCGGTGGAGAAGAACCAGGTCGTCTTCCATGATGTGGCAGCAATAGAGGTCAAACCTCTGTTCAAGAAGAGCAGTATAGCTGTGGAGCTTACCGATTTCTCAGTATTCTATTCTCAGGATTCTGTCGCCACTGCAGAAACCACGCTCAAGAACAAGGCAAGCAAGATCGTAGCCGAGCACGGCCAGATCGTCAAAGTAAGCAAGGACAAGGACGGCATCGTCAGTCGTGAGGTGCTTACCAAGCACTGGACTGACTGGATTGATTACTGGGCGGTGGACTTTAATTTCGAGAGCAAGCGCGAGATCGTGCGCGTGCGAAATGAAGAGATTGGTGAATGGGAGGAGGTCTGGACTGGCGACTACATCTTCGAGAATGAGTGGCAGTCATTCCGCACCAAAAAAGATCGTTCTCTGGAACTGAAAAGCGTATACCACGAATGCAAGCCTGGGCGGCGTAAACTTGCCGTCAAGGTCGTGGACATCTTCGGCAATGATACCATGACAATAATCGAAGTCAACGTAGGAGAGAATAGATAATGGCACTCCATCCCAGCTTTCCCGAATCACCCCATGCTATACTCGATCCAGCCGTTCGCTGGTTTCCGGCAGACGAAACTCTGCGTGAGACAAGCATGGACAAACTCATGCCACCGTTGGTCCCAGACCTTCGCAAGAAGGTGAAGGTATGGCGTGACAGCGGCTATGCTGGCGCAACTGATACCAGCAAGAGTCTGCTAAATTGGTGGTTCAATACTCCGCACCTCCTGCCAAAATCTGACGGTACGATGTTCGAGTTTCAGTACTACTTCGCCCAACAGGAAGCGTTAGAGACAATCATCTACCTCTATGACGTGGCAGGCGTCCGGGATAAGTATGACCTGATGCGCTTCGACAGCTCCGGTCAAGTCGCATCCAGCATGTTCGATGAAGCCTGGAGGCGATTCGTTATCAAGATGGCCACGGGCAGTGGCAAAACGAAAGTTTTGAGCCTCGTAATAGCTTGGAGTTTCTTCCATAAGCTTTATGAACCAGAATCAGAGCTTTCTCGCAACTTCCTGGTCATCACGCCTAACATCATTGTTCTGGACCGCATCAAGAGCGATTTTATGGGGTTGCATATCTTCTTCCATGATCCAGTTTTACCTGATGACGGCGTTGGCGGCCATAACTGGCACGATGATTTCCAGCCTACCTTGTACGTTCAGGATGAAGCACGCAACATTCGCCCCACGGGCAACATATTCCTGACCAATATCCACCGTGTCTATGCTGGCGACGACATACCAGCATCTCGTGATGACGAGAACACGATGGACTACTTCCTGGGCAAACGACCTATCGGAGCCACTACCGATTCTAAAGTGGATCTAAGTATGATCGTGCGCGAAATCGACGAACTGATGATCCTTAACGATGAAGCACACCACATCCATGACCCTCGCATGGCGTGGTTCAAGTCCATCGAGGACATCAATAATCGCCTGAAACTGAAGGACTCGGCTCTATCCCTCCAGATAGACACGACTGCAACACCAAAGCACAGCAATGGAGCCATATTTGTTCAGACGGTAGCAGACTACCCGTTGGTTGAAGCCATCTCACAAAATGTAGTCAAACATCCTGTGCTCCCAGATGCTCCCAGCCGCGCTAAACTGCAGGAACGCCAGAGCGCCAAGTTCACCGAGAAGTACGCAGACTATCTTCACCTGGGAGTGATCGAATGGCGCAAAGCATACGAACAACATGAGAAGATGGGCAAGAAATCCATTCTCTTCGTGATGACCGACGACACCCGCAACTGCGATGATGTAGCTGACTACCTGGAGGGCAACTATCCTGACTTGCAGGACGCTGTGCTGGTCATTCACACCAAAAATAATGGCGAGATCTCGGAAGCAAGTTCTGGCAAAGCCAAAGAAGAACTGGATATACTGCGCCGGCAAGCCAATGCGATTGATGTATGGGACAGCCCATATAAAGCCATAGTCTCAGTGATGATGCTCACTGAAGGGTGGGACGTTCGCAATGTTACTACCATCGTCGGACTACGTGCCTATTCCGCCAAGAGCAACATCCTGCCGGAACAGACTCTAGGACGAGGGCTGCGCAAAATGTACCCCGGAGGCATCGAGGAGTACGTCAGCGTGATAGGAACCGATGCCTTCATGGATTTTGTCGAATCCATCCAAGCTGAAGGAGTGGTGCTGGAGCGCAAACCCATGGGTGAGGGAACAAGTGCAAAGACACCCCTGGTGGTAGAAGTTGATAAGGAGAACGTCAAGAAGGATCTCGATGCTCTTGATATCGAGATTCCCATTCTAACTCCAAGCGTCTACCGGGAATATAAAAATCTTGCCGATCTGGACGTGGCTGCATTAGGTAATGCAAAGATCCCATATCTGTCATTCACAGAAGAACAACTGCGGGAGATCGTCTTCAAAGACCTAACTAATGGTAAAATATCTCATACCACCATCCTTGACACGGCTGGAATTGCTGATTACCGCAGTGTCATCGGCTACTTTGCACATACCATAATGAGAGAACTGAGACTGATTAGCGGCTATGATGTACTGTATGGCAAGGTCAAGGCCTTCGTCCGTGACGACCTCTTTGATCAACCTGTGGATCTGGAAAGCCCCAATACCCTGCGAAACCTCTCAGAGCTTGTAGCCACTAGAACTGTGATTGAGTCGTTCAAAAAGGCGATCAATGCGCTTACCGTGCAACACAAAGGAGATGCAGAGATCCGTGACACAATAAAGCTACGGCAGACGCGCCCATTTGTCGTTAAAGATCAGGAGTACCTAATCCCCAAGAAGAGCATCTTCAATCGCATTGTCGGAGATAGCCATTTAGAGTTGTTGTTTGCGGCTTTCCTGGAAGGATGCGATGACATTATCGCTTATATCAAGAATTTCATGGCAGTAAGCTTCAAGCTGGACTACGTGAATGCGGACGGCGATATCTCCAACTACTATCCTGACTTCGTAGTCAAAGTAACAGATCGAGAGATGTTCGTTGTTGAGACAAAAGGAGTGGAGGATCTCGACGTGCCACTCAAGATGGCTCGTCTGAAGCAATGGTGTGACGATATGAATCGGCTGCATCCCGACAAGAGGTATGACTTTGTTTATGTCGACCAGGAGAGCTTTGAGAAGTACAGACCCACGTCATTCAAGCAACTGGTCACTGGATTCAGGGAGTACAAAAATTAGAGGTTGCGCAGAAATTACTTCGAAGAGAAGCTATGATCAGACTTGTTCCATCTCCTTGACCATCTCCACAAGCACTGAGAACACCGCAGCTTCCAGCGGATCGTCTAGGGCGTAGAACGCCTCGCTGGAACGCCGCCTGGCCATCTCTGCCACCTTCTGGCCGTAGACCTGATCTTCCTTCTTCAGTGCCTTTGACGCCTTTAGCCACCTGGCAGAGACATCCTTCACGCCCATTCTCACGCTTTCAAAGCTCCTGCCCATACTATTCACCAAGGCAGAATTCTGCGGGCCACAGCCCATCCTCATGCCAGTTTCTTCCGTCCAGCCGTCTCAGGATCATCTCTTCCACGTCCTCAGGCCGGACATGGAAGACCTCAGACAGGATCGCCTTGGCAGTTTCCAGTTCCAAAGCCTTGATGCTGACAGGCCGGGAATCGATCTCCCTAGCCACCCGTCTCCTCCAGGGCAATCTCATGAGTAGGCCTCCAGTGTGACCTGGGCTTTTGGCATCTTCGGGTCGGCTCTCATTTTGCCTCCTGCCGGTGCTTTAGGCATCCCATAGAAGCAGAACACTCTGTCTGCCATCTCAGTCATCTTCTCCAAGTGTGAGTCCAAGGCTGGTGCATAGAGCAACACAGTGGCCTCTCTAGAGGTCTGACGCAGGCGTTGGCCTACATACTCGATCATATGCTCTACATCTTCATAGAGCATAGGGTCGTGCTCCACTATTAGGAACGAGTGATGGTTTTCCTCTAGGATAGTCATGAGCTGGAAGACAGTGAAGGCCCGACGCACATCCATGTCCGTGATGTTACGATCCAGGCGACTGAGAATCCGTGAGTAGTTACCACTGACATAGAGGACTTTGTACCGTTGCAGGTTGAGGTTACTGTTGATGGCATTTACCAGCAGCTCGACAGGACTGACCAGGACATTGAAGGTATCTTCGAGCAGGGAGACTGCTGGGTGCAGTTCAATTTCCATGAAGAGATATGGGCGGTTCTAGGGATATGAGGTATGGCTGTGCGTGGGGCGAATGTAATAAGACCATATCTAGCTCATTCGGCCATCCGAAAATACGGACAAAATAAAGGTGGGAAAAGTCGCGGTGAACTATGCACCGACCTTGTATCTCACGGGCGGTGAACAGATTCACCAGAACAATGCAGCATGCAGCAGCCTTTACGGTGAACGGATTCACCGTGACGGTGAACTGACACCGAAAAAGATGAATATATTAACTGCTGTATTCACCACAAGGAAACAGCATGCAAAGAGTTTATGGTCTCGTTGATGAGGAACTTGTTCACCGGATAGATGAAAAGGCCGGTGAACAGAAGGTAAGTCGTGCGCAGTGGATACGCATGGCGATTGAATCAAATCTTCACCGTACCGGTGAACAAGAAACCATTGAGGCGGTGAACCTACAGGCTGAGGCGGTGAAACTGAGGGAAGAAGCGGTGAACCTACGCACCGCTTTAGAAGAACAAAGCCGAAAGATAGCGGTGAAAGACGGTGAACTCGCGGGCAAGGACGATGATATTGACCGCCTTAAACAACAACTCAAAGATTCAGCATCTCAAGCCACCCACCAATGGGAAGAACTGAAGAGTATTAGAAGCGAAAATACGAAGCAAAAAAAGCTGCTAGAAGAGGCCCAGGCCACAATTCAGCACCTTAAGGACGACTTGCTCAAAAGGCAATCTGAGACGGATCTGCTTGCCAAGGCGAGAGAAGAACTGGCAGCAGCCCGGATGGAAGCTGATAAGCTGAAAGAGTCCATTAACCTCAGGAATCAGGACGTGTCTTTTCTTCAAGGCCATGTGGCACAGCTCACCCAAAGCATCAGCCAGCTATCCCTAAAGCCAGGAGATGAGGAGATCAAGAGGAAAGGCTGGTGGCAATTCTGGAAATGAGGGTAAAATAACATGTTTTCGAGTCGTGGATTAGGCTTAATTGGGCTTACAATAAGTTTTTTTGGAACTTTGGGGATGTTATGGGGAGGACTGGAATCTTTTATAGTGGTCAAACCTAAGGATGCCATGGGCAGGTCAGAAGTGTCGATTGTATACAGTCATGGTGACTTAGAACCCGGTAACGATCTCGATTATGAATTGGTCCTTACTGATATAGCTGGCATTAACCGGCACAGGTTAGTAAACAGAATTGGAAAGATACTGTTAGCAGTGGGCTTTGCATTACAGTTTATCGCCTTATGGATAGATCCATGAGAAGAAGGGATCAAGAAAAGGGATCGTGGCAATTCTGGAAGTGATAATCAATGGCGGATCCTGTTGCGTATAATCCAATATTGATAGCGGGAATTACTGCTTCTGCTGTCATAATAGGCGGCCTGATAAGTTCAGGTGCTAATTATCTGATTGAACGTCAGAGGATTGAAAGAGAAGAGTTGAAGTTTGAGATAGAGCTAAAGACTCGTGATATTGAACGTCGTGATCAAGCATATATCAAATTCCTAAGCATTACCATGGGGCAAGCATACAACCGTGACGAAAGTGATAATGAATTCTTCGATCCAGATTTAATAGGGGAAAGCATTGCGCTCATTTTAACGTATGGCAGTCCCAGAGTTAGGGCAATAGTAACTAAGGCTTATCCGTTTAAGAGTTGGGACGATTTGACCCACGCAAGGCGGTTAATTCTAGCGGAATTGCTGATCGAAAAGGGCGGAATGGATACTTTTACTGGGGGTGCAGAAGGAGCTGAATAGGACGATAAACAGACCGGAATAGATGCAGCTTTCTTTTTTCATAAAGCCATTATGATAATTACCGTGTAGATATACGTGCGATGATACACTTATGCGCAGAAGATATCTATTTAGCTATGGATAAAAGCTACAGATTCAATATAACACTTGATCCAAGGATAGCAAGTGAGCTTAAACACCTGATGGCTCAAAGAAAGTATCCCAGTCAAATGCTACTTGGGTTCTTGGGTTATCTAAAGGGAGCATAGTCAACAGGATGTTAGCAGCAAACGTTATGTATCAAATTTTGATTTGGTACTTAGAGCGGAGCTATATATATACAGAATTTACAGATATGTATTAAAACCTTATAATATTCATTTATATACACATATGTTTTTTCTTTCTCTTTCTTAAAGTAGGCAATATCGTATTAGTCTGAAAATCCCAGACTGCCGTTCTTATTTTTTCAGCGATAATTTTTTGTAACCTTTGCCAATACTGATTGGTCCTGCGTAAGGTGCCAAATCCAAATTTGCTACTTTAGGTATTGTCTTATCTTAATCACAAAACATTTTTGGCCTTTAGTAGTAGACCATCCAAGCTCGAATCTACCGTCTTTAAGGATCAAGGGCTTTAGCTGCCGTAATCGTTCTTTAGAAAGGCCTAGCAAGCGAGCACCTTTTGCAATGCTTATATGCTGCGTCTTCTCTTCAATCATCAGGCGGTACAGCTCGTCTATGTGTGCCACGGTCTTTTTGGTAGGCTCTGAAGCAGCCTTATTCTTCAAGTCATTGATCAGCTTGAGCTGGATGTATTGGTTTTCTGCCAATGTGTCTTGGTTCTTGGTTAAGGTATCTATCTGTTGCCTTAAATCTGCGGTGTCCTGTGCATGTTCTTCCCGGAGCTGTGCAACTTCATCCTTAAGCCCCTGGATGGTTTCAAGAAGATCCTGCAGGACCTGGACAGGGACGGCTATCGTAGGCGATACGGGAAAATCGGCTTGCTGCTCGGATAGCAGAAAGCTATTTATTCTAGCTAATGCTATTTCTGACATACGCGAATCATCCCCTTCTCGGGAATCCTGTCGGGTGCGGCTAACACCCGGCCGGACTTAGTTTTTTTTACTAGCTATTATTAGTTCCAATATATAACTAATGCTAAGGGCATAATTTAATCATGAAACCGTAGTTCATGCATTATTTTTTTTCTTATCTTCTGCCAGGCGGCTTTCGGCTAAATCTAAGGCACGTGAAAGAGCTTCTGCCATTGAATCACCGGCACGACCAAAGTTCTTGACCCTATCCAGGTCTCTTAGGTAAACTCGCATCTGCGCGGTCTTTTCTGTCATGCCTAGCTTGTCTTGTATTAAAAGTATTTATAACTTGTCATCGTATTTATAACCTATTATCGTATTTCTGCAAATACTATAAATACTTTGAATACGTTATACGTATAGGTGGAAAGAATGACAGGAACGAACCTTTTGGAAGAACGAGGGCCAGTAACACAATCATTAGACGCAGTGAAAGCCTTCCTTGCATGGAAGAGCAGAGCGAGCGACCCATTGCCTACTTTTGTGGAAATAGGCAAAGGAGCTAATCGGATGGTTTTGGTTCTAAGCAATAAAAGAGACTGCTTCTATGTGGCCACCGCTGCGATGTGTTCATGTCCGGCTCATAATTGGCATCCTAACCAGATATGCAAGCATCAGCGCAAGTACTTCCCTGAGGCGACAACCAAGTCCAAGGCCGCAGATTCTATCAAGGTAGCGGAATGGGCTGGGGGCAGAGCTGGCCCGGTCGATCCTGATGAACTGAAGGCAGGGGCTTGAATCATGGCGGAGTTATTTTCGTTGGGGCAGNNCACGGGGCTAGTTTTTGGCCATACCTTAAGCGGCATGCTAATGGTGATTGGGGCGACATCAACGCTGAAGATAAGGCCGAGAATGAGCTGTCGATTAAAGAGGGTTTCCGTCTGCTGTCAGCGTATATGTTGCCGGATGGTGGGCGCATCTGGATCATAACGGAGGCAGATCGCAGTGCGACGACAATTCTGACGCCAGAAGAATATTGATGTAAGAAGTCTTAATGGCGTTCTGGATCCACATCGACCTCATAATTTCGTTATAACATGTGGCTTCATCCCGAATCCCGATTTGATGGGATCAAAGGCTTCCTGCATTCCAGTAGTAGTCTACTAGGTCTATGCAGGCACTACCCCTCAGCCCGAGGGTGCCATCTTCCATTTGATAGAGATCAAAATTGTTTTCGGTAGGAATATCGAGCTTAGCTAGCCCTTTATAAAGGATGTTTATTGAAGCTACATGATCTCTGTCTAGCGATAGACCGCAAGGGCATTTATGTACTCGATCTCCTGGTCCCATTTTGATTGGTAGATGACAAAGACTGCATTCTTTTGTCGTGTCCCGCGGGTTCACAAATTCAACTGCGCTACCAGCTCTTTCAGCCTTGTAGATGGTGAATTCTGTGAACTTTCTCAGTGCGTGATCATGCATGTCTTTTGATCTATTCTTGCCTCTGCTTAATCCCTCGATTTGCAGCTTCTCGAAGATGATCAGGTCCGCCAGATCTACCAATTTCCTGGAATTCTTATGCAGGAAGTCGTCCCGCTGATTTAGTATCTTCTTGTGAAGTTTAGCGAGCTTGATCCTGGCTTTTTCTCGGTTCTTAGACCCCTCTTTTTTTCTTGAAAGAACTGTCTGCGCAACCTTTAATCGTTCTTCACCTTCTGCAAAGTACCTTGGATATAGGATTTGCTTGCCATTGGATAGTGTAGCCAGCCTTCCTGTAGATTTCCCGGTTGTTGAATCCTTTTCCCGCTTGGTGCCAAGATCTACGCCTACAACTAACCTTTGATTAGGTGGTTCTCTCGATATATCTGGAGTTTCTGTTACCAGAATGGCATACCAGCATCCTGTACTATCTCGTTTCAAAGTGCAAGTCTTGATTTTGCCTTCTATCTCTCGGTGCTTGAATATTCTTATGGGACCAATCTTAGATAGGACAAGTCTTGTGCCTTCTATTTTGAAGCCTGATTGAGGATACGTGAACGACTTGTATCGATTTTTGCTTTTAAAACGTGGGAAGCCGGGTTTAATTTTTTTAGCCTTCTTTGATCGAGTTGTATTGGCTTTGATTCTGCCGAAGGCGGCTAGGATAGGTTTGTCCAGTCTGCGAAGCACGTTTTGAAGGACCTGGGAGTGGATCTGCGTCCTACAATTAGCGAGTGTAAGTTGTTGCTTGTAAGGCAGGCTGAGTATTCCTTCTCCTGTTTCCCAGGCCGTCTTTCTCGCAGCCAAAGCGTCATTGTAGAAGTGCCTGCAGGTCTCCAGGGTCAGGCTTAGTTTAGCCTCCTGTTGTTTTTTTGGATATAGCCTGAATTTGTATGCAGTCTTCATTATTGCAAGCTTTGGTTATAACATATAAATTTTTATCCCTGGTCATTGGGCAGGCCGACGATCTCTCTCTCCTTGCTAGGGCCACTCTTCGAATGTGGCTGTTTTTACGCGATTCAGTATAATGGAGATATTTTTATGAAATTCCTTAGAAAAATCTTAAACGCTTCAAGCAAATATGGAACAATAAGCCTGCCAAAACAGGTTTTTGATATTTGGACTCTAAACGGGTTCACCCATGTTGAAATGCTGTTTGATGAAAAAAGCAATACTTTGATTATTTCGCCTCTGTTAAGCGGTCTTGGGCAGGAGCGGCTATGAGCGCTAGCATTGACACCTTTCTGGAATTCTGTAAGCAGAAACCGAATTCACCCGAAGGCAAGATAGCAGAGGCATACAGCCAGGCTTTGCTTGACTTCGATAATAAGCAGATGGGCCTCCTTAGGCACCTTCGCCCCCAAAAAGCTAACGGCAAACTAATTCCGGTATTTGTAGAAGGCTCCGAGCAATTGATAGCTGGCTTCGAGGAGGCCGAAAAACACTTGAAGGTGGTTCAGGCGGACATCGAGACATACCTGGAATTGACAGAAGGCCACCCCTCGATGAATCTTTTGCTCGATACACTACACAGAGCTAAGCTAGCAATCACGGGAACTTCTTTCGATGCAAGGCGGGCTCTTGAACGGGCACTTCGAGACGCTAAATCTTCTTCCATGGAAGAGATCGAGGACCTGCCCGCGGTCCAGGCCGCAATGGACAAGCGAGATCAAGCCCAGCGGCAATTCGGGCCAGTCGTCGAAGACCTGCAAGATCGGATTTCAAGGGCAAAGGCAATTCTGGAGAAATATAATAAGATGGAGTTGTAAGATATCTATAAGCCAGAGCTTGCAGTCAAGGAGTCAATGCATCTGGTTTATTTTTTTTTGCGAGAAATCGTTTAACTAAATTTTACGTTAACTATTATAATGATGTGATATTTTATGATACCACGAAATAGGCCCTTGAAAACGGCCTTCATAGGACTGAAGTGCGATGAAGAGACCAAAAAGAATTTGGAAAATATGGCTGCCACCTACGATATGACTGTTTCAGCTCTGATTTTCCGACTAATTGCAAGCGGCGTCGCTATAGAGAAAGCGCGACGTGATAAAATCAAAAAATTATTAGAAGAATGAAAGAAATAAATGGAGTTCGATGTTGGTAGCATCGCACTCCAAGGATGTTAAGATATGCAAAAAAATAATAAACTGGATAGTATAAAAGCTTTAAGGAACCAAAATGAACAGCAGTATATTGAAATAGATATGTTGGAATTTTTTCCGAGTGAAGAAGAAATTCAAAGAAGAGAACAAAAGGAGAATGATCGACGAGCGGTTGCAATTAATGCCGAGTTCTTGGCTGAAATAAAGTACGCTGAAGAACTTAGGAAGCGTCTAGGCTACCTTCCGCTAGTTTATTAATATAGATTTATGTAAAAGGAAAAATAATATGTTAGAAAAAGAATTAAAAGAATTTAAAGATGAATTCAGTCCCTTTTTGGGACTGGTCACTTGTATTGTGACCGAAAAACACGGGCTTCCCTTATATGGCAGGTTGGTAGCCGTCTCCCAGAAATTCCTGACGGTGGAGAAGCGGGATGGCAAGCGAGTTCTTATAAGCAAGAACGCGGTGATGGAGCTAGCGGCAACGAGGGTCCAGGGCGAGGTATCCTAATGGAGATAAGTGATTACGAGAAGTGCATAATCAAAGATGGTCAAAACTGGCCCGTAAGAGTTGATGTTGATGCTGCTGCCAACCTTATAATCCGGGATCTGCATGCAAAGACCATCATAGAGACTGATGAGGTTCTGCATTATTATGATGGCCGCTACGAGGAGTATGGTGAGAAACTTATTGATAGCATTTTGGTAGGAGCATTTAGCGGCATCAAGACCACGGACCAGAGAGAAATCTATAATGCTACTTCGACTAGGAAGGAGATATTGGCAAGAGTAAAAGCCAAGACATATACCCATCTTAGTAAATTCGATACAGATCCTAATATAATTAATATGGCAAATGGCCTTTACGATATCAGAACCGCGGAATTTAAGGCGCATGATCCGAATTATTTAAGCCGCATACAAATACCCATTAATTATGATCCTGATGCAAAATGTCCCGTCATCGATGAGAGATTTTCGATTATGATAAAAGCTGAAGACCTGCCCAAGATCTATGAGTTTATAGGATACACATTGTACCGGGCCTATGAGATTCAGAAATCCTTTTTCTTATTGGGACCAGGTGGAACCGGCAAGAGCTATTTTTTAGATGTGATCTTAGCAATGGTTGGCCCAAAAAATGCGGCGTCCGTATCGCTTCAGGATCTGCAAACTGACAGATTTGCATCATCTGATCTACATGATAAGCTTGTAAATCTTTGCGGTGATTTGCCATCTACGACTTTGAAGGATACGGATATCTTCAAGCGACTGACCAGCAACAAGGACATTATGAGGGCACAAAAGAAAGGTAAACCTGCCTTCGACTTTATCAATTATGCCAAGTTGATATTTTCAATGAACAAGCTACCAAGATCCTACGATGAAACATCTGGCTGGTACAGGCGCATAGAGATAATTCCTTTTGAGCATATATTCACACCAGAGGAGTATGACCAAGATAAACTGGATAGAATGACATCGCCTGAGGAATTATCTGGTTTATTTAATAAGGTCATGCCATATCTAAAGGGTTTGATAGAGCGTCACAAATTTACAGGCGAGACCGATCGAGCTGTGACCGCAGTACGCTACAGGGCTGCATTAGATCCGGTCAAGGAGTTTGTAAATAAGTATGTCGAGGAAGTACCTAAAGAATGGGTGACCAAGGCCGATCTTTATCATGCATATAAAGAATTCTGCAAGGAGATCCATGCTGATCCACTGAATATAAATGAATTTGGATCTGAGCTTAAAGAATATGCGACCTGGCTAAAACTTGCGAATCCTAGAGATTCGCGTAAGGTCAATGGAAAAAGCGAGGCCATATGGCCAAATACAAAATGCACTTGGCAAGTATAGTATTATGTATAGTAAAAAAATCAATAGCTATAAAATCTTTACTATACTACTATACTTACTATACTAATGATAAAGTAAAAGTAATATTAAATAATATTTTAAGTAATAGGCAGTATAGTAGTATAGTAGTATAGTAATTAGCCTATAGTTAGCGATTTTATTACTATACTGCCATAGTAAAAAAATTTAAAATTTCCCTTTGAAGTAACCCTCCCCCCCTTGTTAATTATATAATATTATTTTCAATAATAATGGACGATTTTATATGTTAGATTTAAAGGAACCAAAAGATATCAGAGAATTGATTCGACAATGGCTACAGGAAGCCTGCGAGCTAAAGAGACTGCCTTTTGAAAAGGACGGCGGCACAATTGTGCAGCTTCTGAATGTCTGGCTTCGATCTTACGAGACAGACAAG
>MTKX01007520.1_pt2 | contig 19591 bp, 12 predicted proteins | sample 1042771 | NCBI WGS metagenome assembly MTKX01 (sample SAMN06212183, study PRJNA360534) | anaerobic digester metagenome | biome: Wastewater treatment plant; material: sludge; isolation source: anaerobic digester fed with sludge from wastewater treatment plant | place: Denmark: WWTP Randers ... | reverse complement strand
ATTTCTTTGCTGAACGATATGTAAAAAATGCCTTAAAACATTTATATAAGAAGGATAAAGCTGGGAAATTGCCAGGTCAAAATATTGCCTGCGAAAACGCGGCGAACCACTTATTAATAAATGGTCTTCCGGAGCACAATAAATAACTTTTATGATTTCCAAAAGGGTGCTTAACTGGCGGATAGGTAATTCATCAATCTTTAAAAGTTTACGCTGATCTGCATAACTTAGGGATACCTTTTTCGGTGTCTGTTGGTCGCTGAGAAAAAAACCCTGCACCCGGAAAAACTGCCCTGCAAAATTGAGCAGTTCTTCATCATTGTGAAAACGAATAGATTTACCTATACTGCAATAGGCAATTGCCTCCAGGAGATTGGTTTTACCGCTACCATTAGGACCAATTAGCAAACAGCCCTGAGGTTGGAAATCAAACTCATTTTGGCGATAGCTGCGGAAATTCTCAAGTTCAATTTTAGCCAGGTTCAAATTTTTTATGAACGCAAAGGCATTAGCAGGAAGGTTATTTCCTGATCGGGAACAGGTGTTTCATTGTAAATCATCATCGCATCTTTGGAAGTTCCAAGTTTGATGACAACTTTTTCTGTATCTATAGCTTCCAGAATAGAAAGCATATATTTATAGTTGAAAGAAACTCCGGTTGAAGAGCCGGCAAAAGTAAAATCATCCATATTTTCTTTTGCCTCACCGGTATCTCTGTTACTGGTATTCACTTCAAAACGATCACTATCCAAATCAAAATGAATGCGTAAATTGTCATCTGGAGCTACAAGAGCCACTCTTTTTATGGCAGTTATGAGGGCTTGCCTATCAACAACAAATTTATTTGGCAGTTCAGCAGGAAATGCTTGTTTGTAATCAGGGTATTTGTGTTCCAAAACCTGAGAAGAAATAAAATATTCTCCATACAAAAACATAATCCGATTATGCCCTAAACCCACTTGGAGTTCTTTTACTTCTTCATTGAAGATTTTCTGCAGAAACAGCAGGGTCTTTACAGGAATTACTTTTTCCACATAATATTGATTCTGGTTCGTAAAAACATTCACTTCCGGATTATCATTCGGCTCTAAAGAAGATAACAGGGACGAATTCAGAATCGTTATTTCTGCTACTTTGCGTCCATCTGTCGCTACCATTGTATGATGATCGGAATAAATCTTCCAACAGACACCATTGAGAACAGGACGATTTACATCTGTAGAAACAGCAAAATAGGTTTTGGAAATCATTCTGCTAAATAACGCAGCATCAATAGTAATAGGATTATTTATTTTGGTTTCAGGAATAACAGGGAAAAGAGTATGATCAGCAATCAACAAATTAAAATCAACTTTCCCGCATTGAATCATCAGCAGATCGTCATGACTCCAAAGATTGATAACCCCATCGGGCATATAATTGATAATTTCATTAAAATGANNATAAGGTAGTTGTTCAATATCGGAGTTGTGTTTTTTGTGGGCACAATAGATACCAGATGTTGAATGCGTGCAAGAAGGTCTTTCTTTTCAATCGCTAATCTCATAATAACCTCACCAGTATAATTTATTTTTTTCCAGATAAATTTCCAGTGTTATTTAGTCAATCACTTTTTTGGGAAAAGAAGTTTTTCTGCCACCGAGGACACCGAAAATGGCATTTTAAACAAAGTGAGAAAGAGTAACGAGAAATAAGAAAGAATGCGGATCGGGTAAAAACTATGCATTATATTTAAAGGGAAAGTGAGATCCGCTGCCCGTACAAACTGCTTGACAGAAACTAAGCAATAATTATTTAAGAACTTATGTATGCTTATCTATCCAGAAAGCAGCGAGGTTAAATTTTGGAAACCCTTAAATCTAAGGCATTAGCAGAAAATCTGGCAGTAACTAAAGTATCCGAAATAGTGTTTGACGATCGGGCAATATGGTTACTTTCCTTAACGGAAGGAAACTTTGGCATCAAGCAACGCTGTCAGAATTTTCTGGAAGAACTATATCATCCCTATACCAATCCGGAATCTGTTGCAACCCTTATCCGGCAGTGCATTTTAGGGGATTTATGGTTCTATGTTCAATTACCGGAAAAGGAAAAAACCTTATCCGTGATAGGGGATTTGTATCTTCTGGCAGAGAAGAAATGTAGTAAACCCTTGCAGGAAAAACGAATTATTGTTGAATATCTGGATTTTATATCTGCTTTAAGCCGCTGCGATGGTATTCCGGGAAGCGTTTTTTCCTATTTACTAACAGCACTGAATAAATGGCAAAAAAGGAGCAGAGACCTTTTTATTCCTTTAAACGGTGCCTGCCGTAAATGTTTAACAAATCTTATGCGGGTTTATAACTGCAACGAAATCTGTTTTAAGATGCTAAAAGAGCTCTTAACCGAGGGCTTGGTGTTTTGGCAGAATACAACAGATTTAGAGAATTGGTATAGAAAGAACGGTGCAGAAAACTATGCTGATATAGAAACGCTATCCTCTGCTATAGGCAAAAAATTTTTCCAGCAATGGTTAATAGAGCTGGAAACCAGGCAAGATTTTGAATCCTTACAGGATGTTCCTTCCTTTTCCGATATTGCTGTTATGCTGCGAGAAACAATTAGCAAATTTCAAACTCTTACTTTACGCATAAAATTCATCTTTTATCTTTTGGGTTTGCAGGGAATGGAGGATTTGCGGAATCATTTGCTTTGGGATTTGAACCGTCAGCTTTCCGATTTGGAAAACGAAATATCGGAAGATGAAGTTCCGCAAATGCTGGATTCCATTTTTGCTACCCTTTTTGAATTTAAAGAAACCCATCTTTCCATTGTGCTGGATTGCATTTTAACTATTGGCAAAATAGTGCTTTCCCGCAAAAATAAAAAGCACTGTCAACATCTACTGCCCAAAATTATGGAACTGGAATTCACCGCGCCCGGGAAAATTAAAATAGACAAGGATTGGCAGATGGAAGTGGATAAAAATCATATCAAACATCTGCGTATGCTGCTGGAACTGATTGCCATTGATCCTCTGATGTGCAAAGACCTACTTGCCTATTTAATTATCAGTTTAAGCCGCAAAGGGGTTTTTATTTCCGATACCGACCTTTTTCAGAAAGATGTTTCGGCATTTCTAAATTCGGATTTTAAACCTTTAGTAGTGCAAACCAAACACCTTTTAAAAATGTTCCCTGTGTTCTTTAATGAAATTGGAGCGGAAGGCGAAATTAGAGATATTACTACTTCCGTGGATGAATTGGGGCAACGAAAAGATTTGTTAATGCACTTTTTGCGGAAACAGATTCATACCGAAAGCAATAACACTCATCTGCTTTTAATTCAAAGGATACTGGAATATTGGACAAATCTGGATTATAGAGGACTCCAGGATATGGTTCCGGAAGATGTTCTCATCTACATTATGCACCCGGATGAAATGACAAAGCAACAAAGTGTTGTAGTGAATGCTTTTTTACAAAAAAACGGTTTAAGCGTGGAAGAACTTCTTTCTCTTTCCTGGCAACGAGTTAGCAAATTATTTGAAAATGCACCGGAGGATTTTTCCTTAAAGCGGCTGAAGCTGCTTTGTTACACGCATTTTCTGCTTAAAGATAAATATCATCTTGATCCGTATGATATCGTAAAATTTCTTACTCGCTACAGCTGGTTTGACACAAATGAACAAAATCGCCTTGCCCGTAGTTTTGACCGCAAGGATTATGACAGCACGATTAGACAGCTGCTTTCCTACATCGGAAAAATGAACAGCGTTATCTTAGACCCTCAAACTACAACCGCCTGGGAAAATATCTATTACAAAAGGCATATTGCTGCAGGTATTCCTTCAATGTATGGAATGTATCGCGAGCCCAAACTGGAAGCGATGGGAATGATTTTTCGGATTGAAAATGTAGTTCGCCGCCTTTTTGAGCGTAATGTGCAACAACTGAATCTGAGTTACATCACTGGTAAAACCTTGCGTAGAATAATTCGCATTCTGGAGCTCTATGACTATGCAATGAAACAAATTCTGGTTACCAGCGATGCTTACAGTTCTGCTTTGGATATGTTAAAATCGTCTCAATATCTCAGCAATCTTTCTATAGACCAATATCTGGATATTTTCAAGCTGCTGAAGGACAGCGTAGTGGAAATAATTAACGAGTATTATTACCGGTTTTATGAAAACCAGTTGAGGCAAATTGGATTACGAATGGTAGCAAAGGTAAAAGGAAAAGAACAGCGGAACTCAAAAGAAACCGAAATTTTTGCGGAGGAATTTTACCGCAATCTGCTTTCCAAGTCCTTTCTGGTGCAGGGTTTGGATAATTTTATTACCCAAATCCTGGAATCTCTTGCACAAATGAAACATCTTTTTAAGCCGGATGATATTCCTAAAGTGATGAGTTACGATCCCGATAAACTCTTTTTTCATCTGAATAAGAAAAATTCGCGTATTGAAAATCAAGTGCTTTTGGGCTCTAAAGCATATTTCCTGAAAAGGATGCACCAATATGAATTTCCTGTTCCACCTGGATTTGTTATTACAACAGACCTTTTTCGCCATCGGGAAATTATCAATACTCATCCTGATATTTCTGATGAACTGGATGCAATGATTCAGCAAAATTTGAATATTCTGGAAAAAAATACAGACCTTGTTTTAGGCGACCCGGAAAAGCCCTTACTGCTTTCTGTCCGTTCCGGAGCTCCAATGAGTTTACCGGGAGCAATGGATACCTTTTTAAATATCGGTTTAACGGACGAAGTTACCTATAAACTTTCTTTGCGTCCAAACTATGGATGGACTGCCTGGGATTGTTACCGACGCTTGATTCAAAGCTGGGGAATGGCTTATGGCATTCCCCGGGATGAATTTGATGCGGTGATGATTAACTATAAAAAAAGGTTCAAAATAGAGCTGAAAACACAATTTTCGGGTGCTCAAATGCAGGAGATGGTGCAGGATTATAAAAAAGTGTTAACTCTTCATAATCTAGAACTAGAACAGGAACCCTTTATGCAACTATACAAGGCAATTTCGCGCGTGCTGGATAGCTGGAACACTGATAGAGCCCGTTTATACAGGCAAAAATTACATATTGCCGATGAATGGGGCACTGCAGTTATTATCCAGAAAATGGTTTTAGGTAATATTTCTCTGGAATCGGGAACGGGAGTTTTGTTTACACATTATGACTTTAGCGAAGAGAGCGGAATTTGTTTGAATGGTGATTTTACCCTCTGTAGCCAGGGAGAAGATGTTGTAGCCGGTTTGGTGCACACTTTACCTATATCGGAAATTCAATGTTTGCACAGTAAAACTGCTAATAAAAATTCCCTGGAAAATACCTTTCCAGCAATTTACAATGCGCTATTACGCTATGCCAGACAGCTGATTGAAGATAAAAACTATCCCCATCAGGAAATGGAATTTACTTTTGAGGGTCCTTCTCCCGAGCAATTATATATTTTACAAACCCGGGATCAGGTTATCCAAAAAGCTCCTGATTATAAGGTCTTTGATACTTCCAAAGGGGATCAGAAAAAACTTGCTTTTGGCATCGGTATCGGTAAAGGAGCCGTGAACGGCATAATCGTTTTCAGCAAGGAAGATATTGAAAAATTTGCTCCTAGCAAAGAAGCGCTGATTTTAGTGCGTCCTGATACCGTTCCAGATGATATGGAACTGCTTTTTGAGTGCCAGGGATTGTTAACTTCCCGAGGAGGAGTAACTTCCCACGCTGCAGTTACAGCTACTCGTTTGGGCATTATAGGAATTGTAAACTGTAAGGATTTAGTTGTTTTGGAAGCGGAGGCAAAGTGCAGAATTGGAAAAACCTATTTACAGGCGGGTGATAAATTAGCTTTGGATGCTACCAGCGGAGCTATTTATTCAGGGCATTATCCTTTAGTTAGCGTGCATTGTTTATAACAAATAAAAATATAAGGAGAAATCAAAATGGAACTGAGCTTAGGAAACAAAAAACTGCTAGGAATCAATGGTTTGGGCAGAATTGGCAAACTATTGTTATGGAACCAGATACATCTTAGGCATTTTGATGGAATCGTAGTAAACTGTGGCCGGGTGGTAGGCAAAAATCTAGATGACCTTATTCAGGTTATTGAAATGGATAGCACTTACGGTTCTATCCACAAATTTCTCTATGGAGTGGTAGGTAAAAAAGCCGAAATAAAAATCCTTGATGCGGATATCCCTCTTTTGGAAATTGAGGGTATACCGATTAAAATTTTACGAACGGCTCGCGACCCTAAAGATATTAACTGGCTGAACGAGGGAGTGAGAATTGTAGTTGATTGCACAGGAAATTTTTTAGACCCCGCTTTGCGCTCGGATTCCGGAAAACCCTGTTTACACGGTCATTTGGATGCAGGAGCGCTGAAAGTTATCTGCAGTGCACCTTTCAAAATTAAATCCGGAAATTCTATACCGGATTATGCCAAAACGATAATTTACGGCATCAATCACCTGGATTTTAACCCTCGTGAACATAACATCATTTCTGCTGCTTCCTGTACTACAACCGGCTTGGCTTATATGTTGAAACCGCTTATGGAAAATCAGGCAACCTCCAGAATTTTAACTGCTTCTATGAGCACCATTCATTCAGCTACAAACACTCAATCCATTTTAGATAGTGTTCCTAAAACCGATGCCACGGATTTGAGGAAATCCAGAAGCGTCCTGAATAATATTATTCTTTCCACTACAGGAGTTACGAAAGCTCTGGAACAAGTGATGCCCGAAATTAAACATATCGGTTTTATGGCAGATAGCGTTCGCATTCCTACAACAACCGTCTCACTTATCAACTTAAATGTTACTTTCCATACGGAATTGGATGAATTGGGAGAGCCGTTGGTAAACCGGAAACTGATTAATGATGTATACCAAAAAGCATCGGAGGGCTCACAAAAAGACCTGCTGATTTTCAGTGACCGGCAAAATGTTTCGGCAGATATGATTGGAACTATGGCCGCAGTTGTTATTGAAGCACATGAAACACATACCAGAACCGGCTTTATCACAATTCCGGTTACAACTTTGGCTGCTCAAGGTATGGAAGCGGAAAAAGCATTGGAATTGCCTGTTACGCATGCTAAAATTTTCGGTTGGTATGATAACGAACTTGGCTCTTATGTCAATTGTCTATCCCGGTTGACTAATTATATAGAGGAAAAAACTATTTGATAGTGAAAGGGGAATAGTGAACAGGGTAAGGGTAAGAAACCAAAAACCACGTCATAAATCGTAAAATAACAGTAAGTAAGGAGTCATTTGCACCGTGATAACTTAATTCTTTAAAATATATTAAGCGGTGCAAGAGGCCTTATAACGGCTAAAAACTTCCGGGAAAATAATCCACCGATTACGATGTTGTGTAGTCGGAGATTCAGCGAGCTCCGACTACACAACAACATCGTAAACTGCGGGATCTTGTGACTTACAATTTTCACGATCATTTTGCCAAAATAATTTGCTAAATCATAACACAGCAAACCAGTAGCAAATAGAATACAGATCATTCCCTGAAAAAATCCAAAGTGTTGTCAATAACATTCCCTTATCTATCTCTTATGATTCCCATATCCGATATGGGAATCATAAGGGAATCTTATCCGCGGCATAGCCCGTAAAAGAAGGAATTGATTCAAAACGATTTTGGGATGGAAAAAGAGTAAATTTTCCGGATACCTTTTGTTTTAACTCCCAATTTTTAAGTTTGAAGACCAGCTAAAGAGCGGTTGTAAGTGAAAAAAGATTGTGGAGTGTGGTTACATTGAAGGGAGGTGAAAAGGGAAAGTCAAAACTTCCTGCTGCGCGGTTTTAAGTGAAAGAGATTGAGGGGGGTGTTTATATTGAAGGCAGGAGAAAATTGTAAGTAAGAACATCCCGCGCTCTTTCTATCTTTATATTTAGCCATCTTGCCATCCCGCGATATTTCACAACTTAAAAATTTTACTTGCCTATAAATGCAAATCTATAAATATGCACCCAAAAATTGATTATTACGACTTGAAAAATTCAAGCCAAAGGGAGTGTTGATGCGCTTGAAAACATTTCCCGGAGGTGTTCATCCTCCGGATGAAAAGAAGTATAGTGCTGCTATGCCTATAACTGAAATTCCGCTACCCCAAAAAGTGTGTATCCATCTTTCTCAGCATATTGGTTCTCCTTCAAAGCCAATTGTAGCTGTAGGTGATGAGGTTTTAACAGGACAAAAAATTGCAGAAGCAACAGGTTTTGTCTCCCTTATTCAACATTCTTCAATTTCCGGAAAAGTTACTGCCATAGACCGTTTTCCTAATGCTACGGGCTTCAATTCTATGGCAATTCAAATTACGGGTGATGGATCTGACAAATGGATAGAACTTATTGACGAACAAAATTTTATGGATTTACCGATTGAAGAAATGAAAAAAAGAATTGGTGATGCTGGAATTTGTGGAATGGGCGGTGCCGGTTTTCCGACTTTTGTAAAACTTTCTCCGCCAGCTGATAAACATATAGATACGGTTATTTTGAACGGAATAGAATGTGAACCTTATTTAACCAGTGACCATCGCTTGATGCTGGAAAAAGGTGAAGAAATCATAATCGGCTTAAAACTTATAATGAAAATTTTATGTGCTGAAAAAGGAATGATTGGAATTGAAGCCAATAAACCCGATGCCATAGCCAAAATGCAGGAACTGACTAAAAATGAACCCCATATTGAAGTAGTTACTCTAAAACTACGTTATCCTCAAGGTGCCGAAAAACAGCTTATTTATGCTGCTACCAAAAGAAAAGTTCCTGCTGGTGGTCTTCCTTTGGAAGTTGGGATTGTTGTGCAAAATGTAGGAACAGCTTTTGCCGTTTATGAAGCAATTCGCTACAAAAAACCCCTAATTCAAAGGATTATAACGGTAACGGGTTCTCCTGTAGTTAATCCGCAAAATCTTTTAGCCCGTATTGGAACTCCTTTTTCTGAACTTGTTGACTTTTGCGGTGGAACAAAAGAAGAAGTAGGAAAAGTAATTTGTGGTGGACCGATGATGGGTTTTGCTCTTCCTTCTTTAGAAGCAACAGTGGGAAAAGGAAGTGGGGGATTGGTTTTACTGAATAAAGAAACAGCCCGGTTAAAGGAAGAAGGAAATTGTTTACGTTGTGCACGCTGTGTAGATGTTTGCCCGATGAATTTGGTTCCCTGTATGATTGTTTCTGCCGTAAAATACGATAATCAGAAACTTGCTGTAAGTTCCGGACTGAATGATTGTATGAAATGTGGTGCTTGTGCTTATGTGTGTCCTGCCCAAATTCGTTTAGTGCAATATATTGATACGGGCAAAATTCGTTATGCTGAAGCAAAAAAGTAGGTGAAGAAAATGAAAGATAGATTTATTGTTTCACCGGCTCCTCATTTTCATGATCAGACCACTACTAAAAATGTAATGTGGAATGTTGTGCTGGCTTTAACTCCGGCTCTAATTTTCGCTATTTATTTCTGGGGTTTCAAGTCCTTGTTGTTAACATTGTTAGGCGCAGTTTCAGCTATGGTAACAGAGGCAATAATTCAAAAATTNNCTTGCCTATAATATAAATGCTGGAGCACCCTGGTGGATTCCTGTTTTAGGTGCTGCCTTTGCAATTGCAATTGGAAAACAGGTCTTTGGTGGTTTAGGCAATAATCCTGTTAATCCTGCTCTTTTAGGAAGGGCTTTTTTAATGGCTTCCTGGCCCACCCTAATGACAGCCGGATGGTCCATTCCTAAAGGCGGAACTTTAAGCGGAATAACCGATCCGAGTGTTATAGCTGTAAACCTGCAAAATTTATCTCCCAAGGCATACGATTTGGTAACAGGTGCTACTCCTTTAAAAGTAGCTCAAACCTTAAGAGATAGCAGTTTTGTATCTTCGCTTAGTGCAAATGCGGAACAGGGTTTTGACCTGGCAAATCGTATTTTTACAAACTTAACCGATTTATCTGCCTTAAAAAATCTTTTCTGGGGAAATATCGGTGGTTGCATTGGCGAGGTTAGCGTTTTTGCTTTACTTTTAGGCGCAGCTTATTTGCTTTATAAAAACATAATTGAATGGCGGATTCCCCTTTTCTATATAGGAACCGTTTTTGTGCTCTCTTTCTTTTTAGCTCCGCTGAAAGGTTCAGGTTTTAGTCCCTTATTGCCATTTTTTCATATTTTTTCCGGCGGATTGATGTTAGGTGCATTTTTTATGGCAACGGATTATACAACAACACCAATAACCAAAAGCGGGAGAATAATTTTTGCTATAGGTTGCGGAATTTTAACAGTAGTAATTCGGTTGTATGGTGGCTATCCTGAAGGCGTAAGCTACAGCATTTTGTTTATGAATGTGTTGACTCCTTTAATTGATAAATTTACTATGCCCAAAGCATTTGGGAGGGTAAAAAAATGAAAATATTTTTACAACTTGGTTTAATACTGCTTGCCTTTTGTGTGGTAGCAACTGCACTTTTGGCTTATGTGAATTCTATTACTAAACCTCAAATTGATTCTATTCAACAGAAAGAAGCGGAAGAAACCCGTCGCAAACTGATTCCGGATAGCGATTTTGAGGAAATACAAGGTGAATTTACTTACTATATTGCTAAAGATAGTAAAACAGGCGAAGTGAAGGGCTATGTTTTTACGGCAGAAAAAAATGGCTATAACGGTCCTGTAAAAACAATGGCAGCAGTGGATAAGGATTATAATATTATAGCTATAAATGTAATTCAACAAACAGAAACTCCCGGCTTGGGAACAAATTCCACTCAACCCAAATTTACAGACCAGTTTAAAGGAAAAACCGTGGAACAACTAATTGTAGATAAAGACGGTGGAGTTCCTCCCAATTGTATTAAAGCCATAACAGGAGCTACTATTACCACCCGTGCAGTAACAAATTCTGTGAAGGAATCCATTGAAATGCTGAAAACTCAGGTTCAAACAAAAAACACTACTCCCAATGAGACAGGGGCAAAAGAGGAGGTGAACAAATGAGCTTTATGAAAGAATTAACGAAAGGTATCATAAAGGAAAATCCTACTTTCGTGATTGTCTTGGGTATGTGTCCTACATTAGCTACTTCTACATCTGTAAATAATGCTATTGGAATGGGTTTGGCAGCTACCTTTGTGCTGATTTGTTCCAATATCTTTATTTCGCTGATTAAGAACATAACTCCCGATAAAATTCGTATTCCAGTATATGTAATTGTAATAGCTGCTTTCGTTTCCATAGTGGATATGAGTATGGCTGCTTATTTACCGGCTTTGCATAAATCCTTAGGATTGTTTATTCCTTTGATTGTAGTGAATTGCATCATAATGGGAAGGGCGGAAGCTTATGCGAATAAAAATAATGTAATCAATTCTATTGCTGACGGCATTGGAATGGGGCTTGGTTTTACTCTTGCTTTGTGTTTGGTTGCTACAATCAGGGAAATTTTAGGTAACGGTACCTGGTTAAATATAAGAGTTATGCCTGAGACCTACGATCCAATGTTGATTACTTTGCTTGCTCCTGGTGCTTTTATTACCTTAGGACTTTTGATGGGATTGATGAATATGCTGAAGGAGAAGAAATAATGGGATTCCTCGGACAACTTTTCACGATGGCAATTTCTGCTATTTTAATACAGAACTTTGTGCTTTCGCGTTTCTTAGGGTTATGTCCCTATCTTGGTGTATCCAAAAAAATGGATTCTGCTTTCGGAATGGGTATGGCTGTTATCTTTGTAATGACTATGGCTTCTGCTTTCTGCTATTTAATTTATCAATATATCCTGGTTCCATTTGAATTGGAATATCTGCAGACCCTGGCTTTTATTTTAACGATTGCTGCACTGGTGCAGTTTGTAGAAATGTTTATTAAGAAGAATTCCCCTGCCTTATATAAATCCCTGGGTGTTTATCTTCCTTTAATTACAACCAACTGTGCTGTTTTAGGCGTGGCGATTCTGAATATTACTCCCTTGGCAGATGGGACGCGTTACAATTTTATATGGGCTGTTTTAAACGGTTTTCTTTCCGGTGTTGGTTTCACTTTTGTCCTTTTAGCAATGGCGGGAATCAGAGAACGTTTGGAAATGGTAGAAATGCCAAAAAGTATGCGTGGAATGCCAAGCGGTTTAATTCTTGCCGGAACAATGGCTTTGGCTTTTTACGGTTTTATGGGAATGAAGTTTTAAAGGAAAGGTAATATATGCTTAATTTAATTGTTGTTCCTTTGGCTGCAACCGGAACATCTGCTATAGTGCTTCCGGTTGTTATTATGGGTTCGCTGGGTTTGATCTTTGGATTGATACTTGCTTTTGCTTCCAAGGTCTTTCCCGTTACTGTAGATGAACGCATAGAAAAAATTATAGAGGTCCTGCCTGGAGCCAACTGCGGTGCTTGTGGTCAACCTGGATGTTCAGGATATGCTACAGCTATTGTTAATGAGGGAAAAGAATTGAATTTATGTGCTCCCGGAGGTCCTGCAGTAGTAGAAAAAATCGCTCAAATTATGGGCAAAGATGCAACCGCAAAAGAACGAAAAATTGCCTTCATTCATTGCAGTAGCGGTGGAAAAAACAACACCAAATGGAAATATGCTTATCAGGGTATTGAAAGTTGCCTTTCTGCTGTAAATATCGCTGATGGACCGAATCTTTGCTCCTGGGGTTGCGTTGGTTTCAATGATTGTGTAGCTGCCTGTAAATTTGATGCTATCAGCGTTGATGAAAATGGAATGCGGATTATTGATAGAGAAAAATGTACCGGTTGCGGTGCTTGTGTAACTGCCTGCCCACGTAAATTGATAATGCTTATTCCGGAAAGTATGAATGTGTTTATATCCTGCAGTTCCAAAGATAAAAATCCCCTGCCCAAACAAAATTGCGGAGCCGATAAGCCCTGCATTGGTTGCGGGCTGTGTGCTAAAAAGTGTCCTGTTCAGGCAATTACTGTAGAGAATAATATCGCTAGAATTGATTACAGCAAATGCACCGATTGCGGAACCTGTGCTACTGTCTGTCCTACAAAAGCTATCATAAACCTGAAAACGGAAGGTTGACGTCCCCGTCAACTACAGGACAGTTGACGTCCTCGTCAACTTTCTGGTTACCCCGGAAGGTTGATGTCCCCGTCAACTCCCAATCAACATATTATTACTCAGCTGCAAAAAGTTATCAATAAATGTATAGTTCAGTTGTAAGTGGAACGACAAGATGTCGTTCTTCCTATCAGCCAGGAATTATTAGCACCTTCAGATTTAACTACTTACGATATTCTTAACAGCACTTATGACTTATGATGACATAAAAAAATAGCAATCCCACTACCTCGCTATCTTACCCTCTCACTAATAAAAGGTTTGACAAAAAAGGCAACTTTGAAAGTTTGACAATGGACTTTACGCTTTTTGGGTATGATAAAAAGTAAGGTCTAACTATTATCCTGAACTAAATATTATAATGGAAGTAAAATGCGCACTTTTGATGCTGTTCTTCCTTATTTGAAGAAGAGCTACACCCGAATTTTGGGTGGATTGGTAATGTTAATTCTAGTGGATCTGGTGCAGCTTGCGGTTCCGAAAGTAATGCAATATGCGATAGATCATATTCAGGAAAGGACTATAGATCAACAGGGTCTGCTTTGGATTGCTTTAATTATTTTTGCCTTTGCAATTGCGGTAATGGTTTTAAGGTTTTTCTGGAGAATTTTAATAATAGGCAATTCCTACAACATTGAAAAGAGTTTGCGTCAGGATTTTTACGATCATTTGCTTAGATTATCCCAGAATTTTTTTAATAAAAGCAAAACCGGTGACTTGATGGCTTATGCCACTAACGATTTAAATGCGGTTCGTCAACTTTTCGGTATGGGTCTAATTTCAGCAATGGATATTGTTTTAATGACCATTGCTTCTTTTGCTTTTATGGTTTCTATTAATCCTAGGTTGACCTTATTGGCAGTCCTTCCTATGCCGGTGATATCATTAACAATTCTATTTTTCGGGAAAAAAATGCATAGACGGTTCAAAGCAGTGCAGGAATGTTTTGCTGCTCTAAGTGGAAAAGTGCAGGAAAGTATTTCAGGGATTAGAATAGTAAAGGCATTTTGTCAGGAAAAAACAGAACTGAAGAAAATAGATGAGATCTCACAGGAATTTGTAAACCAAAATATGTCACTGGCTAAGATTGCGGGTGTTTTTCATCCTTTTATGGGTTTTGTAATCAGCATTAGTATGATCATCACTATTTACTTTGGGGGTAGAGCAGCTATTCAAGGAGATATTAGTATTGGGGGTTTTATTGCTTTCTTTCAGTATCTCGGAATGCTTGTTTGGCCTATGATTGCTATTGGCTGGATTGTAGATATGTATCAAAGAGGAACCGCTTCCCTGAAACGACTTAATGATATATTTGAAGTTAAACCAGAGATTGATGATACATTAGCAGATATGAGTATTAAACAACTGGAAGGGGAGATTTTATTTCAGAATTTAAGTTTCCGCTATGAAGAACATCTGCCTCTGATCTTTAATGATATCACTGCAGGTATTGAAGCAGGAAAAACACTGGCTGTGGTTGGACCTACAGGTTGTGGTAAGACCACTTTAATTGAACTTTTAGTGAGAATATATAATCCTCCGCATAATAGTATCTATGTTGATGGTTATGAACTATATAAAATTCCTTTAAGTATCTTGCGTAGAGATATGGTTTTAGTGCCGCAGGATATTTTTCTGTTTTCAGAATCCATAGCTGATAACATTCGTTTGGGAAAACCTGATGCTTCGGATGAAGAGGTTTTTGAAGCAGCTCGTATTGCTCAGGTTTATGATGAAATAATGGAATTTGAACATCAGTTTGGAACAATTGTAGGAGAGCGTGGTTTAACTCTTTCCGGAGGGCAAAAACAAAGAGTTGCAATTGCCAGAGCTTTACTCACTAATCCCCGAATTTTAATTTTAGATGATGCTCTTTCTGCAGTGGATACTAAAACGGAAAGACATATTTTGGAACGCTTAATTGAAATACGCAAAGCGAAAACAACAATTATTATCGCCCACCGTATATCTTCTTTACGACATTCCGATATGATTATCGTTATCAATAACAGTATCATAGCTGAAAGTGGTACTCATCAAGACCTTCTTGCCAAAGGGGGAATATATAAAGATTTATATGAAAAACAAAAGATTAGAGCCCGCCTGGAAGGAGAAGAAGAATAATGCACGGTGGTGGAGGTCACGGAGGACATAGTTCCTATTATGAAGATGAGCTGAAAACTAAAATTTATGATCAGCGGCTCTTCAATAATATGATTAGATATTTGAAGCCATATTTACCAGCAGTTTTTCTCTCCTTTATGTTTTTAATGCTGATTTCCGCTGCAGAAGTAATTATTCCTTTAATTCAACGCTCTGCTATTGATGATTATATTGTCTCCGATAAGTCCATTGCTATTTTTACAGATGATACCGAATACCGTAATTTTATAAATCGTTATCAAAAGCTTGGTTTCAAGGAATATCAATATGGCACAAATCACTTTGTGGTTATTAGTTATAAAGACCGCAATAAAATGAATCGTAGTGACTTGGAAGAGCTCAAAACAAAAGGAATCTTAAGTGAGGATACTGTTTTCCTTATTGAAGACAAAGCTAAAAATGTGAACATATTGAATAAATATCTGCAAAAAAATAATTATCTGACAAATCAGAAGCAGCTTTCCGGATGGTTTAAAATTGGATCTGAAACTATTGCTGTTCCCCAAAAAGAGTTAAATAAATTACCCCGAAAAGAGCGGTTGGAAATACGCAATGAGGCATCTCAAAAATTATTATTATTAGCTCTTATATTTTTGGCTATAATTACCTTACGCTTTATCGCCAGTTATTTTCAAACTGTTTTAACTTCTTATTTTTCCCAAAAAGCAATGGCTGATTTAAGACATGATGTGTTTGGTCACCTGCAAAAAATGCCAACTAAATTCTTTGACCAAAATCCAGTGGGGCGATTAGTTACACGCGTAACCAATGACATTCGCGCTATAGATGAAATGTTGGCTTCAGGAGTGATAACTCTTATTCAGGATATTATCCTAATTTTCACGATTGTAATTTTAATGCTGGTACTGAACTGGCGTCTGGCATTAGTCAGTTTTAGTATTATTCCTTTAGTAATTTGGGTAATAGTAATTTTTCGGAAAAAAACCAGAGTTATTTATAGACAGGTTAGAACATATCTTGCAGCTTTGAATGCTACTTTAGCTGAACATATTGCAGGACAGAAGATTATTCAGCTTTTCAACCAGTATTTTCATAAACGGCAGGAATTTGCTAATATTAATCAGCAGTATTATTTAGCATCTATCAGCCAGATTCGTTTGTTTGCCTTTTTTAGACCTATTATTCATGTTTCATCTCAGATAGCAGTTGCATTAATTATATGGTATGGGGGCGGTCAAATTCTTCAAAATGTAATCACAATCGGATTGCTGATGGCTTTTACGCAATATATTAATAAATTATTTGAGCCCATTAACGATTTTTCAGAAAAATTCAATATTCTTCAAGGTGCAATGGCAAGTGCAGAAAGGATATTTGCTCTATTAGAAGTTTCTCCTGATGACTACCGCATTCAAAAACACAGGGGTTTAAAACTAAATGGAGAAATTGAATTTGACCATATCTGGCTTGCCTATAATGAAGAAGAATGGGTTTTAAAAGATGTCTCCTTTAAAATTAAAGCGGGAGAAAAAATAGCTCTGGTAGGTCATACTGGAAGTGGGAAAACATCCATTGTAAACCTGATTTTAAATATGTATCCCCACCAGAAAGGAAGAATATTGATTGACGGTAAAGAATTGCACGATTATTCTTTAGAAGATATTCGCAAAAATGTGGGAATCGTGCAACAGGATGTTTTCATTTTTGCTGGAACTATAAAAGATAACATCGCTCTTGGAAATAAAGAGATTAGTGAAGAAGAGATAATACAAATAGCAAAATATGTTAATGCCGATAAATTTATCAGCCAATTACCTCAGCGCTACAATGAACCGGTTATGGAACGAGGAGCCACTCTTTCTACAGGACAGAGACAACTTATTGCCTTTGCCAGAGTGCTGGCTTACAATCCTTCCATTTTTATTCTAGATGAGGCAACTTCCAATATTGATACCGAAACCGAACTCCTTATTCAAGATGCTTTAAACAAAGTTATAATGAATAGAACTTCTATCATAATTGCCCATCGCCTTTCTACAATTCAGAATGTAGACCGAATTTTAGTTTTACATAAAGGTGAAATTGTAGAAGAGGGTTCGCATTATGAACTCCTTGATAAACAGGGCTTATATTATGACTTATACCGTCTCCAATACACTTGAAAATAAAACCTGGATAAAAAAGTGATTGACAGAATAACGGGTTTGAAATAACTTATAATTATAGGTATGGAGTATTTGTCACGCTAAAGTTTTTTTGTGCTCCCCTATATATATAGAGTGTTCTAATTCCGGAAGAACGATGTCCCCGTCGTTCAATGAAACCGACGGAACGATGTCCCCGTTGTTCAATGTGGTTGACCAGGAGGTCAACCTTCCGGTGCGATCATAAAAAAAACATTACTTGATCTATAAGGAGGATCAATGAAAAAGTATTGGCTGATTATCTTAGCCCTTACAATCGTAACAGCAATCTTTGCTGACAGCAACCGCTATGAAGTTGTTGTCTATGGCGAGGATTTTGAATCTGGAGCTACTGACTGGACTCATTACGACGGTGCTGTGTCTCCCAATAATTGGCATATTTACAATTTTGGCGGAACTCAGGGAAATGTCTGGTGGATGGGAGACCCGGCTCTAGCTCAGGGAACTTATATTGGTGGTTATTATAACCATCAGTATCTTGTTTTAGATACACCGGCAAGAACTTTAAGTGCTGGTAATACAACTTTAACTTTCAAACTTCGTCACAATGTAGAAGACCCAGCGGGTGCCACAGCACCCTGGAATGGTTGGGATGCTTGCAATGTAAGAGTTTCCACTGATGGCGGAACTACCTGGACTCCAATATCCGGAAATCCTGCTTATGATATGACTTCTGCTTATTCCTTCGGTTTTGAGCATGGTGAAGGACAGGGAATTCCCGGTTGGGGAGGAGTGCGAGAATGGACTAATGCCACTTTTGACCTTAGTGCTTATGTAGGTCAAAGCGTAAAAATCCGTTTTGCCTTTGCCTCTGACCCTGCCTATAGCACAAGCGATGCTCCTGCTATGTTTGGAATGATGGTTGATGATATCAGTTTTGGCGGATACAGCAATAACGGAACGGACGACGGTCAAATGACCTGGGCTTCTATGGTTCCGGTTGGAGGAGACCTTTGGCATATAATAACTGATGCTACAGCTCCTTCACCCACTCATTGTATGGTTTGCCAAAATGCTTCCGGTAGTTACAATACCAATATGCTGAATTATTTGGTCAGTCCTCCTGTTACTTTACCTAATAGTGGAGATATGTGGGTGGACTTTATGCTTAGGGGTAGTTACGATGATCCTAATACTTTTCCGGAAGTGGACTATTTTGGTTGGGAAATTTCTGTAAATAATGGTGTTAACTGGTATGCAATGAGCAATCCTTATGGCACACCAGGAGGCGATAATTATGTGTATACAGGCCTACAAGATACCTGGCAATCTATGACCGAGGGTTATCAATTGAGTTTCTTTATCACTGATTACCACGGCGAAACTGCAATTTTCCGCTGGTATTTTAAGTCCGATGCTGATACTCCTGATGGAGTAGGTTTATATATTGATGACTTCAAGGTCTATAATGATGTGTTTATTGCTGCTCCTGAGAGTTTGGCTGCTGTTGTAACCGGAAATTCAATTACTCTTACCTGGAATGAACCTGGTACTGGAGGTGGCGGTGGTGAAGAGGGCTGGATTTATTATTGTGGTGAGCCAGCGGGTAATTCCATTGGAACAAATGGTGTCGCCGATTTTAGTGTAGCTGCCAAATGGGATGCAGTTGGGGAAACGAATAGTATCTATCCTTATGTGGGAATGAATATCACTAAGATTAAATTTGTTCCTGCAGAGCCCACTACTCTTTGTTCTTATGCTGTTCGCATTTGGACCGGTATTTCCGGAGTTATGGTTTATGATCAACCTGTGAGTACAATCACTGAAGATACCTGGAATGAAGTAATATTAAACACTCCTTATACTATTCCCGCAGCAACCACAATTATGGTTGGTTATCGTTGTAATGCTACAGGTGGCTATCCTGCCGGTTGTGATAACGGACCTCAGGTTGAGGGCTACGGCAATATGATTTATATGAACAATAACTGGCATACACTTACTGATGAAAGTGCTACACTTACTTATAATTGGACTATTCAGGTTTATGTAGCTGATGCTAGTGGCAAAGAATATGTTTTAGGTGAACTGCCAATGAATAATTCCTTTGCCGAAGGTAGTTTTGGTGTTCATTATACGGAACCGGTTAGAGGTCGTGATGTTACAGCTTATAAGGTTTATCGTGACGGCAGTTATCTAACTGAGGTAGATGG
>MTKX01004056.1_pt2 | contig 19594 bp, 17 predicted proteins | sample 1042771 | NCBI WGS metagenome assembly MTKX01 (sample SAMN06212183, study PRJNA360534) | anaerobic digester metagenome | biome: Wastewater treatment plant; material: sludge; isolation source: anaerobic digester fed with sludge from wastewater treatment plant | place: Denmark: WWTP Randers ... | reverse complement strand
CCTGCCACACCATTCTCAATGCCACGGGTTTAATAGCGGGACCTGATAGTCCACCGGTTATAGTCGCGAGGGATGGTTTCATTGATTTTACATCAACAGCCATTCCAAGCAGTGTGTTGATAAGAGAAACGGCATCAGCCCCCTCCTCTTCAACAATCCGCGCGAAATCGACAATATTTGTAACGTTCGGAGATAGTTTGACAATCAGTTTCTTCTTGTAAACAGCTCTCACAGCTTTGGTTACTTCCCGCGTTGAATCAGGNNGTTGAATAAGGATTTGTGCCAAAGGCCATTCCTCCCATTTTGACATTCGGGCAGGAGATATTCAGTTCGATTGCAGGGATCTTTTCCAGCCTGCCGACTCTTTCAGCAAGTGCAACATAATCATCTATTGTGCTGCCATTTATGTTGATGATAACATTAGTATCATACCGGGTAACCTTATCATAAATTACCTGTTCAAAATAGTCAATCCCCTTATTCTGCAGCCCTACCGAATTAAGCATCCCTGATGCTGTTTCAGCCATTCTCGGATAAGGATTACCCTCCCGTGGCTCAAGTGTCGTACCTTTGAGAATTATACCTCCAAGATCCGATACATTAATAAAATCATCAAACTCGGAACCATACCCAAAAGTGCCTGAAGCAGTAAGAACCGGGTTCTTGAAATGAAGATCGCCTATATTGAAACCCATATTTACCATTTCAGATCCTTAATATTGAAAACTGGTCCGTCAATACATGTGCATAGATTACCCTTAACCGTGTTCACCACACAGCATAGACATGCTCCAATACCGCATCCCATAAGATTTTCAAGAGATACTTCACAGTTTATGTTCCTCTTACTGCAGTATATGGCAACAGCTTTAAGCATCGGTTCCGGACCACAGCAATAAATATTTTCATACTCAGCTGTTTTAAGTATGGAATGATCAGTTACATAGCCTTTTTCTCCCTGGGAACCGTCCTCGGTTGTCAGGAATACTTTTCCAATCTGCCTGTAATCATCAAACTCAATAATTCGTTCAGCATTTCTGAAACCGAGCAGCACATCAGGAGAATAATTATTTGATTTTAAGTACTTACCAAGGAACAATAAGGGTGCAATACCACAACCTCCTCCGATCAGGAGCACGTTCTTTCCGCTTTTCGGAAGCGAGAATGAGTTACCGAGAGGGTAGATAAGGTTAAGGAATTCCCCTCTTTTCAGTCCGGACAAAGTTTCCGTACCTTTTCCAACGACCTGTATCAGAAGTGAAAAAGTATTCTGACCATAGNNATAGTTAACATCATGAATTGATACCGGACGTCTTAAGAAAGTGCCGGGGCTTCCGTCAACTCTTACCTCGACAAACTGGCCTGGCTTCATCTCGGGGATTTTACCATTCCCTGCCAGCGCCAGGATGAAGAAATCCTTCTTCAGGGGCTTATTTTCGATTATTTTGAGCGATTCTATCCGCTTTGCCATCCAAATGATCTATGACACAAATATATCTTTAATAAGGAATTTCAGAAAATTTTTGACTTTAATTCACCAGATTTAGCCGATATTCCGGAGTTTTAATTATTTCCGGGAAAATATTCCTGAAAACTATTATTACTATAAAAAAGAACTATCCGTGTAATTGATACATTTTCCTTCTTTTGCGGATTTACAGTTGGGATGTCATTTTTTTTAATCTCGGGCCTGACAATATCTTTTTTATCTGATTCATTCTCATTTTGGAGAGCTATATAACTGCTTTTATCGAATAATTCCTGCATTGATTTATCGTTGTACATTGTACCACGGCCAAAAAGCAGCCATTCTGTTGAGATAAAGGGATATTTTTCAAGCATTTTCAATACAAAATCAAGACTTGGCTTGTTTCTGCCTGAAATTATATGCGATATTCCTGAAGGCTGTACCCCAATTTCTTCAGCAAGCTGGGCAGATGATTTGTTTTCAGCTTTTAAAAACTCAAGTATTCTGTCTTTCATAAGATCACTATTTGTATACAAATGTAAATTTATTATTAATTACTATTGTAAATATCAATAATTACATTTGTAATTAGTAAATTATCATTGTATGATAAGTATTATTACTTATAATTTACATAACTGATTATCAATGTATTACAAATCGTATTATGTGAACTTTTACTTGAGTTTAGATCATTAAAACACTGGTATATAATAATATATATGTATTTTCTAAATTCCGGAATGGAAATTTAATGATTTAATACCTTGCCAACATCATCTTATCTTTAAATAAAACGATTTAAAACATTGAATTTATTCTGATTACTAAATTCGTAAATTAACAATACTAAAGTATACATTTGTAAATCAACTTATACCTATGATCGAGTTACAACTGTATATTTGTGCCTTATAATGCCCTGTTTACAGATGTAATCTCTATACTCAGACAGGAAATTTGAAGAAGAACATAATTCTGCATAAATCCGGTAACCCCTACCCGTCCGATATTCGATTTTTTAATCCGGTTATATGCTCTAAGCTCAAATATTCAATTCTCAGGAACTTTAATCAGATAAAAAAATGCAGGATTGAAGCGATTAATCGGGCGGAATGTGTTTCTTTTGGAAAATATTTCTTATGAACAGAACCAGGATTTCCCTCCCCCTGCATTACCAGATCATAATAATGCTTATCGCCGGAGGATTTTTCGGCTATTTCTTTCCTTCGGCAGCACCTTATATTAACTGGATGGGAGATATCTTCCTCAGAGCCCTGAATATGATCATAATTCCTTTGATCCTGACATCGATAATTACAGGCGTTGCAAGCGTGGGCAGCGGTGGAAACCTCGGCCGCATTGGATTGAAAACTGTAAGTTTCTATGTTGTTTCAACACTGGCAGCCATTATTACAGGCTTCCTGCTTGTAAGTATTATTAAGCCTGGAACAGGGTCTGAGCTTGGCTTTTCCACGCCAGTGGAAAACATTTCAGTTGCTGCAGACAGTTTTGGAAAAACCCTGATAGAAATTATCCCGACTAATATCTTCAAGTCCGTTGCGGATGGTAACATGCTGTCAATAATCTTTTTTGCTGTATTATTCGGATACTTTATAACCAGGATAAATGAAAAGCCCAGGCATTCCATAATGGAATTGCTGAATGCATTGCTTGAAGTAATAATGAAAATCACAATGTTCGTTATTAAATTCACTCCTCTTGGCGTATTCAGCATCTCTGCCAAGGTAATTTCACAGCAGGTTCTGATGGGCAATGATATCGGAGAGGTCATCAGCAGGCTCGGTCTTTATTTCATAACAGTTCTCACCTGTCTTCTGATCCACGGACTCATTACTTTGCCATTATCTGTCAGGCTTCTCGGGCAGGCAAATCCATTAAAGCATCTTAAGAATATGGCCACACCTCTTCTCACTGCTTTCTCTACCTCTTCATCGAATGCAACTCTGCCTCTTACAATGGAAGCCGTAGAATTTAAGGACGGTGTCTCAAATAAAATTGCAAGCTTTACCCTGCCGCTGGGGGCTACAATAAACATGAATGGTACTGCATTATATGAATGTGTTGCTGTAATTTTCATTGCACAAGCCTACGGTATAGAGCTGACACATGTACAGCAACTGACCATTGTATTTACGGCACTCCTGGCCGCTATCGGATCTGCCGGAATACCAATGGCAGGCCTGGTAATGATGGCCGTTGTCCTTAAAGCTGTCGGTCTGCCTCTTGAAGGTATTGGATTGGTCCTTGCTGTCGACAGGATACTCGATATGTTCAGAACAACAATCAATGTATATGGCGATACCTGCGCTGCAGTCATAATAGCAAAATCTGAAGGAGAGACTTTAAATATCTGAATCAGATTGGTCAGGATAATTTTGACTTGCCAGAAGGCAATCCCGTGAAAAAGAGGAAATTTCAAAAAATAACAGCGAAGCGGATCTCCGGATTACCATACAGATTGAAGGCCAGATCCTCGAATGCGTTATTTAATGTCCAGAGAAACATCATGTTAAGTGATGATCTGACGCCCATAGGCTGACTTATTCCTACACCTGCAAGCACAGTATTTGTAATAAGCCTGTTTGAAGAAGGCTGATATTGCCAGAATGAAGATTCCAGACTCAGCAATTCATCTTCAGCATGAAGGAAGAAACCAAAATGAAGCCCGACCGGAATTATATTATTAAGATCTTTTAAGAGAACGATTTCTGAGTACACCCTTCCACCATAGATCCCGGTGCTGCCACTGTATCTGTCCTTATAATATCTGTACTTTGGACCGGCAGCTATATTTAAGCGCGGTAAAAGCCAGATTCCAACCACAGGTGATATATCAATGTCAGTCACTGTTCCGAATTGGAGGCCAAAGCTACCTCCGTAAAACAACCTTTCTTTAATGGGAGGTACATCATTCCGGGTTACACTTTGACTGAATACCTCACCTATTGAAATAAGAAACAGGAATAGTAATATAAATAAAACTACGGTTAAGCCCGATATCCGTGATCTCTTCTCCTGTACCATGTTGTATTATTTTATATATCAGTCATTTAATTACTATCAATCTTACTGACTTCCTTGAGATAGTCATGATCGATTCTTTTTTTCTTAACTTTGAGTAATCATACAAATAAACGAAAAATTCCTGCCATTTAATATATTAGGCTGCTCATGAATATTATAGTTAACGGAGGTACAAGGGGTATCGGTAAAGAGGTCGTTCTGATACTGGCCGGGAATACGGAAAATCTCATTCTGGCAACGGGAAGGAACATTGAGGCATTAAGCATGCTGACCAAAACAAGCCAATACGGGAATATTATTTCCCAAAAGCTTGATATGTCCTCATTTGACAATTATGAAAGTGATCTCATTGAAGTTTTACGCAATCAGCTGAAAAGTGTTGATATTTTAATAAATATGGCAGGCCTGCTTATTAAAAAGGATTTTGGCGATCTTACTTCAGGCGAAGCACTTAAGATGGTTCAGACAAATTTTCTGGGTCCTGCAGAACTTATAAGGGTGTTGAAACCCTATATGCATAAGGGAAGCCACATTGTCAATATTTCCAGTATGGGAGGTTATCAGGGCAGTCAGAAATACAGAGGACTCGCATACTACAGTGCATCTAAAGCTGCATTAGCTTGTCTGTCTGAGTGTCTGGCTTCGGAATTCAATGAAGATGGGATCATAGTGAACTGTCTTGCGCTCGGTTCATCAGATACTGAGATGTTCAGGGAAGCCTTCCCGGGAAATGAAGCCTCTGTCACTGCCAGGGAAATAGCAGGTTTTATAGCTGATTTCGCCCTGAATGGCAGTAAATTCTTCAATGGTAAAGTTTTACCTGTTGCATTGAGCAATCCATGAGACCTGATTGTGGTCTGATATGATAAAATTCCTGACATTTTCACTGATAAAGAGTAAAACCTGTCAGCGGATCATTTGTATGTTTTAATCCCGATCTTTCCATCAAGGGCCAGCAATCCATTGAATGCAAGGGATTTGATTTCATCTTCTCCGGGATACACGTATACCTTCGATAAAAAACCGATCATTAATATTATTTTATCGACAAATGACTCCTGGTATGCCATCCCGCCTGTCAGGATCACGCCATCAATATCTCCTTTAAGTACTGCAGCCATTGCTCCTATCTCTTTGGCAATCTGGTAGACTGCACCATCAATTATAAGCGCAGCTTTTGGATCCCCGTTGGCCGCTATTTCGTTCACTTTCCTGAAGTCATTGGTACCAAGATAAGCCACCATACCACCCTTTCCGGTAATCATCGATTTCACCTCCTGGTGTGTAAACCTCCCGCTGAAGCACAAATCGACGAGCTGCCCTGACGGAAGGCCTCCAGATCGTTCAGGTGAATATGGTCCGTCACCGTTAAGGGCATTATTCACATCAATAACCTTTCCTTTTCTGTGAGCTCCTATACTGATACCTCCTCCCAGATGCGCTATTATAAGATTAAGATCTTCATATTTCTTCCCAGATTTTTCTGCATGCATCCGGCCAACTGCCTTCTGATTGAGAGCATGGAAAATTGATATCCTGTCTATCTCCGGATGACCTGAAAGCCGTGCGACAGGCTGTAACTCATCAACTACAACAGGATCAACAATATAAGCATCAGCATTAGGAAGTTTCGTTGCGATATCAATGGCAATAAGGCCGCCGAGATTACTCGCATGCTGGCCCAGCAGACCTTTTCTGAGATCGTCTACCATTCTGTTGTTGACACGATATATCCCGGATTCTATCGGTTTAATGAGGCCTCCCCTTCCTATAACAGCTGAAATCCTGTTAAGATTGACCTTTCTTGTTGATAATTCTGATAGTATTAATTCACGTCTGAAATGGAACTGATCGGTTATCTTTTCAAATCCCGACAACTCCTCAGTAGTATGGGCAAGAGTGATCTCAAAAAGAGATTGATCTTCTTCATAAAGAGCAAATTTTGTAGAAGTAGACCCGGGGTTTATTATTAAAAGAAGACGTTTGGCTAACTTACTTGTGCTTTCATCATTCATAAGCAGATGTCATTATTTTATACCATAAGGCATGAGAGCGCAATGCAATAGTACTTCGATTTTTCTGTTTCACTTCTCGACATAAGGACGACCGGTTTCTCAGTTCCTCTTATAAGGCCTGCAATTTTACCATCAGCAAAAAGCATCAATCCTTTATAGAAGGGATTACAGGACTCCAGTGAGGGGAAGATAAGGATATCGGCATCTCCGCCGATGAATGTATTGACACCCTTGATCGTCGAACTGTTCCTGTCGCAGGCAAGAAAGATATCCATCGGGCCATCCATAATAACATCTCCAAACTCACCCTCTTCTCTCATCCTTAGCATTTCGAGGTAATCAGCTGAATATGAAAAATGACTGCTTGGCTTCTCGGAAGCTCCTACAAGGGCTATCTTTGGTTTTTCAATACCGAATTTCCAGGCCATTTCAATTGCATATCTGGTCATAGCGACCTTCTGCTTAAGGTTTGGATAAGGTATTACTGCACAATCAGTTATAATAAAAAGCTTATGGTAGGCCGGTACTTCTATTGCTCCTGTATAGCTTAGAATTGAGCCCGGAACCATAAGTCCGTTTTCCTTATCCATTATTGCTTTCAGGTATTTATCGGTCGAAACAAGGCCTTTCATTATGACATCCGCATCACCTTCCCTCACAAGCTTTACGGCAAGTCTGGTAGCAGCATCCTCATTATCACAATCTATTATCGAAAAAATTCTGTGATCAATACCTGCATCTCTGCAAACGCTGATTATTTTCCCGGGTATACCTGTCATTACTGCTGACGCAAAACCTTTTCTGACAGCTTCACTGAGAGCCCTGATTGTATTTTTATCGTGTGCCCATGCAACGGCTATTCTGTGCTTTTTCCCCGATTCAAGCACTTTATTTACCATCTGATCAAGGGAAGTGACCATAATGTGTCTATTTGCTTGCAGCTGCAGAAAGAAGTATACTATCGTATTTTGCCTGTTCTGAATCTGACCTTGATGTAAGAACTATTGGTACCCTGGCGCCAAGGATGACCGATGCAACTTTTGCTTTTGCAAAGAAAACCAGCGATTTATAAAGTACATTACCTACTTCAATATCGGGCATCAGCAGAAGATCTGTGTCGCCGGCCACTTCGCTCCTTATGCCTTTATGCTGGGCACTTTCGTAACTGACAGCATTATCAAAAGCCAGGGGCCCATCAATTATGCAATTCTTGATCTGGTCGCGCTGGTTCATTTTTGAAAGGAGCGCCGCATCAAGGGTTGCTTCCATGTTCTCATTTACCATTTCGACTGCACCAAGCACGGCTACCTTGGGCATTCTGTAGCCAAGCTTGATCAGGCATGAGACTGAGTTATTGATTATTGCTATCTTATCCTGGAGATTTGGAGCAATATTCATGGCAACGTCTGTTACTGCAATTACTTTTGGATAGGTCTCAACCTCAAAAAGCGCAAAATGAGATAAAAGATTACCAGTTCTTAAACCCCATTCTTTATTTAATACGCTTTTTAAAAGTGATGACGTACCTACTTTACCTTTCATCAGAATGTCTCCCTGTCTGTTGCTGACCATCTTTACAGATGTCTGAACTGCTGCCTCGGTATCCGGTTCATTTATTATTGTAAGGCCGTCGATATTGTAATTATTTGCAGCACAGATGTTTCTGATATTTTCCTGGTCCCCCACCAGTATTGGTTCAACAATACTGTCCTGCCATGCTCTTATTACTGCTCCCAGGGAATGCTGGTCCTGGGCCGCAGCAACAATTAGTTTCTTACGAGGGCCGCCGGCCACTATTCCTTTAAGATCAGACAGAGTTTTCAGAACCATCTGCAAAAATTTTATACTGTGTGGTGTTCAACGATATACCGGGTATCTGAAGCAATCACGAATTCCTCATCAGTATTGACAGCCATTACTGTAACTCTTGATTCAGGCCTGGAAATGATAATGTCATGTCCCCTTGCGCCATCATTTTTAGAATCATCAAATAGTATCCCCAGGTTTTCCATGTCGGAACAGATATTCTTTCTCATCCTGAAATCATTCTCTCCTATTCCTCCTGTGAAAACGAGGAGGTCGCATCCGTTAAGTGCTGCCATATAGGAACCGATGAATTTCTTCACTTTATAGGCATACATCTTAAGAGCAAGTATTGCTTTTTTATTTCCGGCATCTGCTGCTGTCTCAAGATCCCTCATATCTGATGAGATCTGGGAGATCCCGAATACTCCGCTCTTTTTGTTGATCATATTATTAACACCAGTAACATTAAGGTGCTCTTTATCTGCTATATAGACAAGAACGCCAGGATCAACTTCTCCGGTTCTTGTGCCCATTATCAATCCGTCAACAGGAGTGAAACCCATGGATGTATCAATAGATTCACCCTTATTGACAGCCGTGATTGAAGCTCCGTTTCCAAGGTGGCAGGTTATTACCTTTATATTCTTAATATCCTTGCCCGCCAATTTTGCCGCCTTGTTGGCAACATATTTATGGCTAGTGCCATGATAACCGTATTTTCTTATTTTGTACTTCTCATAATATTCGTATGGGATAGCATACATATAAGCGTAATCCGGCATTGTCTGATGAAATGATGTATCAAATACAGCAACCTGCGGCACTCCCGGGATCAGTTTCTCAACAGAAAGAATTCCTTTCAGATTGGCAGGATTATGCAGCGGGGCCAGTTCAATACATTCCTCTATCACTTTTTTGACGTCGTTGTCAATCAATACGCTTTCTTTGTAATTCTCGCCTCCGTTTACCACTCTGTGACCAACAGCTTTTATCTCATTAACGCTCTTAATGACCCCATGAACCGGGTGGCACAGTACATCCATCACCATGTTTATCCCAGTTGTATGATCCGGTATATCGGTGATTACTTTATACTGTTCCTTACCTGTAGGTTTATGGGTGATAATGCTTTCGTTCAGTCCGATACGTTCCAGGAGCCCTTTGGCAAGCATCTCATAACCGTCAGACATATCAAACACCTGGTATTTTATTGAGGAACTGCCACAGTTTAAAACTAAAATGATCATCTTCTGACTATTTACTGAAATTATTTCTTTATACCTGATGCCTGAGTAGCTGTGATTGCTATCATGCTTACTATATCGCTCACTGAGCAGCCTCTGGATAAGTCGTTTATCGGGGCCGCAATGCCCTGAAGTATTGGCCCGATAGCTTCTGCATCAGCAAGGCGCTGAACAAGCTTATAGGCTATATTTCCACAATTCAGGTCAGGAAAAATAAGTACATTAGCCTTGCCTGCAATTTTACTTCCGGGTGCTTTCTTCTGTCCGATAGACTCAACGAGTGCAGCGTCGCCCTGAAGTTCGCCATCAATCATCATATCGGGAGCCATTTGCTGAGCGATCTTTGTAGCGCTTATGACCTTATCCACCATTTCATGTTTTGCACTGCCTTTTGTCGAGAAGCTTAACAAAGCTACCCTGGGTTCAATCCCGGCAAGGACCTTTGCTGTTCTCCCGGATGCGACTGCTATTTCTGCCAGTTCTTTATCTGTAGGATTCGGATGAACACCTCCATCAGCGAATATAAGTACACCGTTATCTCCGTATGCCTTGTTTTTAACGATCATTATAAATGCGCCCGATACAACGGATATTCCGGGTGCAGTCTTAATATAATGAAAAGCCGGCCTGAGTACATCTCCTGTCGCATGATCTGCCCCTGAAACCTCACCGTCAGCATCACCGTTCTTAATCATGAGTACTCCTAGGTAAAGCGGATCTTCTATCAACTTCGAAGCTTCCTCCTTTGTCATGCCCTTGTGTTTTCTCATCTCAACCATCATATCAATATAATGGCTCTTCTTTGAGTGCGATAGCGGATCAATGACAGTTGCCTTACTGATATTCCTTAATCCGAGCTTTTCTGAATGAGATTTAATTTCAGCCGGATCGCCAATAAGAATGATCTGAGCCAGACCTTCTGCTATTGCTATATCAGCCGCTTTTATCGTTCTCTCTTCATACCCTTCCGGGAGGACTATCCTTTTGTTGAATGATTTTGCTTTCTGTTTTATACTATCCAATAATTCCATTGTATATCAATATTTTAAATATGTAAAATTTTTTTTCTAAATGTACGAAAAAAAAGTTCGAATTTACAACCTGCTGTGGTATGATTATTTTCAGAATTTTGTACCATCATCCGGATATCATGATTTTTCAGGGTTTAGCTATTTTTTCTAATTTAGCAGTTCGATAAATTATTATGAAATCTGATTCAATATTTTCAAGCCTTGACTCTCTGAAAAATGAGATTGAAGGAGATCTCAGATATGATGAGGTAACAAGGGTTATATATTCTACCGATGCATCAGCCTACAAAGAAGTTCCGCTTGCTGTTGTATGGCCCAGATCTCCTGCCGACATTAAGAAGGTACTTGCATTTGCTTCGCGTGAAAAAATCGGACTGACAATGAGGGCTGCCGGAACATCACTGGCCGGACAAGTGGTCAGTTCCGGTATTATAGTCGACGTATCAAAATACATGAAGGATATCATCGAGCTGAACGAAGAGGAAATGTGGGTAAGGGTGCAACCCGGTGTGGTACTGGATGAACTTAATCTGTTTCTTCGTAAAAAGGGTCTTTTCTTTGGTCCGGAAACATCAACTTCAAGCAGGTGCAATCTTGGAGGAATGGTTGGTAATAACGCATGTGNNNNTTCATACAATTGAACTTAAAACTATTTTAAGCGATGGCAGTGAGGCTCTATTCGGACCTCTCGATAAGGATGGATTCAAAGAGAAGTGTAATAGTTCAAATTTCGAAGGTTCACTATACCGTGAAATAAAGGATATGCTTGATAATCCTGCTAACAGAGAGCAGATATCTAAAGGATTTCCTGATAAAAAAATACCGAGAAGAAATACAGGATATGCTCTTGATCTTCTTCTTGATAATATTGTATTTGATAATAAATCAGACAAACCTTTCAATTTCTGCAAATTACTTGCAGGCTCGGAAGGTACGCTGGCTATCACCACAGAAATCAAACTTAATCTTGTAAAGCTCCCACCGCCTCACAAAGCCTTGTTATGTATCCATCTGGAAAAGAGAAATGACGCGTTTCTGGTAAACCTGATAGCCCTGAAGCATAATCCTTCAGCAGTCGAAATGATGGATGACAGAATATTAAAACTGACTGAAAACAACCTAAGTCAAAGAAGCAACAGGTTCTTTCTTGAAGGCAACCCGGGATCGATAGTGATAGTAGAATTCGTAAGAGAAAGTCCTGATCTAGTAGAAAAGGCAATCGAAGATCTGGTTAAAGATCTGAGAGCTTCAAATTACGGTTACGCTTTTCCGGTAGTGAGAGGCCGGGACATAAGCAAGGTTTGGGATCTTAGAAAAGCGGGACTTGGTGTTCTTACAAATATGAAGGGAGATCATAAACCCGTCTCTCTGATTGAAGATACTGCAGTGAATGTGGACCAGATGCCCGGGTATATTGATGATTTCGAGAAAATGCTTGCTGTATATGATAAAGAGGTTGTATATCATGCTCATATAGGGACCGGGGAATTGCATATAAGACCGGTCCTTAACCTCAAAGATCCTGGTGACGTGGAGCTTTTCAGGACCATAGGCCTGGAGACGGCAAGGCTCGTAAAGAAATACAAGGGATCAATGAGCGGAGAGCATGGTGACGGGAGGCTGAGAGGTGAGTTTATTCCGATAATCCTTGGAGAGTACAACTACAACCTGCTTAAAAGAATAAAACTGACCTGGGACCCCCATAATATACTGAATCCCGGTAAGATAACGGACACACCTCAGATGAACACATCACTGAGATATGTTCCCGGCAAGAAGACTCCGGAAATAAATACTATTTATGATTTTACATCGACAGATGGAATTGTAAGAGCTGCTGAAAAATGCAATGGCTCAGGCGATTGCCGGAAAACAAAGATCATCGGCGGAACAATGTGCCCCTCATTTATGGCAACCGGCGAAGAAGAAAATTGTACAAGGGCCAGGGCTAATATGCTACGCGAATTTTTAAGCGCCGATGAGAATAATCCCTGGGATCACCGTGAAGTTTACAATATCCTAGATCTTTGTCTTTCCTGCAAGGGCTGTAAGGCAGAATGCCCTTCAGGTGTTGATATTGCAAAACTAAAGGGTGAGTTCATGCAACACTGGTATGATAAGCATGGCATACCATTGAGAACATTGCTCATTGCCCATATCACATGGATAAATAAAGCCGGGTCATTCATACCTGTTATTTTTAATTTTTTTGTAAGAAATCAGGTAATTTCAGGAATGATCAAGAGAATGATAGGTTTTGCACCGAAGAGAGGTATACCTTTATTATATAATATAACTCTCAGGAAATGGCTGAAAAAGAATCAGGGAAATTTGATCCCTCGTAATCCCCGGGGTACTGTATGTCTGTTTGTTGATGAATTTACGGATTTAAATGACACCGAAACAGGCATCGCTGCTGTCAAACTGCTGACTTCGTTAGGGTTTAAGGTGATCACTGCGAACCACGGTGTAAGTGCCAGGACTTATCTGTCAAAAGGTCTTATCAGACGAGCTGAAAAAATAATACGGCAGAATATTAATGCTCTGTCGGGGGTGGTTTGTGAAGATATCCCGCTGGTTGGTATTGAACCCTCTGCAATACTTGGATTCCGCGATGAGTACCCTGAGCTGGCAGGAAGTGATCTGAAAACGACCGCTGAAAAGATCGCTCAGAACTCATTTATGATTGATGAATTCATCGCAAAAGAATACAGAGAAGGAAGGATTGACAGGGATCTCTTTGAAAATACAGGGAAGGAGATACTTCTCCATGCCCACTGTCAGCAGAAGGCGATATCATCTTCTCAAAGCACAATTGAAATGTTGTCAATCCCACGGAAATACTCTGTCAGGGAGATCCCGTCGGGTTGTTGCGGAATGGCCGGTTCATTCGGCTATGAAAAAGAACATTATGATCTCTCTAACAAGATCGGGGAAATGGTATTGTTTCCGGAAGTTAGGAGCGCCGGTGCAGATGTTATAATAGCTGCACCCGGGACCAGCTGCAGGCATCATATTGAAGAGGGTACCGGCCGGAAAGCTTTCCACCCTGTCGTTATCCTGTTCAATGCTCTGAAATTCAAGAATTCGTAAACAGGACGAAAAGAATAAACCTTTGATTTAAAGAGTTTTACGCAGGATTGAAAAACAGTTTTCAAGGATCTATCCGAAACTTGTCGGCATCACGAAGGACCGGGAATTTTTTCCTGAAGTCGCTTAGCTCACTGATGTTTAGAACTGCAGATATTATGCACTCTTCTTTCCTGGAACCTGAAGCAAGTATCCTTCCTTTTGGATCTATGATAACTGATTCTCCCGAATATGAATAGCCATTCCCATCAGTTCCTACCCTGTTTGCTCCAGCCACATAACACTGGTTCTCAATCGCCCTGGCTTTAAGGAGTGTAATCCATACATCTCTCCTGGCATCAGGCCAGTTGGCAGAATTTATAAGCAGATCGTACTTATTTATATTTCTGCTCCAGACAGGAAATCTGAGGTCATAACAGATTGTTGCCGAGATCCTGAACTCATGAAATTTGAACACAAGAGGTTTTTTACCGGCGGTAAAATGCATATTCTCTCCAGTAAGACTAAAGAGATGACGTTTATCATAAGTACGTGTACTGATATTCGGAGCAACAAACACCCATCTGTTATAGAAGTTATTTCTGATCCTTAAAATATAGCTGCCGCCAATTCCAGCCTGCCGGGAAGCTGCGATCCCTGACATCCATTCAAACGTTTCTGAGTGAGGAGATTCAGCCAGTTTTGTTGGATTCATCGAGAAACCGGTATTGAACATTTCCGGAAGGATTATTAAATCAGTATCATTGTCAAGACTGCCTATCTGCTTATCCAGTCTGCTGAAGTTTTCATTTTTTGATTCCCAGATTGTATCTGGTTGTATTATGGCAATCTTCATTAACGATGTTTTTTAACAATATGGATACTGGTACAAAATAAAAAAGTACAGGCTACACGTTGCCTGTACTTTTATCAGGTTATCATTTAAAGATCTATTTTGATGAGAGGGAATTATAATAATCATTGAAAATTCCCTTGATAAGAGGTCTGTAATACAGCCAGAAAAAGCGCCTGGTATCGTCGGCTTTCTTTGAATAAAGTATACCTTTCAGTTTTTCGACACCAAAGAATTTTGATGTCCAGATGGGGACATCAGTATTGGTAAAATCTCCACTGAAGTAATATGTCCTCTGGGCTGCAGGTTCCTGAATAACTGCAGGGAATAAATTATCCAGACCGTAATCAGAAAGCAGAGTGTCACCTGTGCTGGTTGTCTCAAGTTTAAAATTTGAAATAACGTTATTATCAAGAGGATCAATGATATCGAACCAGTTATCGAATGTAATTGAAGGCGGAAGGTCCCATTTGGAGCAATATGCAGAATCTGTTACGATAACAGGAAGGGAAGATTTCAGCTGAGTCCCTTCCTCTAGGATTAGTATCTGCCTCTGATTCAGAATTACAATACCCGGTTTCACAAAATTCCATGGTTTCCTGTACTGTTTCCTGTACATTGACGTCATCCAGATTGGAAAACCAGGTTTTGTAGTATCCAGAGAGCTGAAGTATTTTCCTGTCCAGCCGTTGAATTTAATATTGAGTCTCTCCTGTATCCTGTATGATTCAAATTCTGCGGTAGGATAATCAAATGAGTTATACTCAAGAATTATAAGTTTATTGCGGTCCTTCATTTCTTTAATCAGGAGATTGTCGTTATTGTTAAGTCCTCCGTACAGTTTTGTTGATGTACGGCTTTTTTTCACTCCCTGATACCAGTCATTAAAGAATACGCCGTAAGTATCGGTAATATATAATGCATCGGCTTGTTCCGGAAGGTCAGCCAGATCGGCCAGACGATATTCATTCCTGTCCCATTGTCTTTCCTTTAGTGGCCGGGTCGGTACAAATCCAAAATAATCTGTACGAAAGGAATAAGACTTGTTTTTATCCTTTTTAACAAATCGGTTATTTGTCAGAACCCAGTTAAAAGACTTATGTTTTACCCGTTGAGGAGTAGGAACTGTCTTATCAACGATAATGATACCCATGGGTTTTTTTGTCTGAGAAGACCAGCGGATCAGGTTAATTACCGGCAGGGCAAGGATCACTGCCAGAATAATAATCACAATTAGCAGAGGTTTTTTCATAATTGAATTACTATCTGATAATATTCAATACTAGCGGTTCAAAACTTTGTTAATATCTCTAATTCAACTGTTAAATGTATTAATTTATTTTTTTTCATGAAAATAAATTCGAAGCAATTTAGTAAAAATTATTTAACCGCAAAAATTGTTAACCATCCATAAATCGTGTTTATCCTTGTTTTATGCATTAATCTTGCCGGTTACAATGACTGTTTTCTATACTCAACTTAAAAACATTAATTTTATTACTTTTACACAAACTTATTTACAGATGCTGACAAATCAACCTCTGGCAGACAGGCTGAGGCCGAGGGATCTTGATGAATTCTACGGGCAAGAACATCTTGTCGGCGAAAATGGTGTTTTGAGAAAAGTAATTGAATCAGGTAACATACCTTCTTTTATTCTCTGGGGCCCGCCGGGAGTTGGCAAAACCACCCTGGCAAATATTATATCCAATACTCTGAAAAGGCCTTTTTATCACCTGAGCGCGGTTCATTCAGGTGTTAAAGACGTAAGAAGTACAATCGAAAAGGCAAGAAAACAACAGTTCTTCAACCAGCCTAATCCAATCCTGTTCATCGATGAGATCCACCGTTTCAATAAATCACAGCAGGATTCCCTGCTTAGCGCCGTAGAACAGGGGATTATAACACTTATCGGAGCAACAACGGAAAACCCTTCATTTGAAGTAATATCCCCGTTACTATCAAGATGCCAGGTCTACATAATGACCCCCCTTGAGGAAGATATACTGATTTCATTAGTTGACAAAGCTGTAAAGAAGGATTTGTACCTTAAGCAATACAACATCACGATAAAAGAATATGAAGCCCTGTTGCGCGTATCAGGAGGTGACGCAAGAAAATTATATAACGCGCTTGAATTGGTAGTGGCGTCTGAAGCTGACGCCAGCGGTTCTGAAATGATAGTCATAACGGATGAAAAGGTATTAAAGCATGTCCAGAAGAATCTTGCGTTGTATGATAAGAACGGGGAACAGCATTATGATATAATCTCAGCTTTTATAAAGTCGTTGAGAGGCAGTGATCCGAATGCAGCTGTTTACTGGCTTGCCCGGATGGTTGAAGGCGGAGAAGATCCCAAATTCATTGCCCGGAGGATGCTGATACTTGCAGCTGAAGACATTGGTCTGGCAAATCCTAATGCCCTGCTAATGGCCCAGACATGTTTTGAAGCTGTTAATGTTATAGGATGGCCTGAATCGAGGATAATCCTGTCTGAAGCTGCAGTTTATCTTGCCACGTCTCCAAAAAGCAACGCCTCATATATGGCCATTGAAAAAGCAGGTGAAGCCATAAGGGAAAAAGGTGATCTTCCGGTCCCGCTGCATCTGAGAAACGCACCAACAAAGCTGATGAAAGATATAGGTTATAGCGATGGGTATAAATATGCCCACAGCTATCAGGGAAATTTCATTGAAGACAATTTCCTTCCTGAAGAGATGAAAGGCACGATATTCTACGATCCGGGGACTAATCCGAAGGAAGAGGAGATAAGAAGAAGGCTCAGGGGATTATGGAAGGAAAACTATAATTACGAAAAATAATTTTCTACCTTTATGACCCAATGAAAAAAATGAACATAAATATTCCTGGCATCAGGCATGGGCAATCAGAAAACTTCCTCCTTATTGCAGGACCATGTGTAGTGGAAAGCAGGGAAATTACCTTTGCAACTGCAGAACACTTGTGTGGACTATCAGAAAAATACCAGCTACCCTTTGTTTTCAAAGCCTCCTACAGAAAGGCTAACCGGTCACGGCTGGATTCATTTTCGGGAATAGGGGATATTAAAGCACTTGAAATACTGGCTGCTGTTAAAGAGAAATATTCAGTTCCGGTTATAACAGATATCCATAACCCCGAAGAAGCTGTATATGCGGCCCGTTATGTCGATGTGCTGCAGATACCCGCATTTCTTTGCAGGCAGACAGATCTCCTTGTCGCTGCTGCTGTAACAGGCAAATGGATCAATATAAAGAAAGGTCAGTTCGTATCTGGTGCATCGATGAAATTTGGAGTCGGAAAAGTCAGGGACTCGGGTAATAATAATATAATAGTAACCGATCGGGGGAACATGTACGGTTACCAGGATATCGTTGTTGATTTCAGGAATATTCCGATAATTCAAAAAAATGGTGTTCCTGTGATAATGGATATCACTCATTCCCTTCAGCAACCCAACCAGGATACGGGTGTTTCGGGAGGATTGCCGGAAATGATAGAAACAATAGGAAAAGCCGCTATTAGTGTCGGTGCTGATGGTATATTCATGGAAACCCATCCCGATCCTTCGTCAGCAAAATCAGATGGGGCCAACATGCTGAAGCTTACTGAAACTGAAAATCTTATAAAGAAACTTGTGGCGTTGAGAAAGACTATTAATTCATTCAACAATAACTAATAAAAACCGTATGAAAAAACTTGTTCTTACTTTAAGCGCATTCTTGATAATTATTTCACTGAATGCTCAATCACTTGAGGATATTATCGGCAAATATACAGTCGCCAATAAACTGGATAAGATAACATCCTTTAAATCCCTCAAAATAACAGGAAAAGTCTCTGTAATGGGTATGGATATGCCGGTTGAGGTATGGATGAAAAGTCCAAATAAAATAAAAACCGTAACCACAATGAATGGTCAGGCCACAGTTCAGGCTTTCGACGGAGAGAAAGGATATATTATCAATGCAATGATGGGATCAACTGAACCTGTCGAGATGACTCCTGATCAGGTATCGCAGATACAGAACAACAACGTTTTCAGGAACACTTTGGCCGAATATCTTAAAAAAGGTCAGCTTACACTAAACGGGGAGGAAGATGTAAACGGTAAACCCGCTTACAAAATCAAAGCTGCATTGGAAGGAGGATTGAATGCTACCTTGTTCATTGATAAAAACTCCTTTTTAGTTGTAAAGCAGATAGCTGATGTAAACCAGGGTGGAATGAAAATATCTGTTGAGACTTATCCTTCTGATTACAAAGATAATAACGGTATTATTCTTCCAATGAAGAATACTGTTTCAATGAGCGGGATGGAGATGGTGACTTCTTATTCAAAGGTTGAAGTTGATATTCCGATTGACGACAGTGTATTTAAATTGAAATGACACTGAGTATTATTTAATTGTGAAGGGACGCTTTGAAATGCATCCCTTCATTTTATGCAGCCAGTCTGTAAGCCGGGTTCTGTACGGATCAGCCTCCTGCGAAAGGATCCAGAACCGTTTCCCATCATTTATCTTGTCCCGGCATTACTGCAGGGATCATACGACCTACCCCCCGGCATCGGACGAGCAGCCCTCAGCGCCGGTATACATGGTCTTTCAACCCATGATGTGTACGGCTTCCTGTGTCACCACAGGAACCGGTGGGCTCTTACCCCGCCTTTTCACCCTTATCCCGCCTGAGGCAGGACGGTTATTCTCTGTTACACTTAATATACCCTCACGGATATCTTCCCGTTAGGAAGCATGGTGCTCTCTGTTGCCCGGACTTTCCTCTCACGTACATCCGGAAAACACCGGAATACCATGAGCGATGGAACAACTTGCTGCCCTGCAAAGTTATGAATAATACTCAATATCTGAAAATAAGCTATTTTTGCCAGTCGCTGATGCATACCATATATCTTTCATGGAATATGGCGGAGCTAAGATAAAGGGCGGATGTAATAAGAGAACTGAGAAATTAATTATGGGTCTTAAAGAAATAACGGATAAGATCAATATTGATGAATACAACTATGACCTTCCCGAGGAAAGGATAGCCCAATATCC
>MTKX01007948.1_pt3 | contig 19595 bp, 25 predicted proteins | sample 1042771 | NCBI WGS metagenome assembly MTKX01 (sample SAMN06212183, study PRJNA360534) | anaerobic digester metagenome | biome: Wastewater treatment plant; material: sludge; isolation source: anaerobic digester fed with sludge from wastewater treatment plant | place: Denmark: WWTP Randers ... | reverse complement strand
TGTGGTCCATCCTGTCTTCAAGATCAACGTTGACAAGGGCTTTTTTAGCCTCCCGCTCCCTTTCCTGCCGTGGCAAACCTGCGTATATCAATGGTAATGCAACATTATTGAGGGCATTGTACCTGGGTAGCAGGTTAAATGATTGGAAAACGAATCCGATTTCCTTGTTTCTTACTTCTGCCAGCTGGTCGTCCCGCATCTGGCTAACATCTGTTCCGTTCAGGATATACGTTCCTTCAGTAGGCGTATCCAGACATCCCAGCAAATTCATCAATGTGGATTTACCGGATCCCGACGGACCCATGATCGCCACATATTCGTTCTTCCGGATTTCCAGGTCTATACCGTTCAGAGCACGCACTTCCTGGGTTCCCATCTTGTAAATTTTCTTAATTCCCCTGATCTTGATAAGTACTTCTTTTTCCATGGTTGCGAATGTACAAAAAATATGATTAGTCTACACCTTGATTTTCCATTTGACTACTGCAGGTTCTGAAAGTTTAAGGTTTTTGCGGGGTTGGTTTTTTTTGTACTTTTGTTTTTTAAATCCATATCCGTTTACCCATGTCTTATACCAACAACGATCATTTTACACCCGAAACGACTAGAAAACTGGAAGAACTTTACAAGGAAGCACTACAACTGCTGGGAGAGGATACAGAAAGGGAAGGACTGCTCAGGACCCCGCTGAGGGTAGCACAAGCCATGCAGTTTTTAACCAAAGGATACCTGGAAGATCCGGCTGCCATTCTGAACTCAGCCAAGTTCCGTGAAGAATACCAGCAAATGGTCCTTATAAGGGATATAGAAATGTATTCCCTGTGTGAACACCATATGCTTCCTTTTTATGGAAAGGCCCATGTGGCTTACATTCCAAATGGCTTTATCACCGGGATCAGCAAGATAACCAGGGTTGTGGAGACATTTGCCCGGAGATTCCAGGTACAGGAGCGCTTAACAGTACAGATCCGCGATTGTATTCAGGAGACTCTCAACCCCATGGGTGTAGCCGTTGTGATTGAAGCCGAGCATATGTGCATGCAGATACGCGGTGTGCAGAAACAGCATTCAAAAATGGTGACCTCGGCCTTCACAGGAACATTCCTGAAGGATATGCGTACCAGGGAAGAACTCATGCACCTGCTTCACTGATTCCCAGTTCTGCCGCCCTTTGTTTCATCAGGTCCAGTGCCTCCTCATAATTGTTGCCGATTTTTCCATCNNATATGATCTTTGATCAGACCTACTTCCCGGCAGGGAGGAAGGTTGTATGTCTTCATGATTATCTCTCCCGAGATGGGGGGCTGGAAATTCCGGATAGCATCCTTTTCCTCGACCTGGATGAGCTTTTTACTTACCTGTTCAAAATTACCGAGATGATGTCTCACCGTCATGGGGTTTTTTGATGTAATATCTGCTCGGCACAGCAACATCAGGTCATCAATGTCTTCCCCTGCCTCGAACAAAAGCCTGCGCGCCCCGGAATCACTCACATTGTTGACAAGGGCTATAGGTCTCAAGTGGAGCTGAACCAATTTTCTTACGTATTTCATTTCCTCACCCAGTGGCAATCTGAGTTGACGGAAAATGCCGGGTATCATTTTACTCCCGACGAAATCATGACCGTGAAAAGTCCACCCCGTCTCCTTATCAAAGTGCCTGGTGGAAGGTTTGCCAATATCGTGTAACAGGGCTGCCCAGCGAAGCCAGATATTGTCAGTCATGGATGCAACGTTGTCGAGCACTTCCATGGTGTGACTGAAATTTTCCTTATGACCTTTTCCTTCCATGGTTTCCACACCCTGCAACAGTGCTACCTGTGGAAGGATGATGGCAAGAAGCCCGCTTTTTTCCAACAGGTAAAAACCGGCGGAAGGTTTCCGGGAGGCCATGATCTTTTGCAATTCAGTAGTGATCCTTTCCTGGGAAACAATCTGAATCCTGTCTGCATTCCTTTGTATGGAATTGAATGCTGTATTGTCAATGGTGAACTCCAGCTGAGCTGCAAACCGGATGGCCCGGATCATTCTCAGAGGATCATCGCTGAAAGTCTTGTCCGGATCTAAAGGAGTACGTATAACCTTATCATGCAGATCATTAAGCCCATTGAACGGGTCGGTAAGGGATCCGTAATCCTCCTGCTGCAGGCTGAATGCCATAGCGTTAATAGTGAAGTCACGCCTTTTCTGGTCATCTTCCACGGTCCCGTTTTCCACAACAGGTTTCCTTGAATCAGTACTGTAAGATTCCTTTCTGGCCCCGACGAATTCAATTTCCAATCCGCGGTAGCGCAACATGGCTGTACCAAAATTCTTAAACAGTGTAGCATTTACCTTTAGTACGGAAGCCACGTCAGATGCAAGTTCCATTCCATTGCCTTCCACCACAATATCAATATCAGTGCAGGGACGTTTCAGGAAATGATCACGGACATATCCGCCTATTACATAGGCACGTACATTCCTAGCAGCAGCCTGGCGGGATACGATTTTGAAAATTCCGGGTTTCAGGGGATCTTTCATCAGTGAGGGTTTTTTATGATCAGATCCTGGTATGGAGGTATATCTTTCATGGATTGGTACGAGCCGTTCACCCGGTCCAACTTCCAGAAGAATGTCTGTGAACCGTTGCTGATAAGAAGGTACGGCGCCATGATTTCTTCATTGTACCTTCTCAGCTGTTCTATGGTCTTGTCATCCACCCTGACGGCGGGAGCTTTGAATTCAGCCAGCACAAGCGGTTTCCCTTCCCGGTCGTGGAGAACCAGGTCTGCACGCTGGTTAAGATGCTGGACGGGATATTCACAGGTCATCAGGTGAAGGGGTGCCTGGCAAACAATATTCAGGTGTTTTATGATATGCTGACGGACTTCCTCTTCCGGTGTGCGTTCCACCCATTTTTTCCTTACGGCGCAATATATGGCAGAGGGGCTGTTCATTGTGCAAATTTATGTAATTTTGTCATATGGCTAAAACGACATCCAAAGAAACCATCACTACCTTTAAGCGGATCATGAAGGACCTGGAAGAGGGGAGATATAAACCCTGTTACCTGCTCATGGGGGAAGAGCCCTATTATGTGGATAAAATCACATCCTTTATTGCCGAAAATGCACTGACAGAAGATGAAAAGGCATTCAACCAGATGGTAATCTATGGACAGGATGCTACCGTTATGCAGATTGCAGATAATGCCAGAAGGTATCCGGTCATGGCTTCAAGGCAGGTTATCATCGTCAAGGAGGCACAGCAGCTCAAGGGACCGGATGGACTGGTATCGTACTTAAAGGCCATGAACCCTTCATGTGTCCTGGTTCTCTGCTTTATGGGCAAATCTGCAGACAAAAGAACAGAGTTCTGGAAAACGGCACAAAAATATTGTGAAATCCTGGAGTCGGTACCCTTTAGGGACTACCAGATGCAGGAGTGGATAACTACTTACCTGAAAGAAAAGAAAACAAGTATCGAACCTCAGGCAGCTGCTCTTCTGGCAGATTTCCTGGGGACAGACCTGCAACGGGTCGTGATGGAACTGGACAAATTATTCATTCTCATACCTGAAGGAACCTGGGCCATTACCACAGACATGGTTGAAAATTCTGTGGGCATTAACCGTGATTTCAGCCCTTTTACCATGTTCAAACACCTCACAGACGGGAATTTTGCCGGGGTGCAGCCCATAGTGCAATACTTTTCGGAGAATGACAAGAAGTATCCCCTGGTTATGATAATCAGCCTATTGTATGTCCACTTGTCCCGGATACTCCGGTACCACGCCCTCCGCATGGAAAATCCGTCCCTGTCACAAGAAGGCATAGGAAAACTCATGGGGGGCAATTACTACTTTTTCAAAGAAATTATCCAGGCGTCACGTTTTTTTACCTTCAGGCGTACGGTCAGAGCCATGGAACTGCTTTGCTTCTATGACAGCAAGTACAAGTCTTCTGACCGCGGAGAAGCCTCGGACGGAGAACTGCTCATGGAAATGGTCTGCAAGATGATGGCCTGATCATTCCACATAGATCCGGGGCACTCGATGCGCAACGGAAGTAAGGATTTCATACGGTATGGTGCCCAAAATTTCAGCCAGTTCAAATATGGTGGGGTCGTCACCAAAAACTGTAACCATATCACCTGGATTGACATCAATACCGGTTACATCAATCATGCACATGTCCATACAGATATTACCTATGGTCGGAGCCCTGTGGCCGTTCACAGAGAAGCAGGCTTTGCCACCACTCAGATGACGGTTCACCCCGTCTGCATAACCGATTGCCAGAGTGGCGATGTGGGTTCCCGGGGCCGTTACCACCCCCGCTCTGGCATACCCCACTGTTTCACCCTGAGCTACCGTTTTAACCTGCAAAACCGGAGTTTTCAGATAGGCTGTCGGGCGGAGCCTGCTTCTGTCCACATAGGACATTCCGTAAATTCCTATACCCAGCCCGACCATATCATATTCGGCTTCTTTGGCAAACCGTTCTATACCCGGTGAATTGAGCAGGTGACGGATGGGCCGGTAATCCAGATGCTGCATCAAAAAAGAAGACAGAGACTCAAAGCGGGCTATCTGTGTTCTGGTGAAATCATCATGCCGGGGATCCCCCGAGGCCACAAAATGAGAAAAAATGGATGCGATTCTCACTGATTGCGTCAAAGGCAATTCATCCGCCAGGAAACGGAGCTCTTCCTCTTCAAATCCCAGGCGGTGCATGCCCGTGTCGAGTTTAATATGAGCAGGATACCCCTTCTCTCCCATGACTGCCGCTTCTTCCGAAAAACGCCTGAAAGCTTCCAGGCAGGGGAGGCTTGGCTCCAACTGGTTTTTAATCAGCAGGGAATAGTGCTCCATGCCGGCAGAAAGCACGATGACAGGAAGCTTTACGCCTGCATCGCGAATGGCAACGCCTTCGCCGGGAAATGCAACGGCCAGGTAATCTACACCATTCTCTTCCAGGATGCGGGAAAACTCCCCGATACCGTGACCGTATCCGTATGCTTTGACCAAAACAAGAAGCTTCGTCTTTTTATTTAGAAACGAACGGAAATAATTAAGGTTGTGGCGGATGTTGGGAATGTTGATTTCGAGGTGTGTGAATTGATTATCGTTCATTTCTTGATCTGGTTGAAACAATGTCTGCATAAAGGTTCGTAAATGTCTTTTTCCCCAAGCTCCACAAGCCGGGTGCTGTCACTAAGACGATGGGAATACTGAGCGGGATCCCCGCAACGCACGCAGATGGCATGCACCTTGACAATATGCTCGGCTACAGCCATCAATTGCGGCATGGGCCCGAAAGGATTTCCCTGGTAATCCATATCCAGACCGGCAACAATGACACGGATACCGTTGTTGGCCAGTATCTGGCAGACCCTGACAAGGTTCTGGTCAAAGAATTGTGCTTCGTCAATGGCCACCACATCCACGTTTGTGGCCAGCAAAAGGATACTTTCTGCCGAGTCCACCGGTGTTGAGGGATAGGAATGGCTGTCATGAGATACCACATCATCCGTGGAATACCTCACATCTATCCGGGGTTTGAATATTTCCACCCGCTGATTGGCAAACCTGGCCCTTTTGAGCCTGCGAAGCAGTTCTTCCGTTTTGCCCGAGAACATGGACCCGCAGATAACTTCTATCCTGCCGTTCCATTTTTGAGTTTCCAGAAACATGATGTCGCCCGCTTAAAATGTTATATCAATACGTCCTGCATAAACCCCGTAAGCACCTGCCTGTACAATCACTACTTCCTGTCCGTCCAGGTCTGCTTTTTTCACGGGTTCTTCAAGAAAAGTATGGGAANNCGAGTATGGGAATGTCCCCCTATGATCAGGTTTATATTCCTTGATTGAGCAGCCATTTCCATATCTGAGTCAAGACCCTGGTGGGTCAGACAGATTATCAGATCACAACCTTTTCTTTTGAGTAATGACGCCATACGGTTTGCTGTCAGGATTACGTCCCTGTAGTTCATTTTCCTGAGCACCTCTGAGGAAACCAGACCATTCAGATCAAGCGTCAGGCCTATGATGCCAATTTTTTTCCCGTTTACCCGTGTTATGACATATGGTTTGACCAACCTCCTGAGCGGTTTATGTTGAATATCGTAATTAGCACATAGAACGTGGTAATCAGCTTTTTTAAGACGCCTTACCAGATCTTCCATGCCATTGTCAAACTCATGGTTTCCCAGCGTGGTGGCAAAAAGTCCGAGTGCATTCATGCCTTCCACTTCTACCTGTCCGCCAAAAAGGTTGAAATACGGTGTTCCCTGATTGTAGTCCCCGGCATCAAGGTAGAGCAGGTCCGGGCAAACCATCCTTGATTCCTCCAGGTATCCCGACAAGCTCAGTAAGCCGGCTGTGCCTGCGTTGCGACCCGATTGAAAGGGCTCGATCTGGCTGTGAAAATCATTGGTATGCACAATTACAAGATCCTGGCCGGAAAGGGGCCGTGAAATGGCAGCGAGCAGCACAAGGGAAAGTACTATGGTAAAAAATCGTTTCATTATTCACGCGGGTTGTTGATCACCACCCGTCCATCTTTCCTGGCGGGTATGGGCTCTCCGTTTTTTGTAAATACACCGATATACTCCAGGATGACATCCCTGAGTGTTATGCCGGAATAATCAACCCCCAGGTTCTCCCTCAGGGCGGTCATCCTGTCTCCTCCTGAAAGCAGGAAATCAATGGTGGCCAGATAATACACACGGTCCTCGTCAAGGGGAAGGCCATTGATGAGCAATTTGGTAATTTTGCGGTTATCAGCCCGGAACCGGACACCGGCCAGGGCCTCGGCATGGCTGCGGGCGAAAATCTCGAACAATGCCTTTACCTGGGTTCCTTTCAGGGCTACCAGAACAAGCGAATTCTCGAACGGGAAGGCAGCATAAACATAGTAAAGGCTCAAATCTCCCTTGGGAAAAGAGGTGCGTATGCCTCCGAAATTGGTAAGGGCAAAATCCACCTTATCCAGGCCATAATGCCTTTTTGCGATGGCCAGCAGGGCATCGGCTGCCATATTGGACAGCGGGCTCTCGGGAGGGTAGGAGTCCATGGCCATCGTGGTGTAGCCAACCACCTCTCCCATCTTCCGGTTGAGTTCCGGGGAGTAGGTGTCAATGATTTGCTTGACAGCTTTGGAAGCCTTGGCCTGGTAAGCCGAGGTGTCCATCAGTACCCTGGTTGCATTGATCGTCTGGGCGAGGGAGGTGGTCATCCTGGCAATCAGGAGCAGGGCAGATAAGAAGACAATTCTTATCAGCCGTTTTTGTAGCGCATCCATTTCCATAATTCTTTCCAGGTTACTTTTTTCCCATACATAAGTATACCCACCTTGTAGATTTTGGCCGAAAAATGCACCACGCCCAGGAAAGTGCCAAAGAGAAGGGTGATGGAAAGAAGCAGCTGCCATAGCGGTACCCCTCCAAAAGGAAGGCGTGCGAGCATGACCATGGGCGAAGTGAATGGGATCATGGAAGCCCAAAAGGACAGGGAACTGTCGGGGTGTTGGAATGTATGCATCATGATGAACAGACCCAGGATCAGGGGTATGGTGATGGGCAGCTGGAATTGTTGCGTGTCGGTCTCGGCATCGGAAACTGAGCCTATGGCCGCGAACATCGACGCATACATCAGGTAACCCCCTATAAAATAGAGCATAAAACTCAAGAGGAATTTTCCGGCATTGATTTGTGACAAAGTGCTTGCAATGCCTGTAAGTACACCGTTCCCTGTGTCAAAAGCAGCGATGGTCCCGGCCAGTCCGCCCTGGATCTGAGGTGCTGCCTGTCCCATCTCGCCAAGGGTCCCTGTTCCGACCATGGCCATGACTATGAGCAGGATAATTACAGTAAGCAGTATCCATAGCAGGAACTGCAATAAGGCTACCAAGGCAATACCCACAATCTTTCCCAGCATGAGTTCCACCGGCTTGACCGATGAAATGATGACTTCCACGATACGGTTCGTCTTTTCCTCGATGACTCCCCGTATGACCATGGATCCGTACATGAAAATGAATATATAGATCAAAAAGCTGCTCAGGTAGGCGATGGCCATATACACCTCCTTGATGGTTTCCTTCTCGTCTCCTGTGTCTGTCCATGTAAAGGTCTTTGCCTGTATGTTGGTCCTCACATCCTGCATGATTTCCTGCAGTTGGGGGATATCGTACGTGTTGAGTTTGCGTCTTTCCACTTCCTGGCTGACCTGGCGCGAGATATATCGCTGGACATCAGAGTCTATCTGACCGGTACTGTAGAGTCTTATATCAACCGAATTGTTACCGGTGTCCTCAAGGACACACACGGCATGGAGATTCTTGTCTTCAAAACCTGCCCGGTAAGCTTCCAGATCGCCCTCCTGGCGGAAGTTGAAAGTGATATACTCCTGATTTTCAAGCACAGCTTGTCCAATACCCGAGGGATCTATCACTTCAATGACTTTTTCCCTGTCATCCCTGACTCCTGACATGATCATGGGAACGGTAATGAGGGCAGCCATCATCAAAGGGGTTAGAAAAGTGGCAATGATAAAAGATTTCTTTCTTACACGAATAGCGAACTCCCTGCTGATTATGAGGTTTATCTTTTTGATATTCATTTTCTTTCCTCCTTATTCGTTACAAGTTTGATGAAAATGTCATGCATACGCGGGATGATTTCGGTCATGCCAACAACACTTACATGAGGCATGAGTGAGCGGAGCACGGCATTGGTGTCATTTTTATCTGCCGGATCAACCACCATCTGGTAGGATCCGTCTTTCTTACCCTGGGAAACGATATTGAAAGGCACGACACCAAGGTTGAGCGGATTAATGGGTTCGGAAGCCCGGTAGAGAATTTCAATATGGTTGTCTCCGTGTATGCGGCGGATTTCATGAAGATTACCGGTAACCATAAGGCGGGCATTGTCTATCAGCGCAATCTGGTCGCACATTTCTTCCACAGATTCCATATTATGGGTGGAAAGAATGACAGAGGTGCCGTTTTCCTTCAGCCGAAGGATTTCATTCCGGATAAGATCTACGTTAATGGGATCAAAACCGCTGAAAGGCTCATCCAGGATGAGAAGTTTCGGATTGTGCATCACTGTGGTTACAAATTGCACTTTCTGGGCCATTCCCTTTGACAGTTCGGTGATCTTCTTATTCCACCAGGCCTGTATTCCAAAGCGGATGAACCAGGATTTCAGGCTGGCAAGCGCCTCCGAATGTGTCATGCCCTTGAGTTTGGCAAGATAAAGGGCCTGATCGCCAATTTTCATCTTTTTGTACAGGCCCCTTTCTTCAGGAAGATATCCTATGCTGAAGACATCTTCTGCCGCCAGGGGGTGTCCATCAAAAAATATGCTTCCCGAGTCAGGTGCGGTGATCTGATTCACAATCCTCAAAAGGGTGGTTTTTCCGGCTCCGTTCGGCCCCAACAGTCCAAAGACCAATCCTCGGGGGACTGCTATGCTCACAGCATCCAGCGCCAGGAGCCCGTCAAAACTTTTCACCACATTTTTGGTTTCCAGTATATTCATATAGCAAATATTGGTTTGAGATTTTTTTATAACAGGCAAATATAGGAAAAAACACCACTCAGTAAAGATACCACCCGATTTTGACTGCCTGTTCTCCGGTAAGCACTTTGTCCCTTACCAGGTGCTCCAGGGTACAGGAATCCACTCCGGCTGTTTCCCGGTATCTCACAATACACCTGGCCAGGTACCTGCCTATGTACAGGTGCTGTGCCAGCTGGTCTTCAGTGGCTGTCTTCAGATCCATTTTTGAAATGAAAGATGTATCTGCAAAAACACGGTCATAGAATCCTTCCAGTCTTTCGCTGTCCATGCCCTTTACTTCCAGCAGCTGCTCAGGGATGGCAAAGCCACCCAGTTTTTCCCTGTATTTCATGATGCTGACAGCATAATACGGGCCAATCCCGTATAATTTTACCAGTTCCGCACTATCTGCCGTATTCAGTTCAATTTTCATGTGAGTTGCCGGATTGTATTTACCGGGCGAGGACTTCCCTGGTTCCGCGGCTGATTCCATGCCACGGTCAGGATGGTTTTCTGACTGCCGGCCGGTCGCAGGCCTTTCCCCGGGCGCAGGAACAGGATTTTCCTGTCTGCCGGTTATAGGTTTTTCCCGGGAGGCTGTTGCGGATGTCCACTGACCGGAAGGAACAGTGCTCTTCCCGGATGCTGTTGCCGGTGGCTCTGCATACAGGTTCAGCATTTCTTCTGACATCCGTGAATCCCGGCCTGTCTGATGGCCGGGAAGCAGGTGTTCCCAGAAAATTTTGATTACTAATATAATGATAATTCCGGCAATTCCCGTGGCATGAATGATATAATGATGCCTATTGCTCCGTTTCATGATCCTTTCCTCTACCTTTCAACACAATTACAATTTCACCTTTAGGAGTATTTTGCCCGTACCATTGACTGAGTTCTGCTAAAGTGCCCCGTCTTGTTTCCTGGTGTATTTTTGTCAATTCCCTGCAAACACAGGCCATACGATCCCGTCCCAGGTACTGCTCCAATTGCTGCAGGGTTTTTACCAGCCTGAAAGGAGATTCATACAAAATCACAGTACGTGTTTCGGCAGCCAGTACTTCCATACGGCTTCGCCTTCCCTTCCTGACAGGGAGGAATCCTTCAAAACAGAAACGGTCTGCAGGAAAACCGCTGTTTATCAATGCCGGGATCAGCGCAGTAGGTCCGGGCAGGCATTCTACGGGGATCCCTTCCTCCAGGCATTCCCTGGCCAGGAGGAATCCGGGGTCAGAGATACCGGGCGTCCCTGCATCGCTTATCAGCGCCACGAGCTTTCCCTGGCGAATCTTCTCCAGGACCGGGGCAACCTGCTTGTGTTCGTTGTATTGGTGGAATGACACCATATGCGTCTTGATAGCATATTTTTTCAACAGAACACTGCTGGTGCGTGTATCTTCTGCCAGGATAAGGTCAGCTTCCTGCAGCACCTTCAGCGCACGCAGTGTGATATCTTCCAGGTTCCCTATGGGTGTGGGTACTATGATCAGTTTAGAACACATTTTCCAGCTGGGTGAGAAATTTCTGCACGGCGGGGGTAGATAATTCCCAGGAGGGAAAATGTTGCGCCAGGTAGGCTTCGGCCTGTTGCATATCTTTGAAAGACTGCAGGTCGGCAATGGTTTTTTCGTACAAACCGGAGTCTTCAGAGAAAAGTGTTTTCAGATAAAGATATTTATCGTTGAGCGGAATGACTTCTTTCAGGAGCCCCTTGTTCTTTGTTTTTGCCAGCGAGTCCGCAAGCGTGGGTCGCCGGTCCAATCCTGAAAACTTATCCTTAAGGGTAGGGGAAACAGGGACCGAAGGGGTTTCCAGTTCAAAATAACCGGGTGTGTCAGGAACCGGAACCGGAGCCGGAGCCGGGGTGTATAAAGCATCGATCCTGGCGGTTAGCTGCGCGAGCAATTCTTTTATTTCCCGGTATTCTCTTTCGTCCATGGTTCAAAAATAAACATAAAACGCTTATTGAGGAATAAAACGGTACACAATTTCCCCCGTTTGCAGGGGCGGGGCATCTACCGAAGCGGTAAAACGGCTTTGACGCGCAGCACGCAGGGCATACTCCTGCAGGCAACGGTCCTGGGAAGAAAAATACGCAACAATAGCGGCTTTCTGAACATAACCTTTCCTGTCCACCTGGATAGAGACGGTAACATCACCTCCTCCCAGACATTTATATACAGGTATGGGAAGGCTCATGGCCTTGCGTCCTTCCAGGGTATATTCCAGCACGGCAGGGCCCGTATAAGGGATGGTTTCCTGGTCGTTTTCCTCTTTCTCTGTCATGGAAATTTCTTCCATGCCACCCTGCTCCTCGATCTCCTGGCGGGCAGCATCCAGGCGTTTCTGCAACTCCTCCGCCTCTTTGTAAACCTGGGAGGGATCCGCATGACGGTCATCCCTCAGGGGACGGTTTCTCAGGGTTGCATCAACCGCAACGTTTCTTGACTCCTTTTGAATACCCGCAATCAGGTCATCCAGACCTTCGCTTACCTCGGCCCTGATCCTTTCCCTCTGTTGCTCCATTTCCAGTTCTTCCTGTGGTGTGAAATCAAGGATATAGGTGGACTCTTTTTGAATGAAAGAAGAGACCTGAAGCGATAAAACAACAATCAATGCAACCAGGTGTATGATGATGGTAAGGTAAAGTCCGATTCTTGATTCCTGTTTCATGACCGGGAATGCTTAACTCGGGAGGAGGGCTTTCTCAATGGTGGATATGAGCATATTGATGGCCACAGTGTTGTGCCCCCCCTGTGGGATGATGATGTCGGCATACCGCTTGGTGGGTTCAATGAATTGCAGATGCATAGGCTTTACGGTTTTTTCGTACCGCTCCAAAACCTTGTTCACCGAACGACCCCTTTCAATGATATCTCTCGAAATGACGCGGGACAACCTGTCATCGGCATCGGCGTCGACAAATATCTTCATATCCAGGCAGTTTCTCAGGGGAGGGTCCGTGAAGATCAGGATCCCTTCCACGATGATGATCTGTGTGGCTTTTGTATAAATGGTTTCTGCTGAACGCGTGCAGGTTATGTATGAGTAGATGGGTTGTTCAATCGCATATCCTGATTTCAGCTTCAGCAGGTGGTCCACCATCAGTTCCCAGTCTATGGACTGCGGATGGTCAAAGTTCAATTCCTGTCTTTTTTCCAGTGGCAGGTGTGAATTGTCTTTGTAATAGGAGTCTTGTGGAATTACTGTAATTTGCCTTTCGTCAAGACGTTCCAGGATCTTGTTTACCACCGTTGTTTTTCCGGAACCGGTTCCTCCGGCTATGCCAATTACCAACATGATCAAAAATCTGCAGATTTAGGTGTTCGCGGAAAAGGAATCACATCCCGGATATTTGTCATACCGGTTATAAAGAGGAGCAGTCTTTCAAAACCCAGTCCGAATCCGGAGTGGGGACCTGTTCCAAAACGGCGCGTATCCAGGTACCAGTCAAGGTTCTCTTGCGATACATGCATTTCCTTCATTTTCCGCACAAGAACTTCCAGGTTCTCTTCCCTTTGCGATCCACCAATGATTTCTCCAATCTTGGGGAAAAGAATATCCATGGCCCGTACTGTCTTTCCATCCGGGTTTTCTTTCATATAGAAAGCTTTGATATCCCTGGGATAGTCGGTCAGGATCACCGGACGTTTGAAATGCTTTTCCACCAGGTATCTTTCGTGTTCACTCTGCAGGTCAACCCCCCAGTATACAGGATATTCGAATTGCTGGCCGCTGTTGGTCAGGATCTCAATCCCTTCGGTATAGGTAAGACGCACAAATTCTATGTTGTAAACGCCTTCCAGCCTTTCAATCAGGCTCTTGTCTATTATGTTGTTCAGGAACTGCAGGTCTGAGGCACAATGCTCCAGGGCATAACGGACCAGGTATTTGATAAAATCTTCAGCCAGGTCCATGTTATCGTGTATATCGTAAAAGGCCATTTCAGGCTCTATCATCCAGAATTCAGCCAGGTGCCTGGGCGTATTGCTGTTTTCGGCCCGGAAAGTGGGTCCGAAAGTATACACTTCGCCCAAAGCCATGGCCCCGAGTTNNCAGCTGGCCGCTTACCGTGAGGCTGGTCTGCCGGCCGAAAAAATCCTGCGCATAATCGACATATCCGTCTGTGTCTTTAGGCAGATTGTTCAGGTCCAGGGTTGTAACCTGGAACATGGCACCTGCTCCTTCACAGTCAGAAGCGGTGATGATTGGAGTGTGAAGGTATACGAATCCCTTGTCGTTGAAGTATTTATGTATGGCAAATGCCATGGCGTGACGAATCCTGAGCACGCATCCGAATGTATTGGTCCTGGGCCTGAGGTGGGCAATATCCCGGAGAAACTCCATGCTGTGTCCTTTTTTCTGCAAAGGGTAGACTGTCGCATCTGCCGTTCCATAAATCTCAATCTCTTCTGCCTGGATTTCGACAGCCTGTTCCTTACCCGGTGAGGCAACCAGCTGTCCGCTCACCCGAAGGCAGGCTCCGGTGGTCACCGGACGAAGCATGTCTTCTGTGAACACATTCATATCACATACTATCTGTACGTTATGAATGGTGGAACCATCGTTCAGTGCAATGAAAGTGATTTTGTTGTTGCCTCTTTTTGTGCGGACCCAGCCTTTCACCATCACAGGGATTCCAGCCTGCATCTTGAGCAGGTCAACAATTTTGATGCGTGATTTCGTCATAATGATCAATATCTGTAATAATCCGGTTTGAAAGGGCCATTGACCGGCACCCCTATATAATCAGCCTGTTTCTTTGTAAGCGGAGTAAGTTCAGCCCCCAGGTAATCCAGGTGCAGTCGGGCAACTTCTTCATCCAGATGCTTGGGGAGCAGATAAACCCCCAATTCGTGTTGTATGGTCCATAAATTGATCTGTGCCAGAACCTGGTTTGTAAAGGAATTGCTCATGACAAAAGAAGGATGTCCTGTGGCACAGCCCAGATTCACCAGGCGACCTTCTGCCAGAAGAATTACGGAGTGTCCGTCCGGGAAAAAGAACTGATCGACCTGAGGCTTGATATTGACCTTTCTGATCCCGGGATAATTTGTAAGCCTGTCAACCTGAATCTCATTGTCAAAGTGGCCAATATTGCATACGATGGAATGATCTCTCATCTTTTCCATATGGTCTATGCGTATCACATCACAATTCCCTGTGGCGGTTACAAAAATGCGTGCCTCATCCAGGCAGTTTTCCAGCTTGCGGACTTCAAATCCTTCTATGGATGCCTGCAAAGCGCAAATGGGATCAATTTCCGTAACGATTACCCTCGCGCCGTATGAACGCATGCTCCTGGCGCATCCTTTGCCCACGTCTCCATAACCACACACCACCACAACTTTTCCGGCGATCATCACATCGGTGGCACGCTTGATGCCATCGGCCAGGGATTCATGGCAACCGTACAAGTTGTCAAATTTTGATTTGGTAACCGAGTCGTTCACATTGATGGCCGGGAAAAGCAAGTCCCCTTTCTCAAACATCTGGTATAACCGGTGAACTCCTGTAGTGGTTTCTTCACTCACCCCCTTCATTTCCCTGACCATGCGTGTCCATATACCGGGATTTTCCTGCAGTGTTTTCCTCAACAAGGCAGCTATGATTTTTTCTTCTTCGTTTCCTGTGAGCTTATCCAGGGAAGAAGGGTCTTTTTCGGCAAGTACGCCTTTATGTATCAGTAAGGTTGCGTCCCCGCCATCGTCCACTACCATATGAGGTCNNATCCGGAAAGGAAAGTGCCTGCAGGGTACACCACCAGTATTCTTCCAGGGTTTCTCCTTTCCAGGCAAAAACAGGCACTCCGGAAGCGGCCATGGCAGCGGCTGCATGGTCCTGGGTAGAAAATATGTTGCAGGAAGCCCAGCGTACATCAGCTCCGAGCATCCTGAGTGTTTCTATCAGAACGGCTGTCTGTACGGTCATATGGAGGCTTCCGGTAATACGCGCTCCTCTTAGGGGTATCTTATCTGCATAACGCCTGCGCAAAGCCATCAGGCCCGGCATTTCCTTTTCTGCCAGAAGAATCTCTTTGTTACCAAAGCCGGCAAGCTCAAGGTCCCTGATCTTGTAGTCCATCTTTTTTTTGCAAAGGTAAGCAAAAAACAAAATCAGGTTTCAAAATCCCAAAGCATCCCGCAGTGTTCTGTAACCCGAAGTGCTTATTCTGATGGAGTCCCCGTTTGTCAGGATGATCAACTGTTGTTGTCCGTAACGTTCAATCCGGCTGATTGCGCCGACATTCACAATAAAGGACCGGTGGATCCTCACGAAACGGGTAGGTGAAAGTGTTTCCTGCATGTGTTTCATGGTTTCCTCCTTCATCCATTTGCCGTCTTTTGCAACAAGCCAGATGTAATCCCCGTCGGCCTGTATATACAGCAGATCGTTTACAGGAATTACTTTTATACCATTCCCGGACCTGACCATGATATTATCCTGGTATCCCTGTGAGGGCGAGGAGGCAGACAAGGACTTTTCCGGCAGAGGAGAATCTGTTTTGCCGGCCTTCCCGGCTTTTTTGAGGAATAATAAAACAAGGCATATCAGGGCAGCAATAAAGATCCGTAAAGGGATGATTCGTACGAAATTACGAAATCCGTCCGGATCAAGGTACAGGTACATAGCCAGGACGGGTATGCCGGCAATCCCGACACAGAAGATGAGGCTTTGAACATAAGGGGGCATCCCGTATGTATCCATTTTATTTGTATAAAGCCCCAGACCTGTCATGCATGCAGCAATTATGAAGCCATCCGCCAGCATTTCGAACCATGCAAGTGAAATGAGAGATCCGGTAAGCCAGGCAAACAGGAGCGCTATTGCAAGAACAACGCTCCCAGTTGCCATTATGTTGTATTTACCTGATCTCACCACCGCCAAAAACGCATTCTGCTTTTATTATCAATTTGGAATTCTTATCCACTCCGGCAGTATAAGGCCTGTTGTCCTTGAAGTTGCCGAATACCGAATCACTTTGAATTTCAATATTCCAGGAGGGTGGGATGAATAACGTGACACCCCCGAAAACAGAGGAAACTTTCAAATAGGACACTCCCTCCTGCAGTGCGGTATTTCGCAAATCAAGGGTAACTCCGCCAAATACACTTTCAATATTGCCTCCACGGAATACCGGTTCAAGAAAGACAGTGTCAGAACCGCTGAAAACCATTGAATAATCAACATATCCGTTATTAAAGCGGGTGGATCCGCTTGAAGGACGGTCATGCCAGGATTCATTCCCTGACCTGCTGTAGTGGTGATCGCCCTTTCTTGCTTTTGTGAAAATCAATATGCCCACAGCCACCAGGATCAAAGGCCATAAATTCCCCACATTGAGCTTGGTAAACCATTCCATGCCTGGGAAAATATCCAGGGCGCCTATGCGTGGCAACAGGAAGATGATCCCTATTACCANNGATCCCTATTACCAGCAATATGAAACCTTGTGTGACCTGCTTTCTGACCAGGGAAATAAGTCCGATAACAATAAGAAACATTTGCCAGGAGAGGAGAATGTGGCGTGCCTCCCATGATATCCATCCGGCATTGCTAAAAATCAAGATAGCTCCGGCAAGAATCATGAAAAGACCTACGAATATCCCTCCGGAAAAATTCTTCCTGCGTCCCCTGTTGACCGGGGAATCAGGTTCCTGTTTGTCCAGAATTTCCATAATTGTAAAAATTTTAAAGTTGTACTGTTGCAAATGTAACGGCAAACCTCTCTTTTGGCAACAGGAAATCGGTGAATGCAAGGTATCGGCCCGACGAACGGATGGTTTTCCCGGTTAAAAAGGAATGCCCATTGCCTGGCAAATCTTCTTTGGAATATCAGTATTATCCATCCTGCCCGAAAAAAGTTCACTTCCTGATCCTGTTGCATATACAGGAACCGGTATCCCGGTATGGGATGAAGTGGTCCACCCGATACGGGCCTTGAAGTTCATCTCTCTCACCTGCTTGACCAGCTCCATATCCCGGGCTTGCAGCAGTATGTCTTTAGAGGCATTCTGTTCCGCCAGAGCATCAAAATACACGGAATACCCGTTTTCCAGGCCAAGTGCCAGGCCTCCTGTTTCATGATCTGCAGTCACTACGATCAGGGTCTCCCCGGGATGTTTTTGTGCAAATTCAACGGCAACCTGGACCGCATCATTCAGGTCCAGGATTTCCAGGATTAATGTTTTTCCGTCATTGGAGTGACAGGCCCAATCTATACGGCCGCTTTCGCTCATCAGGAAAAATCCTTTTTCATTGTCCAGAAAATCAACCGCAACGCTTATGATGTCGGCATGCGTCATGTCGCTTTCCTTCCGGTCAATGGCATAGGGCAGGGCATCCATAAAGTCCCGTTCCTTATCCTGGAGCAGCAGCATTTTCTCTGCTCCGGCCAATGCATCAACCTGCTCAATCCCATAGACGACCTGGTATCCTGCTTCTTCTATCAGAGAGAGAACCGATACCTGGTCTTTGTCTTCTCCTTCGGGCTGTATAAAGCCTCCTCCGCCAAAAAAGTCAAATCCCGTTTGTGGCAATTGAACAGCAATGTCATAATAATCAGACCTGGAGCTGGCATTCGCATAGAAAGACCCCGGTGTAGCATGATCTAATGTCACAGTAGATGTGACACCGACACGGTAACCTGCTTTTTTAATTTTATAGGTTATTGCTTCAAGGCTGACAGAGTCGGGGGAAACACCCAGCATCCCGTTGTTGGTTTTTGTGCCGGTGGCCAAAGCAGTACCGGCTGCAGAGGAACAAGTTATGATATTGCTGGCGCTGAATGTTGTGGCTGTTCCGAGAACCGGGAATTCCGTAAAGGACAGCTTTTCAAATCCGATTACATCTGTGGAATCAGCCAGCCAGGCTTCTGCCAGGGCAACCTGGGCAAGTCCCATCCCGTCACCAATAAAGTAAAATACATATTTTGCCTGTGGTACTGATTGCTGACAACCCATCAATACGGCAACTGCCAGCATGGTAAATAAACGTTTCATAGGTATGAATTAAGAATCGGTTGTAAAGTTATAAAAAAAGCCGTAGTGCTGGCTACGGCTTTCATTGATAGATATAAGGGATTAAAAACCTTTTTGTTCTGCGGCCTTGCGGCGGGTAGAGTACATGATCTTCAAAGCAGAACAACGGCGGAGTTCCTGCTTGACATCCGTCACAATCCCCATGCGCACGTCTTCATCCACCTTCAGGGTAACCGTCATTAAAGGACGGTCAGCCTCTGACATGGATTCACGAGAAGCTGCAATAAAGTCGCGGATATCCTCTATGGTGCTGAAAGCGTCGTTCAGCTGTATCCTTGCTTCGGTTCCGTATTGTGCCTGTAATGCGGGGATGGGGGGGCCAATATTTATATAACTGGCCAGGTCCTTGCGTTCCAGTTTTGCAATTTCAGTGGCTTCCGGTAATATTACCGAAACCACACGTTCTGAAGTACGGAAACTGGTTGAGATCATGAAAAAGAACAATATCATGAACACAACGTCAGGAAGTGAGGCTGTACTCAGGGCGGGAACTTTTTTCTTACTGTTTTTACTTCTAAATTTTGCCATAGTCTTGCCTCCTATCTTCTTCTTTTTGTTACATCTCTTGGTTCCCTTTCGGAAAGGTTCATTGGAACCGCATCCCTTGCAATACGCTGCTGATCTTCATCCAGCAAGTCGTACTTCTTTCCAAAATTCTGCATCGCAAACTCGTCACGGACCTCGTTGAAGGCTTTTACCAGTTCGTTTTGTACTTCGATATAGGCTTTGTATGAAGTCCCTCGGGTGTTTTGCAGCGAAACAAGTGCACGCGATACCATATAAGGGCCAAAGCCTTCAATTTCCTTTTCCCGCTTTTCTGGTAAATTGGGCAGATTTGCGGGATTTGTCAGGAATTCCTTGACTTTTTCCTTTAGCATCACGATAGGCATTTCCTGTCCCCCCGCGAACAAACGGTCATTGTTGTTGATAAGTACAACCATAATGTTTCGTTTGTTGATCTGCTCGGCTTGCTCAATTTGATTCTCATCGGGCATGGGAGGAAG
>MTKX01018735.1_pt2 | contig 19720 bp, 17 predicted proteins | sample 1042771 | NCBI WGS metagenome assembly MTKX01 (sample SAMN06212183, study PRJNA360534) | anaerobic digester metagenome | biome: Wastewater treatment plant; material: sludge; isolation source: anaerobic digester fed with sludge from wastewater treatment plant | place: Denmark: WWTP Randers ... | reverse complement strand
AAAATCCAGGGGACAGGGCGAGGCTACTCTGATAAGCTCTGCACCGGCTATGCCCCCACCAATAACTGCAACCCTCATGGTTTAATAGACCTCACTTGCCACCCGGCTTCTGCTATTGAATCAAGGCTTATTCGCAGCTCGGCTATAAATGCATCGAGCCCAAATGCATCGAGCCCCCATTGGATTTGAGCAGAGTAAGATGCAGCTATATAGTGATGCTGTCCCAAAGTAGAGGAAGGATATCATGATCACAGTTTACTTTGACGGTCTGTGCTACCCCAAAAACCCAGGCGGCGTAGCTGCTTACGGATATGCCATCTACCGGGACGGCAAACCCATCTGGCAGGGCTTCGGGGCGGTGGGCCAGGGGCGGGGCATGACCAACAATGTGGCGGAGTACGAGGCCCTCCTGGCTGCAGCCAGATGGCTGGTAGATGAGGGGATCGAGGATGAGATAGTGATCAAGGGCGACTCGGAGCTGGTGATCAAGCAGATGAGAGGCGAGTATCGGGTCTCCTCCGCCACCTCCAAAAAGTATGTTCCTGAGATCAAAAGTCTCCTGCAGGGCAAAGATGTCAGCTTCTCCTGGGTGCCGCGGGAGGAGAACCAGGAGGCGGATCTGCTCTCCCGGAAAGGATACGAGGCATTTGTCAGGCGGAAGAAGAGGGCGAAGGATTCAGGTTAGCCTTAGCCTGAATCATATCGCTCATCAATAAAGAGATATAGTCAGGCCGCTGAGCCTATGGCATGAGCATAGCAGGCTACATCAGCCCCAGAGAGCTGAAGGATCTTCTTTTATCTCTGGCCGCCCTGGTAGTTGCCTTCTCCGTGTTGATCGGGGGAAGGAGCATTCCCGGCCTGGAGATGATTCTCATCATCGCCCTGGGCGTGGGAAGCGGATTTATTCTTCATGAGATGGCCCATAAGTTCACCGCCCTGCACTTCGGCTACCTGGCAGAGTACCGGGCCAATATGACCGGCCTCTTCCTGGCCGTGGTCCTATCCTTTGCAGGATTCATATTTGCCGCCCCGGGGGCGGTGATGATCAGCAGGCCCAGGCTGCCGGAAGAGTTCTACGGCCGGGAGCCCTGGAGCCAGGCCCAGCTGGCGGCGCAGCTCAAAAATGAATCCCTCTGGATATCCCTGGCCGGGCCCTTGACCAATATCCTCCTATCCGGGGCGTTCTTTGTCCTGCTGCTCCTGAGCTCCCAGGGGGCTATCTCTGGCCGGGCGGCCAGCTTCGGCCTGATGATCAACCTCACCCTGGCCGCCTTCAACCTGCTGCCCTTCGGGCCGCTGGACGGCAAGAAGATATTCGATAGCAACCGCATAGTCTGGCTTATAGTGGGCCTGCCCACCATTCTTCTGGGGATTTCGATCTATCTCCGCATGATATAAATAAAATAAAGGCGTAGGAGAGGATCAATGCTTCAGCTAAGGGCTATAGTATCGGGCAAGGTTCAGCATGTGGGCTACCGGTCTCGTGTGGTGACCATGGCCAGAACCCTTGATCTCAAGGGCTGCGTCAGGAACCTGGAGGACGGTCGGGTCTATGTGCTGGCGGAGGGCGATAGAGCCGATCTGGAGAGGTTCTGCCGGGCCATACGCATGGAGGACCCACTCATCAGGGTAGATGATATCCAGGTGCACCTCAGCCCGCCCAAAGGAGCCTGGGATGGCTTTTATAAGATCAGCGGCGAGAGAGAGACGGACTCCCGCCTGGATACTGCCACCGTCTTTTTAAAAGAGCTGATTGTGATAGTCAAGGACGGATTCAAGGAGACCAATTTCCGCTTGGGCAGCCTTGAGGGCAAGCTCGATAGCATGGAAGGCAAGCTGGATCAGATCGTGGCCGGCCAGGAGAAGATTGCCTATAAGATCGATGCTGCCAGACGGGAGATAGTCTCAGAGGTTAAAGAGCTGCGCTATGACCTTCAGGAAGGAGCTGTTTCCCGACTTTCCAGGAAAAAGGCCGACTGGATGGGGCAGCACGCCGAGGCCAAGCCTAAAATCCATATCAAGCCTAGTTGATGGCAGATGGGCAGGGATTAATAGCCAGAGAAGCCACAGGCAAGAGAATCCCAAGATGACGTATTTTTAATTTGGATCAAGAGAGCCTGGCGGAATAAGATAATGCGGCATCTCCGGCCAAAAAGCAGGTAGATCCTGGAGCCCTCTTGTCATGGGTATCCGGACAATAAGAGAGGACGGCTTTGTGCATTCTGCGAAGCTATTTAATTAAGCAGATGTTAGCCATCTGCAAGACAACCGGGAGATATTGATGCCCCAAAGCCTTACAGATAGCCTGGACACAGAGAAGAGACGGATCGGCCTTATCGGCTCAGGATTCATATCCAAGGGCCTGGTAATGCTCATCGAGCAGAGAGACGACCTGCAGCTTCATAGGACTCTGACCAGATCGCGCTTAGAAGATCGTCAAGACTTTCCCAGGCGCGATCTTCTGACCAACTCTCCCGAGGATCTGCTGGATGGAGCAGATCTGATAGTGGAGGCCAGCGGAGATATCTGCAACTCTACCGCTGTTCTGGAGATGGCTCTGGAAAGGCGCATCCCTGTAGTTACTATGAATGCTGAGCTGCAGATCACCACAGGCTCTTATCTGGCCGGAAAGGGCTTCATAACCGAGGCGGAGGGGGACCAGCCAGGATGCCTCGCTGCATTGCGAGAGGAGGTGCTGCAGATGGGTCTCTCTCCTCTGGTCTATGGCAATTTGAAGAACTTCCTCAATCACAATCCCACATTGGAGGAGATGAGGTTCTGGGCCGGGAAATCGGGAAACAGCATTGAGAATATCACCTCCTTCACCGATGGAACCAAGGTTCAGATCGAGCAGGCATTGGTGGCCAATGGCCTGGGAGCAGCCATCATTAAGCCGGGTTTGTGCGGTCTGGCCCGTGACAGCGTGGAGGCAGGGGGAATTGAGCTGGCAAAGAAGGCCAAGGCATTGGGCAGGCCGATCTCCGATTATCTTTTATCGGCAAAGATCCCTCCCGGCGTCTTCGTCACCGCCGAGTGCGATCCCTGCCACAAGGTCTATTTGCGATACTACAAGATGGGAGAGGGGCCTTACTATACATTGGTGCGCAACTATCATCTATGCCACTTCGAGGCCATGAAGACCATTGACCGGGTTTTGGGTGGTGGAAGGGTGCTCATCAACAACTCCCTCCGGCCACGGATCAGCGTTGCCGCAATAGCCAAGAGGGACCTGCCTGCCGGATATTTGATAAAGAAGGCCATAGGCAGCTTTGACATGCGAGGAGAGGCGGTGAACATCGCCGATCAACCGGATCATATTCCCATCGGCCTCGTGCAAAACGCGAGGCTCGAAGAGGATATCCGGGCTGGGGAGATGATATCCTTCGACCGGGCCAGCATTCCCGAGAGCCTGGCTCTCCACTGCTGGGAGAAGGGCAGTGGGATTTAGCTCGCTATGGTGCGCTACTCTAAGGGTTGGGTAAGCAGCAGCTTCAAGTTCCATGGTGATGCAAAATCCCGAAAGGTCCAGCTTCTTTGTCCATCTCATCTTTCGGATATGCTACTCCCGATAGAGCCCGCCGCTCTCATCCAGATTGCTCTTTGCTTCTCTTTTTAGGCGGCTTCGCCAATCCGGCATCCGGCGCAGCGAGATTGGTTGGTCATTCCGCTCAGGGCCCGATCCGCCGCCGCCCGTACTATGGCCCATCCTCCCTGCACAAAAGGAAAACACATGGGGATCTGACAGTCGATGTGATTGCAGATCCAGAAGGCAGAATTTTATTTATCCACTAACTCATACAGGATCTTCATGCCCTTGGTGAATGGAGGCATTCCTGAGGTGAGAAGAACCACCCTTAAAACATCCACAATCTCTTCTTTGCTGATCCCAAGCTCCTTCATGCCGCTCATCATCTGCTTTTTGGTGGCGGTCTCATCGGATCTAGAGGCATTGATTCCTATGGCAATCAGCTTCTGGGTCTTGTAGTCCAGGGCTTTGCCGCCGAATACGGCCTTATCCAATTCTATGATGGCGTCATAGATATCGGGATATTCGCTCTTGGTCCTGGCTATTCCTTCCCCAAAGAAAACCTTTCCTTTCATCCTTGATTCACCTGAGCAGATATCTGCTCTATCACTTTATAGTTTTTCTGCATTCTGATTTTGTGATGGGCTGCCCATTTTCCCTGCCAAAAAAATGGTCCAGAACGGATGGCCCTTTCCTGTTAGTGATTCGGACCAGGATAGATCTGAAACTGAAAGGCTTGAAAAAAGGAAAAAAAGAGATATGCTCTATTGCTTTTGATATGATCAAGCCTAGTAGACGGATTTGATTCCCAGAGCATCCTGCGCTGCATCCACAGCTACATCCACCAGCAGAGACAGAGATGGATCGAAGCACCTCTCCGTGTTTATAAGATCCTCTGCACAGAGGCCTGCATGTATGGCAACTGCCATTTCATTTACCCGGTCAGAGACCGATATTTCAGAGATCATCTGAGCACCGATGAGCTTCTTGGAGAAGGCATCGAAGATCAGCTTCATGGTCAGCGGCTTGGCTCCCGGGAAGTATCTGGCCTTGGTCAGCTTGGTTGCTTTGCCGGAGATGGTCTTTATGCCAGAGTTTCCAGCCGCCTCTGAAGTGACGCCCACGGATCCGAAATGCAGGCCGCCGATCTCGGCAACTACCGGTCCGGTGCAGGGCTTGTAGCTCGAATAGAGGCAGGGATCGCCGGTGATGTCACTGATGATGTTGTCGGAGATGACATTGGCCTGGACCACCGATGTGGAGGCAAGCTGGTTCAGCTTTGGCCGGAGGGTGATGCCGTCTATGACCTCTATGCAGTCGCCCAGAGCATAAACATCTTTCAGGAAGCAGCCATTCTTTTTGACATGCAGAGAGTTGTCTGTGACAATTCCGCCGGTATCTCCTATCTCTATTCCCGCCTCTACGGCAAGCCTGGTGTTGGGCCTCATCCCCATAGAGACCACGACCATGTCCGCAGGGACCTCCGTCTCTCCGCCCTGGCCGATCACCACAGACCTGACCCCTGTGCCATCGGCTTTAAGGGCGGTTATGGGCTTGTTGTCCAATATGAAATCTATTCCCTTTTTCTGCAGCCAGTCTTTGAGCATATCGCCCATATCCGGATCCAGGCCTGCCGGCAGCAGCGATGGCGGGCCGGCAAGCACTGTGGTCTTGATCTTATGCTCTGCAGCAGCCACGGCTGCCTGAAGTGCAATTATCCCCCTGCCCCGGACCAGGGCGGTTTTCATATTCCCGGAGCAAAAAGCGGCCTCCATTTTTCGGGCGTCATCCATGGTGCTGAGGGTGAATATATTCTCCAGGTTCGAGTTCTTGATCACATCGAGCATAGCCGGCTTTCTGCCGGTGGCAATGACCAGATAATCGTATTCCAGGCTCTCCCCGCTCTTGAGCTTCAAGATGCGATCCTCTGTGTTTATCTGGGCAACATCGGCTTCCGTCTTGAAGTCCACCCCCTTTTCCCGGAAGAATTTGGGATCATTGATGACCACCTTGTCTATCTCGTACCATCCGCGCAGAGCATAGGGCAGTCCGCAAACCGAGACCCAGCCCGTGTTTTCCCGCTTTATAAGGGTTATATTGAACTCCTCTTTTAGCGCCCCTCTCTTCTCAAGGAGGTTTCTCATCGCATAAATCCCAGAGATGCCTCCGCCTATTATCACAGCCTTTTTTGTCATAATACACACTTCTCCGAGTTTCAGAATTCACATATGTTTTTTAATTTGAATAATACTTAACATTTTCTTCTAAAACAGCCTTTTCACCGTTCCAGAGCTATTGGATTTATATGCGAATTTACCGGGTTTATATCCCCCTCGCGAAATTGAAACGAGGGTATATTCGGTCAGATCAATGGCCGGAAAAGCTAAAAGTGGGCTGATGCAGCAACTAGGCACACAGTCGCAGATGGGACAGTAGCGGGAAAAAGGGCAGGGGGCGCTACCGGAAACTTCGGGAAGGAGAGCAAGAGCTGCTATCTATCGCGGCAGGATTTCATCTTCTTGATATACTCCTCCTGCGGCAGTCACCTGCTCTCCTTCAGCTTCTCCTTAACCCCCTTCCCGTACTCTCCCAGCCAATCGAATTTGGTGCAACCCTCCAGATCGGAGCAGGAGCTGCACAGCTCATAGCCCCTCTCCCGGGCACAGATCCTGATGGCGCAGTCGGACGGGCCGCCGCCATTCCGGCATCCAGCGCAGCGGGTGTAGGTGATCATCCAGTCCAGAGCCCGGTCCACAGCCGCCCAGTCTATGGCCTCCCCGCCGGGCACAAAGGGGGACCACATTGGAATCTGGCAGTCGGTTATATGCTTGCGGGTGCTGGCCGCGCTCTCTGCAGCAGCGCCGCTGCCCAGGGGGCAGGTGCTGCAGAGGATCCCGCAGGGGCCGAGCTGGGATTCGTTTGGATTTGAAGGTTCGGTCATGAGAAAGAGATATTACGATCGAAAATATTTATAGATTATTTCAAGCAAGAAAGCCGATGGCCACTCCTCCGGGCACGAAGGGAGATCCGGCGGGGATCCGGCAGTTGTTGATGTGCTTGCGGGTCTGGGCGATGCTCTCAGCCTCAGAAATATCAAGGGAGCAGGGGCTCAGGGATGCCGCAGGGGGCAAGCTGGGATTGGGGCGGTTTCGTGGATTCGTTCATGAGAGCAGGCACTTCAATTTGAGAATTTTGCGTTCTTTGGGATGCATATAAAGGCTGAAATTAGAATCCAAAAGAGCCACCTTGTTTTTGCCACATTGAAATTTTATTCTCTACAGTACCTTAAGACTATGGATGGTCCGGATTAGATGGATTTCCAAAGAACCTGGTTTGAAAATACCGAGAGTACTAAAACGTCATAGAAAGGCAGAAAGAGTTATCCCTTCAGAGTTGGAATATATCTTTGTGAGCCTTGTTCTTTCTGCTTTTTGGTCCATTCCACCCCATGAACTGCTCAGATCGCTCGATGCGGCAGAGGTGGGTCTTGATGAAAAGGAGGCCGAAAAAAGGCTCAATCAATATGGTGCAAACCTGATCAAGCCCAGGAAGAAGTCGTACTCCATTCATTTGCTCCTGGCTCAGTTTAATAGCCCCATAATTCTGCTGCTGGTCTTTGCGGCTGGTCTATCATTCTATCTTCATCAAGTGACTGGCGCCTCGATTATCTTGATCATAGTCTTCATAAGCGGCCTGCTGGGCTTCTGGCAAGAGAGAAGGGCGGCAGATGCTGTGGCCGGTTTGCTGGCTATAATTCAGATCAAATCTTCTGTTCTAAGGGGCGGAATCCAGAAGGAGATACCTAGGGAGGCGGTCGTTCCGGGAGACATCATAATCCTAAAAGCGGGAGACATCGTACCTGCAGATTGTCGCATTCTAGAGTCCAAAGATCTATTCGTTAATGAGGCGGCACTTACCGGCGAGACGTATCCCGCGGAGAAGATGCCAAAGACTCTGGACCGAGACACGCCCATAAACCTTCGCAGCAATAGCCTTTTTATGGGGACGAACGTGGTCAGCGGAACGGCCAGGGCAGTCGTCGTCCTAACCGGAAAGGATACCGAGTTTGGAAGCGTATCTCAGAGGCTACAGGTTCGGGAGCCTGAGACCGAGTTTGAGCGAGGGGTCAAGCACTTCGGCTACCTGCTTTTAGAGATAACTATGATCCTGGTGGTGACAATTTTCGCCATCAATGTCTACCTGGCTCGTCCCATTATTGACTCGTTCCTCTTTTCTCTGGCCCTTGCCGTTGGCCTGACACCCCAGCTCCTTCCGGCAATCATCAGCATAAATCTGGCCCACGGAGCCAGGCAAATGGCCTCTCATAAAGTAATTGTAAAACGGCTGTCTTCGATAGAAAATTTCGGGAGCATGGATGTTCTATGCACGGACAAGACCGGGACCTTGACGGAGGGGACGGTGAAAATGTACTCGGCTCTGGATGTGGAAGGCAAGGAGAGCGAAGAGGTCTTTCTCCTGGCCTATGTCAACTCCTCCTTCGAGACGGGCTTTTCCAATCCCATTGACCGGGCCATTCTCAGTTATGGCAAGCCCGATGTTTCAGGCTTTAAAAAATTGGACGAGGTGCCTTATGACTTCAATCGCAAGAGACTGAGCATTCTGGCAACATTCGGGTCCAAGAATTCAAAGCAAATTGCGGAGCATATTATTGTGACCAAGGGTGCCCTGAAGAATGTTTTAGAGGTCTGCACCTCTGCTAAGCTGGCCGGGGAGATCGTGGAGATCTCTGTAGTTAGAGACCAGATTCAGGCCAGATTTCAGGAGCTTAGCAGCCAGGGATTTCGAGTCCTGGGCCTGGCCAAAAAGACTGTCCAGACTGATGTGCTCCAGGCCAGAGATGAAAAGGATATGACCTTCCAGGGATTTCTGGTCTTCTTCGATCCACCGAGGGAGGGAATCGTAGATACGGTTCACGACCTCAGCCAATTAGGGATCAGCCTCAAGATAATAACCGGCGACAACCGGCTGGTAGCAGCCAGTATCAGCAAACAGGTGGGACTGTTGGGAAGCAGAATTCTGACCGGATCGGAGATCAGCCGGGAGAGCAATGAGGCCCTCCAGAGGCTGGCCCGCCAGATTGATGTCTTTGCCGAGGTGGAGCCGAACCAGAAGGAGAGGCTGATCCTGGCCCTGCGCAAGAGCGGATGCGTCGTTGGTTATATGGGCGACGGAATCAACGACGCCTCCGCCCTTCATGCCGCGGATGTGGGACTGTCTGTAGACAGCGCCGTGGATGTGGCCAAGGAGGCAGCAGACATAGTTCTATTGGATAAGGACCTCAGCGTGCTGAAGCAGGGCATAATAGAAGGTAGAAAGACCTTCTCCAACACCATGAAGTACGTCTTCATGGCCACGTCGGCCAACTTCGGAAATATGTTCAGCATGGCCCTGCTTTCTCTGTTTCTTCCCTTCCTTCCTCTTCTTCCCACCCAGGTCCTTCTCACCAACCTCCTCACCGACCTTCCGGAGATGACCATAGCTGGGGACAGGGTAGATCCGGAATTGATTTCCCAGCCGAGGCGATGGTCGATTGGATTCATCAGGAACTTCATGGTAACCTTCGGCCTGCTGAGCTCTTTTTTCGACTTCCTGACCTTTGGGGCGCTGCTATTCCTGTTGCAGGCAAATGCGGATCAGTTCAGAACCGGCTGGTTTATCGAGTCAGTGATCTCCGCCTCTTTTGTAGTGCTAGTCATTCGCACCAGAAGACCATTTTTCTCCTCCAGACCGAGCACGGCATTGATGGCCGTGACCCTTTTGGTCGGCATCTGTACCCTCATCCTGCCATATAGCCCGCTATCGGGGCTATTTGGATTCACCAGGATTTCGGCCTATTCTCTGGCCGTGGTTGGGATCATTATCGGGATCTACATCGTTGCTGCGGAGCTGGTCAAAAAGGTCTTTTATCGTGTGGAGGTGTCAAGATAATTTGGCAGCACTTATTTTTGAGCTAACGCTCCTTTTCCATCCGTAGCATCTCCTCTTTAACGGAGATCATATGGGATCTGGCAGTCTGCCCCTGAAGGAGCCCTCAAGATTTATCCGTAGGCCCAGTGAATAATTTAGTCAAATTAGGAGGAGAATTTTATGATTCTTAAAACGCCCCAATCACTCAAAGCAGAGCATGATCAGCTTCATGCCCAGCTTGCCCAGGCTATAGGTTCCGGCGGAGCTACAGGTGAAGCAGCGGCCAGGGTAGCCAAGGCCCTTCATCCCCATTTCCTGAAAGAGGAGGAGTATGCGTTGCCCCCCCCTGGGATTGCTGCCTGCGCTGGCCGAGGGCAAGGTCCTGCCGGAGATGGAGGCGGCTGTGGCCATGGCCTATCGGCTCAAGGCAGACCTCGGCCATATGCTCTTGGAGCATAAGGAGATCGTGGATGCCCTGGGGGCTTTGAAAGAAGCCGCGAACTCGGAAAACAATGCAGCTGCTGCGCAATTTGCGGAGAAGCTGGTGCTCCATGCTCAGACGGAGGAGGAGGTGCTCTATCCCGCCTCGATTCTGGTCGGAGAGTATCTAAATTGGAAGCTCTCGGAAAAGAAAGGAAGGTGATGGTCAATGTCCATTGAGGAAAACAAGAGCATTGTGCGCCGCTTCTTCGAAGTCGGCCCCTCCAGGGGAGATCTCGACGCTGCCAATGAGCTGCTGGCCCCCGATTTCGTCCTTCATGTGCCGCTGTCCTGCTCTCCCGGAGTTCGAGGAATAGATGAGGTGGTCTCCGCCTGCCGGGCCGCTTTCCAGGATCTCCAGGTCACAGTGGAGGATATGGTGGCAGAAGAGGACATGGTGGCAGCGCGTTTCACTGCCCGGGGCATTCATAACGGAGCCTTCATGGGACTGCCGGCCACGAGCAAGCCCATAACCATGACCGGAATGGAGATCTTTCGCCTGGAGAACGGCAAGATCGCAGAGCTGTGGGGCGAGGCCAATCTGCTCGGGCTGATGCAGCAGCTGGGGATTTTGCCGCCGATGGGACAGTAAAGGAAAAAAGTGAGCTGCTGGTGGAGCCAGGAATATTGGCAACCAGCTGCCCAAGCTGCTAGCTCTCACTAAAGGAAGATCTCATCTTCCGGACATGCTCCTCCCGAGAGAGCCCCATGCATTCCCTAAGCTTCTCCTTGACCTCCACCCCATGCTCCCCCAGCCAATCAAACCTGGTGCAGCCCTCCAGATCGCTGCAGGAACTGCACAGCTCGTAGCCCCTATCCCTAGCGCAGATCCTGATGGCGCAGTCTGGCGGCCCCCCGCCTCCGCGGCATCCGGCGCAGCGAGCATAGGTGGTCATCCAGTCCAGGGCTTTGTCTACAGCCGCCCAGTCTATGGCCTCCCCGCCGGGCACAAAGGGGGACCACATGGGGATCTGGCAGTCGCTGATGTGCTTACGGGTCTGGCCCGCGCTCTCCGCCACAGCGCCGTTTCCCAGGGGGCAGGCATCGCAGAGGATGCCGCAGGGGCCGAATTGGTCTTGGGTTGGATTTGAAGGTTCGATCATGAGAAAGAGATATTACGATCGAAAATATTTATAGGTTCTTTCAAGCAGAGGTTGATGGTCTCTCCCCTGGACACGAAGGGAGACCAGGCGGGGATATGGCAGTCGCTTATGTGCTTGCGGGTGGTGGCCGCGCAATCCGCCACCGCGCCGCTACCTATGGGGGGATGGTGCCGCAGAGGATACTGCAGGGGCGAATTGGTCTTGGATTGGATTTGAAGGTTCGGTCATGAGAAAGAGATAATACGATCGAAAATATTTATAGATTCTTTCAAGCAGAGGTTGATGGTCTCTCCTCCGGGCACGAAGGGAGACCAGGCGGGGATATGGCAGTCGCTTATGTGCTTGCGGGTGCTGGCCACGCTATCCGCTGCTGCGCTGCTGCCCGGTAGCAGGAGCCTCAGAGGATGCCGCAGGGGGCGGGCTGGGGTTCGGGTATGGATTCAGTTTTGAGAATAGGTCTATTCACTCAAAAATATTTATTGATTTTTCGTGTTGGATGTCTTTATATACTAAATTAGATATAAGGAATTACTTGGTGATAATGTGAAAAATTTAGATGATTTAATTAATTATGAAAAAGAATATACAAGTTTGGACTTCAAGAGTACCCAATATGATAAAGGAAAACATGAAGCACTTATCAAGGATATAATGTCGATGGCAAACGCGGATGTTGATGGTGACAGATATATCATCATCGGTGTAGATTATAAAAACTCGAATGATAGAGATCTTGTAGGTATTAATAAGGAGGATTTTATTGATAGTGCTATATATCAACAATTAATAATAGCGAATATTGAACCACAAATAAATTTTGATTATTTTTCGCATGAAATCAATGGTATTTGCTTTGGTGTCTTTAGAATAATTAATTGCGATAATCAACCATATATGATGAAAAAAGATCAAAAGAACTTAAAAAAAGGACAATCGTTTATAAGAAAAGGTGATTCTCAATTTCCTTTTACAAGGGAAGATCTTGATAGAATTATTGCTAAAAAGGTAGGCCTTAAGAAATTTAATGGAAAGGTTAACATATATTTTAGCGGCTCTGCCCAAAGTCATGAGATCGTACTGCCTGTTGCATATGAAATAGAGCTTCCTTCGGAAAAAGCTGCAAAAAAAATTCGGGCAATAATTGCTAAAAAGTCATTAAGCCAACAGCAATCAGAACAATTTTCATACTCAAAATATATTCCTCCTATTTCGTTTCTAGGCACACCTACTACATATGAGCAAAGAAGCATTGAAGAGCTGGAGAGAAACCTCGCTGACGTAAAAGAGACGTATAAAGAAGATGATGATTATGAGTTTTTTGAATTACGGTCCCATAAATTAAATATAACAATAATAAATGAGGGGGATGAGTATATAGAAGATGTGACATTTCAAATAGATATTGATAAGGTAGATGGATTGTTAGTATTAGACAAAATATTTAAAAAACCTGAACACAATCGAGCTTTCTCATTGAATGTTTCAGATTTTGAATTGGGGTATCCTGAAGTCGAATGCAATGAGTCTTTCATTCGTATCACTCAATCTAAAAAAGGATTACTGTCATGGAATATAAAACATAATATCCCAGAAGAAGTCTTTATAAAGCCTTTGAGGATTTTATTGCTGGAAAATCTGGCAGGAGAAACTCTAGAGCTAAAATGCAAATTGTATGGAAAGAATCTCAAAGAGCCAATAGAAGAAATTCTAAAAATAAAAGTTGGTTCCAAATAGAAACCAATATATCATAAATTTATTCTGGCGACCCTACTTCCTCGCCGCCATCTCCAGCACCAGAACCGCCTGGGCTCACGCCTTCAGGATCTCCAGGTTCTTAGGGTTGAGCCTGGGCTTCTTAGCGAAGCTCAGCCGGAAGGCATCGCTATATGCCTCACGAGACAAATGCACAGATAAGAAAAATAGGCAGCTTGAGGTTCAGATCCCCCTCAAGCCGAATACATGATCCTATAGATCACCCCCGCCAGATCATCGGACACCAGCAGCGACCCGTCCGGCAGCGGCTGCACATCCACCGGCCTGCCCCAGGCCTCGCCCTCCTGCAGCCAGCCCGAGGCGAAGATCTGGTGGCCGATCGCCGTGTCATTCTCCACCTTCACCGCCGCCAGCCTGTAACCTATAGGGGCGTCCCTGTTCCAGGAGCCGTGCTCCGCAATGAAGATCTGGCTGTCGTACTCCGCCGGGAACATATCCCCCTGGTAGAACCTCATTCCCAGAGCGGCCACGTGCGGCCCCAGGGCCCATGCGGGAGGCATCTTCTCATGGCAGCTGTAGCTTTCGTTCGATCCCAGCTCCGGGTCCGGTATGCTTCCCGAATGGCAGGAGGGGAAGCCGAAGTCCAGGCCCGCCACCGGGGCATGGTTCAGCTCATCGGAGGGAATGTCATTGCCCAGCATATCCCTGCCGTTGTCTGTGAACCATAGCTCCCCGGATGGGCTCCAGTCCATGCCCACGGAGTTTCGCACGCCCTTGGCGAAGACCTCCCTGTCGCTGCCGTCGGCATTCATGCGCAGGATGGTGCCGTTCAGCTCATCCACCGGCTCACAGACATTGCAGTCTGCCCCCACCGCCACGTAGAGCTTCTCGTCCGGCCCAAAGGCGATGTACCTCCAGCCGTGCAGGATGTAGTAGGGCAGACGGGCCACCTCCACTGCCTCCGGCGGGCTGTCCAGATTGACCTCAATATCGTCATAGCGCAGGATCCTGTCTATCTCCGCCACATAAAGCGAGCCCTCATGGAAGGCCACTCCATTGGGATTTCGGAACATGTCCACCACCTTGATCTCGCTCTCCTCCGCCAGGCCATCGCCATTGAGATCCCGGATGGCATAGACCGGAGTCTCCTCTCCAGAGTCGATCAAGTCGAAGGGCAGGCGGGTTCCCACGAATATGGTGCCCTCGTCGCCTAAAGCCAGCGAGCGGGGATAGGAGAGGTCCTGGGCAAAGACCTTGATTGCAAAGCCCTCTGGCAAAACGATCTTTTCCAGGGGCAGGGAAGAGGAAGCAGGGGCGGCCTTAACCGTAAGCCTGTCATTCTCCCCTACTGTCAGCTCTCCGCTCCTGCTCCCGGCAATGCTGCATGTAGCAGTGGCCTTCAGCACATCTCCGGATGTGGCATTCACCGCATAAGAGTAGGTGAAGGGATCTGATGCCGAGGGCTGGCTGCGGTAGTCGCTGCTCAGGATCTTCTCATCGTTCTTGAAGATATCAACCCGGGCCACATAGTGGCCAGAGGGAGAGGATACCTTATGCAGGACGGTCACATTGAGGGTCTGGTTTTCCAGGTCATAGCTGAGACTGACCTCCGACGGTTGATGAGCCTGCACCGGAATTGACAGCAGAGCTAAAACAGCCAGGACAGTCAATATCGGTGAAGCTCTCAGGCCATGAAATGAACTCATTTTCCAAAACATATTCGCGCCTCCAAATCCTCCTAAAATGGATGCCAGCTGAGGATTCCTTGCTGATATTCCCTTTTTTTGGTGTAAATAAATTTCGGCGAGAGCTCTGCTCAGGCCTGCACTTGAGGGCTGCTTGGCAAGCCTTATTACCCCATAAAGCAGATTCCAGCAATGCCAATCACATTGGACGCCGTAATGTAATGATCGAGGAAGTGCATGGCAACAACTGAAAAGCCCCGGCATGACATGAACTTCGGAAGCCTGATTCCATTCTTCGCCATCACCTTTGCTTTAGGATGGGGAATCCTTGCCCTCTTGATCTTCTTCCCGATAGAGGCCGAGGCCATCTTCGGCCCCATGGGCTACGCCAATCCTCTTTTCATCCTGGCAGTGTACTCGCCGGCCATAGCCGCCATCTTCCTGGTCTGGCGAGGCTGCGGCGCCGCCGGCCTGGGAGGCTTCTTCCGCCGCCTCGCATTGTGGCGGATGCCCCTCTGTTGGTGGTCCTTACTGGTGCTCGGCATACCCGCCGCCTTCTATCTGGGCGCTGCCATCAAGGGCACCATCACTGATCCCTTCCCCTTCTCCCCCTGGTACGCCGTCCTTCCCGCCCTGGCCACCGGGCTGGTCATAGGGCCCATTGAGGAGCTGGGCTGGCGCGGCCTGGCTCTGCCCCTTCTGCAGCGCCGCTATGCTCCCCTCTGGTCCAGCTTGATCTTGGGCGGGATCTGGGGCCTGTGGCATCTGCCGGCATTCTTTCTCAGCGGAAGCCCCCAGAGCGCCTGGTCCTTCGGTCCGTACTTTGTAGGCGTCCTGGCGATAACAGTGATCCTGACCGCCATGTTCAACGCCGCACAGGGCAGCCTCCTCATTGGCGCTCTCTACCACTTCCAGATGAACGGTCCCGCCTGGCCCGACGCCCAGCCCTGGGACAGCCTCGTTTTCGCTGTTGCTGCTGTCATCATCGTGCTGCTGAACCGGCGGACGATGTTGAGTGGCGACAGGGCGGCAACTGATGTGATCATGCCCAACGATTGAGGCGGACCAGAGGAATAATTGCTCCGGACCGCACCGACACATAGCAAAAGTATTTACCTCATCATCATCCTAAATTCCTTCGAGGGAATGATAGAATGAGACTTTTAGCCCTATGCATTTTGGTTCTTTCAATGGTGCCGCTCTCCTCTGCAGTTGTTGATCTCAGTGGACAGTCCGGAAGGGATGCTCTGAGCAGCATCGAATCCGGCGGCAACCTGTGGAATTGGGGATCAGTGCCTCTCGGCCATGTTATTGATGACAGCCAGTTGCTCTCCGGAGTCCGCAAGAATCCCGGGGATATATCGGCGATGGAGACACCTCTCCAGGCCCAAGGATTGGATAGCGGTGGCGAGATAGCCCCGATAATGAGCGACTTTTCTGTTGGGCAGACACCTACTCCGGCTACAAATAACGGTTGGATCCCGACTGTATTCAGCGGCTATGATGACATGCAGCCATTGGACAAGAAGGTATTCAAATCAGCACCTGGCGTCATCGACTGCACATGCTTCAAAGAGCCAACAGTAGCTCAGTTTCCTCGGGTCTATTGACTCTTTTTTAGCCTTTTTATTCGAACTTTTGGCCGTCCATCTATACGGTGCACTCCCTTGCAGGACAGCATCCCAACATAAGAGATTTTATTAATTATTTGATTATAAAAAAATAAGCTATGGCGGCTTACTTTCTCGCCGCCATCTCCAGCACTCTGACCGCCCCGGCTCCCGCCTCCAGAATCTCCAGGTTCTTGGGAATCAGGCGGGGCTTCTTGGCGAATGTCACCCGGAAGGCGTCGCCGTAAGCCTCCTTTGGCAGGCCCAGATTGCCCGCCTGCATCAGTGCCCCGAACATGGCTGTGTTGGCCGCCTGGATAGCTCCGTGCTCCGTGGCAATCTCCGTGGCCGGAACGGATATGACCTTCACCCCCTCTGGCCCCTGGAACTGCCCGGCCATGGAGTCATAGAGTATCACCCCTCCCCTTTTCACCGTCGGTGCGAACTTCTCCAGAGAGGGCCGGTTGAAGGCCACCAGCACATCGGGGTGATCCACTACAGGCGAGCCGATGGGCTGGCCGGATATTGTCACCGAGCAATTGGAGGTCCCGCCCCTCTGCTCCGGCCCGTAGTCCGGATAGTAGGAGACGAACCTGCCGCAGCCGAAGCCCGCCTGGGCCAGGGCCAGGCCCATGCTCAAAACCCCCTGACCGCCGAATCCGGCGATCTTCACCCCTTTGGCCGGAAAATCCGGATCCTTCAAGAGCTCAATGCACACCTCTCCCTGGCAGCCGAAGATCCTGTCCAGGGATTCCCTGGCGTAGTCGCTCTCCGGTCTGATGATGGGCAGGGCCTCAGCTGAGCTGTCTCTGAACTTCTTGAGAGGATACTCCTTTTCCATCTGCTCATTGAGGAACTTGGTGATCCCCTGCACATTCATGCGCAGTATGGTCGGGCAGGGAGAGAGCAGCTCCACAAAGGCATAGCCTTTCTTGTCTTTTTGAATCTCCAGGGCCTTTCTGACCGCCCGGCGGGCCTTCCTGATGTGCTCAATATCTGAAAGCGAGACCCGCTCGATATAGACCGGTGCCTTCAGGGTGTCCAGTATCTCGCAGATGTGCAGGGGATAGCCCTGCTCCTTAGGGTCCCGACCGGCGGGGGTGGTGGATGTGACCTCACCGATCAATGTGGTAGGGGCCATCTGCCCTCCGGTCATGCCGTAGACGCTGTTGTTGATGAAGAAGACCGCAATCTTCTCCCCCCGGTTGGCAGCCTGAATGGTCTCATTGAGGCCGATTGAGCCCAGGTCCCCGTCTCCCTGATAGGAGATGACGATGGCATCGTCCTCGGCCCTGGATATCCCTGTCCCAATTGCCGGTGCCCTACCGTGGGCGGCCTGAACATGGCCGCAGTCCAGATAGTAGTAGGCGAAAACGGCGCAGCCCACCGGGCTGATGACCACACAGCGGTCCTGTATTCCCAGATCGGCCATGGCCTCCCCGATGAGCTTGTGCAAAATGCCGTGCCCGCAGCCTGGGCAATAGTGGGTGGCAGTGGGCGCTGCTCCTCCTTTCCGGGGAAACTCGGCATACAGTCCCGGATGCCCGCCCAGTACCCTCTCTCTAGCTGCCATCTCTAAGCCACCTCCCTGATCTTTTCTAAAACAGCGTCCAGCTCAATCAAACGTCCTCCATAGCGGCAGACCAGCTCCACAGTGCGGCAGCCGCTGGCCAGGCGGATGTCCTCTCTCATCTGGCCGTCGCTCATCTCCACGGAGATGAGTTTTGCCCCTCTTTCGGCATAGGAGCGCAGCTCTCTGTCCGGGAAGGGCCAGAGGCTGATGGGCCGGAAGAGCCCGGCCTTGATGCCCTCCTTTCTGGCTGCATCCACCGCCGACCGAGCTATCCTGCTGCTGATGCCGTAGGAGACCAGGATCACATCGGCATCATCAAGCCGGTAGCCCTCATACTCTGTCTCATTCTCCCGGATCCTATCGTATTTGGCCTGGAGCTTGAGGTTGTGCTGCTCCAGCTCATCGAAGTTGAGCTGGATGGATGTGACCAGATTGCCTCTGGTCTCCGCTTTTCCGGCCACCGCCCAGGATGTGTCTATGTTGGGCACAGCCGCCTCCTCCGGGAACTTGAGCGGCTCGACCATATGACCTAAAACTCCATCGGCGAGTATGATAACCGGATTGCGATACTTGAAGGCCAGATCAAAGCCCTTCCTGGTTAAGTCGCACATCTCCTGAACGTTTGAAGGAGCCAGCACTATATTGCGATAGCATCCGTGGCCGCCTCCCTTGCAGGCCTGATTGTAGTCCGACTGCTCCGGGCCGATATTGCCCAAACCGGGCCCGGCCCGGCAGATATCTACGACCACGCAGGGAAGCTCAGCCCCGGCGATATAGCTTATCCCCTCCTGCTTGAGGCTCATGCCCGGGCCGGATGATGCGGCCAAAACCCGGTGGCCAGCCGTGGCTGCACCGTAGACCATATTGATAGCCGCCTCCTCCGACTCCGCCTGGACGAACTTGCGGCTGACCAGAGGGAAGAACTTGGAGGCAGCTTGCAGTATCTCGCTGGCCGGGGTGATTGGATAGCCGAAGAAGCAGTCGCATCCGGCATATAGCGCTCCCACGATCACGGCGCTGTTTCCGTCTAAAAGTTGAGAGGCCATCTCTAGTTCCCCTCTTCCTTATCCTTCTGAGGGATATGCACCTCAATAGCCAGTGGCTCGGGACAGGTGTAATAGCAGGCCCCGCAGCCTATGCAGCCGTCGCCTGAGTATTCCACATAGCGATAACCACGGGAGTTGATCTCCTGGCCCATCTTCAGCACATTGGCCGGGCAGGCCTCAATGCACCTCTCGCAGGCCTTGCACTCCAGAGTGTTGATCACAGGATAGGGCTTGTCCTTGTCTCTGATCTCCACCCTCCTGATCTTTCCACTGATGGTCTTGGGCAGCTCGGGCACGAACTCGATGATCCTGGGGTATTTGTAAGGGGCAGTGACCTTCTTGACGTGGTCCTGCAGCTCCTTCTTCAGTTCCTCGGAGGGGGAATGCCCCGGCGTCAAGACCACAGTGGCCTTGACCACCTGTCCCCGGATGGCATCGGGAACTCCGGTGATGGCCACCTCCATCACCGCCGGATGGGTCATCAGGGCCGACTCCACCTCAAAGGGCCCTACCCGGTATCCGGAGCTCTTGATCATGTCGTCTGTTCTTCCCACGAACCAGAAGTATCCATCCTCATCCCGCCAGGCGGTGTCTCCGGTGTGATAGTAGTCGTCATGCCAGGTCTTCTTGGTTTTATCGGGATCGGAATGGTAATCGGTGAAAAGTCCGACGGGCTTTCCCTTGTCCGTCCGGATCACCACCTCGCCCTCTTCTCCCACCTCGCAGATCTTGTCGTTCTTGTCCACCAAGACGATGTCGAAGCCCGGGGCGGGCTTGCCCATGGACCCAGGCTTGGGATTCATCCAGGGGTAGTTGGCAATGCAGACCACCGTCTCGGTCTGGCCGAATCCCTCCATCAGCCGCAGACCAGTGGCCTGGAGCAGGCTCTCGTACACGGAGGGATTGAGTGGCTCTCCCGCCGTGACCAGGTATTTGACCTGGGAGAAGTCGTATCGGGACATATCGCTCTTGATCATGAAACGGAAGATGGTGGGCGGAGCGCAGAAGGTGGTGACCTTGTAGCGGCTCATCTCATCCATCATTCGTCCGGCATCG